>Ga0307278_10000581_pt1 | contig 18330 bp, 18 predicted proteins | sample ER_DNA_117_FD_194482 | JGI IMG/M metagenome (GOLD analysis project Ga0307278, IMG submission 194482) | Bulk soil microbial communities from the East River watershed near Crested Butte, Colorado, United States - ER_DNA_117 | ecosystem: Environmental > Terrestrial > Soil > Floodplain | place...
GTGTTACATCGTCGATCAATCACCGGCGACGGTCGGCGGCCCTGGCCGCAGGGGCCGCTCGCGGAACACGCGCACCTGCTCGTCCAGCCCACGCCACAGCCGCGAGACCTTGTCCGACGCGGTCGACCAGGACCCACCAAGGGGAGCACCGTCATCTCGCAGCCATGATCATTCGTCCCAGGCAGCCCGTCCAGGGCGGCCATCCGACGCCAAGCACCGGGCAAGTGCCCCCGGCTACGCCGAGAGTGATCGGGCGGCCAGGTGACCAAGAGGCAGGAGCAGTCGAGCAAGCACCAGGCGCCTGCTGCACGACCTCCTGGCCGCAGCCGGGCCGCGATCTGGCGCAGCGCCGCCCGCCGGTCGGGCAGGTAGCAGGCGGCGTCCAGGCAGATCGCCGCGTCGGAGGGTGCCTGGAAGGGCGGCTCGGCAAGCTCGTCGAGGTGCATGACGTCGTGCTGGACGAACCGCAGGGTGGGCCGGCGCCCGCCCGCGAGCCAGCGGCGGGCGTGGGCGAGCTGACCAGCTGACAGGTCGACGCCGACCACCGCCGCGGTGGTGTGGTCGGCCAGCCACGCCGACAGCGCGCCACCGCCGCAGGCCACGTCCAGGATGCGCCGCGCCGCGGTCCCCCCGATCGCCTCCAGGTAGCGCTCGTGGGTGCGCTGGTAGGCGGCGGCCAGGTCGGCGGGGTCGTCGCCCGGTTCGAACACGGCCAGGTGGAAGTACTCGCCCCAGTAGGCGTAGTAGAGCTCGGCCAGGGCGTCAAACCCGGCCGGCAGGTTCTCGCGGTAGTGCTGGCGGGCCTGAGGCTGCGGCGCCCGGCCGAACCGGCTGCGGCATCTCGGCGTTGCTCATGGTCGCGCTCCTCTCCCAGGCGGTTCCCACCGTCGGGAGCGGGTCGCTCTCCGGTACGCCGGTGGCAATGCCGTGAACGGTAAGGAGCGGTCATGCCGCGAGCATCGGGCGATACTCCCAGATTCCAGGCGGGAGCACCCCAATCTCCTGGCCCCGGATGCCTAGGAGGGTCGCCGGCAAGAAATAGGGCTTCCCGGCGACGCGGCATTGGCGCATTGTCCGATGCCAGGGCCGCCGCCGCGCCGTAGGGTGCTCACACAGGAGCGGCCGATCGGGCTGCCGTCTCAACCGCCGCTCGGGCCGCTTGGGACTCAGAAGGTCCAAGCGCATGTTCCAGAGGAGCGCGACTTGCACGCATCCAGGAAGACCGCCGCGGCGCACGAGAAGCCCACCGCGAGCGTCCTCAGCCAACGACGACGACACCCGAGCCGGCGGGTCTCGATGAAGTCGACCCACGAGAGTAGCTACGAGCGGCCGACTCGTTCGGCTGGGCACCGGCCGTCTGGCGCGCCGCGCTTGATGCGCCTCGGATGGTCCGTCGCTGGCCTGGCAGCACTCGCCCTTGTTGCCGCCGCTTGCACAGGTGGCGGCTCCTCATCCTCCGGTGCTGGCTCGTATGGCGCGGCTCCGACCACATCGAGCGGCCTGCCGTCGGCTGCGATCGTCGACCTCCGCGGCTCCAAGCTGGGACAGACCCTCGTCGACGGTCAGGGACGCACGCTCTACCTGTTCGAGGCCGACCAGGCAGGGAAGTCGGCGTGCAACGGCGCATGCACCAGCGCGTGGCCGCCGTACCTGAGCAACGGTACCCCGCATGCCGGGACCGGCGTGACCGGTGCCCTGCTCGGAACGAGCGTCCGCGGCGCCGGCGGTACCCAGGTGACCTACCATGGTCACCCGCTCTACTACTACGCCGGTGACAGCCGGCCGGGGGACGCCGCAGGGCAGGGGCTGGACCAGTTCGGCGCCAAGTGGTACGTCCTGGCCGCGAGCGGCAACAAGATCGACACCGACTAATGGGGGTAACTGCATGAGGTGGTTCATCGGTTTCAACCGCCTGCTGCTAGCGGGGATCGTCGCTGCCGCGGCGGTGTTGTCGCTGACGCAGGCGGCCCAGGCCGGACCGCCGGAGCCTGTGGTTCCGAGCAAAATCGAGGTTCCTGACGGCAACAAGGTCTTCCTGGTCGGTCACGGGGTCGGCGTCCAGATCTACTCGTGCAATGGTGTTGTCTGGGGGTTCGTCGCGCCCCGGGCGAATCTGTACGACGACCACGGCAAGCTCATCATCACCCACTTCGGCGGGCCAACGTGGCAGGCCAAGGATGGCAGCAAGGTCGTGGGCCAGCTCGTGGACTCCGTCACCGTCGATGCCACCGCCATTCCATGGCTGCTGCTGTCCGCTGCTTCGACGGCCGCTGGCCCTGACGGCGACCGGCTGGAGGCCACGACCTTCATCCAACGGATCGCAACCACCGGCGGCCTGGCCCCTCCTGCCGCGGAATGCAACGCGACCACGGTAGGTACCGTGGCCGAGGTCCCATACACCGCCGACTACTACTTCTGGAAGCACACCGGGAGCTGACGCAACGCCGGTGCCCCCGGCTCGGCCGTGCACCGGCCCGGTGGCTCCGGAGGGTGGCCGTGACTGTCAACGAGAGGGCTTGATGGGATGACGCCGGCCCGCGCCGTGCCGCGTCCGGCCGGCCGCCTGGCGGTGGCCGGCGCGCTGGCGTTGGTCGTGGCGGTGGCGCTGTACGCCTTCGGCCGGACGCACACCCCAAGCTACACGATGGGTCTGTTCGGCCAGCACGGCGTCGCCGTCAACCGCCTCAAGGCGCAGCTTGCGACGGGGATGCTGGGGCTGGCCCTGGCCCAGCTCACGCTGGCGCTGTGGATGTACCGGCGGCTCCCCGGGGCCGGCGCGGCGCCGCCGACGGTGCCGGTGCTGCATCGCGTCGGCGGCGCGAGCTTGTTCCTGCTCTCGCTGCCGGTTGCCGTGCACTGCATGTTCGCCTACGGCGTGCAGCTGGGCGACCTACGGGTGGCGGTGCACTCGCTGGCCGGTTGCTTCTTCTACGGCGCGTTCGCGGCGAAGGTGCTGATCGTGCGGAGCCGTCGGCTGCCGGGCTGGGCGCTGCCGGTCGCAGGCGGCCTGCTCGTCACCCTGATCGTCGTCATGTGGTACTCGAGCGCGCTGTGGTACTTCGACGGCTCCCGCCTGCCCCTGCCGTGACCTGGCCGCAGGCCCACTCCCCGGGGTGCCGCTGGCGTTGACGCCAGCGGTCAGGATCCCGGCTTCACGATCCCGAGCCGGTGGGCGATGGTGGCCGCCTCGACCCGGCTGCGGACGCCGAGTTTGCCGAGGATGTTGGAGACGTGCACCGTGGCCGTCTTGGGGCTGATGAACAGCGTCTCGGCGATCTGGCGGTTGGTCCGCCCGATCGCGACCAGAGCGAGCACCTCCTGCTCGCGGGCCGTGAGACCGAGCCGGTCGAGCGGCGATGGCGGCTCGGGTGCGGGCGGAGGGGTGGTCGCGGCACCGGTTCCGAGGTTGAGGCGGCCGCGGCGGGCCAGGGCCTCGATCTCGGCGCGCAGCGGGGCCGCGCCAAGCTCGCTCGCCGTCGCGTGCGCGGCGCGCAGCGACGGCTCGACCTGCTCGCGGACGACGCCGCCGAGCAGCAGCGCCTCGGCCTCGCGCCAGCGGGCGTAGGCGGTCGGGTAGGGCTCGGCGAGCCGCTCCCAGGCCTTGGCGGCTGCCGCCCACAGGTCGGGGTCGCTGTGCCCGCCGAGCCGGGCGAGCTCGGCCTCGCAGAGCACCGCCTGGGCCTCGGTGCGGGGCGTGGGCACCGTGCCGTCGGCTGCCTCGGGCGACATCTGAGCGCGTAGCTCGCCGGCCAGCGCGCTCCCGACCCGGCGGGCCTCGAGGACCTCGTCGCCAGTGCGGCGCGCGCGTGCCAGCTCGGCGCGATCCGCGGCCGCGCGCAACCCCAGGGCGTACAGCGAAGCGCCGAAGATGAGGTCCGCGCCGGCGACCCGCAGCCCCTCGGCCACGGCGGCGTCGGCGTCGCCCAGGCGGCCCTCCAGGATGGCCAGCTCCGCCGTTGCGGTGAACAGCGGCGTGGCGAACCAGGGCTGCGTGACGGTCTGTGCGTAGGCCTCGCGGGCCACCGCCAGGTGCTCGGCGGCCGGGGCGGCAAGACCTCGGGCGAGGTCGAGCTGGCTGCGGGCCGTGTGGATGTAGACCCGCGCGGCGGCGAGCTCGGGGGCCACGCGATCGGCCGCGCGGTGCAGCAGCACCTCGGCGTCGTCCCAGCGACCGAGCGCGAACAGCGCACGCGCGGCGGTCGCGGTCAGGAATGGGCTGTGCCACCGCCCGAGCCCCTGGCTGGCCGCCAGCTCGGCGCCCTCCAAGGCGAGCGCGGTTGCCGCCTCTAGCTCGCCGAACGCTTCCAGCAGGCCCGACAGGGTGGCGAAGGCGCGCGCGACCTCGTCGACCTTGCCGACCGCCTGGGCGATCCGGCGGGCCTCGCTGAGCTGCCCGACGCCCGCCTGGAGGTCGCCGAGGAGGGCGAGGTCCACCCCCAGGGCCCTGCGGGCATCCCCCTCCTCGGCGAGGGCGCCGATCTGGCCGGCGATCGCGATCGCCTCCTCGCACAGGTCGCGCGACTCGCGGTAGTGGCCCTGCCCGATCAGTGCCTCGCCGAAGGCGGCCAGGACCTGCGCACGCTCGGCCAGCGGCGGGCTCGTGGGCACCAGGCGCACGGCCGCCTCGTACTCGGCGAACGCGCCCTCGCCGCCCGTCGCCCGCAGGTAGCCGCCGAGCCGCCCGTGCAGCAGCCCGGCCCGCACCGGATCCTTGGCCGCGTCCACGTCGACGAGCGCCGCCTGAGTCAGCGTGATGGCTCGGTTCGGGTCACCGGCCAGGTAGGCCGACTCGGCCGCGTGCTGCAGCACCGCGGCACGATCGAGGCCGAGCCGCTCTTCGGCGTCAGCCACCTGATCCCACAGCTCGAGCGCCGTCTCGAAGTGACGCTGGGCGTCAGCGAACCCGTAGGCCGCCTCGGACTGCAACCCCGCCTCCACAGCGGCGGGCAGCGCACGAGCCGGGTCGTGGGCCCTGACCCAGTGGTAGGCGAGCCGAGCCGGCACGGCGAGCCGGCTGGGCTCGGCGAGGTCGGGGCGCTCGGTGAGCACACGGGCGAAGGCGGCGTGCAGCTGAGCGCGCTCGCCGGGCAGCAGCTCGGCGTACAGCGCCTCCTGGGTCAGCGCGTGTCGGAAGGCGTAGGTCTCGGTGGCGGGGTCGGGGACGAGCACCTGGTGGGCGACTGCGGCGCGCAACGCGGCGAGCAGGTCCGCCTCGGGCAGCTCACTGACCGCGGCGAGCAGCTCGTGCTCGACCCGACCGCTGGCCGCGGCCACGATCCGGAGTGTCGCCTGCGCGTCCTCGGGAAGGACCTGGACGCGGCTCAGAAGGACGTTCTCGAGGCTCGGGGGCAGGCTGCGCCCGGTGCCCTCGTGGGTGGTGGCGAGCAGCTCCTCCGCGAAGAACGCGTTGCCCTCCGAGCGGCGGTAGATCCGCTCGACGAGCTCGTCGTCTGGCCTCGTCCCGAGGATGCCGGCCAGCAGGTCGGCGACGTCGACACGGTCGAAGCGGCCCACCTCGAGTCGCTCGGCCCGTCCGCTGCGGTCCAGTCCGGCCAGGAACGGCCGCAGGGGATGCCGCCGGTGCAGCTCGTCGGTGCGGTAGGTCAGCACGAGGAGCAGCGCTGCCCGCAGGTTGCGGACGAGGAAGGTGAGCAGGTCCAGGGTCGAGCGATCGGCCCAGTGCAGGTCCTCCACCACCAGCACGGTCGGGGACCGGCCGGCGAGGCGCTCCAGCAGGGCGAGGAACGCCTCGAACAGCCGGGCCTGTGCCGACGAGCCGACGGTGAGCCCGGCCGACGTCGACTCCTCGCCCTGCCCGAGCTCGGGCAGCAGGCGAGCCAGCAGCGGCCGTCCGGGTCCGACCAGCTCGTCGAGCGCCGCCGGCTCCAGCCCCCGACCCAGACCGCGGAGCGCCTCGACTGCGGGTGCGTAGGGCAGCGACCCCTCGCCGAGCTCGATGCAGCCGCCGAGCAGCACCTGCCCGCCGCTCCCGCGGACCTGACCGGCGAAGCGGGTGACCAGGCGGGTCTTCCCGACGCCGGCCTCACCGCCGACGCACAGCGTCACCGGGTCGCCGCCGCTGGCGTACGCGTACGCCGCCTCGAGACGGCCCAGCTCCGCTGTGCGACCGACGAAGCGCGAGGTCGCGACGGTCCCGGCCATGGCGAAAAGTATGCGCTTCGCCTCGTCGGACTGGAACAGACCGGCGGCCGTCCGGCCGTCCTCGTCCAAGCCGGTCGGCGGGCGGGGAGCAGGCTCACCCCGCAACCGACGCACCCCCGACCCCGGACACGCCGGTCGTGTCCCAGGCGGCGAGCGCACGCCGGTACCGCCACCCCAGGTCGGCCTGGTCCGCGCGCTGCCAGATCCTCCGCCGGTCTGCCTCGGACAGGCCGCCCCAGACGCCGTACCGCTCCCGTGCCGCCACCGCGTACGCCCCGCAGACATCGACGACGAGGCATCGGGCGCAGACCGCCTTGGCCGCGTGCTCGCGCGCCTGTCTGGCCGGCCCTCGCTCACCGTCGGGCGAGAAGAACAACCGGGCCCCCGTGGCCTGGCAGGCGCCACGCGCCTGCCAGGACCAGAACCCATCCAGGCTGGCCGGCCAGCCTGGCGCCCGCGATTCGCTCATCGAGCCTCCCGCCTCTCAGCCTGCACATGCGGGGTCAGGCGACCCACCGCAGCTCTCCACCGGCGCACCGGACCGCGCGGAGTCTCAGCTCGCCCTCCCGTCGCGCAGCGCCGGTCGCTCTCGTGCCACACCGACAGCGATGCGGAACGTGAGGAAAGGGAACCGGTCGGCGTCGAGGGAGTCGGTGGCCGCGACGCGGGAGTCCCCGGGCGTGGCGGCGATGTGGACGACGCCCCAGAAGGCGCGGAAGCGCCCGCGCAGCCGGGCGACGCCGCGCCGCGCGACGAACTGGAGGTGGGAGTGGGTGGGGTCGATGTCCCAGCCGTCAGGCTCGGGCATCGGCTGACGGCCCGGAACGGTGCCGTCGTCGGCCATCCGCTCGGCCTCGGGCGGCGTCCCATGGGGCATGTCGGTGGTGCTCATGATCTGGCTGCCTTTCGATCTGTACTCACGGCAACGGGGAGACGTCCGCTCTGGGACCCACGCTCGGCGGGTGTCCGAACACCGCCTCAGCGAACTCCTTGCCGCCGTTGACGGCGGCCGGTTGCCTGCGGATGGGGCGCGCGTCCGCGCGCCGGCGGCCGGTCGACTACGATCCGCCGCCTGCTGGTGGTCATGTGGGCTCCTCTCATGCCGTCGCACCGCGGGCGTCGCGCGGCACTGATCGTGTGCTCAGCGAGCCTGTAGGTCGTTGCTGAGCACGTGGCGGGCCACGTCGCGGCCCAGCTCGACGCCTGAGGTGTGATCAAGGCGGGTGTGGAGCCCCGCGTAGATGCGGCTCAGTCCGGCCTCCGTCGCCGCGGCGGAGAAGCTCGGGAACGAGCGCTCCACCCCGGGCAGGACCTCGGAGCGGACCGAGTAGCTGAAGCGGTCGGTGTCGAAGAAGGACTGCAGGATGACGGCGGCTGCGGCGCTGATGGTGCTGTGCGCGCCGGGGTAGGAGGGGTCAGGCGCGGTGGTGCCTGCCAGCGGCGTCCAGTTGGGATCGGCCCTCGTCGCCGGGTTGCCGTCGCTGTCGGCGAGCCGGATCGCGGTGACCGGCCGCCAGACGTAGGAGGCGTACTTGGCGTCGTAGAAGGCGATCGTCCCGTCGGCGAAGGCGAGGTTGAGCAGGGCGAACAAGCGGGCGTTCTGGGTGAGCGTCGTGCCGTGCGCCAGCGCTGCCGTCTGCGTGATCTCATTCCAGTAGTTCTGGATCGGAGCGGCCCAGAACCTGGCCACCTGGGTCTGGTCGGCCGTGCGGGCCTTGCTGTCGGCCTTGCCGAGCCTCTGCACCTCGCGCAAAGCGACCGCGTACCTTGCGGAGGTGAGGGCTGGTGGAGGGCCGGGACGAAACTGGTCGGCCCGGGTCAGCGTGAACGGCTTGACGTGGGACCAGTGGGTGAAGACCGGTTGGGCGAAGTTGGGCGGTGTTGGCCGGTAGCTTCCCGGCGTCGTCCCCGGCACCGGCTCAAGCGGCGTGGCGTTGGAGCCGTCGTCGGTCCGCAGCGCCAGGATCCGCCGCGCGACCGCCTCCCCGACCGCGACGCCCTGGCGTTTGGCACGGCCGTTCGGGACCTGCGCCAGCGACTCTTGCAGGCGGGCGTCGAGCATCCCCTTGAGCGCCGGGTACAGCCCGACCAAGGTGTCGTGCGCCGCCGCGTCGGCCGCCGCCGGGACCGAGGCATGCCGTGGCGCCACGGTCCCGCCCAGGTACGGGGCATGGGTATGGTCGATGGCGTCGACCGCGTCGTAGATCGCGACGTGCATAATCGCCAGGCTCCGGGTCGGGTGCACGGTCTTCGGCTGGGCGCCAGGGGTACGGAGGATCTGCAGCAGTGTCCGGTTCCACTGGATGACCGGGTCCACCGGCCGAGCCGCGGACCGGGCATGAAGCGCCGTCGCGGATCCAAGGCTGGCGGCCACGACCGCGAGGATCGCGACGACCAGCAACATTGGTCTCATGCGTCTCATGGGGCATCTCCGATCGGGTATGGGAGGCCGGCGCTCACCCTCGGCGCCGCACCGCCTGGACCTCCAGCTCGACGTGCACGGTCTTGCCGACCAGAAGGCTGCCGCCTTCCTGGAGCATCACGTTCCAGCTCGGGCCGTAGTCCTCGCGGTCGATCTCCGCCCGGACGCGGAGGCTTGCCCGCGACAAGCCGGCCGGATCCCTCGTCCGGCCCAGGTAGCGAACCTCGAGGGTCACCGGGCGGGTGATGTCGCGGATGGTCAGGTCGCCGTCCACCGTGTACCGCTCGTCGTCGATCTGCCGGACCGCGGCGCTGTGGAACACGAGGGACGGGAAGCGTTCGGCCTGCAGGAACTCCTCGCCGCGGAGGCGTGCGTCGCGCCCCTCCTGGCCCGTGTCGATGCTGACGGCCGCGATCTCGACGTGGCCGGTCGAGCGCTCGGGCGGGCCGGTGATCGAAAGGACGCCCCAGACGTCGCCGAACCGTCCGCGCACCCTGGTGAACGCGTGCCGGACGACGAACTGTACGGTGGAATGGACCGGGTCGATGTCCCAGATGTCGACCCCGGATGCCGGGGCGGGCGGCGGGGCCTGGGGCACGGTCGTCGTCTCCTCGGATATGGACATGAGCTAGCCTTTCTCGGCGTGCGCGTGGGACGTGGGCTGGCCGGCACGCTACGGTCCCGCGGCGGCCCGGACATCGGACGATGCGCCTAGATCCGTGGGTGGCAGCGTCCGACGTTTCCGCTCGGGGACCCTAGACGGCGGGCCGCCGCTGCCTCACCAGCCGCGGCGCGGTCGCCCGGTGAGCTGCCCGGTCCGCTCCATCAGGGACCGCCCGAGCTGTTCGCGGTCGGAGGGGCTGAGGCGGCGTCGGACCTCCGGCAGGATAAGCGCCTCCTCGTCCCGCACGTGGAGGCGGAAGACCTGCAGGAGGACCTGCACCTTCGCGTCGTAGCGCGGGTCGGTCGGGACCATCGCGGCGAGCTCCACCGCCAACAGGTCAAGGAGATGGGCCTGCTCGAGCTGCCGCTCGATGTCGCCGTCGTACCGGCTCGTCTGCGCCTGCAGCGCCGGGTAGAGCAGTTCGCCCTCGATGGTCTCAAGCACCCCCAGGGCGCCCGCGATGGCGCCGAAGGTGCTGAAACGCGCGGCCCTGCCGCCATCGGCGCCGTCGTAGGCGGCGAAGAGCCGCTCGAGGTCGGCGTGAGCCTCGACGATCACTGTGCCTGCATCCATCGATGGTTCGCTCCTTTCGGGGGCGTGCGACCGTGCCGGGTCGCGTGGGGGCCACCGTAGGTCACGGGTCTCGCCGAGGGATCGGACGATCCTTCTAGATCCGCGGGTCGTCGCACCCCCAACTTCTCGCGCCCGGCGTCGTAGCCAGGAGCCACCCGGCGACCGGCTCGGGTGGTCTCAGAGGCCATGTTCGCCCGATCGGGCTGCTTCACGACCGATGCAGCAGAGCCTGAGGAGGAGGTTCGTAAGCTGGTCGGAGTGGGCCCATCGTGCAGGTCACCTTCCGCACCTCAGACTGCACCCCCTGCCCCGACCGAGCCCGCTCCCACCCGCTCGCCGGTCAATCCCCGGCATCTCACCTTCCGACCTCGCCCGCAGTACGAGACCCAGCACAGCATCCGCACCGAGCAGGCCACCGACGCCTGGCGGGACCGCTACGCGCACCGCTCCGGGATCGAGGGCACCATCGCGCAGGCCTCCCGCCGCAGCGACCTCCACCTGGCTCGCTACCGCGGCCTGGCAAGACCCACCTGGAGCATGTGTTGACCGCGCTGGCCCTCAACCTGGTCCGCGTCGACGCCTGGCTCACCCAGACGCCACTGGGCGGCAGCTGGGTTTCCCGTCTCACCAGACTCCGGCCAGCGCTGGCACCGGTGTAAATTCGCCAGCAGAGTCCTCCCGGGGGGAAGTCCACTCATCGGATGGCAGCTGGCAGCCGCCACGGCAGGGGAGCAGGCTGAAGCGCGACGTTTCCGCCTCTGCCGCGTGCTATGCGGGCATTCCGTCCGGGCAGGACTGAGGGCGTGACGCTGACGATCGGTCTGGACCGGATGCGGCGACTACGCTGCGTGGTCGTCCTGAGGCCCCTGGGCCTGAGTGGACCGGCCGGGAAGGCCACCAAGCTCGACCGTGAGGAGGACCCGCGGCCCCAGCGCGGCCCAGGCTTGCAGCGAGCGCGACCGGCGTGGGGCTGGCAGCGCTCTGACCTGCAAGGATGGTGGTGGGCGCGACAGGGTTTGAACCTGTGACCTCTTCCGTGATCCTGGTGGTTAATTTCGCGGCGCGCCGGGCAGGTTCTGTGATCTGGAGTGTTCCGGGTTGGATCATGCTGCCTGCGGCCGTCTTTTCCCCTGCCCGGCCGTGGGAATGGAGTGGGTGATGTCGTTGCAGCCGCAGCCGTGGCCGCAGATCCCGGAGCTGACCGTGCAGGCGGCGCGGGCCGCGGCGGGCAAAGGTGGGTATCCACTGGCGATGCGGGTCCGCGATGAGCTGGGCGAGTTGTTCGCGGACGCGGAGTTCGCGGAGGCGTTTGGGGTGCGGGGGAAGCCGGGCTGGTCGCGGGGGCGGTTGGCGCTGGTCACGGTGCTGCAGATGGCGGAGAACCTGACCGACAGGGGTGCGGCGCACCAGGTGCGGTTCCGGATGGACTGGAAGGACGCGCTGGGCATGGAGCTTTCCGACCCGGGGTTCGACCACACCGTGCTGAGCGAGTTCCGTGGCCGCGTGGTCACCCACGGCATGGAGGAGAAGGGCTTGGACCTGCTGCTGGCGGCCCTGGCGGAGAAGGGGCTGGTGACCGCCGGCGGCAAGCAGCGCACCGATTCCACGCACGTGGTCGCGGCGGTCCGTGACCTGAACCGGCTGGAGCTGGCGGGCGAGTCGGTGCGGGCGTGTCTGGAGGCGCTGGCGGTCGCAGCTCCGGCCTGGCTGGCCGGCGCCGTCGACGTGGCTGGATGGGGCAAGCGGTATACCGCGCGGGTCGACTCCTGGCGGCTGCCCGCCTCCCAGGCCAAGCGCGCCGAGTTGGCGCTGGCCTCCGGCACCGACGGGTTCGCGCTGCTTGCGGCCGTGTATGCAGCGGATGCCCCCAGCTGGCTGGCCGAGGTGCCCGCGGTGGGGGTCCTGCGGGTGGTGCTGGTGCAGAACTACACCCGCACGGTCACCGGCGGGCGGGAGGTGGTCAAGCGGCGGGAGGCTGAGACAGACGGTCTCCCGCCGGGCAGGCTGCGCCTGACCTCGCCGTATGACACCCACGCCCGCTGGGGCGGCAAGCGCGACACCTTCTGGAACGGCTACAAGGTCCACGTCAGCGAGACCTGTGACACCCCCGACAGTACGGGCACTGGCAGCGGGTCTGCGGCGTCGGCGCGGGTGGCCGCCGAGCCGCCCAACATCAGCACCAACGTGGCGACCACGGACGCGACCGTGCCGGACTCGGCGATGACCGAGCCGATCCACCGCACACTCGCGGCCCGGGGCCTACTGCCCGGCGAGCGCTACATCGACTCGGGCTACCCGTCTGCGGAGCTGGTCCTCACCTCGCTGCGTGACTTCGGTATCGCGCTCATCTCCCCGGTGCTGCTGGACACCTCACCGCAGGCCAGGGCCGGCGCCGGGTTCGACCCTACCGCTTCACCATCGACTGGGACGCAGGCTCGGCCACCTGTCCGCAAGGGGCCGTCAGTGCCTCGTGGAGCCCCTGCGTCCAGCGCGGCGCCGACGCGGTCGTGGTGAAGTTCCCCGCCCAGGTCTGCCAGGCCTGCCCAGTCCGCGGCCAGTGCACCACCGCCACGCGCGGCGGCCGCCAGCTCACCTTGCGGCCCCGCGAGATCCAGCAGGCCCTCGACACCGCCCGCGCCCAGCAGACCACCAACGCCTGGCAGGCCAAGTACGCCCTGCGCGCCGGCGTCGAAGGCACCATCCACCAGGCCGTCGCCGTCACCGACATCCGCCACGCCCGCTACAAGGGCCTGGACAAGACCCACCTCGAACACGTGGACGCAGCGGTCGCCCTCAACCTGACCCGCCTGGACGCCTGGTGGAACGGCCACCCACTGGACCGGACCCGCACCAGCCACCTCGCTCGCCTCGAACTGGCCCTGGCCGCATGACCTCAATTAGCCACCAGGATCTTCCGTGTCAGCAAACTACCGGGAACCGCTGTGCTAAGCGGCGTTGTTGCAGGTCGGCTCAGACCGTAGGTGCCGAAGTTAAGTGCTCTCCTGGCGTTCAGTTAAGCGTTCTCTCTGCACCCGGAGGACGCCGCTCCCGGCATTGCCACGTTCGGACCTCCTACCAGGATTCTCTGCCGATTCCTGCTCCTTGGGTTCGTCAACGCGGACGATAGACCACGCGACGGTGTTGGACCCGGTGCACGATCACGACCTTGCGGTCGTCATCGATCTCGTAGATCACACGGTAGTCCCCGCGTCGCGCCGAGTAGAGCCCGGTCAGCTCGCCGACCAGCGGCTTGCCGACGCGTCGCGGGCGTTCGGCGATGGGGCCCAGGATCGCCTGGATCGCGGCGTCACGGATCTTGCCGGGAAGCTGGTTGAGGTGCCGCAGGCCCTCCCGGGTGATCTCGACCTCGAACACGAGGCCGTTCCTACGCCTGGTCGCGCAGGGGGACGGTGTCGCCGGCGGCGGCTTGCCGGCGTGAGGTGTGCAGGGAGTCCATCAGCTCGTCGTCTTGGAGGATGTCCAGCGTCTCCTCCAGCGACGCCAGGTCGTCGGGGCTGACCAGGACGAAGGAGGGTCGTCCGTTGCGGGTGACCAGGATGCGGTCATGCTCACGCTCGACCCGATCGGCGACTTCCGACAGGTGGGCCTTGACTTCAGAGAAGGGTAGCGTGTCACTCATAGGTCAAGATTCTGACCTGGCCTGGTCGTCTGGTCAACCGTCAATAGCGCGCAGGAAGGCGAGTATGGCCAGGACCCGACGGTGATACCCGGATGCGTCGCGGAGCCCGAGCTTCGAGAAGATATGGCTGACGTGTGCTTCCACGGTCTTGGGACTGAGGAACAGCTGGTTGCAGATGCTCTGGTTGGAGTGCCCTTCGGCCATCAAGGCGAGCACGTCACGTTCGCGGTCGGTGAGCTGGTCGAGCGGGGTGGTGTCGCGCCGGCGGGCCATCAGCCGGGAGACGATGGTGGGGTCGATGACGCACTCACCCTCGGCGACGCGTCGGACCGCATCGGTGAGCACCGCGATGTCGGAGATCCGCTCCTTGAGCAGGTAGCCGACGCGCTCAGGATGCTGTTGCAGCAGTCGCATGGCGTAGCGCGACTCCAGGTAGTGGGACAGGACGAGCACCCCGACCGAGGGGTCACGGCGCCGAATCTCCTCAGCCGCCACCAGCCCCTCGTCGGTGTGCGTCGGTGGCATCTTGATGTCCACGATCGCGACCTCTGGTCGGGTGTGCCGGATCGTGGCCAGGAGCTGGTCTGGGTCGCCGGCTTTGCCCACGACCTCGAAGCCTGCCTCGATCAGCAGCCGCGCCAGGCCCTCGCGGAGGAGGACCTCGTCGTCGGCGACCACTACGCGCATGGCAGCTCGGCGCGGATACGGGTCCCGCTCTGCGGCGCGGCCTGGACGAGCAGCCGGCCGTCGAGCGCGCCGACGCGGTCCTCCAGATCGGTCAACTCCTCGGGCAGCTGCCGATCGATCTCGACCACCAACCGCCCGTCTGCGCGAGCCGCGTTGACGGTGGCCCGCCGTGGCCGGCTTCGCTTCAAGGTCTCGGCGACCACGAAGTAGGCGGCGGCCTCAACCCTTGACTCGACGTGTCCCTGTGGCAGCCGTCCCACCGACAGCGGGCTGGATTCCTGTTCGGCCAGCGCCTGGAAGGCCGCCCCTAGGCCCTCCTCGACGAGGGCCGCCGGGTAGAGCCCATGCGCCAGCGCGCGCAGCTCGGCGAGGCCCTGGCGAACCTCGGCCTCCGCTTCCTCCAATACGGCCACGTCGGTGTTGGCCTCGGCTCCGAGCTGGGCGAGACGCAGCGAGAGCGCGAGTGAGACCACGCGCTGCTGGGCGCCGTCGTGCAGGTCGCGCTCCAGCCGCCGCCGTTCGGCGTCCCCCCGTTCGACGATCCGGGCACGCGAGGCGCGAAGGTCCTCGAGCCGGGCGCGGACCTCCGCCTGGAGCCGCTCGTTGTTGAGGACGAGGCGTGCTGCCGTGGCGATCTCATCGACCAGCCCAGGGTCGTCGAGGAGCCCGTGCCGGTGGACCAGCAGCGCCACCGGCTGGCCGCCACGCACCAGCGGAGTCACCGCCCGCCCCTTCTCAGGCTCGGCAGGACGGCCACTGCCGTCGACCCGCCGCCCATCGGGTAGTGGATAGAGCAGGGTGAGCGAAGAGTCGCCGAGCGACCTGGAGAGGGCTGTGGCAAGACCGCCAGGCCGCGGCGAGGACGCGAGTTCCACCACCAGCCGGGCGAGGGCCGAGCGGACGCGCTGGCCCCGGACCCACTCCCAGCACACGCCGAGCGCCAGCGCCACCAGCGCCGCCGCCTGCCCAAGCCACAGGCGGCGGTCCAGGGTGTCGTTGCTGAGGAAGCCCCTGGCGAGGGCGTGCTGGAAGCTCCAAGCGACCAAGCTTAGGTACGCGATCGCAGGGACGGCCACGGGCGCGATGAGCCGCCGCGTTGCGGCCCTGGACCGAACCAGCCGCCACCCCAGCAGTACGACCAGCAGCAGCGCCCAGACCAATCCCAGCTGGATGCCGACGCGGTTCAGCCCCTGCACGGCCTGCGGGTCATTGAAGATGCCGACCAGGTTGTCGGGGCATCGGCTGCAGCCCTGGCCGGCTGGACGGAAGAACAGCGCCGGCAGGAGCCCCAGCCCCAGCACCGCGCCGCCGTAGGCGATCGCCACGGCGACCCGCTCTAGCTGGGTCCGCAACTGCCCACCCGGGTACATCAGCGCGGCATGACCGATCAGAGAGCTGGGCAAGCGGCACGGAGGACCAGGCCGACGGTAAACGTCAGTGCCGCCCCTGCGCCCGGGTTGTCCCACTCGGCCAGGAACCACCCCACGCCCGCCGCTACCACCAGCGGCCCGAAGCGACTGCCGGGCCGCCGTACCCATGCCCAGAGCCCGGCCGCGATCAGGCTCCAGCCGGCCAGCAACTCGGCCGCGCCGGCGATCGGCGCGCTGCCGGCGAGGGAGTACGCGGGCTCACCACGCGCGATTGCCAGCGATCGCAGCCCGAGCGCGAGGCCGGCAGCGAGCAACACGAGCCGACCGGCGCGCCCGCGCAGGACGTCACCGGCGATCATGTGCTCATCGTCGCAAGTGCGGCGACGGGCCTCAAGCTGCGGGGGCGCCCGGCCGCGGACGCCCCCGGCAAGTCGGCGTCGCTAGGGTGTCGGCTGCAGGATCGGGTGGGTGTAGATGGGCTTGGCCGTCAGCACCGGCGTGTCGCTTGTGCCGTCAGCGTTGATGGCGTAGATGTGCCGCGGAAAGCCGTCCTGGTTGGTGCGTGTGTACAGGATAGCCTTGCCGTCGGGGGTCCAGCGGGGCTGGGTCGCGCGCGGTCCGTTCGGGCCGTACGCGGTGAGCCGGCGCAGGCCGGTCCCGTCCGGGCGGATGGTGTAGAGCTCGGACCGGCCGGATTCCTGGAAGTCGACCAGCGGCCGGGTGTTGAAGACGACGCGGGCGCCGTCCGGTGACCAGTCGGGGTCGCCGGCCAGCAAGCCCCAGGGGGTGAGCTGCCGTAGGCCGGTCCCGTCGACACCGACCACGAACACCGCCGCCTGGACACCGCCCGGGCGTTCACGGCCCCGCCAGAACACCAGCCGGCGCCCATCCGGCGACCAGCGGGCGAAGTGGTCCTGCCCGGCCTCGAAGGTGTTGTCGACCACGGGCCGTTCGGTCCCCTTGGCGAGGTCGATGATCGCGATGCCGAAGCGTGCCGGCGGCAGGCCCGGCCGGAGGTCGATGTCGGTGGAGACCGCAAGGTGTCTGCCGTCTGGGGACCAGGCAGGTTCCCAGTGGCCGGCGCACTTGGGCAGCCGGCATGGGGGGAGGCGACGGGCATGTGCGCCGTCGGCGTCGGCCACATACACCTGGCTTGGGGACTCCTCGGAGGCGGCCAGGTCGAAGGTCAGCCGTTTGCCGTCGCGGGAGAAGTCCGGGTGCAGTTGCCGGCCCGGGAGATCGGCGACGATCTGATGGTCGTCGGACCCGTCAGTCCGTACGAGGAAGATACCGTCCTCGAACTCGCCGCGGGGCGTGGTGCCCTGGTAGGCAAGCCAGCCCTTGGCCGAGGCGACAGGCGACGGCACCGCACTGGTCGAGCGGCTCGGTGAGGTGGCTTCTGACATGGCGGCCGCGCTGGTCGCGGAGCAGCCAGCAGCAAGCACCAGCAGGAGCGCGAGCACTGTGCGCTTGATCATGATTCCTCCTCGGGATGGTGGCGTTGCATCAGACCGACCCTAGGACGCCGCCCGCACCCGGTTCGACGGGGGCAGACCCTGGTCTTGCCGAGGGTTGTCCCCTGTCTCTCCGATGGGAGAATCAGGACAAGACCCGATGCGCCGTGCACCCCGAGCCCGCATCGTCGAGGCGTCGAGCAAAGGGGAGGCACCAATGCACCGACGCCAGTCGCTGAGTCCAAGAGTTGCACTCCTCGCGATCTTCGCGGTCGTCCTCGCCACTTCGGGCTGCTCCGGCTCGGGCGTGGACAAGGCCGGCGGCACCAAGACCGAGCAGCCGGTCGTGCTCACCCTGGCAAACCACGAGGACGGCCCAGAGGACGTCCAGTTCTGGATCGAGGAGGTCCAGCGACGCGCCGCCGGGTCGCTCCGCATCCAGGTGACAAACCGGTGGCGGCTCCAGGAGATCGACTACGACAAGGGCACTATCGCCGACGTCCAGGCCGGCAAGGTCCAGCTCGCCAAGGTCGCCGCGCGCGCCTATGACACCGTGGGCGTCACCAGCTTCCAGGCGCCGCTGGCGCCGTTCCTGATCGACAACCAGACGCTGGAGCAGCGCGTCCTGGAGAGCGAGCTGGCCGGCCAGATGCTGGCGGGCACCGATGAGCTTGGCCTGGTGGGGCTGGCGGTGCTGCCAACCGACCTGCGCAAGCCGCTTGGCCTGTCGCGTCCGCTGGTGACGGTCCACGACTACCGAGGGGCCCGGATCGGCGTTCGGGAAGGCGAGGTCGCCAAGGCGACGTTCACCGCCCTTGGCGCCACGCCGGTCGGGTATGTCGCTGGCGGGCCGGTCAGCGGCTTGGATGGGCTGGAGCTCGGCTTCGGCACGATCAAGGGGAATGAGTACGACAGGCAGGCGAAGGCGGTCACCGCCAACGTCACCTTCTGGCCGAAGCCGGTGACTGTGGTGATCAACCGGAAGGTCTTCGAGTCGCTGACGGCAAGCCAGCAGGCCGCGCTGCGAGGGGCGGGTTCGGCCGTGGTTTCGCGGCAGCTCGACTTCACGCAGGGGCTCAGCGCCGAGGATGGGAACGTCCTCTGCCGGCGGGGACTTCGGTTCGTGCGTGCCAGCAACCAGGACCTCGCCGAGCTTCGCCGGGCTGTCCAGCCGGTCTACGACAGGATCGAGGGCAACGCCGAGACGAGGTCGTTGCTGCAGCGGATCCTGGCGATGAAACGCGAAACCCGCGCCGCCGCAACCCCTGACAGCCCGCGCTGCTCACCGTCGAGCTCGGCAGCGGGCGCGGCCGACCAGACGGCGGCCGCGCTCGACGGCGTCTATCGAACCAGCTTCA
>Ga0307278_10000582_pt1 | contig 18321 bp, 13 predicted proteins | sample ER_DNA_117_FD_194482 | JGI IMG/M metagenome (GOLD analysis project Ga0307278, IMG submission 194482) | Bulk soil microbial communities from the East River watershed near Crested Butte, Colorado, United States - ER_DNA_117 | ecosystem: Environmental > Terrestrial > Soil > Floodplain | place...
GCACCGCGCCAGCGCGGAAGCAAAGACGGGTGCACGTTCAGCCAGAGCGCACGCTCGAGCACCGACTCGGGGATCAAGAGCCCGTACGCGGCGGCGACGACGGTGTCCACCTCGGGATCGAACGCGTCGTCGAGGCGTTCCGGCTGACGCACCTCGATGCCGAGCCGCTCGGCGGCCTCCTTGGCCGGTGTGGGCGCCACGCGCCGGCCCCTGCCGCGCGGCCGGTCGGGCCGGGTCAGGAGGTACGCGATGTCGTAGTCCTCCGCGAGCCGCTCGAGCACGTCGGCCCCGAGCGGAGCCGTCGCGGCGACGGCGAGGCGCATTCGTTACCTCACGAGAACCGGCTGCGGCCGCAGGAGCGCGAGTGCCTCCCGGCGGGCCTCCGGCGTCGTCCGGTCGAGGATCAGCACGCCGTCGAGGTGATCGAGCTCGTGCTGCGCGATCCGCGCGGGAAGGCCTTCCAGCTCGAGCCTCACGTCGTTCCCCTCGGGGTCGGTCGCCTCGATAGTGACGCGCGCGTGCCGCTCGACCGGGATCACGACGCCCTGAAGCGAGAGGCAGCCCTCGACATCGCTCTCACGCTCGTCGGAGCCCTCGGCGAGCCGCGGGTTGACGAGCGGAACCGGATCCTGCTCCTTGTCGGGCAGGAACAGGAAGACGCGGCGCAGCACACCGACCTGCGTCGCCGCGAGCCCGAGCCCGTTCGCATCGCGCAGCAGGTGCTCGAGCCGCTCGATCAGTCGGGCGAGGTCCTCGTCATGGCGCTCGACCTCTCGCGCCTGCATCCGCAGAACCGGGTCGGGGTACTGGCGGATCTGCGCAAGTGCGAGCCGCCGCCGAGCTTCGGCTTCAGGGTCGAGCTTGTCGTTCCGGACCTCGCCGGTCTCGTCCGCCACGCCCGCAGTGTAGGGATCAGAGGCTCTGTGGGTCCACGTCCACGACCGCGCTCAGCTTGGCCTTTCGCATCGCCGGAGCGGCCGCGGCGAGGAGCTGCGCCGCGCGACCTGCCAGGCGGCGCGGCTCACTGGTCTTGGCGACCAGCTGGGCCCGGTGGCGTCCGCGCAGACGGAGGAGCGGCGCCGGGCCGAGTAGCTCGCCCGCCCCCTCGAGCCCGGCCCGCAACTCCTCGAGCAGCGCCTGCGGCCCGCCCTCCGAGGGGCCGGAGACGAGCACGCGCACGATGTGGCGGAAAGGCGGGTAGCCGAGCTCCTTGCGGCGCACAAGCTCGTCGGCCAGGAACCGCGGCACGTCGTGTCGCGCGGCCAGCTCGAGCGGCCGCGCGTCGGGCTGGAAGCTCTGGACGATCACCTTCCCCGGCGCATCGCGGCCGCTGCGTCCCGCGAGCTGGGTCACGAGCTGGAAGGTGCGCTCCTCGGCCCGGAAGTCCGGCAGCCCGAGCCCCGTGTCCGCGTCCACGACGGCCGCCAGCGCAACGCCTGCGAAGTGATGGCCCTTCGCGACCATCTGAGTCCCGAGCAGCACGACGCGGTCGGCCTCGCGGAAGCGCCGCAACGCCGCCGCCAGCTGCTCCGGGTCCGAGGCTGTGTCGGCGTCGAGGCGGATCAGCTCGAGCTCGGGCACCTTTGCCGCCAGCTCGCGCTCGAGGCGCTGCGTGCCCGCTCCGATGCGCGCGAGGTCGGCCGAGCGGCAGACGGGGCACTCCTCCGGAGCGGGCTCCGAGTGGCCGCAGTGGTGGCAACGCAGCGATCCGTCGCGGTGCAGCACGAGCGCAACGTCGCAGTCGGGGCAGCGGAAAGTAGTGCCGCAGGCACGGCAATGCAACGCGGGCGCGATCCCACGCCGGTTCAGGAGCAGGATCGCCTTGCCGCCGTTCTCGGCGAGCTTGCCGAGCTCGGCGAGCAACGGCGCCGAGAGCGGGTAGCCGGCCTCGCGGCGCAGGTCGACGATGCGCACGGGCGGCAACCGCCCGCCCAACCGCTGGCCGAGATCGAGCCGCTCGAGCCGCTCCCAGCTCTCCGGCCTCGGCGTCGCACTGCCGTACAGCGCCACCGCACCCTCCAGCGCCGCCCGCTTGGCGGCCACCGTTCGCGCGTCGTAGCGCGGGTCAGACTCCTGCTTGTAGGACGCGTCGTGCTCCTCGTCCACGCAGATCAGGCCGACCCCGCGCATCGGGGCGAAGATCGCCGAGCGCGCCCCGACGACCACGCGGGCCTCCCCACTCGCGATGCGCTCGCGCTCGTCGCGCCGCTCCGCGTCGGTCAGTCCCGAGTGCAGGATCGCGACGGAGCCGCCGAAACGGGCGCGGAACCGCCCTACGGTCTGCGGCGCGAGCGCGATCTCCGGGACGAGCACGATCGTCCCGAGCCCACGTTCGAGCGCTGCGGCAGCGGCCTGGAGGTAGACCTCGGTCTTGCCGCTGCCCGTGGCGCCGTAGAGCAGGAAGTGGCCACCGCCAGCGTCCATCGCTTCGACGACCCTCGACACCGCCGCCACCTGCGGGTCGCTCAGCCGCTCCGGAGCCGCCTCCCCTTCCAGCGACTGGCGCTCTCCGGGAGGTGTCTGCTCCTTGCGCCTAGCGCGCCGCACCGGAGCGACCAGCTCGAGCGCCCGGGCCGGAGTCGAGCCGTAGTACTCGGCGAGCCAGAGCGCGAGGTCGATCAGCGTCTCGGGCAGCTCGTGCACGACCTTCTCGATCGGCAGGGCCTTCACTCCCTCGGGCGGCGCGTCCACCACCTCGACCACCACCCCTCGCGCGCGCGAGCGCCCGAACGGCACCGAGACGACCGCGCCCTTGCCCACGCCCTCGGGGAGCTCGTAGGTGAACTCGCGCGCACTGAGGGCGCGCGCGGTCACGAGGGGTACTACCGTCCCGAACTGCGTCACGCGAATGAGGCTAGACGCCGGCGGCGACGAGCACGAAGTCCGTGGCGAAGCCGAGCGTCAGCCCGAGCAGCAGGCCCCAGGCCGTGACGGTCTTACTCGTGAAGAGCCGGCAGACGTTGAGCAGCTCCATCACGACGTAGAGGATCGACCCGGCGGCGAGCGCGAGGAAGATCACGGAGACCGCGGTCGACGTCCAGGCCTGTCCGACGACGGTGCCGAGAAACGTCGGGAGGCCCGCGATCAGACCCATCAGGCCCAGGAAACGCCAGCTTGGCGGCTCGGCGTCGCCCGAGAGCGGCGCGACGATCCCGAAGCCCTCGGTCGCGTTGTGCAGGCCGAAGCCGATCACGAGCACGTAGGCGAGGCTGAGCTTGTCCTGCGCCGCGGACTGCCCGATCGCGAGCCCCTCGGAGAAGTTGTGCAGCCCGATCCCGGTCGCGATGAAAAGCGCGAGCCAGCGCGCCGGCGTCAGTCCTGTGAAGTGCGAGCGCTCGAGCTCCGTCGCCGAGGCTGCCCCGGGGCCGATCAGGCTCTTGCGCCGGCGCACCTTCATCCAGGTGTCGTAATAGACGAGGCTGAGCAGCCCGAGCGCGAATCCGCCGAACGCGAGCGCGGCGAGCCACGAGAACCGCCCCCAGTCCGAGGCGGTGAGCGCCTCCTCCACGGGCTCGATCGCCTCGACGAGCACGTCCCAGAAGAGGAAGAGCAGGATTCCGGTGGCCATCGCGCTGAGGAAGGCCTTGAAGCCCTGGCCGACGTTGTGCAGCTTCCCCATCGGAAGGCCGATGAAGATCGTCAGGCCGGCGAGGGCCCCGAGCAGAAGGATCTGGGCAGACGACACGTGTAAGGCTCACCTTACAAGAAGGCCTCGGCAGTAGAGTTGCGTCACCTTGGCCCAGGGTCATTCAATCGACGAGTACCTCGAGACGATCTACTTCCTCGCGTTTCCGATCGGGGAGTACCGTCCGCAAACGCAGGGTGCGCCAACGCTTTCCGCCCGCGTCGCCGAAATGCTCGGCGTCTCCCGCGCGTCGGCCGGGGAGATGCTTAAGCGTCTCGAGACCGAAGGGCTCGTCGAGCGCGGCGAGCACAAGGAGGCGATCCTGACGCCGCCCGGGCGCGAGCGGGCCGAGCGGGTCGTCCGTAAGCACCGGCTCGTAGAGCGCCTGCTAACCGACTTCATGGGCTACACCCCCGCAGAGGCGCACGTGCACGCCGACGAGATCGGCGAGAGCTTCAGCGACGAGATGATCGAGCGGGTCAGCGAGAAGCTCGGCCACCCTGATCGCTGCCCGCACGGCTGGCCGGTAGACACCGACTTCGAGCAGGCCGAGAACCGGGAGCTCGCGGCGCTGTCAGACCTCGAGCCGGGAACGCGGGCGACAATCGTCCGCCTGGCCGAGCACGACGGCGAGCTCCTGCACTGGTTCTACGACCAGGGTTTCGTGCCCGGCACCGAGCTCGAGGTGGAGGAGACGCAACCGGCGGCCGAGCAGCTGACCGTACGTCTGAACGGCGACGAGAAGACGATCGCCGAAAAGGCCGCCGCGGGCCTCTTCGTGCGTCCCGGCTAGGCGGAGGCCTGCGCGGTGGTCATGCCGGCCGCGGAGCGGAGCGTGTCGGCCTTGTCCGTGCGCTCCCAGGTGAAGTCGTGGTCGTCTCGGCCGAAGTGGCCGTACGCCGCGGTCTTTGCGTAGATCGGGCGACGTAGGTCGAGGTCACGCAGGATCGCCGAGGGGCGTAGGTCGAAGTGCTCGGCGATCAGCTCCTCGATCCGCGGCACCGGAACGCGCTCGGTGCCGAACGTGCGCACGGCGATCGAGACCGGCTTGGCGACGCCGATCGCGTAGGCGACGTTGACCTCGCAGCGATCGGCGAGCTCCGCCGCGACGACGTTCTTCGCCACGTAGCGGGCCGCGTATGCCGCCGAGCGGTCCACCTTCGTCGGGTCCTTGCCCGAGAACGCGCCGCCGCCGTGCCTCGCCGAGCCGCCGTAGGTGTCGACGATGATTTTCCGGCCGGTGAGGCCGGTGTCGCCCATCGGCCCGCCGATCACGAACTTGCCAGTCGGGTTGACGTAGACGAAGTCGCGCTCCTGGAGGCGCTTCTCGTTGTAGAGGTCGGGCGGCAGGATCGGGCGCAGGACGCGCTCGATCAGGTCGGGCTTGATCAGCGTCTCGGCGTCGCAACCGTCGGCGTGCTGGGTCGAGACGAGGATCTGCTCGATCTCGACCGGCGACTGCTTGCCGTCGTCGTCCACCTCGTAGCGAACCGTCACCTGTGCCTTGCCGTCGGGCCGCAGGTAGGGCAGGTCGCCGACCTTGCGCACCTCGGCGAGCCGCTTGCAAATCTTGTGGGCGAGCATGATCGGGAGCGGCATCAGCTCCGGGGTCTCGCGAGTCGCGTAGCCGAACATCATCCCCTGGTCGCCGGCGCCAGCCTGGTCGAGCGGATCGTCGTCGGCCGGATCGTGCTGCGTCTCGTACGAGGCATCGACGCCCTGGGCGATGTCGGGCGACTGCTCGTCGATCGCCACGACCACGCCGCAGGTGTTGGCGTCGAAGCCCCACTCCGAGTGCGTGTAGCCGATCTCCCTGATCTTCTTGCGCACGAGCGAGGGGATGTCCACGTACGTCTCGGTCGTGATCTCGCCGGCCACGACGACGAGGCCGGTCGTGATCAGCGTCTCGCAGGCGACTCGGCCGATCGGGTCGTCGGTGAGCACCGCGTCGAGCACGGTGTCCGAGACCTGATCGGCGATCTTGTCCGGATGACCCTCGGTGACCGACTCCGAGGAGAAGAGAAAGTCGCGTGTCGCCACGCGCGGCAGGCTACTTGATCTCTAGAAACGCGTCGAAGGTTCTCGTGCTGCCGGAGCCTTCCATCCAGGCCAGGAACGAACGGAGCGGCCGGACGTTCTCGGTCACCTCCGCAGGCGGGGTCTGTCCGGCGAGCCCCGCCAGCCCTTCGAGCAGTGGGATCGAGTTCTTCAGGTCGAGGTAGAAGAAGCCGCCCGTCGAGTCCGGCATCTCCGCCGCAGACTTGGCCTGCTTGAAATCGGCGCTGTCGGTGAGCTTCGAGCCGCTCCCGTAGTCGGCGATCCCGTTGACCCCGCTCGTGATCAGCACCTTGTCGCCGAGACCGCCGTAGTGGATCGCGATCTGGCCGAGGTTGACCGTCTTCACGTCGTGGCCGCCCTGCGTCCCCGGCTGCACCTGGCCGTTCGTGGCGGCGGCGAGCCGAGCCGCCAGCCGGTCGAGGGTCGAAAGGGCGGCGGTCTGGTCCTTCGTCTCGAGCGCCAGGGTCACCTCCGGGATCCCGGCGCCGGGGCGCACGTACAGCGCGACCTCGTTGTGGAGCAGCGCGAGGATGTCGTCCAAGGAGACGCCGAGCATGGCCTGGATCTGCGACAGCGCCTGAACGACCGTCGGGTTCGACTCGAGCTTCTTCAGCTGGTCGGTCGTGCCCGTGCCTCGGAAGTTCAGGAACGCAAGCGCGTCTCCGGGAACGCCGTCGAGCAGCTTCGACGAAAACTCGCCGCCGTCGAGGTTGGCGCCGCTCGTCACTCCGCGCGCGCGGATCCCGTCGCTCTCGGCGCTCGTCGAGGCGGCGATGAACTCGAGCTTGTCGAGGCCGAGTGTCGAGGGGTCGAACGGGGTGGCGCTCTTCTGCGACTGGGCCTGGATCAACTCGTTCAGCTGACGCCCGTCGACATACGCCTTGACGAGCGCCTCGCCGGGAAGCTTCTCCAGCGCTGCCTTGAAGGTGCTGTCGTCGGAGAGGGCCGCGCCGCCGCTGCCCTTGAGCGCGGCATCGATCTGCGCCTGGGTTTCGGAAACCGCGTACCAGCCGTCGTCGATCTCCTTGTAGACGGCAGGCTTTGCGGATGGATCCTGGTCGTGGGCGTTCAGCTTCGCGATCAGTGCTTTGAACTTGTCGGCGTCCTCGGGCTTGGTCAGCCCGACGGCCGAGGTCTGATTTGCACCCGGTCCTGAGATGGCCACGATGTCCACCTCTGGGCCAAGGGCCGGCTTGACGTCCTTCTCGTAGTCGACGCCGTTCTCGGCCAGGCCCTGTCTCAACTGGGCCAGCGCTTTACTGCGGCCCGGGAACTTCTTCGACAACTCGTCGAGCTGCTGCCACTGGCTCGAGCCGAGATCGCTGTCCACAGCGACGAAGGCGAGGGCATCGGAGCGGACGAGCTTCGAGCCCGACTCGCCGGAGGCGGAGGTCGTGGCGTTGCCACCGCCGCAGCCGGCTACGGCCACCGCGAGCGCCACCAGGAGCGCTCCGGTCAGGAAACGAGGCTTGCGGATCATTCGCGGGTCGGTTGGCGGCCCATCAGACTCCCAGCTAACTCGTTCAGATTCTCCCCGTCAAGGACTCGGCAAACCCCCTCGGTGATCGGCAATTCGATCCCGAGCCGTCGTGAGAGATCGCGCAAAACCGGAGCGGTGGTCAGCCCTTCCACGGTACCGATCTGCGCGGCCGCTTCGTCGGGCGAGGCGCCTCTGGCGATCAGCTCGCCTGCCTGCCGGTTGCGGCCGTGGCGGCTCCAGCAGGTGACGATCAGGTCGCCCATCCCGGCGAGCCCGGAAAAGGTCTCGCTGCGGGCGCCGCAGGCCTCGCCCAGGCGTGCCATCTCGGCGAGGCCGCGCGCGATCAGCGCCGCCTTTGCGTTGTCCCCGAGGCCGAGGCCGTCCACGCCACCGGCGGCGAGCGCCATCACGTTCTTGGCTGCAGCGCACAGCTCGACACCGACGACGTCCTCGTTCACGTAGACCCGGAAGGTGAGCGAGTTGACCGCCTCCTGAAGCTCGAGCGCCAGACCGTGGTCCTTGCTGGCGATCACCGCCGCCGCGGGTAGGCCGTCGGCGATCTCCTCGGCGAAGTTCGGCCCGGAGAGCACCGCCGCGCCACGGCGCTCGACGAGCTCGGATAGGCGCTCGCCGGTTTCCGGGTCGAGCCCCTTGGTCAGGCTCAGCACGGGCGCCGCCCCGGGCAGCGCCCGCACGACCTGGCCGAAAGCCTGGCTCGGCACCGCGATCACGTGCAGATCGGCCCCCGCGAGCGACGGGTCGTCGACGGTAGTCGCCGAGACACCGGAGAGGTCGGCGGCCGGGAGGTGGCGCGGGTTGTGGCCGGTCTCCTCGATCGCCCGAGCCTGCTCGGGGTCGCGGCAGGCCAGCGTGACGTCGTGCCCACGGGCGACGAGCAGGCTGCTGAAAGCCGTCCCCCACGCCCCGGCGCCCACGACCGCCGCCTTCATGACTTCCTCACGAAGTCGATCGAGACCGGCACGCCCTCGAGCTCGAAGCGCTCGCGCAGCTGGTTCTCCACCCAGTAGCCGTAGTCGCGCGTGATCAAGGCGGGATCGTTGACGAAGAAGCGGAAGCGCGGCGGCCGCGTCTGCACCTGGGTGCCGTAGAGCAGGTTGAGGCGCTTGCCGGCCTTCGACGGCGGCTCGCGCGCCTCCCGCAGCTCGGCCAGGAACCGGTTCAGCTCAGGTGTCGCAATACGGCTTGTGTGCTTTTCGAAGAGCTGTTCGACCCGGTCGAGCAGGCGGCTGATCCCTCGGCCGGTCTTCGCGGAGACCGTGACGATCGGCGGGCGCTGGCGAAGACGCGAAAGCAGTCGGTCACGCACGTCCTCGAGCACGATCTGTCCGATGTCCCATTTCGACAGCACGACGATGGTCGAGCTCTGCGCCTTGCGCGCGATGTCGGCGACTGAGAGATCCTGGTCGACGAGCCCTTCGCTCGCGTCGACCAGCACGAGCGCAACGTCCGCGCGCTCGGCGGCGGCGAGCGCCCGCAGCTCCGAGTAGTACTCGATCCCCTGGCGCTGCTTGCGCTTGCGCCGGATCCCCGCGGTGTCAACGAGCACGAACGCCCGCTCGCCCCGCTTGAGGACGGTGTCGATCGAGTCGCGCGTCGTGCCCGGCACCTCCGAGACGATCACCCGCTCCTCGCCGAGGAGCGCATTCAGCAGGCTCGACTTGCCGACGTTGGGCCGCCCGAGGATTGCAACGCGGATCGCGTCCTCTCCTACCTCCTGCGGGCCGGCTCCCGGGAGCATCGAGATGACGGCGTCGAGCAGGTCGCCCGTGCCATGGCCGTGGTGGGCCGAGACGGGAACCGGGTCGCCGAGACCGAGGCGGTGGAACTCGAGTGCGAGCATGTCCTGGTCGGGGTCGTCGATCTTGTTCGCGAGCAGCAGCACCGGCTTGTGGGCGTGGCGCAGGATTCCCGCGAGCTCCTCGTCGCCCGGGGTCACGCCCGCGCGCGCGTCGACTACAAAGAGCACGAGGTCGGCTTCGGCAATCGCGGTCCGGGCCTGGTCGGCGATCGAGCGTGTAATGGGCGACGGGTCGGCGATGTCCACGCCGCCGGTGTCGATCAGCCGGAAGCGCTGGCCGTTCCAGTCGGCGACGAGCTCGTTGCGGTCGCGCGTCACCCCCGGGGTCTCGTGAACGACCGTTGCGCGCGATTCGGTCAGCCGGTTGACGAGCGTGGACTTTCCGACATTCGGAAACCCCACCACTGCAACGGTTCCCGCCAGCTCGTCTCGCATGGGAGTAGGAGTTACCTAGGCCGGCTGGCGCGCCCGGACCAGCTCCTCGATCTGGGTGACCACGTCCTCGACGTCGAGTTCGGTGGTGTCGATCTGGACGGCGTCCTCGGCCGGGCGCATACGGGCGGCGTCGCTCTCGTCGCGCAGCCGCAGGTCGGTCGCGAGGGCATCTGCGCCGATCTCGGGCCGCTCGGCCAGCCGCCGGCTCGCGCGGACGCCGCGGTCGGCGTTGAGGTAGACCTTGACCTCGGCCTGAGGGGCTACGACGGTGCCGATGTCGCGGCCCTCGATCACGACGTTGCCGTCGTCGGCGAGCTCCTGCTGCCTCGCCCGCATGACGGCCCTCACCGCCGGGTGCCGCGCAACGACGGGGACGAGGCTGTCGATGTCGGCCTTGCGAATCGACGAGGTGACGTCGGTGTCGTCGATCCAGACGCGCCGTTGCTCGTCGAAGCTGACCGGGTAGTCAGCCGCGAGCTCGCCGAGCTGCTCTCCCTGTGCCAGCGGCACGCTCCTCTGCCGCGCCAGCCAGGTCAGCGCGCGGTACATCGCGCCGGTATCGAGGTAGCGGAAGCCCAGCCGCTCCGCAAGGCGCTGGGCGACCGTGCTCTTGCCGGCCCCGGCGGGCCCGTCGATGGCGACAATCATCGTTGTGTGACCGAGTCGAGCAGCTCGAAAAACCCGGGGAAGCTTACAGCGACCGCTTCGGCCCCTTCGAGATCGACGCCTTTGGAGGACAGCAGCCCGGCCACCGCCCCGAGCATGGCAATTCGGTGGTCGGCCTGCGAGTCGACCGTCCCGCCCCTCGGCCGCGTGGGCACGCCGCGCACGCGGAAACCGTCGTTGCGCGGGGTGATTCGCACCCCGACGCTCCGTAGCGCAGTCGTCACGGTTTCGATGCGGTCCGTCTCCTTCACGCGCAGCTCTCGTGCGCCTTCGACTCTGCTCTCCCCGCGCGCGCACGCGGCCGCGAGGGCGAACAGCGGCAGCTCGTCCACGAGCCGGGGGATCTCCTCGGGACGCACGGTGGTGGCGGTCAGCTCGGCCGAATGCACCTCGACGTCACCGACCGGCTCGCCGCCTGCGCGCTGCCGGTGGAAGATCGTGATGCGCGCGCCCATGCGCTCGAGCACATCGAGCAGGCCCGTTCTGGTCGGGTTCAGCCCGATGTCGTGGATCGTCAGCTCGGAGCCGGGCAGCAGGGTGGCGGCAACGATGAACGGCGCTGCGGCCGAGAAGTCACCGGGCACGGAGACCCCGCTCAGCTCGAGTCGCTCCGCCGGCCCGACGGCCACTCGCCCAGGGCGCGTCGTCACCGGCGCGCCGGCAGCGGCGAGCAGGCGCTCCGTATGGTCGCGAGTCGGAACCGGCTCGACCACGGTCGTGCGGCCCTGCGCGTACAGGCCCGCGTGCAGGACGCAGGACTTGACCTGGGCGCTCGCGACCGGCAACTCGTAGAGGATGCCCTGCAGCTCGCCGCCCTCGACTACGAGCGGCGGCTTCCCGTCCGTCGTCTCGACCTTCGCGCCCATCTGGGTGAGCGGCTCGGCCACGCGATCCATGGGCCGCCGCCGGAGCGACTCGTCGCCGGTCAGCTCGAAGCGGCCCGCTTGCCCCGCGAGGATCCCGGCCAGCAGCCGGAGGGTCGTGCCCGAGTTGCCGCAGTCGATCGGCCCGCCGGGCTGGCGCAGGCCGCGCAGCCCGGTGCCTTCGATGCGAATCGTGTCCACGTCGTCCTCGTGAACGGTCACGCCGAGCGCGCGTACCGCTGCGAGCGTCGACTCCGTGTCTGCCGAGCGGCCGAAGCCCTCGATGCGCATCTCGCTGTCGCTGATCGCCCCGACGAGAACGGCCCGGTGCGAGATCGACTTGTCGCCGGGCACAGAGATGTGACCGCGCAGCGCGGTGGCCGGCTGGATCTTCATTCGGCCAGCACCGGCGAGACGACGACGCCGTAGCCCTGCGACTCGAGGATCGTCGCCGCCCGCCCCGCCTCGTCCTCGCCCATGACCAGGAGCATGAGCGTGCCGCCGCGGTCCGGCGAGACGTGATGCAGCTCGAAGTCCTCGATATTGATTCGCTCCGCGCCGAGCGCCTGCGTGATCCCCGCGAGCACGCCGGGCCGATCGGGCACGTGGACGCGAAGCTGCTGCAGCTCACCCGGATCCGGGAAGGCATCGGCGAGCATGCGGCGACGGTTGCCGGCGGCCTCGCCGACCCAGCGGGCGAGGAAGCCGGCGTCGCCCGCGTCGAGCGCGGCCTCGAGCTGCTCCACGCGCCGGCGGTGCTCGGCGAGCGACTCCCGCAGCGAGGCGGCGTTCTCGACGAAGATGTCCACCCAGATGCGCGGGTTGGCGCCCGCGACGCGCGTCATGTCCCGCAGCGAGCCCCCGGCCGCGGCGAGCGGCTCGTGACCCTCGACACGGGTGGCGCCGGCCTGGTTCACGAGGAGGTTCGCAAGCGCATGCGGGAGGTGGCTCGTGAGGGCGACCAACCGGTCGTGCGCCTGTGGGTCGACCGCTACGGGAGTGGCGCCAAGTGCGGAGACGAAGCCATGGACGACCCGGTAGCGGGCCGGATCGGTTTCGGCAAGCGGCGTCAGGAACCAGGTCGCTCCGTCGAAGAGCTCCGCGCTGGCGTGCTCGGCTCCGCGCGCCTCGGAGCCGGAGACCGGGTGGCCGCCGACAAATCGCGGTGAGCCGCCGGCCGCCTCGCAAGCGCCGCTCTTGGTGGAGCCGACGTCCGTGACGGTCGTCTCGTCGCCGCTGGCCTCTAGTGCGGCGCGCACCTGCGCGGCGACCTGGGCGACCGGCGCCGCCACGACGACGAGCTCGGCCCCGGCGACCGCCGCGGCGAGCGAGGCGGCTGCCTCGTCAACGGCGCCCCGCTTGCCGGCGGCCTCGAGAGCGGCAGGATCTGGGTCGAAGCCGGCGACCAGCTCAGCCGCGCCGGCGCGCTTCGCGGCGAGGGCAACCGACGCGCCGATCAGGCCCGTGCCGATCACCGCCAGGCGCCGCACCTCCACGAGCCTCAGGCTATCCGGGGCCGGGACGCGCCCAGGCGGGTCCCATCCCCAACCCCCACCCACCCGGGGGATAAATCGAGGGTAGTTGCGGTTCTGTCACGGGTGGGTGACGCGGGTGTGACGAGTTCGGGCCGGTTCGTCCGCAAGGCCCCGGCGGGCGGGCGGACTGTCCAGGCGAAAGGCTCAGCCGATCGTCTTGCCGAGCAGCTCGACGATCTCGCGCACCTCGCGGGCGAACTCGCCGAACTCCGCGGTCGGAATCTGCTGCGGCCCGTCGCAGAGCGCCTCCTCGGGAGACGGGTGCGACTCGACGATGATCCCGTCGGCTCCGACCGCCGCGGCAGCGCGGGCCAACGGCAGCACCAGGTCGCGCCGCCCGGCGGCGTGCGAGGGATCGACGATCACCGGCAGGTGCGTCTCGCGCTTCAGCACTGCGACCGAGCCGAGGTCGAGCGTGTACCGCGTCGTCTGCTCGAAGGTCTTGATCCCGCGCTCGCAGAGGATGATCCGCTCGTTGCCCTCGCGTGCGACGTACTCGGCGGCCATCAGTAGCTCCTCGACCGACGCCGCAGGCCCGCGCTTCAGCAGGACCGGCTTGTCCGCTCTGCCGACCTCGGCGAGCAGCATGAAGTTCTGCATGTTCCGGGCGCCGATCTGAATCACGTCCGCCACGCCGAGCACCGCGTCCACGTGCCGGGGGTCCATCAGCTCCGTCACCACGGGCAGGCCCGTCTCCTCGCTCGCCTCCCGCAGGATCGTCAGCGCCTCGTCGCCGAGCCCCTGAAAGGTGTACGGCGAGGTGCGCGGCTTGAAGGCTCCGCCGCGCAGCATCGTCGCGCCCGCCTCCGCGACGGCGCGCGCCGTTTCCATGGTCTGCTCCCGGTATTCGACCGTGCACGGCCCGGCGATCAGCCCGAAGAACCCGTCGCCGATCCGCCTCCCGTCCACCTCGATCACCGTCGAGTCGGGCGAGACCTCGCGCGAGACGAGCTTGTACGGCTTGAGGATCGGCAGCACCTGCTCGACCCCGGGGTAGCCCTCGAGCGGCAGCGTCGCGAGCAGCTCCCGCTCGCCGATCGCGCCGATCACCGTGGACTCGCGCCCGCGCGTCACGCGCGCGTCCACCCCAGCCTCCTGCAGCCGCGCGAGCACGTGCTCGGTCTGGTCGGGCGTCGCGCCGGCCGCCATCACGATCATCAGCTCGGGGGATCCGTTCACGGCCACGATCCCGCTGAGTCTAGTTGCGATACTTGAGCCGATCTCCATGCGCATTTTCTCAGGCATCAGGGCCTCTGGCGCGAAGACCCTCGGCAACTACAGCGGCGGCTTTCGCCAGTACGCGGCGACGCAGGAGCAGGGCGAGGCGTTCTTCTGCATCGTCGACCTGCACTCGATCACCACGCCCTTCGAGCCGGCGGAGCTCCAAGACTCCACGCTCGACCTGGCCGCGATGCTCTTCGCCACCGGCCTCGATCCGGACCGCTCGACGGTCTTCGTCCAGAGCCACGTCTCGGCCCACCCGGAGGCGGCCTGGCTGCTCAGCTCGGTGACCAGCTTCGGTGAGCTTCGCCGGATGACTCAGTTCAAGGACCGCGCCGCCGAGCAGGACTTCGTCTCCGCGGGCCTCTTCACGTATCCGGTCCTGATGGCGGCGGACATCCTGCTTTACCAAACCGACCTCGTTCCGGTCGGCGACGACCAGCGCCAGCACGTCGAGCTGACGCGCGACATCGCGGAGCGGTTCAACCAGCGTTTCGGCGAAACCTTCGTCGTCCCGGAGGTCGCGATCCCGGAGGAGGGCGCGCGGATCCGCAATCTGCAGGAGCCCGAGCGCCTCATGTCCACGACCCGCGGCGCCCCGCAAGGCGTCGTTCGCCTCATCGATCCGCCCGCTGTCGTGCGCAAGAAGTTCAAGAGCGCGGTGACCGACTCGGGGCGCGAGGTCCGACACACCCCAGACAAACCGGGAATCTCGAACCTGATCGAGATCATGTCGGTCGCGACCGGCGAGTCATTTGCCGAGATCGAGTCACGCTACGACGGCAAGGGCTACGGCCCATTCAAGGAAGAGGTTGGCGAGGCGGTCGTCTCTCTCCTCGAGCCGATCCAGCAGCGCTACGAGGAATTGCGCGCCGACGAGCCGCAGCTCCACTCCTTACTCGCCCGTGGCGCCCAGAAGGCACGCGAGGCATCCGCCCCGACGCTCGAACAGATGTACGAGCGCATGGGCTTCGTCCGCCCTCGCCGCTAGTTGGCGGGTACACACGCACCTTAAAGCCGCGAAAAAGGGGCCCTTCCAGCCCTCCCGCCTCAAATCGCGCGTTTCGGAGACCCTTGGGCACGCGCTGAGCCTGGCCACGCGATAGATTCGCGACCACAGAAGCCCAGGGGGAGAGGAGTCGATATGAAACTCGGCGTTCGCCGGCTAGCACCGGCCGTCTTGACCGCAGCAACGCTCGTCCTATTTCTGACCCTAGGCGCCGGCTCGGCCGGCGCGGACAAACCGGGATCGGTGGTCGGCAGCGCGACCAGGGCGCTGCTGTTCTCGTCCGACGGTATGCGGCCCGACCTGATGCAGAGTTACGCCGCGGCAGGCGCAATGCCAACGTATGCGCAGCTGATGCGCGCGGGCGTCATCGGCGCCAACGGCATGACGCAGGCATTCCCGCCGAACACCGGCGTCGGCTGGTACACGATGGCGACCGGCGCGTACCCCGGCGAACACGGCTCGACGAACAACACCTATCACCGGGTCGGTGAAGGGAACTTCAACAACCGTACGAGCTTCTCCGCGAGCGGAACGCTGCAGGCCGACACGATCGCCGCAGCGGCTGAGCGGGCCGGCAAGAAGGTCGCGCAGATCGAGTGGGTCGGCGGCGCCAATGCGAACATCGCAGGCCCGACCGTTGACTTCACGAACTTCTTCTCCACCCGCGGCGTCCTCACCGCACCGGCGATCGCCGATGAACAGGCTGGCGCCGCCTCCTTCGGTCTCTCGTACCAGGTCGCTAGCTTCGCCGCCGCGAGCGGATGGACAAACGTGCCCACGGGCGACCCCTCAGCACCGTCGCAGCAGACGACACTCACGGTTACGACGACGTTCGGTGCCCAGAACCCGACTCGGGTGTACGACGTCTACATCTACGACAGCAACGTGGATGGGACCGCGGCGTACGACCACGCAATCCTGGTCCGCAGCGCTGGGGCGAAGGATGGGAACCAAGCGGCGGCCAACCTCGCCGTCGGCGACTTCAAGGAGATCAAGCTCACGGGGGCCGACGGTCTTATCGGCTCGCGCGCCGGCCAGACCGCAGGCTTCTACGTAAAGCTGATCACGCTCGCGCCGAACCTCAGCTCCTTCAAGCTCTACTTCACCTCCGTCGAGCGCGTGATCGCGACCTGCGCGACCGCCGCCTGCAACGCGTTGCCGGCCGGTGGGGCGGGTGAGAACCGGCTCGAGAAGTACATCGCGGACAACCTGCCGACCGCGATCGCCGCGGACTTCGCTCCGCTCGAAGCGCGGATCATCGACGAGGACACGTACGTCGAGCAGGGCCGCGACCTCGAGAAGACCTACGGCGACGCGGTGCTTCAGTACATCCTCGGAACCCTCCAGCCGAACACCGACTTCGCGCTGGTCGGCTACCCGGTCACGGACGAGTTCTCGCACCAGTTCATGGGCCTGGTCACCCCGACGGACATGGACGGCGACCCGAACCCGTACTTCGACGACCTGAACGGGGACGGCACCAAGGACAACCGGATAGCGATCCGCGAGGGGTACATCCGCAGCGCCTACCACGAGGCCGACGCGAAGCTCGCCCTGGCGCGCCAGCTGCTCGGCGGTAACCCGACGACGATCGCCGGGTCCGACCACGGCTTCAGCCCGCAGTGGTACGCGGTCAACGCCGCCAAGGTGCTCACCGATGCCGGCCTGCAGACTCCGGAACAGCCCTCGAACTGCCGCGCCGCCTCAGGGGTCAACAAGGCGAAGGCCTGCTGGGCAGGCGGCACGGCGCAGATCTACGTCAACCTTGCCGGCCGCGACCCCGGTGGGACTGTGGCGGCGGCCGACTACGAGACGGTCCGCAACCAGATCGTCAGCGCGTTCCAGAACCTCACCGACCCGGCGAACCCCGGGAAGCAGGTCGTGGCGAGGATCATGAAGAAGGAAGAGCTGCGGAATGTCGACGGCAGCGACTCGCTGCACCCGAGCCGAAGCGGTGACGTCGTCGTGGTGCTCCGCCCGCCGTACCAGTTCGACGCGGCGACCCCGGGGCAGCGCATTGCTTTTTCCCAGTTCTTCGGGCAGCACGGCTACCTGCCGAACCTGGTCGACCTCGCGCACAACGTCAACATGCACGCGACGTTCGTGGCCGCCGGGGCCGGGATCCGTCACCAGGATCCGGTCGCCGGCATCCGCGCCGTCGACATCGCGCCGACCCTCTCATTCCTGATGGGCGTTCCTGGGCCCCAGAACGCGCGCGGGAAGATTCTCTACCAGCTGTTTCCCTCGCCGGGGCAGTTCAAGGAGGTGACGATCCTCGACATCTCCGACTACCACGGCCAGCTGATCCCGCTCAGTGAGGCGGCCGACAACGTCAGCGGCACCGGTGCCAGTAACCCAACCTTCGGCATCGGCGGCTCCGCCTTCCTGAAGCCGTGGTTCGACCTCTACCGCAGCGAGGCCCCGAATGGCTCGCTGACAGTTGCCGCGGGCGACTCGGTCGGCGCCACGCCGCCGATCTCCGCGTTCTTCGGTGACAAGCCGACGATCGAGGTCATGAACATGATGGGGATGGGGCTCGACGGGCTCGGGAATCACAACTTCGACCGCGGCCAGCAGTATCTCCGCACGCAGCTGATCCCACTCGCGAACTTCCCGTACGTCTCTTCGAATGTCGTGGACGCGAACGGGAACACCCCGGCTGAATGGTCGAAGTCGAGGGTCTTCAGCTTCGGCGGCGTCAAGGTCGGCATCGTCGGCTTCTCGAACGACGATCTCCCCGAGCTGATCAACCCGACTGGCCTCACCCCGTTCCACGTTGCGAACTCGACCGCCTCGGTCAACGCGGAGGCGGCGAAGCTCAAGGCGCAGGGGATCAAATCGATCGTCGCGATCGGCCATCTCGGCGCAACGGCAGGGACCTTGACTGCTCCCACCGGCCCGGTCGTCGAGCTCGCCGACAATGTGCAAAACGTGGACGCGGTCATCGGCGACCACACGGACTTCCAGGTCGCGACCACGCGCCCGAACGGCGTGCTCGTGACTGAAAACCGGAGCAAGGGCATCCGCTTCACCCGGGTGCGGCTCGTCCTCGACTCGACCACCAAGGCCGTGGTCTACAAGACCGCGGACTTCCATAAGCCATGGGACATCGGCATCACGCCCGACCCCACGATCCAGGCCAAGATCGACGACCTGAACGCCCAGCTCGCCCCGATCCTGAGTACCGTCATCGGGAGCGCCTCGAAGTTCATCCCGCGAACCGACCAGTGCAACAACACCGCGGGGCGCACATGCGAGTCGCTGGTCGGAGACATCGTCGCCGACTCGATGCGTGGCAAGTACGCGCCGATCGGCGTCCAGTTCGCGATCACGAACTCGGGCGGCCTCCGCGCCGATCTCACCTGTCCCACCACGGACAACCCGAGCGACTTCTGCCCGCCCTACACACCGCCACCGTTCCTGATCACCCGCGGCCAGGCGCTGACGGTGCTGCCGTTCGGGAACATCGTCGTCACGCTGACCGTTAACGGGGCCGAGCTGAAGACGATGCTCGAGAATGGCGTCTCGACCATGCCGGCGGTCGCGGGGCGATTCCCGCAGGTCTCCGGCCTCTGCTTCACATACGACATCTCTGCGCCGGCCGGTAGCC
>Ga0307278_10000583_pt1 | contig 18291 bp, 18 predicted proteins | sample ER_DNA_117_FD_194482 | JGI IMG/M metagenome (GOLD analysis project Ga0307278, IMG submission 194482) | Bulk soil microbial communities from the East River watershed near Crested Butte, Colorado, United States - ER_DNA_117 | ecosystem: Environmental > Terrestrial > Soil > Floodplain | place...
GGTCTTTCCGTCCTGGAAGGTCACCTCCCACGTCGTCGTCAAGGTCCCGTCGACGGGGGTCTGCTGGTCGACGCCCGCCCCGGACAGATGGAAGTTGTGCGCGTCGGATTTGTCCTCGACCATGATCGCGTAGGTGCCGGGGTCGAGGTGCGTGACCGCGGTGCCGTCCTGACGCGTGAGCGTGATCGTGGAGCCAGGCCCCACGACGCCGTGCAGCGGCGTGGTCTGGATGTCGGCGCTCTGGATCTTGGCGCTCGCGGGCAGGCCGAAGGCGAGCACGCCGACGGCGAGAGCGATCAGCGGTAGAAGGCGTCGCGCCACGGTTCCACTTTCCATTACGGGCCAATTTTAACGGCGGATCTCGGCTCGGATGCAACACCGCGAGCGCCGCCTTTAGACTCAGCATCGTGAGGCTGCGGAAGGACGCAAAAACCGAGCTGATCAGCCACGTGCCGTTGTTCGCGCACTGCTCGAAGCGGGAGCTCGCAGCCGTTGCCGGGATCGCGGACGAGATCGACCTTCGTGAGGGCACAGAGCTCACACGAGAGGGAGCCCCCGGCCGAGAGTTCCTCATCCTCGTCGAGGGGACGGCGGACGTGTTGACGAAGGGGCGCAAGATCAATTCCCTGAAGTCGGGCGATTTCTTTGGCGAGATCGCCCTCGTGCACCGCACTCCTCGCACCGCGACGGTCAAGGCCACATCGCCGGTCCGCGCGCTGGTCGTGACCGACCGCAACTTCCGCACCTTGCTCGAGCGCTCACCCGAGATTCAGCTGAAGGTCCTGCAGGCGCTCGCCGAGCGGGTGGCGCCTACCTTGTAGCCCACGTTGTAGGTGTTCTCTCGAAGGGATCGACCGGTCATTTCAGACGGACTCACGGCAGAGCCGTGCGTCCTGAGGGCGGCGCCGCAGAGCGTCGCCTAGGCTCTGAGCTCGGCGCCGAACCGCTTCGCAAGCTCATCGACAATCCTCTCCCGCAGGGCCGCCGCATCCTCGTCGGAGAGCGTCCGCTCGGCTGACTGGAAGCTGACCGCGAAGGCGAGCGACTTTCGGCCCTCGCCGACCTGGCCGCCGCGGTAGACGTCGAAGACCCGCATCTCGCGCAGCTCCTGGCCGGCCGCCTCGCGTGCCGCCTCGACGAGATCGCCGGCCGCGACGTCGTCGGGCACCGCGAATGCGAGGTCCTGGCGGAGGGGCGGATAGGTGATCACGTCCTCGTAGGTGACAGGGTCGTGCGAGAGGCGGAAGAGCTCTTCGAGATCGAGCTCGAATGCGCCCCAGGTGCCCTCGAGCAGGCTGGGGTGCAGCTCACCGAGAGTGCCCGCCCCAGTTTGCGCGGCTTTGCCCGGATGGAGCAGGGGGTCCTGGGCCTGTTCGAAGGCCGGCTCCGCCTTCAACGCCGCGTAGAGCGTCTCGACGACGCCTTTGACGCGGGCGAAGTCGCCCTCCACGACCGCGGCGACCCGCAGGTGCTCGTCGGGCAGCTCTCCGGCGGGCAGGTAGACGCGCGCGATCTCGAAGAGGCCGATCCCACGCTCTCCGACTTCGGCGTTTCGTCTCGCAGCCTCGACGAGGCTCGGGAGAAGACGCGTCCGGAGGGCGGTCAGCTCGACGGAGATCGGCTCCGGCAGCTTCCACGTCGTCTCGTCGTCAGGCCGGAGCGAAGGCGTGTACGTCTCGGCGAAGCCAAGGCCGACGAGGACGTCCTCGACGCGGCGCCGCAGCCTCTGTTCCCGGGACAGCGTGCCGAACATCGCGCGGCGCTCGGGGAGCGTGAAGGGCACCTCCTCGAGGCGGAAGCGCGCGATCTCCTCGATCACGTCCACCTCGCGGGTCACGTCGCGCGCCCGCCACGTCGGCACGGTCACGTGTTCGCCCTCGACGCCGAAGCCGAGTCGGCGTAGCAAGTCGTGCTGCTCGTCGGGGGGCGTCTCGATGCCGATCAGCCGGTCCCCACGCTCGGGCCGGAAGGTGACGACCGGAGGTTGCGGCAGCTCGCCCTGCACGTCGGTGTGGCCGACCCAGCGGGCGCCCGCCACCTCGACGAACAACTGGGTCGCCAGCGTCGCGGCAGGCTCGGCGAGGTACGGGTCGACGCCCTTCTCCCACCGATTCGAGCCCTCAGTGCGTAGGCGAAGCCGCTCGGACGAGCGGAAGATGGTGAACGGCTCGAAGTTGGCGGCCTCGAGCAGGACGTCGGTGGTCGCTTCGCCGATCTCCGTGTCCTCGCCGCCCATGATCCCGGCGAGCGCGACCGAGCGCTCGGCGTCGGCGATCATCAGGTCTTCCGGGCTGAGCTCGCGCTCGACTCCGTCGAGCGTGCGCATCTTCTCGCCGGGCCGCGCCCGGCGGACGACGATGCGGCCCCCGCGAAGCGTGGCGAAGTCGAACGCGTGCAGCGGGTTCCCCAGCGCGAGCATCACGTAGTTGGTGATGTCGACGATGTTCGAGATCGGTCGCATCCCGGCCGCCAGAAGCCTGGACTTGAGCCAGACCGGCGAGGGGCCGATTTTCACCCCGCGAAAGAGCCGCCCGATGTAGCGCGGACAGCCGACGAGGTCTTCGACCTGGACGTCCACGGGCTCGTCGCCCGCACGCTCGGGCTCGCGCCCCGGCATCGGCGCGAGCTCGAGGTCGTAGAGGGCCGCAACCTCGCGGGCGATCCCGTAGACGGAGAGCAGATCCGGCCGGTTCCCGGTCGGCTCGACGAGCAGCACGTCGTCCACGATCGGAAGAACGTCAGCGAGCGGTGTGCCGGGCTCGAGCGCGTCGTCGAGGACCATGATCCCGGTGTGGTCGGGGCCGAGCTCGACCTCGTCCTCGGCCAGGATCATGCCGTGTGAGACCTCCCCGCGAACCTTGCGGGCCTCGAGCTCGAGCCCTCCGGGAAGCACCGCGCCCGGCAACGCGACCGCGACGGTTGCGCCGGCGCCGAAGTTCCACGCACCGCAGACGATCTGGAGCGGCTTCCCCTCCCCCACGTCCACGTGGCAGAGCTGGAGCCGGTCGGCGTTCGGGTGCTTGACCGCCTCGAGCACACGGCCGACCCGAAACAGGCCGAGGTTGCCGTCGCGATCGGGCACGCCTCGGCGCTCGATGCCCTCGACCTCGGCGGCCGAGATGGAGAGCTTCGTCGCCAGCTCGTCAAGCGGCGCCTCGAGAGGCACGTAGTCCTTCAGCCAGCTGACTGGGACGTGGATCAAAACTGCCTCAGCACGCGGAGATCGCCTTCCCACAGCAGGCGGATGTCAGGGATGTCGTGACGGAGTTGGGCGGCCCGCTCGAGCCCGCAGCCGAACGCGAAGCCGGACCACTCTTCGGGATCGAGCCCGACGTTCTCGAAGACGCGTGGATCGACCATCCCGGCACCGCCCATCTCGATCCAGCCCGAGTACTTGCAGGTCCGGCACCCCTCGCCGCCGCAGATCCCGCAAGAGACGTCCGGCTCGATCGACGGCTCGGTGAACGGGAAGAAGTGCGTGCGGAAGCGGACCCGTCGCTCGGGGCCATAGAGCTGCCGCATCACGTGCAGCAGCGTCCCCTTCAGGTCGGCCAGAGTCAGGCCGCGGTCGACCGCGAGCCCTTCGAACTGGTGGAAGATCGGGTAGCGCGTGGCGGTGATCGCGTCGCGCCGGTAGACCCGGCCGAGCGAGACCATGTAGATCGGCGGCTCCTTCTCCTCGAGGATGTGGATCTGAGACGGCGACGTCTCCGTCCGCAGAACGTGGGTGTCGTCGAAGAAGAACGTGTCGCGATTCGACCGGCTCGGATGTGTGGGCGCGAACGCGAGCTTGTCGAAGTTGTATTCGACGGTCTCGACCTCGCGATCGTCGCGGATCTCGTAGCCGAGCCCGAGGAAGGCGTCCTCGACTATTCGTCGCACCTGGGTGATCGGGTGGAGATGGCCCTGGGGCAGCTGTTCACCCGGGAGGGTGACGTCGACGACGTCCTCGGTCAGCCTGCGATCGAGCTCCACGCGCTCGAGCTGCGCCTGCCGCTCGGCAACGGCCTCTTCGATCGCCACACGGGCGGCGTTCAGCGCCATGCCCGTCTCGCGGTCGCGCACCTGGCGGAGGGCTTGCTTGAGATCGCTTCGGCGGCCCAGGTAGCGGACGCGCAGCTCGTCGAGCTCGATGGCCGTCGAGGCAGCCTCGATCGCGCTCAGAGCCTCGCGCTGGAGCGCCTCCGCGTCCACGGCCGCGACTGTATCGCCTGGCTCACTCATCGTTGAGACCGGCCTCGGCTAGCTCGTGGGGATCGGCGGCGCGTCAGCGCCGGTCCCCGGCGAGAAGCCGAGGCCCGGGAAAGAAAGAACGTCTGCGCGTCACAGCCATCCGCACACGATACCGCCAGAATGCCTGCATGAGCGAGTACGACTCTTTCGCGCCCGTCTACGACGATTGGTCGGCACACATGAGGGAGGACGTCCCGTTCTACGTCGCGCTCGCGCTGCAGACCGAGGGCCCGATCGTTGAGCTGGCGGTCGGGAACGGCCGCGTTGCGATTCCGGTAGCGCGAGCAACCGGGCGCAAGGTGATCGGCATCGACCGCTCCCCGGCGATGCTCGCCGAAGCGCGGAAGCGAGGCGAGGCGGCGGAAGTCGAGCTCGACCTCCGCGAGGGTGACATGCGCGAGCTGGAGCTGGACGAGCCCGCCGGTCTCATCTACTGCCCGTTTCGCTCGCTGCTGCACCTGCCGACCTGGGCCGACCGGCGCCGGGTCTTCGAGCGCGTTGCCGCAGCGCTGCGGTCCGGAGGGCGCTTCGCGTGGAACTCGTTCGTTCTCAGTCCGCACCGGGCCGCCGCGAGCGACGGCAACTGGGAGGTACAGGCGGGAGTTCGGCACCGAATCGACCACGTGCCCGCTGACAACCGAATCGACATCACGCTCGAATCGGGCGCGCACGTCTCGCTCTGGTGGATCACCCGGGGCGAGTGGGAGGGGCTGATCGACGTTTCCGGGCTCGAGGTGGAAGCGCTCTACGGCGACTTCGATCGGCGCCCCTTCGACGAGGAGAGCGGAGAATTCGTATGGGTCGTCCGCAAGCCGGCGTGAGCTCGACGAACGCATCCACCGCAGTTCTCCCACCCGGGTGGGGGGCCGCGTGCCGCCGGCCCCAGCGTATCGTGGGAAATCGCGCGCGGAGGTGACGGAAATGCGACAAGTCCGTCACAGCACGAGTCCCTACGACGCGATCGCCGAGCTCTACGACCCTTGGAGCCGCAGCGTCATCGAGGACATCGGTTTCTACGTCGCCGAGGCGCGCAAGGCGGGGGGACCGGTAATCGAGCTCGGCGTCGGCACTGGTCGGATCGCGATCCCGATCGCCCAGGAGGGCATCAGCGTGATCGGCGTCGACTCCTCACGCGAGATGCTCGCCGCCTGCGGCCGGCGCGCCGAGGCCGAAGGCGTGGCCGACCTCATCGACCTGCGGCTCGGCGACCTGCGCAGCCCGCCGATCGACGAACAGGTGTCCCTCATCCTCTGCCCGTTCCGCTCCTACCTCCACCTCGCCGACGACGGCGAGCGCATCGACGCGTTGACGGCTGCACGCAGCATCCTCGTCCCCAACGGCCGTCTCGTCTTCGACGTCTTCGCGCCCAAAGCGGACGACATCGCCGAGACACACGGCCGCTGGGTCGAGCGCGAGCCGGGCATCTACGAGCACGCCGACTGGGACGCCGATGCGCGCACGCTGACGCTTTCCGTCCGCGGACCCTCGGGCGCGGCGACGATGGCCCTCTCTTGGACGTCACGCGACGAGTGGCAGCAGCTCCTCGAGGAAGCCGGCTTCGCCGTCGAGGCCTGCTACGGCTGGTTCGACCGCACGCCCTACCGTGGCGGCGAGGACATGATCTTCGTCTCCCGCCCTGTCTGAACCGGTCATCTTGCGAGAAATGCCGGCCGGCTCGATGATCCGTCGGGTGGCCTCTAAGCCACCGGAACTACCGCTAGACCGTGACGACGTGGTCTCTATCATGGGAGCACTCTTCGATATTCGTGCAGGCGTAAACACGATTCTTTTCCGTGCTCACCGAGGAGGACGATGGCGAAGAGGACGAAGAAGCAGATTCTTGAGGAGTGGAAGGCCGGACAGCCGGAGCGCGACCGCGTCACCCGGATGCTCGAGGAACGCATCGCCTACCACAAGGCGAAGCTCGAAGAAGAGCGCGCTGCGGAGAAGCCGAAGCTAAGCCCTGAGGAGCAGGAGCGCCAGGACTTGCTCGAGCGCTACAAGCAGAAGCTGCAGCGCCAGGTTGAGGATGAGTTCATCGAGCGCATGCGCGCCAAAGAGGAGGCCGAGCAGAAGAGAGAGTCAGCCTAGAAAAGCTCGATCTCGTCGCCGACGGCGACCTCGCCGCCCTCGACGACTCGCGCGAGCATCCCGCGCCGCCCCTCGAGCTCGGCGCGCAGGCCCTCGCGCAGCTCGTCCATACGGTGACAGGGATCGCAGACCATCGTGATCTCGAAGACGGCCTCGCCGGCGCGGACCCGCTGCCCGACCGGCCAGCGCTCCACGTCGTCGCCCTCGACGGTCAGGTTCTCCCGGATCGCGCCCGGCTCGACGCCCACCGCGTCCAGATGCTCCTTCGAGGCGAAGAGCACCTCGCGCTTGGGCGGGTTCGCGTGGGCGCAGCCCTCGAGTCCCTCCCCGGGGATCGCCCGCCGCCGCTCGTGACCGTCCATGCGACCGCTCTTGCGGGCCGGTGAGGTCCAGACTCCCGCGATCCTTGCCATACGACGACTTTACCGGCCGCGGCGGTGCTCATACAGGGCAATCGCGCCGGCGATCGCGACGTTGAGCGACTCCGAGCCCTCGACGAGTGGAATCGTCGCCGACTCGTCACTGGCGGCGACGAGCTCCTCCGGGAGACCGTCCCGCTCGGCGCCCAGGACGTAGGTGACCGGCACGCCAGGGTCGAGGCCGGCCAGGGGGCGCCCGCCCTCGGAGACGAGTGCAATGCGCTTACCCTCGGGCTCGTCGAAGTCGGCCAGCGGGACCCGGAAGACCGCTCCCGCCGAAGCCCGCAGCGCCTTCGGCCCGGTCGGGTCGGCGCAGCCCGGCGAGAGCGCGACCGAGGCCCCGAATGCATCTGCCGCGCGAAGGATCGTCCCCAGGTTGCCGGGATCGGCCACGTGCCAGAGCGCGAGCGAGACCGGCTCCACGCCTCGCGGCAGTGCCTCCTGGCGGTAGATCCCGATCACCCGCGGCGGATGGGCCATGGTCGAGACCTTCGCCAATAACTCCGGGTCGACGTCTTCCCCCGCCCGGAGCAACTCCACAGGGTCGACGCCGGCGTCGTCGGCTGCCTGGACGAGATCCTCGCCCTCGACGGCGAAGAGCCCTTCCTTCTCGCGCTGGCGGCGTGACCCGAGCAGCCGGTGGATCAGCCGGAGTCTCGGGTTCGAAGCAGAGGTGATCACAGTTCCCACTGGAGCCAGCTGCCGTGAAAGTCGGCGTGACCCGCGAACTCCCGGTCTCCGCCCGGCCAGTAGACGATCCGCAGGCCCCAGCAGTCCTTTTCGGTCCGCGGCTTGCCCGTCGAGACGAACGCGAGCGGGCGCGCGCTGCCCGCCGCATCGAGGCTCGCGCGCAGTCGCATCCGCGCCTCGTCACCGACGTACCCCCACGCGGCCGTTTGGAAGACGACCGTCAGTCGGTCCCGTGGCTGCTCCGCCAGCACCGCGGGCAGCCGCTCGACGAAATCGCCGCGAATGAGCTCCGGCGGATCGGCACGCAGAGCCTCGATCGCACGATCCAGGCGCTGCAACCGCTCGGTCTGGCCGGCCCAGACGAAGCTGCGCAGCAGCCGCGCGCCTTCGTCGCTCCTGACGTCGATCGGTGCGCGATCGATCCCGATCCGCCGTTCGACCCTCGGTCGCAGGTCGAGCAGCGCGCCGGGGACAGGCCTACGTTCCTCGCCCTCCAGCCGCAGGGATCCGTCGTCCGCGCCCCACTCCCCGCCCGCGTAGCGGTAGTGATAGCGATCCCAGACGAGGTTGAGCCCGGCGCTCGGCCCGAGCTCGACAAGATCGAAGGTCTCCGCTCCGGTTCGCTGCGCCACCCGCAGGAAGAGGGGCACGAGAACCCACGAGCGCTGCACCTCGTTTGTCTGCACGCCCTGCGTTGCCACGAACTCCCGGAGGAAGTCGCGATGCTCGGCGAGCGGGTCGTCCCAGTCGGCCTGCCCCGCCAATACGAGGTAGTGCAGGCCGCCGAGCAAGCGCAGCGGCGCGTCCCATTCCGGATCGGGGCCGACGATCTCGGCTGCGACCGGGTCGTCGGCATACCTCCGGCAGAGCTCCGCATACAGAGGCGAGCGGCCCTCGCACTGCGCGGCCTGCGCCTCGAAAACCGAGGTTTTATTCGCCAGTGCCAGCGCCGACGCCGAGAGCCGTCTTTGCCTGCTCGGCAATCTTGCCGAAGCCCGCCGGATCGTCGACGGCGATGTCGGCGAGCACCTTGCGGTCGAGCTCGATTCCGGCCTTGCGGCAACCGGCGACAAACTGGTTGTAGGAGAGCCCCTCCGCCCGTGCGGCCGCATTGATGCGAATGATCCAGAGTCGCCGCATGTCGCGCTTGCGGCGCTTGCGGTCGCGATAGGCATGCACGAGCGCGTGCTCGACCGCCTCGTTCGCGACCTTGTAGCGAGAGTGCCTCGTCCCGACGAACCCCTTCGCCGCCTCGAGCACCTTCTTGCGACGCTTGCGGGAGGCGACCGATCGCTTCACGCGCGGCATGTGACCCTCCCGGTGACATTGGCGAGCTTCTGGGGTGCGAGAAGCAAGCCAGGCAAGGACGCAGGGAGCCCTCGGGCTAGCAGCCCGGGGGCGACTGAGGACGCGGCCTGGCGCAGTCTTATCGCGCGCCAGAAGCCGCAGGATGTTGCCGGGAGGGTCACCTACTTCCCTCCTCCGAGCAGGTGCTTGACGGCGCGCCTGTCGGCCGGGGCGACCTCGTGATCGCGGCGGAAACTACGCTTGCGCTTCGCGGACTTCTTGCTCAGGTTGTGGCTCTGCATCGCCTTCCGGCGCAGCAGCTTGCCCGACCCCGTCAGCTTGAACCGCTTCTTCGCTCCGCTGTGTCTCTTCTGCTTGGGCATCTTTTGCTACTCCTGCGTTCTTCGTCGGGCCGAGCATCATGACCATGTTGCGTCCGTCGAGCAGCGGCGGCGACTCGACCTGACCGATCTCCTTCACGTCCTCCGCGAGCCTCATCAGCAGGTCGCGTCCGCGCTCCGGATGGGTCGTCTCCCGGCCACGGAACATGATCGTCACCTTGACCTTGGCCCGCTGGTTCAGGAACCGGACGACGTGGCCCTTCTTGGTCTCGTAGTCGTGAACTCCGATCTTCGGCCTGAGCTTGATCTCCTTGACGTTGATCGAAACCTGGTGCTTGCGCGCGACCTTGGCCTTCTGCTCCTGCTCGTACCGGTACTTGCCGTAGTCCATCACCCGCGCCACAGGCGGATCGGCCTGCGCGGCGACCTCGACGAGGTCGAGATCCTTCCCGTGCGCGTAGTCGAGCGCCTCCTGGATGGGCTTGACCCCGAGTTGGCCCCCGTTCTCGTCGACGAGCCGCACCTGCTGCACGCGGATGTCCTCGTTGATCCGGCTGTGCGGGACGACGGGCCGAACGGGTTCGAAACGACGCCGTGGCCTCAAAGGCGCTTCACCAAGCTGCTAGCTCCTCCCTTTCGAAACGACAAAACCGCTGCACAGCAGCGGCCCGGTCCTTCCCAACCTTCTCGGTTGAACCCCCGACAAGCTCGCAGCCCCGGAGGTGAGGAACAGTGTCGCCCCTGCTTTGCAGGCTTCAGAGGTTAGCAGCCTTTGAGAGCTCCGCCACCAACTCGTCCAGGCTTTTCGTGGACTGCTCTCCCCCGCGCTCGCGAACGGCGAGCGCCGCCTCGGTTTCCCGGTCTCCCCAGACGAGGACGTAGGGGATCTTCTCGACCTCGGCATTGCGGATCCGCTTGCCGACGGTCTCGTCGGACTCGTCGACCTCGACGCGAAACTCGTCGAGCTTCTCCGCAAGGGCGCGGGCCGCCTCGCGGTGATCCTCCCCCACCGGGATCACCCGCACCTGCACCGGCGCGAGCCAGAGGGGGAAGGCGCCGCCGTAGTGCTCGATGAGGATTCCGATGAACCGCTCGTACGAGCCGTACAGCGCTCGGTGAATCACGTAGAGGTCGTGCTCAGCATTATCGGGGCCGACGTACTTGAGCCCAAAGCGGGCCGGCATCTGCGAGTCGAGCTGGATCGTCCCCATCTGCCACTTGCGCCCGAGAGCGTCGTCCATGAAGAGGTCGATTTTCGGCCCGTAGAAAGCTCCTTCGCCCTCGGCGATCTCGTACGGGATCTCATTCAGTTTCAGCGCCTCTTCGAGTGCGGCTTCCGTCATATCCCATTGCTCGTCCGTGCCGAGCTTGTTGTCGGGGCGCGTCGCGAGCTCAGCGCTGGCGGTCATGCCGAAGAGCTCGTAGAGGTAACGCGCGTAGTCGACGACGCCGGAGATCTCGTCCTGGATCTGGTCTTCCGAGACAAAGATGTGGGCGTCGTCTTGCGTGACGTGCCGCACGCGAAGCAGACCGTGGAGCGTGCCGGTGATCTCGTTCCGGTGGAGCGGCGCCGGCTCTGCATAGCGAAGCGGTAGCTCGCGGTACGAGCGGAGCTTGCTCCCGAAGAGCAGCATGTGGCCCGGGCAGTTCATGGCCTTCATCGCCCAGCGGTGCTCGTCGACCTCGAGCTTGAACATCAAGTCCTCGTACTTCGGAAAGTGGCCCGATGTAATGAAGGTTTCCTCGTTGTAGATGAGCGGCGTCTTGACTTCGAGGTAGCCGCGCTTGTCGTTCTCTCGCTTGCGGATCTTCTCGAGCTCGTTCCAGATCACCATCCCTTTCGGGTGCCAAAGCGGAGATCCCGGCGAGTGCTCGTCGAAGTGGACGAGGTCGAGCTCGCGCCCGAGCCGCCGGTGGTCCCGTTTCTTCGCCTCCTCGAGGCGCTCGAGGTAGGCGTCGAGGTCGGCCTGGGAGTAGAACGCGGTGCCGTAGATCCGCGTCAGCTGCTTGTTGTGCTCGTCCCCGCGCCAGTAAGCGCCCGCGAGCCCGGTCAGCTTGATCGCCTTGATCGGTTTCGAGTCCTGGAGGTGCGGGCCGCGACAGAGATCCGTGAAGTCGCCCTGCGTGTAGAGCGAGATCTGCCCCTCGGCCGTGTCGACGAGCTCGACCTTGTAGTCCTCGCCCTGCTCGGCGAAGAGCCGCTTGGCCTCCTCGGCCGAGACGTCTCGGCGCTCCCAGGCGCGGCCCTCCTTCAACTCGCGCTGGATCTCCTCCTCGATCCGCTCGAGGGCGTCCTCGCCGATCGGCTCCGGGAACTCGAAGTCGTAGTAGAAGCCGTTCTCGATCGGCGGACCGATCGCGACCTTCGTGCCCGGATAGAGCCGCCGCACGGCCTCGGCAAGGAGGTGCGCTGCCGAGTGTCGTAGGACGTAGAGCGCGTCGGGATCGTCCGCGTCGCGCGTCGTCAGGATTTGGATCGGCTGCCCGTTCTCCAGCGGAAGCCTGAGGTCCTGTACGCGACCGTTCGAGCGCACGAGAACGGCTTGCTCGGCCAGCTTGGGGCCGATCGCAGTAGCCGCGTCGAGCCCCGTCGCGCCGTCGGGAAGTTCCAGTTCCGAGGAGTCGGGAAGAACGATCTTCATGTCAGAGCAGGATACTTCTGAGGCAGGCACCGCAAGCGGCGCCCGGGACGACGACCGCAACGACGAGCTACCGGATTCCCCAGCACCTGATCCCGAAGAGGGCACGCAGGGCGCCGAGGACGACCCCGGAGCCGACTAGCTCCGCGGCGGGCGTCGTCGCCAAGCGCGCGCGTACGCCGTTTGAGCGTGGTCCGAGCGGGTAGCCAGCCTTCAATACGACGGAGGAGGAACGTGATGGCGAAGAGGATTCGCGACGCGATGACATCGAACCCATGCGCGATCGATGCCGATAAGTCGGTCGCCTATGCCGCGAAGATGATGCGCGACGAGGATGTCGGTTTCGCCCCGATCGTGCAGGGCGAGCGGCTCATCGGCGCGGTCACCGATCGCGACATCGCCCTGAAGGTCGTCAGCGAGGGCAAAGATCCGCAGACGACAACGGTCCTGGAGATCGCTTCTACTGACCTCGTGACCGTCTATCCCGACCAGGATCTGGACGAGGCGCTCCAGCTGATGGCGCACAATCAGGTGAGGCGGCTGCCCGTGGTGGGCCAGGACGGACAGCTCGTCGGCGTGCTCGCTCAGGCCGACGTGGCGCAGGAAGCGCAAGCCGCGGAGACCGGCCGCATGGTCGAGGAGATCTCGGAGTAGCGACATCTCTGACTGAAGTCAGCTAGCGCCCCTCCGCTGGAGCCGCCGCCGAGTGGCGCGGAGCGGGCCGAAGCCCGCTCCGCAGCGAACGCATCTGGCTTACGGCCAGATCGGGCCTTGAGCCGCAAACGCCGCAAGCAGGCTCAGGACCGCGCCAAACAGGGCCAATCGAGCGATCACGGGAACCATCCTTTCTGTTCGAATACGCCGGATAGCCCCCGGGCCCGAGGAGTGCCTTAGTATATGTCTGGTACCCCCCTGAATGCCACGACGCAAGTCAACTCACGTCGATGACCCTGTCGCAGTCGGGCGCCGGCTGCGAGACGCCCGCGAGCGTGCCGGTCTGAGCCAACGGCAGCTTTCCTTTCTCGGCTGCTCACCCGCGTACATCTCTCGCATCGAGGCCGGCGACCGTATTCCGTCGCTCCAGCTTCTGCGGGAGATGGGGAAGCGGCTCGGGGTGAGCGAGGACTACCTCGCCACGGGCACAGAGCGTGACGATGAGAGCTCCAAGCTCATGGAAGCGGAGATCGCCCTGCGACTCGACGAGCCCGAGGTCGCCCGCGAGCTCTATCAAGACGCTCTCGCGAGGTCGGCGACGAACGAGGAACGAGCGCGAGCGCTCGCAGGTCTAGGGCAGATCGCCTTCCGTTTCGGCAGGCCACGTGAGGCGATCTCGCGGCTCGAGGAAGCACGCGTTCTGTGGCGGGACGGCCTCGCCGCTAATCCGAGCGCGGCGGACACGCTCGGGCGCGCGTACGCCATGGTCGACCAGCTCGAGCCGGCGATCGCGATCTTCCGGGAGTCGCTTGTCGCCGCAGAGGAAGAGAACGACCCCGCGGAAACCGTTCGCTTCGGAGTCTTGCTAGCAAACGCGTACATCGACGCCCTCGACTTCGCCGCAGCCGAGGAGCTGCTCGCGCGCACGCGTGCGCTCGCGCCGGATGCACGCGATCCGATCTTCCGCGCCCGCCTCTACTGGTCGCACTCGCGCCTCCACACCCTGCGCGGAGATCACCTGGCAGCAGCGCGTTTCGCGCGTAAGGCGCTCAGCTTGCTGGAGACCACCGAGCACACCTATTACACCGCTCGGGCCCATCAACTCCTCGCGCATATCGAGCTCGACCGGAACCGGCCCGAGGATGCGCTCGAGTTGCTCGAGCAAGGGCTGGCGCTGCTTGGCGAGAGCGGAAACTCTCTCGACCTCTCGCTGTTCAGGCTCGAGGAGGCACGCGCCCTGACCCAGCTCGGCCGCCACGAGGAAGCGGCTTCGCTCGCGATGCAGGCGTCGGCGGGCCTGGCCGAAGGCCGCCCTCACGACGCTGGACGGGGATACGCCCTCATCGCCGGAGTCTTCGAAGAGCTCGGCGATCGAGAGAAGGCGCGGGAGCTCTACGAGCTGGCGATCGAGGTTCTCCAGGCGCAGCCGGGCCGCTACTTGACCGAGGTCTACCAGAAGCTCGCGCACCTGCTCGAGGCCGAGGGGCAGAAGGACGCGGCGCTCGACGTCCTCAAAAAGGCCGTCGCGGTTCGGCCCGAGCCCTCGCAGTAACCGGGTTTTCCGCTCGAGCGGCCGCTCCAACTCGAGCCAGGGTGGCACGACTGCCCAGAAGAAGGCCCAGGGCGCAAGAGCGGTCGCGCCAGGGCGAGCAAGAGCTACAGGTGACTAGGGCGCTTCGGTTCAGGTGTAAGGGTCGTGGCGCCCCCGTCAGTATCAGTACCCGAAGGAGGACTTCATCCGCGGCACTGACCCCTGCTCTGAAGCCGGCGAGTTTCGCTGGCGGCCTTTCGTCGTCGCCTCGCTCATCGGCCTGGCGGCTGCGGGCTCGATCGTGGAGGCGCTCCCGGGAGCCGGACTCGACCGCGACCCGCAGATCCGCGCCTACCGAGCCAAAGCGGACGCCTTCGTCAGCGAGTCGACTCCGAGGAGGAACTTCGGCCGAGCGCGTCAGTTGCTCGTCGATTCCTCCCCCACAGTCCGCACCTATGTCAGGTTCGACGTCGACCTGACGTCGAGCGACATCACCCACGTCAGCCTGCTGCTCTTCAGTCGCTCGCGCTCCCGGACCGGGTACCGGGTCCAACTCGTCTACGGCCCTTGGAAGGAGCGCGCGATCAACTTCGTCAATGCGCCCGAGCTCGTGCCGCCTTCCGTCGCGTCGGGCCCGCTGAGAGCCCGGGCCTGGAAGGCGGTGGACGTCACGTCACTCGTCGCCGGCGAAAAGGGGGTCAGCTTCGCGCTGTCGACGGAGTCCCCGAACGGCGCCGTGTTTCGAAGCCGCGAAACGGTTTTCCGCGGACCCCGCCTCGTCGTCGAGCGGGAGCCGCACGACACCACGGGCTCCACGACGACGAGCACGGGAGCATCGCCTCAACCGCCTCCGCCGCCCCGGGCGCACTAGGAGGGTTGGACGAAATACAGTCTGTGCCGCCGGGCCGCGCTGCTCGCCCCGGCGACGAGCAGTATTCCGCCCAACCCTCCTAGGCTTACGTCTGCGCCTGCTCGGGCTGGGCGCGGATACTCCACTCGGCGAGGTCGCGGATGCTGACGATGCCGACGGCACGCTCATTTTCCACGACGGGGAGATGACGGAAGCCCCCGTCGAGCATGATCTGGACGGCTTCGACAGGATCGGTCGATTCCGAGACGACCTTCGGATCGGCCGTCATCCATTCCCGGACTCTGGCCTCGCTGGAGTGGACGCGGCCCGCTACCGCACGGGTCAGGTCGCGCTCGGTGACGATCCCGATCAAGCGTCCACCGTCCGAGACGACGATCGCGCTGACGCCCTCCGCGACCATCTTTTCGGCAGCGTGACCGATCGTGTCGAAGGGCTCGATCGTGACCACGTCACGCGACATAACCTCGCCCAGGCTCGCCATAGAGCGAGCATAGCCGGTCAATCAGCGGACTACGAGCGTGGGTCGGGCCAGCTCGGAGAGCGCCGCGGCTCAGCCGCCTGCTCGTCTTGCCGGCGCTCGAGGCGCCGTTCGAGCTCGGCGAGCTGCACGGCGCGCCGCTCCAGTGATTCCTTCTCGGCTGCTGCCAGCGTTTCGGTGCGTGCCAACTCGGCCTCGCGGACGGCGAGCTGCTGCTCGCGGGCCTTGAGGCGCTCGTCGGTGCGGCTCTCGAGCTCATGCTCCTTGACCTCGAGCCTGCGCTGACGGTCGTCGTGCTGCCGCTCCCGCGTGGCGGCGGCCTGCTCTCGCTCGAGGAGTATCCGATCGGTCTCGAAGACCGACCGCTCGCGCAGCTCGAGGGACTCGGCCTTGAGTGTGAGCTCGCGCTCCTTCGCTGCGAGCTCGGCGCGAAGGTTTTGCACGCGTTCGGCCGTCCGGATGCGCTCGGTCTCGAGCTGCTCGTTGATGCGCCGTTCGCTGTCTTCGAGGTCGGCTCTCGCCTTGGCGAGATCCTGCTCGAGCTCCTCGATCCGCGCGCGCGACTTCGCGATCACGACGTTGCGCTGCTCGAGCTTCTCGACCAGCTCCTCCGCGCGGGTTTCTGCCTCCGCGGCACGGGGGCTGTGTCCCTCGAGCTCGTGCAGCACCTCGGCGAGCTCGGTGCGCCGGTCGTCCGTGAGGTCGTCAACGAGATCGCCCGTGTTCCGGACGACGTAGGACTCGAGGCGGTTGCGTAGCTTGCTCATAGCAGCTTTCGCTATGAACATCGGCTATCGAGGCCGCGGCTTTAATCGGCTCCGGTTAAGTTCGGCGCGGTTCGACCGTTCAGTTCAGACGGCCGCGCGGGCAGAGCCCCGCCCGGCCTGAGGGCGGCACCGCAAGCGGGCTTTGATCGGTTCCGGTTAAGGTCGGCGCGGTTCGACCGTTCAGTTCAGACGGCCGCGCGGGCAAAGCCCGCCCGGCCTGACGGCGGCGCCGCAAGCGGTGCCTTAGCGCCTTCCGACGACGAGTCTGACCCTCGTGCCGCGCGGGCGGATCGCATCTCCCTGCGGGTTCTGCGCGATCACGCGCCCGACCCGCCTCGAACGTGCGCGGCGTACCCGCGCGACGGCGCACTTCCTGGCGCGGATGCGTGCTTTCGCGCGCGCAAGCCTCATCCCGATCACGCGTGGAACCTGGCAGCGCCGGGGCGGAGGAGGCAAGGGAGGCGGAGGTAGCGGTGGTGGTGGTGGTGGTGGTGGAGGTGGAGGTGGTGGTGGAGGCGGTGGCGGAGGTGGAGGTGGAGGTGGAGGCGGTGGCGGAGGCGGTGGCGGAGGCGGTGGCGGGGGCGGTGGCGGAGGTGGAGGCGGTGGCGGAGGTGGAGGCGGTGGCGGTGGAGGGGGCGGGGGCGGTGGCGGAGGTGGAGGAGGTGGAGGTGGAGGTGGAGGAGGAGGCGGAGGCGGAGGCGGAGGTGGAGGCGATGGCGGAGGCGGTGGAGGAGGTGGCGGAGGCGGATCCGGTTCGGCTCCAAGCGGAGCGACGGGAAAGACCGGCGACGAGAACGAGCCGACCGGATCCAAGACGAGGGTCTGAGGGCTCGACGCCGATGCTCCTCCCTGCACCGCAAAGAGCGCAACCGCAGCGAGCGCGACAGCAACCGCAAGAAGGACTCCCCTGCTCCCCCGCATCCGCCGAGAAGGATACGACGCCCTGCGGACTAGACGCAGCTCCTCACCTTTTCCGTGCCGGAGTGATGAAAACAGCAAGGATCGCGCCCGAGCCGGCAGCCGCGGCGCTCATCCAGAAGGCAGTCGCGAACGCGGACTCGGCGGGAACGGAAGTCCCTCGGATCGTGTCCGCGGTCAGGATCGCTGCGCCGAGCTGCCCGCCGATAACGCCTCCGATCGTCCTCATCACGGTGTTCACTCCGGTCGCGACTCCTGTCTCGACCGGACGCACCGAGTCGACGATTATCTTCGCCATCGCCGCGAACGCGAACGGCGCGCCGCTACCAAGGACGAGCATGCCGAGCACGATCTGCCAGGGGCGGTCGTGCAACAGCGCGAGCAACGCGATCCCGGTCGAGGCGAGCAGCATCCCGAGCGCGAGCGGCCACTTGGAGCCGTAACGGCGCCCCAGCACGCCAGCAGCGGGACCCGACAAGAACCCGGCCAAGGCGCCGGGCAGCAGGTAGAGGCCCGCCTGCGTCGAGGTCGCTCCAAAGCCGTAGTCGACCATCCGAGCAACCGACTCGGAGAGGCCTCGCGGAGTCTCGACGAAGTTCGGGATGAGGACGAACGAACCGAACAACGCGAAGCCGGTGATCAACGCGGTCAGGTTCGTCAGCAGCACGGGCCGGCGTGCCAGCATCCTCATGTCCACCATCGGCTCGGGAACGCGAAGCTCGACGAGGCCCCACGCCAGGAGCGAGACGACGGCGGCCACGGCCAGCGCGACGATCCGACCCGATCCCCAGCCCCAGCTTTCGCCCTCGGTGAGCCCCAGCAGCAGGCAGACGAGCCCGACCGAGAGCAAGGCCGCACCGGGGACGTCGAGTCTCGACTCGGTCTTGATCGGCGACTCGGGCACGAAACGATGGACGAGCAGCGCGGCCAGTCCAACATCGACGGCGCCGATGATGAACAGCCAGCGCCAGGAGAGGTGGTCGATGATGAGGCCGGAAAGGACGAGACCGAGCCCACCGCCGATGGCAAAGACCGACGAGACGATGCCGACCGCGACGCCGACCTTCTCCCGCGGGAACTCGTCGTTGATGATCGCAAAGCTGAGCGGGAAGACGGCGCCGCCCGTCCCTTGCACCATGCGGAAGCCGATCAGCGCCCAGATATTCGGCGCGATCGCGGCGCCGAGGCAACCGACGAAGAAGATGCCGAGAGCGATTACGAGCAGCCGCTCTTTCCCGTACTGATCTCCGAGCTTGCCGAGCAGAGGCGTAGCCACCGACGCGGTCAGCAGAAAGCCCGTCAGCAGCCAGGTGGCCCAGCCGGTCGTCGTGTGCAGCTCCTCGCGGAGCGCGGGCAGCGCAGGCACCACCAT
>Ga0307278_10000584_pt1 | contig 18290 bp, 17 predicted proteins | sample ER_DNA_117_FD_194482 | JGI IMG/M metagenome (GOLD analysis project Ga0307278, IMG submission 194482) | Bulk soil microbial communities from the East River watershed near Crested Butte, Colorado, United States - ER_DNA_117 | ecosystem: Environmental > Terrestrial > Soil > Floodplain | place...
GACGTAGGCGAGGCCGGGGTGGACCGTGTCGAACCGGCCTGTTCCCCGGCTGCCCTCGGGGAACAGGCCAAGCATGTCACCTCGGGCGATCACCGCGGCGGTCTGGCGCAGCGCCTCCCGGTCGGCGCCACCCCGGCGGACCGGGAACTGGCCGATCCAGCGCAGGATCGACCCGAGCGGCCAGAAGAACAGCTCCGCCTTGCTCATGAAGAACACCGGCCGCTCGATCGCGCACGCCAGCAGGACCGGGTCGACGTTGCTGCGGTGGTTGGCGGCCAGGATGACCGGACCAGTGGAGGGGAGATGCTCGGCACCCTCCACCCGGATGCGGAACCAGGCCCGCATGAGTGGTTTCATGACGATCGCGGCCGTCCGGTAACCACGATCCGCGCTCGCCGTGGTCACCGGTCCCTTCCGGCCCTGGCCGAGGCGATCAGGTCGACGACCTCCTCGACGATGTCGCCCACCTCGCGGCCGGTCGAGTCGATGACCAGGGCGTCCGGGGCTGCCCGGGTCGGCGACGCGGCCCGGTCGCTGTCGAGGCGGTCGCGCCGGGCCAGTGCCTCGGCCGACTCGCCGTCGGCCCGGCGACGGGCCCGCTCGGCCGCGTCGGCGGTCAGGAAGACCTTCACCTCGGCCTGCGGCCACACCACTGCGCCGATGTCGCGCCCCTCGGCCACGATCCCGCCCAGGCTGATGACCGCGCGCTGCAAGGCGACGAGCTGCTCGCGCACGGCGGGCACGGCCGAGACCGCCGAGACCGCCCTGCTCACCTCGGCCGAGCGCAGCTCCTCCCCCATCGCGGACCCGTCGAGCAGGACCCGAACCGCGCCCGAGCGGCCCGGGGCCAGCTCGAGGGCGAGGTCGGCGCTCTTGGCCGCCACGGCGACCGCGTCGGCGTCCTCGGGCGTGACGCCCTGCCGCAGCAGGGCGAGGGTCAGCGCCCGGTAGATCGCGCCGGTGTCGAGGTGGCGCAGGTCCACGCGCTCGGCGACCGCCCGGGCGACCGTGCTCTTGCCCGACCCAGCCGGGCCGTCGATCGCGACGACGACGTCGTCATGGGTGTGCTGGCCCTCGTCCAGCTCCTCCATGATCATGCGACCTCCTCGGCGATCATGCGACCTCCTCGGCGATCATGCGACCTCCTCGGCGATCATGCGACCTCCTCGGCGGCCGGGGGCGCGGCCGGTCGCTGAGCAGCAGGACCGCCGTGGGCGGGGCGGGTGCTTCGGTGACGGGACAGGCGGCACGACAGCTCCGAAGCGGGATGGGAGGGATCGCGCCGCCGGCCGGCGGCGCACCTCGAGAGTCTACCTGGTGGCTGATCGGGCAATCACAGCTCGGGCGGTACGCGGAGGCCCCGCAGCCTCAGCCATCTCCGTCTCTCTTTGTCTACTTGTTGATTGATTTATGAGTACCTTTGGGTAGCTCGGAGAGCCGTTGTTGCTTGATCGCCGTTGTTGATGATTCATGAGTACCTGGGTAGCTCGGAGAGCCGCGCCGGAACCCGGGAGAGTCCAGACATATAAGCGACATATCGACAAAGCGCCTGAGTGCTTGGTCGACTTCGGAGGACCTTCTCGAGCCTGGGCCGAGGGAGCGGGTCACGCCGTGCCGGTGCCCTCGTGGGCATGCCAGCCCGCAGCGGACAGGGCGGCCAGCGCCAGCGCCAGGGTGTCGCGGCCCGCGACCCAGAAACGGAGGGCTCCACTGCCGCCCTGGAGCTCGTGGTCGATCGCGAGGTCCTCGACGTTGACCCCGGCGGCGCCCAGGGCGCGGAACACGGCGGCCAGGCTGCCCGGCCGGTCGGCGATGTGCACGACCACCTCGCGCAGCCCGCGGGGGGAGGCGCCCGGCTTGGTGGGGATGCGCAGACGGGCGTTGCGCGCGGTGGCGAGCGCCTCGCGCAGGCCGTCGCGGTCCCCCGCGGCCACCAACTCCCTGAGCGCCAGCAGCCGCTCGGTCAAGGTGTCCAGTGCGACTACGATGCTGGGGGCGTTGGTGGTGCAGATGTCGACCCAGAGGTCGGGGTCGCTCGCGGCGACGCGGGTGGTGTCGCGGAACCCGCTCGCGACCAGGCTGCGCAGGGCGGCGGGGGCCTCCACCTGAGCCACCGCGCCCATCAGCGCGGTGGCGGTCAGCTGGGGCAGGTGGCTCGCGAACGCAGCCACCTGGTCGTGCAGCTCGGGGTCGAGGATGAGCGGCCGGCCGCCGAGGGCGCGCACGAACCCGGTCATCCTCCGCAGTGCCCCGTGGTCCACCTGGGCCGCCGGGGTCAGCACCCATGCGGCGCCGTGGAACAGCTCGGCCCGGGCGGCCTGCGCGCCCCGCTCCTCGGAGCCGGCCATCGGGTGGCCCGGGATCACGCGGCCGAGTTCTGTGGAGGATTTTTCGAGTTCAACCAGAAGGTGCGCCTTGGTGCTGCCCACGTCGGTGAGCACCGCTGTGGGGTTGACCACGTGCGCCCGGGCCAGGACGGCAGCCAGGGCGCGGACCGGCGTGGCTGCGACGACGAGGTCCGCCCCCTCGGCCGCCTCCTCGACAGAGCGGGCGCGCGCGGTGATGGCCTCGCGGTCCATCGCCAGGCGCACCTCGCGGCGGTCGGTGTCCATCCCGATCACCTCGGGCACGCCGGCCGCTCTGGCGGCCATGCCGACCGAGGCGCCGAGCAGACCGGTCCCGATGATGGCGAGTCGGTGCGGCCAGCGGGCGCTCTGGGCCGGCGTCATCCGGAGCGCTCCGGCCGCTGGCTGGAGCGCCAGCCGAGCACCCACAGCGCGCAGGTTCCCAGCTCCCCGACGGCCCGGCGTGCACGGCCACGGCGCCGATGCGTGACCGGCGCTCCAAGCAAGGTCGTGGCGCTCATCCCGGGAGGTCGTCGCGGAGGTGGCTGGCCTGGCGCAGGTAGACGTGGCGCAGGCTGGCCCGGGCGCGCGTGGAGTAGCAGTGCACCATGACCCGGACCGTGCTCGGGTTGCCATGGGCGATGCCGAGCTCGCGCGCGCACAGCAACGGCACGTCCCCCATGCCGAGGGCGCGGGCGGCCGCCGCCGGGAACTCGCTCACCAGGTCGTCGGTAGCGGTGAAGATGATCGAGACGAGGTCGTCGTGCCCGACGCCGTTGCGGTCGAGCAACTGCACGAGCAGCTCGCTGGTGCGCTCGATGACCGCCTCCCGGACGTCGGCGTCGACCGTCGTGGCGCCTCGCAGTGCCACCAGCCGCTCGCCGCTCATCCGTTCCCTCCGTCTCGAGCCATCGACTCCTCGCGTTCGTTGACAGAGCGCTTCATGGCTTCATAGATATATCGATAAATCGTTCGCCTGCGCCGGTCACAGGCCGACCGCCCGGTACAGGGCGCGCACCTCCTCGGGGCGGAGCGCCCGGTGCTCGCCCGGAGCCAGGCCCCGCAGCTGGATCGGGCCGACCGCGGTCCTGACCAGGCGGCGGACGGGAGCGCCTACAGCGTCCAGCATGCGCCGCACCTCCCGGTTGCGTCCCTCGACCATGACCACCTCGACCATCTGCCGCCGTGCCGACGCGGCGACCACGCGCGCGCGCTCGGCGCGCGCAGGACCGTCCTCCAGCTCGACCCCGTCGCGCAGGCGGGCCAGAGCGCCCGCCGGGAGCCGCTCGACCTCGGCCAGGTAGCGCTTCTCCACTCCGAACCGGGCGTGGGTGAGCCGGTAGGCCAGGTCGCCGTCGTTGGTGAGGAGCAGCAGCCCCTCGGTGTCCCGGTCGAGCCGCCCCACCGGGAACACGCGCGGGTGGTCGGGGACGAGCTCGACGACCGTCGGCCGCCCCTCCGGGTCGGCACTGGTCGTCACCACGCCCGTCGGCTTGTTCAGCAGCCAGTACCGGCGCCGGTGGTCGACCACGATGCGGGAGCCGTCCACCTCGACCCGGTCGCGCTCCGGGTCGACCCGGCGGCCGAGGTCGACGACGGTGCGGCCGTCGATCGACACCCGTCCGGCCAGCACCAGCTCCTCGACCGCCCGCCGCGAGCCGAGGCCCGCCGAGCTCAGCACCTTGTTGAGGCGCACCAGGCCAGGGGCCTCCTCTTCGGCGCGCCCCCGGGCGCCCGGGGCGGGTGCTGGCTGCAGCCCTCGGCCGCTCCCGGTGCGGCCAGGGGCGCGCCGCGCTGGTGCCTCCTCACCCGAGGCATCCTGACCGGGCGCGGCGCGGCGGCTGTGGTCGCCCGGCGCCCGCTCCCGGCGTTCGCCATCCCGGGTACGGCCTCGGGCGGCGCGGGGAGGCGCCTGACCGCGACCGGGCTGACCGCGACCGGGCTGACCGCGACCGGGCTGACCGCGACCGGGCTGACCGCGACCAGCCTTGCCGCCATCGGCCTTGCCGCCATCGGCCTGGCGGCGGTTGCGGGGGGGCTGGGCAGGCGCTCGCCCGCCTTTCGGGCGGCGGCCCGGGCGCCGGTCGCCAGGACTCACTGGTGGACCCTCATAGCTGGTCCTGCAGATCGGTGAGGTCGACGCCCTCCGGCAGGTAATCCTTGATCGGTGGCAGCTCGTCGAGGGTGTTCAGGCCGAGCTGCTCGAGGAAGGCGGCCGTGGTGCCGTAGAGCATGGCCTGCCCGGGGCCGTCGTCCCTGCCCACCTCACGGATGAGACCGCGGGCCAGCAGGGTGCGGAACACGCCGTCGACGCTCACGCCGCGCACGGCGGCGACCTGGAACCGGGTCACCGGCTGGCGGTAGGCGATCACCGCCAGCGTCTCGAGGGCGGCGCGGGTCAGGCGGCTCTGCTGCCCTGCCTGCACGTACGCGTCCACCGTGTCCCGAGCGCCTGGATGGGTGTAGAGCCGCCAGCCCCCGGCCACCGCCCGCAGCACGAAGCCGCGGGCGTCGCGGGCGTACTCAGCGGCCAGCTCGATCAGCAGCTCCTCGACCCGGGAGAGCCGCTCCCCGACCACCTCGGCGAGCGTCACGGCCGACACTGGCTCGTCCGCGACCAGCAGGATCGCCTCGAGGTCGCGCCGCACCCAACCACGCTCGTCGAGCTCGACGGCCTCGAGCAGCTCGTCTGGCGGCCATGCGCCGGGGTCGCCGGCAACCTCCTCGCCATCGGCGAGCGTCCGCTCCCGCTCCCGCTCCCGCGCCGGCGCCGGCTCCGCCTCGGACGCGACGGTCTCCGCCATCTCCGTCCCGACCAGGGCTGCCTCGGACCCCACGCCCGATGCCGGAACGGCCTGGTCGGCCTCCTCGTGGGCGGGAGGGTCGGCGTCGAGGCCGGGCGGCCAGGCGGCGGCCGTCTGGTCCAGGCCCGCGCGCCCGCTGCCGTGGGCGCTCCCCGTGTGCTGCTCGGTCATGCTGGTGTGCTGCTCGGTCATGCTGGCTCCTCCACGGCGAGGTCGGTCAGGTCGGGATCGTCCTCGCTGGTCCATTGGACGGCGATGGTGCCGAAAGCCGCAACCTGCTCGATCTCGACCAGCGACCGCTTGTAGAGCTCGAGCAGGGCCAGGAAGTGGACGACGACCTCGATCGGCATGGCGCCGCTGCCCACCAGCTCCACGAAGGTGGTGGAGCCGGCGGCCCGCACGCGACCGGCCAGCTCGGTGATGGCCTCGTTGACCGAGAGCTTGGATGACGCGATGTGGGAGGTGCGCACCTCGGGGACGGGCACGGGGATGAGCGCGCCCGCCGCCAGCCTGGCGAGCTCCTCGGGGTCGGTCCCGACGAGCAGGTCGGGGACGATCTGGCGGAACAGGTCGTCGGTGTCGCCGGCGCGGCCCGGCACGTAGCCCGCCTGCTCGGCCAGGCGGGCGGCGAACAGGGCGGCGACGTGCTTGTAGGCGCGGTACTGCAACACCCGCGCGAAGAGGAGGTCACGCTCGGAGAGCAGCGCCTCGACCTCGTCGGGGTCGGCGTCCGGGCCGGGCAACAGCCGGGCTGCCTTCAGCTCGAGCAGGGTCGCCGCGACGACCAGGAACTCGGTGGCCACCTCGAGGTTCAGCTCGTGCATGCGCTTGACCTCGGCCAGGTAATCCTCGGTGATGCGCGAGACCGAGACCTGCCACAGGTCGACCCGCTGGCGCGCGATCAGGTGCAGGAGCAGGTCGAACGGCCCCTCGAAGACCTCGGTCCTGACCACGTAGTCCATTGCGTCCGCTGCCGATCCGTAGCTTGAGGCCGGTTCGCTGATCGTGGGGACGGGCCGGCTGAGGCCGGCGGCCGTCCGACGCCGCACCCGCTTCCTGGCGACGACCCCGCGAGGATACGGCAGCGGCCATGAGCGCTGCCCAGCTGGGCCGACCCTGGTCCCACGTCGTTGGCCAGCAAGCCTACCGCTCCAACGCGGCACCGTGGCGCGCGTCGCTGCTGGTCAGTAGGGCAGACCCACGAGCCCGAGGATCGCTCTGACGAGCTCAGCGACGAACGGGGTGAGCAGCCCGGGAGCAAGGATCAGCAGGCCGAGGAGTAGGAAGATGCCGTATCGGTCGAGGAAGTCCACGATCCCGTGCCGCGAGGGGGGAAGAAAGACCGTCAGCAGCCGTGAGCCGTCCAGGGGCGGGATCGGGAGCAGGTTGAAGATCCCGAGGAGGACGTTGAATTGGATGAAGATCAGGAGGAGGTTGACGGTGAAGCTACTCGCGTCGGAGCCAGCGGAGAGCGCGACACGGAGCGCGACGGCGCTCGCGATCGCCAGCAGGAAGTTGCTGGTCGGCCCGGCCAGAGCGACCAGCACCGTACCGACCCGCTGGTTGCGGAGCCGCGCCGGGTTGTACGGGGTTGGCCTCCCCCACCCGAAACCACCGACGATCAGAAAGATGCTGCCGAGCGGGTCCAGGTGCGACAAGGGGTTGAGCGTGAGCCGGCCCTGCGACTTGGCCGTGTCGTCGCCCTGCAGCGTTCCCGCGGCCGCGTGGCTGAACTCGTGGAAGGTGATGGCCACGATCACCGCGAGGACGAAGGCCACGAATAGCAGCGGGTTGTCTCGCAACAGGTACAACGGCGACGATAGCAACGACGACTCCTCCTGGGGGCGCGCTAATCCGTACCCGATCCCGCTGCAAGCCGCCGGGCGGTCGCGTCGAGCCCCGGTCGAGTGCCCACGGCGCGCGGGTTCGGGCTGCTTGACGGTCCACCGTGCACGACCGCAGCACTGATGCTTGAGCACTGATGCTTGACCAGCACTCTCGCCAACCTACCACGGGTCAGCAGTCAAGCCGGCGACCGCCGGTCAGGCGTCGGGCGCGATGACCTCGTGGATCAGCTCGGGGGCCTGGCAGGCCTCGCGGCTCCAGCGCAGCGCGGCGGCGAGGTCGCGGGCGGCGGCCTTGGCGGCGGTCTCATCCCTGGCCAGCACCTGGCCGATGCGGTCGCCGGCACCCACCTCGTCGCCCAGCTTCACCGACAGCTCGACGGCGACTGCGGGGTCCACGGGGTCGTCCTTGCGCTGCCTGCCCGCGCCCAGGACGGCGGCGACCCGACCGACCGCTTCGGCGTCGACCCCGGCAAGGCAGCCGGCCTCCTGGGCGGTCACGTCGAGGTGGACGGGAGCCTGGGGCAGCAGGGAGAGGTCGTCGACGACGCGGGGGTCGCCCCCTTGCGCCTCCACGAACTGGCGCAGCTTCTCGAGCCCGGCCCCGGTCTCGAGGGCCCGTTGGGCCGCGCTGCGACCCTCGTCGGGGTCTGGGGCGATCCCGGCCAGCGCCGCGAGATGGCCGGTGAGCGCGAGGCAGAGGTCGAGGAAGCGGCCTGGACGCTCGCCCCGTAGCGCCTCCACCGCCTCCCGGACCTCGACGGCATTGCCGACCAGCTCGCCGAGCGGCTGGTCCATGTCGGTCACCAGCGCGGCCGTCCGCCGCCCGGCCGCCCGGCCCAGCTCGACGCAGGTGCGGGCAAGCTCCCCGGCTGCTGCGGGGTCCTTCATGAACGCCCCCGAGCCCGTCTTCACGTCGAGGAGGATGCAGGCCGCCCCACCGGCCAGCTTCTTGCTCATCACGCTCGACGCGATCAGGGCGGTGCTGCCCACCGTCGCGGTGACGTCGCGCAGCGCGTACATGGCCTTGTCGGCTGGGACCAGGTCGGCGCTCTGGGCGGCGACCGCCAGGCCGACCCGCTCGACCTGGTCGAGCAGCTCCCCGGCGGACAGGTCGACCCGGAACCCGGGGATGGACTCAAGCTTGTCGAGCGTGCCGCCGGTGTGCCCGAGCCCGCGGCCGGACAGCTTGAGCACCTGCATGCCCAGGGCCGCGGCCAGCGGCCCGACCACCAGGGTGGTCCCGTCGGCGACCCCTCCGGTCGAGTGCTTGTCCACGGTCGGCCCGGACAGCTTCGACAGGTCGAGCCGGTCGCCGGAGTCGAGCATCGCGGCGGTGAGCGCCCCGGTCTCGACGGTGGAGAAGCCGCGCAGGTAGCCGGCCATGAGGAAGGCGGCCATCTGGTAGTCCGGCACCTCGCCGCGGGCGTAGCCGAGCACCAGCTCCCGCAGTTCGCCGGACGGCACCTGGCCCCCGTCGCGCTTGCGCGCGATCAGCTCGACGACGCGCACCACCGCTCCTCTGCTCCGCCGCCGACCCCCGAGGCTCCGCCACCCACCCCCGAGTCGTCCGGGGACTCCCCGGCCACGCTGCCGCCGGGGCGCAGCCCAACCGCGACCTCTGCCTCGCGCTCACCGGCCCCCGAGGCGTCCGCCCCGGTCATGCAAGCAGCCGCTTCACCAGGGCCGCGTCGGCGCCGTCGCGCTCCAGCTCGGAGAGGACCTGGGCGAGCGCCTCGCGGACGAGGCGGCCGCGGTCCACCCCGATCCCATGCTCGCGGCGGAGCCGCAGCCGGGCATGCTCGAGGTCCATCAGCTCCTCGGCGGTGCAGTAGAAGGTGACCTTCTCCTCGTGGCGCTGCCGGCCGCTGGACGTCCGCTCGGCGGGCGGCGGGGCCTTGGGGCCGCCGGCGGCGGCCTGCTTGGCGCCCCGGGCACCACGGGCATCCCGGGCTCCCCGGCCCTGGTCGATGCTGGTGACACGGAACAGCTCGTCGGCCCCTGGCAGGCTTGCCCGACCCTTCATGACGCCGCTACCTCCTTGGCCAGCTCGCGGTACGCGGCTGCGCCACTCGACGAGCCTGCATAGGTCAGGATGCTCTCCCCGGCCACCGGTGCCTCGGCGAAGCGGATGGTCTTGGGGATCACGGTGCGGAACACGCGGTCGCCGAAGGCGTCCTCGACCCGTCCGAGCACCTCGCGGCCGTGCACAGTCCGCGGGTCGTACATGGTGGCGAGGATGCCGACGATCTCGAGCTCCGGGTTCAGCCGCTCGCGGACCTTCTCGATGGTGTCCATGAGCAGGGCCATGCCCCGCAGGGCGAAGTACTCGCACTCGAGCGGCACGAGCACGGCGTCGGCGGCGGTGAGCGCGTTGACGGTCAGCAGGCCGAGGCTCGGCGGGCAGTCGACCAGCAGGTAGTCGTACTGCCTGCGCAGCGGTCGCAGGACCCGCGCCAGCGCCTGCTCGCGGGCCACCTCGCCGACCAGCAGCACCTCGGCCGCGGCCAGGTCGATGTTGGAGGGCAGGAGCTCGACACGGTCGATCTTGGTGCTGGTGATCGCCGCCACCGGGGCCGCCTTGGGGTCCATCAGCAGGTTGTAGACGGTGCGCTCGAGGGCGAGCGGGTTCAGCCCGAGGCCGACCGAGAGCGCCCCCTGAGGGTCCATGTCGATCAGCAGCACCTGCCGTCCCTGCTCGGCCAGGGCGGCACCGAGGTTGATGGTGGTCGTCGTCTTTCCGACCCCACCCTTCTGGTTGGCCAGGGCGATGACCTTTCCCACCTGACACCTCCGCGTCCGGTGCCGCTCCCGGGGCGCTCCAATAGCTGGGCGACGTATCGTTATGTCGATAAAGCACTAGGCAAATAAGGAGATTCGGAGCTACGTCGCTAGGTCGCTATGGCTATCAGTTCATCAGTCGCCTGGTAGATCAAGCGACCGGGATACTACCGAATCGCGGGACCCCGCCAAGCTCCTCCGGCACCTGATCGGCCGGAACGCCCGGAAACGCGCCGACCCACCCTCCCTGCCGTTCGTCTGTTCCTGGTTGCCTGGCAACGCCGCCCGCGACCGCCTCGCTGTCGCCACCCCTTGCAGGACCACGCAGGTCGCCCGAAGGGATGGGTGCAGCAGGTCCGCCCGAAGGGATGGGTGCAGCAGGTCCGGCCGCAGAGATGGGCCAGCAAACCCGCACGGGGCCAGCAGACCCGCACAAGGAACAAGGAGCAGGCTGCCACCAGGCAATCTCACGCTACGTGGCGCTCTTGTCCGCAGCCATGCTCACGCTGCGTGGTCGACCACGGAGCGTGCCCTGTACGGCCGCGCCAGCAGCCCGCAGACGCTGACAGGGGTCCGGGTATCGTTCGGCAGTCGCACGATCGAGCTTGAGTGAGGGGGGTATACGAGCCGACCCCAGGAGGTCCGCTCACCACGCCTGGGCAGGTAGCCCTACGCCCTCAGGGGACAAGCGACCCCTCCGCCGCCAGGGACGAGCAGCCCTCCGCCGCCAGGACGAGCAGCCCTCCGCCGCCAGGGACGAGCAGCCCTCCGCCGCCAGGGACGAGCAGCCCTCCGCCGCCAGGGACGAGCAGCCCTATGCCAGCTCGCCCGTGAAGCTCCTCCCCGGGCCGACCGGGTCGACGCCGAACAGGTCGGCCACGGTTGCGCCGAGGTCGGCGAAGGTGCTCCGGTCGTGCAGGCGCACGCCGGCGGTGCCGCCCGGGCTGAACGCCACCATCGGGGTGAACTCCCGGGTGTGGTCGGTCCCGGGCGCGGTCGGGTCGCAGCCGTGGTCGGCGGTCAGGAACAGCCAGTCCGCCTCGCCCAGCTCGGCCACCACCTCGGGCAGGCGCGCGTCGAACTCCTCCAGGCAGCGGCCGTAGCCGGCCACGTCGCGCCGGTGGCCGTAGACCATGTCGAAGTCGACCAGGTTGGTGAAGACCAGCGTCGGACCGGCCGCCTCGCGCAGGTAGCGCACGGTCGCGTCGAGCGAGCTCTGGTTGTCGCCGGTGTGGTCGGAGTCGTCAAGGCCCCGGCGCGAGAAGATGTCCTCGATCTTGCCCACCCCGAGCGTGCGGACGCCGGACTTCTGGACCGCCTCGAGCACCGTGGGCCCGGCAGGCGGCAGCGCGTAGTCGCGCCGCTCCTTGGTGCGGACGAACGAGCCGGGCTCGCCGTCGAACGGGCGGGCGATCACCCGGCCGACCGCGTGCTCCCCGGTGAGCAGCCCGCGGGCCGTCTCGCACCACTGGTAGAGCTGGTCGAGGGGCACGACCCGCTTGTGGGTGGCGATCTGGAAGACCGAGTCGGCCGAGGTGTAGACGATCGGCCTGCCCGAGGCGAGGTGCTCCTCGCCCAGCTCCTCGATGATCTCGGTGCCGGAGGCGGGACGGTTGCCGAGCACCCCGCGCCCGATCGCCTCGCTGAACGCGTCGACCACCTCGGGCGGGAAGCCGTCCGGGTAGGTGGGGAACGGCGAGGTGAGCACCACGCCCATCATCTCCCAGTGCCCCGTGGTGGTGTCCTTGCCGGCCGACCGCTCGGCCATGCGGGCCACCACCCCGGCGGCCGGGTCACGGGCTGCCACGCCGGCGATCCCGGTGAGCCGCCCGATGCCCCACGCCTCGAGCGTCGGCAGCCGCAGCCCGCCCAGCGCAGCCGCGGTGTGGCCGATGGTGTTGGCGCCAGCGTCCCCGTAGTCGCTCGCGTCCGGCGCCTCGCCCACGCCGAGGGAGTCGCAGACGACCACGGCCACCTTGCCCGGACGGGCCGGGCGCCCCTGTCTCATGCCCGCCCCCGCTGCTGCTTGCACCGGATGCAGAGCCGGGCGGCGGGCAGCGCCTCGAGCCGCTCGTCGGGGATCGGCTGCCCGCAGCGCTCGCAGGTGCCGTAGGTGCCCGCCTCGATGCGGTCCAGTGCGTGGTCGACGTCCCGGAGGGTGTCGCGCAGGCTCTGCACCAGCCGGAGGAGGCTGGACCGCTCGGCCGCCGCCTGACCGGCGTCGGCGAAGCCCTCGTCCAGCTCGGGGTCCCTGATCCCCTCCGCGTCGCGGTGGGCACCGAGATCGTCGAGCTGCTTCAGCAGCGCGTCCCGCTCCCCTGCCAGCCGCTCGTGCAGCCGGTGCGTCGTCTGCTGGTCCATCCCAGCTCCTCCCGTGGTTCGTCCGGCTTCCGCTCCCCTTCACGGACGGCCTGCAACACGATCACGATCGTGGGCGGCCAGCGCAAGGCTCGAAGCGGCAAGGCCCGGCAAGTACGGCAAAGGCTACAAGATCATGAACTCGAAGCGGCCTGGGGTGAAGCACCTGGTTGCCCGGCGCGAGGGTGGGCCCGGAGATAGACCTCTCGTAGACGGTCCTGGGTGACCTTCGTGTACACCTGGGTCGTGGCCAGGCTTGCGTGTCCGAGCAGCTCCTGGACGCTGCGGATGTCGGCGCCGCCGGCCAGCAGGTGGGTGGCGAACGAGTGGCGGAGCACGTGGGGCGACACGTCGGCCGGGAGGCCGGCCCGCTCGGCGTGGTGACGGAGGATCTTCCAGCACCCCTGCCTGGTGAGGCGGCCGCCGGCCGCGTTGAGGAACAGCGCCGGCCCCGACCCGGACACGGCCAGGGAGGGGCGGCCGCGGACGAGGTAGGCGGCCACGGCGCGCCGGGCCGAGCGGCCGACGGGGACCAGGCGCTCCTTGGCCCCCTTGCCGAAGGCGCGCACGGTGCCGTCGTCGAGGTCGACGTCGTCGACGTCGAGCCCGGTCGCCTCGCTGACCCGCAGGCCGGCCGCGTACAAGGTCTCCAGCAGGGCGCGGTCGCGCAGGGCGCGGGCGTCGTCGCCGGGCACCGCGGCCAGTAGCGCCTCCACCTGCTCGACGGTGAGCGCCTTGGGCAGCGCGGCCGGGACCTTCGGGCTGCCCAGGTCGCGGGAGGGGTCGGCACCGGCCAGGTGCTCGCGGACCAGGAACCGGTGGAAGCCGCGCACCGCGGCCAGGCTGCGGGCCACGCTCGAGGCGCGGTAGCGGGTGCCGACCGGCGTGCTCCCGGCCCGCAGGGCGCCGACGAAGGCGACCAGGTCGTCCTCGCCGGCCAGCGTCGGGTCGTCGATCCCGGCCGCCGCCAGCCAGCCCGCGTACCGGTACAGGTCGCGCCGGTAGGCGGCCAGCGTGTTTGCGGCCAGGCCACGCTCGACGGCCAGGTAGTCCAGGAAGCTCCGGACCGCGCTGGAGGCGGCCGCGCTCACCGGCGCCGTCTCGACGCGCTCGCCTGAAGCGCGCGAGGCACCGGAGCCGCCCGGTGCCGCCTTCACCCGTGCGTCGGCCGCCGCCTTCACCCCGGAGCCGCCCGGTGCCGGCCGGGTCGCCACGGCCGGCGTCAGCGACCGCCCCCGCCGTCGCCCATGGCCTCCTCGAGCGGCCGCCAGTCGAGCTGGTGCGCGGCTGCCACCGGCTCCGAGGTCAGCTCGCCTCGCCAGACGTTGACGCCCTTGGCGAGCGGCGGGTCGGACCGCACCGCGGCCTCGATCCCGGCCGAGGCGAGGGCGACCGCGTAAGGCAGGGTGACGTTGGTGAGGGCGTAGGTGGAGGTGTGGGGCACCGCCCCGGGCATGTTGCCGACGCAGTAGTGGACCACCTCGTCGACCACGTAGGTGGGGTCCGAGTGGGTCGTCACGTGGCTCGTCTCGAAGCAGCCACCCTGGTCGATGGAGATGTCGACGAGCACGGCGCCCGGCTTCATCGCCTTGACGTGCTCCCTGCTCACCAGCCTGGGCGCCTTGGCCCCTGGGATCAGCACCGAGCCGATCACCAGGTCGGCGCTGAGGACCAGCTCCTCGACCGTCTGCCGGTTCGACATGAGGGTGAGGATGCGGCCCTTATGGATCGAGTCGACGTAGCGGAGCTTGTCGATGTTGGTGTCGAGCATGATGACCTCGGCCTCCATGCCCTGGGCGATCCAGGCGGCGTTCTGGCCGGCCATGCCGCCCCCGAGCACGACCACCCGGGCCGGGGCGACCCCGCTCACCCCACCCATGAGCACGCCCCGGCCGCCCGACTCGCGCTCCAGCAGGTGCGCCCCGACCTGGGGCGCCATCCGGCCAGCAACCTCGCTCATCGGGGCCAGCAGCGGGAGGCGGCCGCCATCCAGCTCGACCGTCTCGTAGGCGACCGCGGTGGTGCCCGACTTGAGCAGCGCCTCGGTGACCTCGCGGCTCGCGGCCAGGTGGAGGTAGGTGAACAGCACCTGGCCGGCACGCAGCCGGCCGAACTCCTCGGGCACCGGCTCCTTCACCTTGAGGATGAGGTCGGCCTCGCCCCAGACCTCGTCGGCGGTGTCGAGGATGGTGGCCCCGGCCCGGACGAAGCCGCTGTCGGGGATGGAGCTCCCCACGCCGGCGTTGCGCTCCACCAGCACCCTGTGGCCGGCGTCGGCGAGCTCGCGCACCCCGACCGGGGTGATGGCGACCCGGTACTCGTGGTCCTTCAGCTCGCGCGGGATGCCTACGTCCATGGTGCGCGCCCCTTCCTGTGCCGACGCACGGCCAGACCGGGCCGAAGTGCCGCGCCGCCAGCTGTCGTCCCTGCCCGCCCGGCCCTCGTTGGCCGAGGTGCCCAGTCTACGAGACGGTGGACCCCGTGGGAGCACCTTCGGGAGTTCCGTCCCCTCCCTCCCGGCGGCCTCCGGGGCCGCGCCGGGCCAGCCCTGGGACGAGCCCGTGGGGACGAGCGCAAAGCCTGCCCGGGGCGGGTGCCGGGCCGGCCGTGGGGGCGAGTACTCAGCCCGCTCTCGGCCCGGGCTGGGGCGCGGCCGCCGGGCGGGCGGCGACCCGGCGCGCCGGGGCGTCGGGGGCGGGCGCACGGGACTGGTCAGGCGCCCATGCTCCCGCGCGCATGAGGCCGTAGAGCCCGAGCGCGACCAGCGTCTTGGAGTCGCCGGGAGGGTTGCCGGCCACCCGCTCGACCGCCTCGTCGAACGTCAGGGCGACCATCTCCATGCCGGCCTCTTCCCACTCGCCCGGCGGCGGCTCGCCCTCGATCGGCCGCACGCCCTCGGCCAGGTAGATGTCGACGACCTCGTCGCTCCAGCCCGGAGTCGTGTAGAACGTGGTCAGCCAGGTCAGGGTGCCGCCCTCCACCCGCAGCTCCTCGGCCAGCTCCCGGCGGAGGGCCTCGGTGACCGGCTCGCCGTGCACGTCGTACGTCCCGGCCGGCACCTCGAGCAGCCTGCCGCCGACCGCGTGCCGCCACTGGTCGACGAGCAGGACCCGCCCTTCCCCGTCCACCACCAGGGCGCCGACCGCGCCAGGGTGCTCGACGACCTCCCGGCTGCTCTCGCGGCCCTCGGCGTCGGCGATCCGGTCGACCCGCACGCTGATCAGGCGGCCCGTGAACGGGCGCTCGCTGGCGACGATCCGGAACCCGGGACTCGCCTCGTCGGCGGTCACCGGCGGTCGGGGTCGGCGACCATGCCGAACAGGCCGGCGTCCCTGCCGTAGGAGTGGTCGGTCCGGCCGGCCGGCTCGGCGGCCTCGTCGTCGGACCCGGTCCCGCTCCGCTCCGGCGCGGTGAGGTCGATCGTGCCTCCACGGTCGGTCCTGGCCACGAGCGTGGGGATCGCCGGCGCGTCCCGGGCCGGGGCGCCGGCGGGCGCCGCCCGCCGGTCGCCGGCGGCCGGCTCCTTGCCCTCGTCGGCCTCGTCGGCCTCCCTCGCGGCGAAGAATGCGTCGGCGTCCTCCCGCCGGTCCTCGTCCACTTCGGCGGAGGCGCTCACGTCGGCGTCCTCGGACCGCTCGGCGTCCTCGGACCACTCGTCCGCCGGGGCAGCGGCGGCCGTCACGTCGGCGTCCTCGGACCGCTCGTCCGCCGGGGCGACGGCGGCCGTCACGTCGGCATCCTCGGGCGCCTCGCTCCCCGGGGCGGCGGTGAGCTCGCCGGCCTCCTCGGCCCGCTCGGCTGCGATCTCGCCGGCCTTGCCGTCCTCGGGTTGGTCGGCCGGGGCGACCGCAGCGCTGGCCGGGTCGGTGTCGAATGGGGTGCCGGATGAAGCGGGCGCGCTCGCCGGCGCGGCCCCGTTGGCCAGGCCGTTGGCGGTCGCCTGCCTGTCGGCCTGCCGCGGGGCGGCGTCGGCCGGGGCGGTGTCAGCAGAGGCGGTGTCAGCCGAGGCACCGTTGGCCGGCCGGGTCCCCCCAGCCACGGGCTCGGGCTCGGGGAGGGAGGCGGGCTCCGGGCGGCGGACGACCGGGCGGCCTCTGGTGATCGTCTGCCACTCGGCGTCGCGCCGGTCGGCCAGCTCGGTCGCCGCGCCGACGAAGTCGCGGAACAACGGGTGCGCGCGCGTGGGCCGGGAGCGGAACTCCGGGTGGAACTGGCCGGCCACGAACCACGGGTGGTCGGCCAGCTCGACGATCTCCACCAGCCGGCCGTCGGGAGAGGTCCCCGAGACGACCAGGCCCGCGTCCTCCAGCCGGCGCCGGTAGCGGTTGTTGACCTCGTAGCGGTGGCGGTGGCGCTCGAACACCAGCCCGTCGCCGTACGCCTGCTCGGCTCGGGTGCCCTTGGTGAGCCGACACGGGTCCAGCCCCAGCCGCATGGTGCCGCCCAGGTCGGCGACCCCCCGCTGGCCGGGCAGCAGGTCGATGACCGGGTAGGGGGTGCCGGGGTCGAACTCGCTCGAGTTGGCGCCCTCCAGGCCGGCCAGGTCGCGGGCGACCTCCACGACCGCGCACTGCAGGCCGAGGCAGATGCCGAGGAACGGGACGCGGTGCTCGCGGGCGAACCGGACGGCCTCGATCTTGCCCTCGACGCCACGGACCCCGAACCCGCCGGGCACCAGGATGCCGTCCACCGTCTCGAGCACGGTCATGCCGGCGCCGTCCTCCTCGAGGTCGCCGGAGGCGGTCCAGACCACCTCGACGTTCACGCCGTGGTGGAAGCCGGCGTGGGCCAGTGCCTGGGTGACCGACAGGTAGGCGTCGGGCAGGTTGATGTACTTGCCGACCACCGCGACGCGGACGGTCCGGCGCGGGTTGCGGATGCGGTCGACCAGCGCCCGCCACTCGTCGAGGTCGGGCTCGTCGACGCTGCCGTCCAGGCGCAGGTGGCGGACGAGGTAGCGGTCGAGCCCCTCCTCGTGGAGCACGAGCGGGATCTCGTAGATGGAGCTTGCGTCGGGGGCGCTCACGATCCCGTCGACGTCGACGTCGGAGAGCAGGGAGATCTTGCGCTTGAGGGCCTCGGTGATGGGCCGGTCGGTGCGGCAGACGATGGCGTCGGGCTGGATGCCCAGCGACCGCAGCTCACGCACCGAGTGCTGGGTCGGCTTGGTCTTCAGCTCGCCCGACGGGGCGATGTAGGGGACCAGCGAGACGTGGCAGAAGAACACGTTCTCGCGGCCCACGTCGTGGCGGAGCTGGCGGATCGCCTCGAGGTAGGGCAGCGACTCGATGTCGCCGACGGTGCCGCCGACCTCGGTGACGACCACGTCGGCGTCCTCGGCCACGCGCAGGATCCTGGCCTTGATCTCGTTGGTGATGTGGGGGATGACCTGCACGGTGTCGCCGAGGTACTCGCCCCGGCGCTCCGCGGCGATGACCGTCGAGTAGACCGCCCCCGTGGTGACGTTGGAGTCGCGGTAGAGGTTCTCGTCGATGAAGCGCTCGTAGTGCCCGAGGTCGAGGTCGGTCTCGCAGCCGTCGTCGGTCACGAAGACCTCGCCGTGCTGGAAGGGGTTCATGGTGCCCGGGTCGACGTTGATGTACGGGTCGAGCTTCTGCATGGTGACCCGGAGGCCGCGGGACTTCAGCAGGCGCCCGAGCGACGCGGCGGTGAGGCCCTTGCCCAGCGATGACGCGACGCCACCGGTCACGAAGATGTGCTTGGCCAAGGTCGGTCGAACCCCCTTTGGGCCCACGATGGGGGGACCGGACGCTCGGTGCCTGCACGCCCGGCCGCTACGGGCCCTCGGGACGCCAAGATAGCACGCCCCGGCCGTGCTCCCCGACAGCGCCTGGTCAGCCCGCCTCGTCGGCGCCCGGTCAGCCCGCCTCGCCGGCGCCCGGTCAGCCCGCCTCGTCGGCGCCCGGTCAGCCCACCTCGTCGCGGCGCCGGCCGAGACCGTCGACCGCCCGCAGCCAGCGGTTGCCCTCGATGACGCGGGTGAACGAGACCCGCTCGCTGGCCGCCTGCAGCACCACGAGCACGGCGGCGGCCACCCAGAGCAGCCAGGACGGCCCAGTGACGAGCAGCGTCCCCACCACCGCGCCGAGCGCGTTCGCACCGCAGTCGCCGAGCATCCCCTCCTCGCGGAGGTCGAG
>Ga0307278_10000585_pt1 | contig 18283 bp, 12 predicted proteins | sample ER_DNA_117_FD_194482 | JGI IMG/M metagenome (GOLD analysis project Ga0307278, IMG submission 194482) | Bulk soil microbial communities from the East River watershed near Crested Butte, Colorado, United States - ER_DNA_117 | ecosystem: Environmental > Terrestrial > Soil > Floodplain | place...
ACGGGCGCCACCGGGTTACCGGTGCGCTGCACCAGCAGGGTGGCCAGGAACGGCGCGGTGCCGCCGAACAGGGCGCTCCCCAGGCCGTAGGTGATCGCCAGGGCGCTGGAGCGGATCGGGGTCGGGAACAGCTCGGCCAGGAACGAAGGCACGACGGCCAGGCAGCCCAGGGGCAGCCCGACCAGGGCGTACCCCAGGGGGAGGGTGAACGGCCCCGCTCGACGGATGAGCAGGAACGCCGGCAAGGTCACCACCAGCAGGACCAGCGTGCCGGCGACGAGCGGCGGTTTCCGCCCGATCCGATCCGAGAGCCGCCCCAGGACGGGCGCGGCGATGGCGACCAGCCCCAGGCCGGCAAGGCTGGCCGCCAGGGCTCTCGGCAACGGGACGGCGAGCGCGGTCACCAGGTGGCTCGGCAGGTAGAAGAAGAACAGGTTGAAGGTGAGGGCCGACGCGGCGACCAGCCCGAAGCCGATCAGCAGGCGACCCGGGTAGCCACGCACCGTCTCGATGACCGGCCGCCGGGCGACGGCGCGCGCTCGCTGCATGGCCCGGAACCGTGGTGTCTCGTCCAGTCGCAGCCGCAGGTACAGCCCGACGAGCCCGAGCGGGAGGGTGGCCAGGAATGCCAGGCGCCAACCCCCTCCCTCCAGCGTGGCCCGGGAGAAGACCCGGGCGAGCAGGATGGCCACGCCGATCCCACCTGCCACGCCGAGGGCCAGCGTCGCCCAGAGCCCGGCGCCGTACCAGCCGCGCCGGTCCGCGGGCGCATACTCGACCACGAACGCCGTGGCCCCGCCGGTCTCCCCGCCCACCGACAGCCCCTGCGCCGACCGGAGCAGGATCAGCAGCAGTGGTGCGAACATGCCGATCGTCGCATAGCCCGGCAGGAGCCCGATCCCCGCGGTGGCCACCGCCATGAGAACGATCACCATCGCCAGCACCCGCCGGCGCCCCATCCGGTCCCCGAGCCGGCCGAACAGCAGGGCGCCGACGGGACGGACCAGGAAGGCGGTGGCGAACACGGCGAAGCTGGCCAGCAGCCGAGCGGTCGGGTCGGCGCCCGGGAAGAACGTGACCGCGATGATTGTCGCGAACGACCCGTAGACCGCGAAGTCGTACCACTCGACCAGGTTGCCGACGCAGGCCGCGACCAGGGCACGGCCGGATGCCGGGCGTCGGGTGGCCGGCTCGGAGCGTGCGTTGCGAAGGGCCTGGGTCATGAGGGACATGTGGGCCACCTCTCGGCGACATGGGGTCGGGAGCGATCGCCTTGCCGGGTGGGAGTGGTCCTAGTCCACGAGCAGGCCGAGCTCGCTGGCGCGATGGATGGCCTGGCTGCGCGAGGAGACGCCGAGCTTCCGGTAGACGGAGATGGCCTGGGTCTTCACCGTGTGCCGCGAGAGGTACAGTCGCTCGCCGATCTCGGGAAAGCTGAGATGGGTGAAGAGGAGCGGGAGGAGGCGAAGCTCGGCGGTGGTCAGCGAGGAGGCTCCGACGGTCGCCCCTCGGATCGTGGCCAGCTTGGACCCCAGCTCGTCGGCCTGCGCTGGGAGGGCGCCGAGGTCGGGCCGCAGCTGGAGGATGTCGCGGGCGTCCCGCAGGACCGCCCTGGCGCCGGCGGCGTCGTCCAGCGCCAGGTAGGCGCGCACCAGCTCGAGCAGCGTCTGGACGGCGAGGGACGGGATGGCGTAGGTGAACAGTGGCCGCAGCCGGGCCGCCCGCGCGAGGTGCTCGCGGGCCTTCGGACCGTCGCCCCGGTGCAGGGCCGTGCGGGCCACCACCGCATGGACCAGGGCGGATTGGGGGTAGTCGTCCAGCCGCCCCGCCCGAATGATCTGAAGGGCTCGCTCGGCCAGGGTCTCGGCCCGTTGCCAGTCGTGGTGCTGGATCGCCACCAGCGAACGCTCGGCGAGGGCGACGGAGGCGGCGGGCAGGGCGCCGTCGTGCGTGGCGACCGCCACACAATGGGCCAGGATCGGGTCGGCTTGGTCGCCGTCGCCCTCCAGCTGGAACGAGAGCCCCTCCATGAGCAGCGCCGTTCCACGCCAGGTGCTCGCCGGCGCCAGTCCCTCCAGGGCGATCCTCGCGTCGGCGCGCATCCGCTCCATGCCGTCGCGGCAGAGCAGCCCGCGGACCATGGCCCGCCAGCTCTCGACGGTGCTGCCATCGGGGACCGTGCCAACGGCCGTCCCCCGCTCGGCGGCGGCCGCCCAGCGCTCGGCCCCCGCCGGCCTGCCCAGCAACGCCTGGATCCAGGTTCCGAGCACGGCGACCGCAGGGAAGCGTTCGATCAGGCCCCGGTCTTCGAACCACGCCAGCCATCGGCGGGCGGTATCGACGCGGCCGCCGGCGTAGGCGGGCTGGGTCAGGAGGGCGACCAGCCGGGCGACCCGGTCGGCGTCCCCGGCGGCCTGGGCGTGGTCGATGGCCATCTCCGGCAGCCCGTTGGCTTCGCACCAGCTGGCCGCGCGGGCGTGAAGCTCCTGGAGCAGCTCCGGCTCGCGGCGGTCGAGCTCGGCCTGGAGCAGCTCGCGGAACAGATGATGGTAGCGGTACCACTCGCGGTGGCGGTCCAGCGCCACCACCAGGAGGTTCGAGCCCTCCAGCGACTCGAGGACCAGCGTCGACCTGCTCGCGTCCAGGACCGCGTCGCACAGTGGTCCGGACATACGGTCCAGTACCGCCGTCCGCGTCAGGAACGTCACCCTTGGCTGTGGCAGGTGGGCAAGGAGCTCGGACCGGAGGTAATCGGCCATGAACCGGTCGTCCCCGGTGAAGGCGGGCCTGAGGGCCGCCCGCGGGCCGCCTGCCCTTAGGGCGAGCGCAGCCAGGTACAGGCCGACCGGCCAGCCCTCGGTCCGCCCGATGAGCTCGTCGACGTCGGCGTCGGCCAGCTCGACACCGGCGCCCTGCAGCAGGGCCTGGGCCTCGTGGCGGTCCATGGCGAGCTCGTCGACCCCGATCTCCACCACCTGCCCCTGGGCCCGGAGGAGGGCCACCGGGAGCGGCGGGTTGCCGCGGGACGCGATCACCAGCTGGGACCGGGGAGGAAGGTGCACCGCGAGCTCGGCCACCGCGTCCAGGCACTCCCGGTTGTCGAGCAGCTCCACGTGGTCCAGGACGAGAACAACCGGATGGGTCATCGACGACAGGGCGGCGACGAACCGGGGCACCACGGTGGCTCTGGCCGAGACGCCCGGGGACGACAAGGAGGCGAAGACCCGCCGGTCGATCGGCTCGATCCGGTCGAGGGCCACGGCGACGTAGGTCAGCAGCACGACCGGGTCGTTGTCGCGACGGTCGACCGAGACCCACGCCGTACGGCGTCCCTTGCGCTCGGCCCACTGGGCCATGAGCGTCGACTTGCCGTATCCGGGCGGGGCGGTGACCGAGATGACGGGCTCCGAGTGTCGGACCAGCCGGTCGAGCAGCGCAGTCCGCGGCACGACCCCCGCGCGCACCGCGGGCGGGCGAAGCTTGGAGGCCAGAAACTCGAACGAGGGCCCCAACCATATGGGCCGGTCGCTCTCCGACGTCGGGCTCTGCGCGCCGGTCGTCGCCTTCACCCTCCGAGTCTAATGTCTTGGATGGGCTGCTTCAACGCGACTCTCCGGGACGCCGACGGGGCGGTCATCATCCCGATGGGGTGATGAACCGCTGCCCTGCCTGGCCGAGGATGTCGGCACCGAGGCGCAAGCAGGAGCGTGCAACCATGAGTGAGCCGGCAACCGGCGGGCCATGCTGCGGGCCTTCGCGGTCCCAGCATCCGGCCACCAGCATCATCACGCACAGCGGGCCGCGCCACCACGGCGGCCACGTCTACGAGGGCATGGTGCTGCTGGAGGGCGGGGAGTTCCTGATGGGCAGCAACGACCGGTACGGCATTCCGGCCGACGGCGAGGGCCCCGTCCGCGCGGTCCGGGTGCGCCCGTTCTTGATCGATCCGGTCACCGTCTCCAACGCCCGCTTCGGCGAGTTCGTCCAGGCGACTGGGTACGTCACCGAGGCCGAGCGCTACGGCTGGTCGTTCGTGTTCGGCGGGCTGTTGCCCGACGAGTTCCCGCCGACCCGTGGCGCGATCCAGGCGCCCTGGTGGCGGCAGGTGCTCGAGGCCGACTGGCGCCATCCGGAGGGCCCGCAGTCCTCGGTCGCCGACCGCATGGACCATCCGGTCGTGCACGTCGCCTGGCGCGACGCCGTCGGCTACTGCCAATGGTCGGGTCTGCGCCTGCCGACCGAGGCCGAGTGGGAGTACGCCGCCCGGGGAGGCCTCGAGCAGGCCCGCTTCCCCTGGGGCGACGAGCTGACCCCGGGTGGCCAGCACCGCTGCAACATCTGGCAGGGCAGGTTCCCGAGCGACAACACCATGGAGGACGGCTATCTGGGCACCGCCCCGGTGACCGCATACGAGCCGAACGGGTTCGGGCTCTACCAGGTGGCCGGCAACGTGTGGGAGTGGTGCGCCGACTGGTTCCACACGGCCTTTCACGTGGACGGCCCCCGCCAGGACCCCACCGGCCCAGCCTCCGGCGAGGCCAAGGTCATCCGGGGAGGGTCCTACCTGTGCCACCGCTCCTACTGCAACCGCTACCGGGTCGGGGCCCGCAGCTCCAACACCCCTGACAGCTCCACCGGCAACATGGGCTTCCGAGTCGCGCGCGACGCCTGATGCGACAGCAGCGGACGACGGGGGCGGCGCCGCAGAGCCGGCTCGCCGCCATCGCTCCCGGGATTGCCGTGCTCGCGGGCTACCGGCGCCGCTGGCTGCGCGCCGACCTGCTGGCGGCGCTGTCGCTGTGGGCGATCCTGGTCCCCCAGGCGCTCGCCTACGGCGCCCTGGCCGGCCTCCCCCCCGTCACCGGGCTGTACACCGCCCTTGGCGCGATGGTCGTCTATGCCCTGCTGGGCACCAGCCGCTACCTCAACATCGGCCCCGAGTCCTCGGTCGCCGTCCTGGTCGCCAGCTCCCTGGCCCCGCTGGCCGCCGGCGACCCCGACCGCTACGCCGCCCTGGCCGGGCTGCTGGCCATCCTGGTCGGCGGGTTCCTGCTGGTCGGCTACCTGGCCCGGCTCGGCGTCATCACCCGGCTGCTGTCGGCGCCGGTCCTGACCGGCTACCTGGCCGGCTCCGCGATCGTGATCATCCTCGGCCAGCTCACCAAGATCACCGGGATCACGCTGCCCGACGCCGGCTACCCCACCGTGGTCGGCGGGATCGCCCAGAACCTCGACCAGGTCAACCTCTGGGCCCTCGGCTTCGCCGCCGGCACGGCCATGGTGGTCCTTGGTGTCCTGCGGTTCGCACCCCGGCTGCCGGCCCCCCTGATCGCGCTGGTGGCGGCCACGGCCATCGTCAGCCTCTTCGGTCTCTCCGACCGGCTGGCCGTGGTCGGCCGGATCGGCACCGGCGTTCCTGTGCCCTCGCTCCCCCACGCCGGCGCCGACGACGCCCTCCAGCTCCTGGGGCCGGCGGCCAGCATCGCCCTGCTGGTGTTTGCCGGCAGCGTGCTCACGGGCAGGTCGCTGGCCGCCCGCGACCGCGAGGACTTGGACGCCAACCGCGAGTTCATCGGTCTCGGGGTCGCCAACCTGGCCGCCGGGCTGCTGCGGGGGTTCCCGGCCAACGCCAGCGACTCGCGCAGCTTCGCGGTCGCCAACAGCGGCGGACGCTCCCAGGTGAGCGGGCTGTTCGGTGTCGGCCTGGTCCTGGTCACCCTGCTGGCCCTGATCCCGCTGTTCGACGACCTGCCCAGCGCCGCCCTTGGCGCCGTGATCGTCCTCACCGCGCTCCGGCTGGTCGACGTCGGCGAGCTGCGGCGGCTGTGGCAGGTCCGCCGCTCCGACTTCGTGCTCGCCGTTGTCACCTTCGCCGGGGTGCTGGTGTTCGGGGTCCTTGGCGGCATCGCCGTCGGCGTGCTCGCCTCGCTGCTGGAGGTGATGCGCCGGGCCGTCCTGCCCCACACGGCGGTGCTGGGCATGGTCGCCGGCACCGCCACCTACCGCGACGTCGAGCACCACGCCGACGCCGAGACCCTGCCCGGACTGGTCGTGTACCGCTTCGACGCGCCGGTGTTCTTCGCCAACGCCGACCTGTTCCGTGACCAGGTCCGGGAGCTGGTCCAGGGAGCCGAGCCGCCCGTCCGCCAGGTCATCGTCAACGCCGAGGGGATCTACGACCTGGACACCACCGGCATCCAGATGCTGGAGCGCCTGCTCGACGACCTCGAGGCCGAGGACGTGCACCTGACGCTGGCCAGGGTCCGGACGCCGGTGCAGGCCCTGATGCGCCGCACCGGGCTCGAGCAACGCATCGGCGCCGCCAACTTCCACCTCCGGGTGGAGGACGCCGTGATCGCGTTCCGGGGCTCCCCTGCCGGTCCGTCGAGCGTCTAGCCGCCGCTCCAGTCGATGCGGGGCGTGTCGACCGTCGAGGGGTCGAGCAGGGCGGCCGAGCGATGGTGCGACCGGAGGTAGAACTCGTCGGCCCAGCTGAGGAAGGCGTTCACCTCGGCCCCGGCGTTCGCGAGCAGCTGGGCGTGCACGCCCAGCCAGGCGGCGAAGGCGAACCGGCCGTGCAGCTCGTGGCGGTGCTCGCCGATCTCGGCGACCGCCGCCTTCCGGCCGATCATGGCCATGATCCCCTTGTCGTGGTAGTGGAACGACTGGCGTCCCTGGCCCTTGACGTCGGCCAGGATGTTCCGCGCCGCCCAGTCGCCGGCCTGCTGGGCGACGCTGCCGAGCTGGGGCAGCGGGCGGTCGTCCCCGGACGGGATGTTGGCGAGGTCGCCGAGGGCGTAGACGCCGGGGAAGCCCTCGACGGTCAGGTCGGGCCGTACGTCGATGCGCCCGCCGTGGCCCGGGGAGAGTCCCGCCTGGCCGGCCAGCGGAGCCGCCATCAGCCCGCCGCCCCAGACGGTCAGGTGGGTCCTGATGGTGGTCCCGTCGCTCAGGGTGACGTGGTCGGCGGCGATCTCCTTGACCGAGACGCCCAGCTTGAGCTGGACGCCTCGCCGCTGGAGCTGCTTGGCCGCATAGGTGTGGGCGTCGTCGGAGAACGGGCCGAGCACGGCGTGGCCGAGGTCGACCAGGATCACCCTTGCCCCGGCGACGGCCAGCTGCTGGTAGACGTGGGGCATGACGTCGTGGACCAGCTCGGCCAGGGCCCCGGCGATCTCGACCCCGGTGGCGCCGGCACCGACGACCACGAAGGTGAGGGCACCTTCCTCGACCAGCTCCGGCTTGTTGCTCGCGTCCTGGAACAGCTGGAGCACGCGGGAGCGGAGCCGTTCGGCGTCGTCCAGCGAGTACAGCGGGAAGGCGAACTCCTCGGCGCCGGGAGTGTGAAAGAAGTTGGGCTGGGAGCCGGCGGCCAGCACCACCGCGTCACCCCCGATCACGCTCTGGTCGGCCAGCGTGACCGTCCGCGCCCGAGGGTCGGCCGCCACCACCTCGGCCTTGCGCACCTCGACGTTGTCGTGCTCGCCGAACATCGGCTCGAGGTCGAAGGCGATGTCTCTTGGCGTGAGCTCGGCGGTCGCCACCTGGTACAGCAGCGGCTGGAACTGGTGGTAGCCGTTCCGGTCGAGCAGGGTGACCCGGACGTCGGGTTCGCCGGCCAGCCGTTTGGCGCAGGCGACCCCGGCGAAGCCTCCGCCGACCACCACGACATGGGTGGTGTGGTCGCCGCTCATCGTGCACCCAGCCGTTCGAGCAGGTGGTCGCCGACCCGCAGCGCGTTGGCCATGGCCGTCAGGGCCGGGTTCACCGCCCCGATGCTCGGGAAGAAGCTGGTGTCGACGACGTACAGGTTGTCGAGCTGGTGCGCGCGGCAGTTGACGTCCAGCACCGAGGTGGCCGGGTCGGTGCCGAACCGGCAGGTCCCGGCCTGGTGGGCCACCCCGGCCACCGGGATGTCGGTCTTGAGGTAGGCGTGCCGCGGGATCAGGTGGTCGGGGTGCATGCCGAGGTGGCCGAGCATCGACTTGAGCTGGTGGTACAGGCGGCCGGCGGCCGTTGCGTTGCTGGCCGAGTAGCTCAGCTTGACGTTCCCGTCGCGTTCCAGGGTGACCCGGTTCTCCGGCACCGGCAGGTCCTCGGTCGACAGCCAGAAGTCGACCGCGTGGCCGGCGACGTCGCGCAGCGCGAAGCCGGGCGCGAGCTTGGTCTCCAGCGGCTTCTCGCCCTTGAACATGTCGGCCTGCGACTTGCCGATCATCTGGATGTTGCCCATCGGGTAGTCGAACCCAGGGCCGTCGAAGTAGAAGTCGTTGACCCCAAGGGTCTTCTGGAAGACGGTGGGGTTGGGCTCCCTGGACAGCGCCAGCACCGCCTGGCTGTTGTGGAACATGTAGTTCCGGCCGACCTGGTCGGACCCGTTGGCCAGGCCGTTCGGGTGGGCGTCGTTGGCCGAGGCGAGCAGCAGCTTGGCCGAGTTGGCGGCGCCGCAGGACACGACCACGAGGTCGCTGGTGAAGGTCTCGCGACCCTCGCCGTGCTCGACCACCACCCCGGTGACGGCGCTGCCGGCCGGGTTGGTGTCCAGCCGGACCGCCTCGGCGTTGGTGACCAAGGTGACGTTGGGATGCTCCAGCGCCGGGCGGACGCCAAGCACCTCGGCGTCGGACTTGGCGTGGACCAGGCAGGGGAAGCCGTCGCAGGTCCCGCAGCGGACGCAGGCGCTGAACGGCGGCTTGGCCTCGTCGAGCATGACGCCGCAGGGGGCGTGGAACGGATGGTAGCCGGCGGCGGCCAGGTCGTCGGAGAGCTGCTGGATCCGCGGCTCGTGGGAGACCGCCGGGAACGGGTAGGGGGCGCTGGTGGACGGCTCGGTCGGGTCCTCGCCGCGAACCCCGTGCACCTGGTAGCGCTGCTCGGCCTTGGTGTAGTAGGGCTCCATGTCGTCGTAGCCGATCGGCCAGGCGGGCGAGACGCCGTCGTGATGCTTCAGCTCCCCGAAGTCCTGGCGGCGCAGCCGGTACAGCGCGGCCCCGTACAGCTTGGTGGCGCCGCCCACGAAGTAGTGGATCTGCGGCTGGAACGCCTTGCCCTTGGCGTCGTACCACGTGTCCGGGGAGATGTAGCGGTTGTCGACGAACACGTCGGCGGTGGACCAGTTCCGGGGCTCGCGCGGCAGCCAGTCGCCCCGCTCCAGCAGCAGGATGCGCTTGCCCGATGCGGCCAGGTGCCGGGCCAGGGTGCCCCCGCCGGCGCCGGTGCCGATGATGATGACGTCATAGGCGCTCATCAGGTCGCCTCCTCCAGCCGTTCGGCCACGATGATCCGCGCCGCCGCCTCGATCAGGGCTAGGTGCGAGAACGCCTGGGGGAAGTTGCCCAGGTGATGACCGGTGTCGACGTCGTACTCCTCGGCGTACAGGCCGAGCGGGGAGGCGACGCGCAGCAGGCGCTCCATGAGGTCGCGGGCCCGCTGCTGCTCACCGATGACGGCCAGGGCCGACACCAGCCAGAACGAGCAGATCAGGAAGGTGCCCTCCTTGCCGCTCAGGCCGTCGTCGGTCTCGTCGGTGCGGTAGCGCAGCACGTAGCCGTTCTCGCTCAGCTCCTCGGCGATGGCCAGGACGGACTTGCGCAGCCGCCCGTCGTCGGCGGGGAGGAACCCGAACAGGCCGGCCAGCAGCGTGGAGGCGTCCAGCGCGTCGGTCTCGTAGTGCTGGCGCAGCACGCCACGGTCGCTGACCCCGTTGGCGAGGATGTCGTCGCGGATCTCCTCGGCCACTCCACGCCAGGTCGCCTGCAGCTCCGGAGCGCCGCGGATCCCGGCCAGCTTGGCCGCGCGGTCCAGCGCCACCCAGCACATCAGCTTGGAGGACACATAGTGCTGCGGCTTGCCCCGGGCCTCCCAGATGCCCTGGTCCGGCTCACGCCAGACCTGTATCGCGCAGTTGGCCTGGGACTCGACCAGCGGCCACAACCGCCGGGTCAGACGCTGGCTGCGGCGGGTGTGCAGCAGGACCGAGTCCAGCACGGCCCCGAACACGTCGTTCTGGCGCTGGTCGAAGGCGCCGTTGCCGATGCGCACCGGACGGGCGCCGGCGTAGCCGGACAGGTCGTCCCGGGTCGACTCGGTCAGGTCCCGCCGGCCGTCGATGCCGTACATGATCTGCAGGGCGCCGTCCTGGTTGCATTCGACGTCGGCGACGAACTGCATGAACTCGTCGGCCTCCCAGTCCAGGTTGAGCCAGTGCAGCGCCTGCAGGGTGAAGGTGCTGTCGCGCATCCAGGTGTAGCGGTAGTCCCAGTTGCGCTCGCCGCCCGGGGTCTCGGGCAGCGAGGTGGTGAGCGCGGCGACCGTCGCACCGGTCGGCATGTAGGTGAGGCCCTTGATGGCCAGGGCCGAACGCTGGATCGGCTCCCGCCAGCGGTGGTCGGGGAGGCGGGCCCGGTCCAGCCAGTTTCGCCAGTACTTCGTGGTTGCGGCCATGGCCGCGTTGGCCTCGTTGACGTCGCCCGGGGCGGCCAGGTCCTTGGCCCACGACAGCGCGCAGTAGAGCTGCTCGCCCGGGCGCAGGACGTGCCTGGCCCTGACCCGGTTGGTCTCGATCCCCAGCTCCATGTTGGTCTGCAGCCGCAGCGTCTGGCCGGCGCCGCTGGCGTCGGCGGTGTGGCGGTCGCCGTTCACCAGCACCCATTCGGCCGGGGTGCGCCCGTAGTCGAACACCGGCTCGCAGACCAGCTCGACCTCGACCTGACCTTCGAGGCACCCGACCGTGCGCACCAGCATGTGGTCGGCGTCGTCGTCGGCCGGGGGCCGGGTGTGGGGCGTGATCTCGTCCTCGCCCTGCCGCGGGCCCATGGTCAGCGCATCCCGGACCACGATCCAGCCGCTCGGGGTCTTCCAGGTCGTGACCAGCGTGTTGGTCCCGGCCTCATACACCCGGGCTGCCGGGTGGTTGATGCCGAACGGTCCCAGACGGAAGTAGCCGGCCTCGCGGTCGAGCAGGGTGCCGAACACGCTGGACTCATCGAATCGGGGCACGCACAGCCAGCCCACCCCGCCGTCGGGGGCGATCAGGGCGCCGGTGTGGCAGTTGGAGACGAAGGCGTAGTCCGCGATCGGGGGGAACGGCGACGGCATCGCCGCGCTCTGCTCCCGCATGGTTGCATTGGCTGCGGTGCTCATGGCGTCACCCACGGTCCATGCCAGCGGCCGTAGCCGGACACCAGCCGGTTGGCGGCGTTCGGCCCCCAGGATCCCTTGGCGTAGGGATGGACCGGCGGCGGCTTGTCGAGCAGCGGCTGCAGGACCCGCCAGGTCTCCTCGACGCTGTCCTGCCGGGTGAACCGGGTGCTGTCGCCCTGCATCGCGGCGTGCAGCAGCACCTCGTAGGGCGTTGCCCCCTCACCCCCCTCCTGCTCGAACTCCATGTCGAGCTGGACCTGCTCCGGCCTTGCCCGGTCGCCGCGCTGGGCATCGACCTCCAGCCTGATCCCGGTCGATGGGTCGAGCTTGATCACCAGCTGGTCCGGCTCTGGCCGTCGACCCTCGAATGCGGGGAGGCGGAGCCGGGGCGGCTGCCGGAACACCAGCCGCAGCTCGGTCTGGGTGGCCGGTAGGCACTTGCCGGTCCGGATGAAGAACGGCACGCCTTCCCAGCGCCAGTTGTCGATCTCGAGCCGCAGGGCGGCGTAGGTCTCGGTGGTGGAGTCGGCGGCCACCCCCTCGATCGTGCGGTAGCCGTCGTACTGGCCACGGACGTAGTGCCCGGGGTCGGCGTCCGTCATGGCCCGGAAGACGCCGAACATGGCGTCCTTGAGGATGTCGCCGCCACCGGCTGGAGGCTCCATCGAGGCCGCCGCCACCACCTGCATCAGGTGGTTGACGACGACGTCCCGGAGGGCGCCGACGGGGTCGTAGAAGTGGCCGCGGTCCTCGACGCCGAAGCTCTCGGCCATCGTGATCTCCACACACGACAGGTAGTTCCGGTTCCAGACCGGCTCCAGCATCGTGTTGGCGAAGCGGAGGTAGAGGATCTCGTCCAGGCCCATCTTCCCCAGGAAGTGGTCGATCCGGTAGAGCTGCGACTCGTCGATGTGGCCGTGGACCTCGTCGTTGAGGGCACGGGCCGAAGCCTGGTCGTGCCCGAAGGGCTTCTCCACGACCACCCGGGCCCGCTTGGTGAGGCCCGCGCCGGCCAGTCCCTTGACCACGGCGCCGAACAGGAACGGGGGGATCTCCAGGTAGAAGACCGGGGACTGCGCGTCCCCGATGGCCCTGCCCACGCGCTCGAAGGTGCCGGGGTCGCCGAAGTCGCCCGACAGGTACGACAGCCGCCCGGCGAAGCGTTGGAAGATCCCCTCGTCCACGGGCTCGCCGGTGCCCTCGATCGCCTTGCGGGCGTGCTGGCGCAGGTCCTCGGTGGTCCAGTCGTCGACCGCGACCCCGACAACGGGGCAGGTCAGCAGGCCGCGGCGCTCCAAGCGGTAGAGCGAGCGGAAGGTCATCACTTTCGCGAGGTCACCGCTGATCCCGAAGACAACCAGCACATCCGCGGGCTGGTTGGCGTCGAGTCGCCGGTGGGTGGTCGTCATGTCCAATGACCTCCCCAGTCAAGGTCCAGAGCCGTCCTGCTCGGCAACGTATGGCTTGGTGGCCGGCCCGGCATCACCCTGATTGGATGAATCGGGGAATCCCGCCGAGGCGGCTGCGCGGCGCTGCAGGCCGGCCTTGACCGCGCCGACCATGAGGTGCAGCACCAACCCGACGACCAGGAGGTCGCCGAGCATCTGGACCATGGTCACGATCCGAGCCAGGTCGGCCCTGGGGGTGATGTCGCCGAACCCGACGGTGGAGAACACCGTGATGGTGTAGTAGAGGGCGTCGGTCCGGCTCAGCGACTCGCTGAACGCGCCGGCGTCGGCATCCCCCACCTGGAGGTAGGCCGCCGCGAACAACAGCAGGAACAGCGGGATCGCGGCGGCCAGCGACTCGATCGCGCGCAGGCCCGGGTACCGTGACCCCAGGACGGCTCGGACCTGCAGGGTGACGACACCGGCGAATGCCAGCAACCCCACCGCCAGGAGCATGGCCGCCGAGCCGTCAAGGGAGCCGGTGAGCGGCAGCGTGAAGTAGAGCACCACCAGCGCCGTCGCCGTCAACGAGGCACGCAGCAGGGCGCGCGCCACCAGCCGCCGGGGCACCGGCGCCGCCGGGTCCTCGACCCGCTGCCCGATCACGCTGTCACCGGGGCGAGGCTCATCTGCCGGCCGGTGCTCGACTGGGCTGGCGTCGGGTCTCTCGCTGTTGCAGGGCGGTGGCGACCAGCCAGCCGATCACCGAGGCGATGACCGCGATCGGGATGGTCTCGGCGGCCGCCGACCCGGCCAGCAGCGCGGCCAGCAGCGCCCCGAAGAACGACAGCCCCAGCGCGGCCGAGGCGGCCGCCGCCAGCCCGGCGATCACCGCCGGGGTGAGGTCCAGCCCGGGCAGCACGATGGAGCCGAGCACACCGACAGCCACGCCGAGCGCGACGGCGGGGAAGGTGGGCCCGCCGCGGAACCCGCTCCCCAGCGACAGTGCGTAGGCCGCGCCCTTGACGATCACCAGCAGCGCCAGCACGCCCGCCGAGGTCTCGGCGATCACCTGCGGGAGCGCGCTCTCCCCCGAGAACAGCACCAGGCTCACCGACTGGGAGGTGATGGCCCGGAAGCCGACCGCGAGCAGCCCCACCGCCAAGCCGGCACCCACCAGCAGCACCACCGGCGGAATCCTGGCCGCCCTCTGGTCCACCGCCCGCGCGACGCGGCGGGCGCCCGCCGCCACCCCCGCGGCCACCAAGGCGACCAGCAGGCACCAGGCCAGATCGACGAGGCGGATGGTGGTGTAGTCGGGCAGGGGCGGCAGCCGCAGGGCCGCCTCGGAGACCCCCGGCCAGTGGTCGACGCCGGTGAACACCAGCGCGGCCGTCCCCGAGGCCAGGAACCCCGGGAGCAGCACCGAGCCAAGGGCGGCCGATGGGACCATGCCGCTGCGTGCCACCAGCTCGAACAGCAGCAGCGCCGACGGCAGCGGCCCGCCGAACACCGTGCTGATCGCCGCGAACGCGCCCGAGATGACCAGGATCTGCCTGCCCGAGGCCTCCGGCCCGAGCGACCGGGCGGCGACCAGCCCGGCGGTCAGGCCCAAGGCCGTCAAGGGTGCCTCCGGGCCCAGGACCAGGCCCAACCCCAAGGAGGCCAGCGCGGCCAGCAGCGCACTGGTCAGCTGGACCGGCGACAGCGGCTCCAGCGCGATCCCTTTGACCGCGGATTCCCCGCCACGGCCTGGCATTCGTATGGCCGCGGCCACGAGCAGCCCGGCCGTAGCGGGAACGGCGAGCACATACCAACCCGGTGGGGTCTTCCAGCCGGCGGTGTCGGGGATGGTGGTCCACATCAGCGTGGTCAGTCCGTGGGTCAGGCTCATAAAGGCCGCCGAGCCGAGCGCGACGGGCACCCCCAGCAGCGCGGCGATGACCAGGATCCGGAGGTACTCCCGCGGCGAGGGTGCCTCGGGTGGTCCCGCCGCCGGCGGCGGCGGTCGTCGCGGAGTGGGGCGGCTCGCGGGTCCTGGGCTTGGCGCCTGTCGGCTCATTGCACCCCTTCCGGCGGCATCGATCGTGGACGCGTGCTCGCCGGACCTTCCCTCCTACTCGATGACCGGGTCGCCCGCATGCCGAGGGCGTTCGGGTGGCCGGCCGAGCAGCTCGATGAGGGCGAGGGCGACCAGCAGCAGCGCGGCCAGGAAGATGACCACCTTGCCGGTGGGCCGGCTCCAGAACACCAGCGCGAGGCTGGCCAGGACCACGGCCCCGATCCGGAGGGCCTTCTTGCTGGCGTACACCCAGCTCCCCACCGGGCCGGTGCCCAACCCGGCGTGCTCGGCGCTGCCCCGCAGCCAGCCCAGCCCGCCGGCCAGGCCCTGGCGGGTCCGCACGGCGGTGGTCGACTGGCCGGTCAGGAACCCCGCGGCCGCCACCACCAGCGCCAGCACCAGCACCGAGCGCAGCCCGGCACGCAGGAACCGGACGATGGTGTCGTACAGCACCGCGGCGGCGTCATGCGGCAGCACCGCGGCCGGCACGGCATCCAGGTACAGGGACCGGAACACGGCCAGCGAGAGGGCCAGCAGCAACATCCCGGCCGCCACCCCAAGGCCGGCGCCGATCAGCGCCCGGCGGTGGTCCTTGGCCACATAGATCCCGATCCCGAGCAGCACGATGACGATGACCGGGAGCCAGTTCCCCAAGGTGTTGAGCAGGTTGAAGGCGCTGCGGGCGCGGGTGATGTCGTGCGACTGGAACAGCACGAACGAGGCGTTGACCTGGGGGATCCGCTCGGCCAGGCCGAACCCGGAGGCGACCAGGCGCTGCTTGACCGTCTGGATGAAGGGCCCCAGGTTGACAGTGACCGTGTCGTTGGCCACCGTGACCGACCCGCCGCCCTCGCCGGTCAGGGCCTTGACCAGCTCCTGGTGGGCGACCCGGTTGGCCTGGACCCAGGCGTCGGCGAAGGCGTCGCTGGCGACCACGTTGCCGACCTGGGTCCGGGCGAAGCCGCGGACGCCGTTGGCGATCGGGCCGGCCAGCGCCCGGAGCTGGTCGGCGACCTGCGGGCGGAGGCCCCGCTCGGTCAGCGCGTCCAGGGTCTGGTTGGTCAGGCCCTGGACGTCGATGTAGCTGAACACCTGGGCGGTGATCTGGTCGGCGATGGCGGCCTGGATGGCCGGGTCGTGGGCCAGCGGCGCCACCGTTGCGACATAGCGGTCGGTGTTGGTGACCTGGTTGCGGGCCCACACCGCCACCCCGGCGAGCGGTGCCAGCACGCAGCCGACCACGATCAGCAGGCTGGCCACGATCGTGCGCCAGCGCTGCCGCGTCACCCGGCGGCCGGGCGGGGCGCCGGCGTTCTCGGCCACTGCGCCGCCCGCCCGTACCTGGGAGCGCAGGGCCGCGTTCTCGGCCCGCAGCCGCGTCAACTCCGCGCGCTCGTCCTCGGTCAGGCCAGGTTCCTGCTGCATCCGCGTCACCGTCTCGACTCCCGGGTTCCTGACGTTACGGGACCGTTCTGGTCCTGGAACCCAGCATCCGGCCTGGCCGCCGGGCCGTCGTCATCCGAAGAGGATGATTCCGGGTCTACCCGGGCAGGACGTTGATGGCCCGGGCCACCACCAGGACGGCGGTCAGCAACGACACCGCCGCCTGGACCATCATGATCATCTTGGCCCACGTCCTGACCGGTAGGGTGTCGGTGGGACTGAACGCGGTGGCGTTGGTGAACGACAGGTACAGGTAGTCCGGGTACCGCGGCGCCCAGCCTTGGCTGGCGAACTCGGGCATGGCGTTCTCGGGGAAGGCGAAGCTCGGCGGGATCGGGGAGCCGGCTGCCCGCTCGGCGGCGCCGCCGCGGTCAAACGCCCAGTACCACAGGCTGAACACGATCACATTGGTTACCCAGATCGCCCCGCCCCTGCCGAACAACGCGGTCGCGTTGATGCCCTGGACGGCGGCCAGGATGTCGTAGACCAGGACGATGAGGCCACTCACGGTGCCGACGGTCATGACGGTGACCAATGCGATCATCAGGCGCCGCAGCTCCCGGGAGCGGCGGTCGATCCGGCCCGGGTCCAGGAATAGCAGGACCCCGAGCAGGACGATCTCCAGCAACGGGAACACCCACCACCCTGGCACCCGTCCGCGGCTCGGCACGCCGAGTTGGAGGAGTGTCGCGCCGAGCACGGCGGCGGCGATCGGCCAGCGCGGCTCGGCCACCGGACCGGTCGAGGCCGCTGCTTCCGGGTCGCCGGCGCCGGTTCTGGTCGACTCGCTCATGGATGAACCCGCCCTTCTCCCCTAGGTCGACAGGCTGATGGGAAACGTGGCCATCCAGGCCAGCGTGCCGAGCAGGACGGCGCACCCGACGGCGAGGACCACGGCCCGTGCCCTGGGGGTCCCGAGCCGGCTGCTGATCCCGGCGAAGAACAGCGCGACCGAGCACAGGACCACCCCGAGGACGTAGTCGTCGGCGCGCTGGATGTTCCGGGTCGCCTCGGCGGACGCGGCCGCTGCCGCCCCCTCCAGCCGCTCGGCCTGCGCGTTCGCCTCCAGGCGGTACTGCGGCATCGCGAACGGCGTCAGCGGCGCGCTCGAGTTCTTGAGCGGTTCGATGGCGATCCAGGCCTCCACCGCCGGCTTGAACTCCTCACGGAACCGCCTGCGGTAGAAGGCGGCCAGCATGGTCTCGTGGCGCGCGTACGCATCCACCCATTGGGTGAAGGTGGCGACGTCGACCTCGCTCTGGGCGTTGGCGGTGTTCGACGCCCGGGTCGACTCGAGCCGCGACGCGTTGGCCCGGCTGAACGCGATCGCCTGCTCGCCGTGCCAGCGGCTGGCCTGGTAGCCGCTCCAGGCGGTGGCAACCGCCGCCAGCGCCAGGACGGTGGTCGAGACGACCTCCAGCCGGGTACCCGTCCGACCGGTCATGTCGGGGTGCTGTCGGCGCCGCCGATGCGGCGGCGGAAGGTGTAGTAGGTCCATGCCTGGTAGGCCAGGACGACCGGGAACAGGACCACCGCGGCGATCGTCATCACCTTCAGCGCGTACGGCGACGACGCGGTGTTGCTGGCCGTCAGGTCGGCCGACGGGCCGAGCGTCGAGACCATCACCCTCGGGTAGAGGTTGACGAAGATCGACACGACGACGGCGGCCATCGCGACCGACGTGGCCGCGAAGGCACGCCCGTCCCGGCCTCGGCCGAGGAGCCAGGCGGCGGCCACGGCCGCCACCACGGCGACCGCCTCGACCAGCAGGGGAAGGAAGCCGTTGCCGGCCATGAGCTGGGTCCAGATCGTGAAGCCGAGCACGGCGGCCGCCGCCGGCGGGCCGATCCAGCGGCCGAGGCGCAGCGCACGCTCGCGGACCTCCCCGGCCGTCTTGAGGGCGAGGAAGCTGACCCCGTGGAGCAGGCAGAGCAGCACCACCGTGACCCCGGTGAGCAACGGGTAGGCGCCGAGCAGGTCGCCGAAGGTCCCGGCGTACTCCTGGTCGGCCGTGATCGGCACCCCGGACAGCAGGTTGCCGAGGGCCACGCCGATCAGCAGGGGGGCCAGCAGGCTCCCGCCCACAGTGGCTGCAGTCCACGTCCGGCGCCAGCGGACGCTCTCCCGCTTGCCGCGGAACTCCATCGACACCCCGCGGGCGATGAGCGCGACCAGCAGCAGCAGGAAGGCGAGGTAGAACCCCGAGAACATGGTCGCGTACCAGCCGGGGAAGGCGGCGAACATCCAG
>Ga0307278_10000586_pt1 | contig 18243 bp, 15 predicted proteins | sample ER_DNA_117_FD_194482 | JGI IMG/M metagenome (GOLD analysis project Ga0307278, IMG submission 194482) | Bulk soil microbial communities from the East River watershed near Crested Butte, Colorado, United States - ER_DNA_117 | ecosystem: Environmental > Terrestrial > Soil > Floodplain | place...
CCACCGCCGCCCAGCGCGGCCAGGCCGAGCTGGCCCTGGAGCTGGCCAGGGACCAGCAGGACCGCCTGACCCTGCGCTCGCCGCTGGACGGCACCGTCCAGCTCGGCCGCTCCGGCGGCGGCGGCGTGTCCCTGCCCCAGGTCCAGGGCCTGCCCGAGGGGGCCTCCGAGGCCCTCCAGGGGCTCGGCGCCGCCGGCTCGACCGCCCCGACCGGGCCGCCGCTGCGGGTCGGGGCCGAGGTCGACGCCGGGCAGACCGTGGCCACCGTGTTCGACGTCAGCGACCTGCTGGTCGCGGCCGAGGTCGACGAGACCGACATCGCGCTGGTCAGGCCGGGACAGGCGGCCCGGGTGGAGCTGGACGCCTTCCCCCAGGCCGCCTTCGGGGCCAGGGTGCGCCGGGTCGCGGTCGCCCCGACCAGCAGCCAGTCGGCCGCCGGCGGGGTCAACTACCAGGTCGACCTGGCCCTCGGGGAGGCCGAGGGGGGCCAGGCGGGCGAGGCCGAGCCGGTGCCACGGGTCGGGATGACGGCCACCGCCGCCATCGAGGTCCGCCGGGCCACCGGAGAGCTCTCGGTGCCCGGGTCGGCCCTGGTCGGCCGGGCCGGCGGCCAGGCCGTGTTCGTGGTCGAGCGCGGCAAGGTCCGGCTGCGGCCGGTCCAGGTCGCGGCCGACGGCGAGGACCGGGTGGCGGTCGCCTCGGGGCTGCGCGAGGGCGAGCGGGTGGTGTCCCGCGGCGCCGAGCGCCTGCGCGACGGCCAGAGCTGGCCGGGCGACTAGATGGCCGATCCTCCGGTGGTGGAAGCCCTGGGCGTGACCAAGGTGTACCGCCTGGACGGGGTCGAGGTGCGGGCCCTCGACGGGGTCGACCTGGTGGTGGAGCGGGGCGACTCGATGGCCATCATGGGCCCCAGCGGGTCGGGCAAGTCGACCCTGCTGGGGCTGCTCGGCGGGCTGGACCGGCCGACCTCGGGGACGCTGCGTTTCGACGGCCGCGACGTCACCGGGTTGTCCGAGGACGAGCTGGCCGCGGTCCGCAACCGGGTCGTCGGCTTCGTGTTCCAGAGCTTCCAGCTGCTGGCCCGGACCCCGGCGGTCGCCAACGTCGGCCTGCCGCTGGTCTACCGCGGGCTGGGCCGGGGCGAGCGCCGCCGGCTGGCCACCGACGCCCTCGCCTCGGTCGGGCTCGGGCATCGCCTCCAGCACCGGCCGTCGCAGCTGTCGGGCGGCGAGCAGCAGCGGGTGGCCATCGCCCGCGCCCTGGTCACCGAGCCGGCCATGCTGCTGGCCGACGAGCCCACCGGCAACCTCGACTCGCGCTCGGGCGACGAGGTGCTGGAGCTGCTGGCCCGCCTGCACGACGAGCGGGGGGTCGCGGTGGTGGTGGTCACCCACGACCCGGGGGTCGCGGCCCGGTTCCGCCGCCGGGTCACCCTTCTCGACGGCCGCTTGGCCGGCGACCCCGACCGGCAGCGGGTGCCACCATGAGGCTGGCCGAGGCGATCCGGGTCGCCTGGGAGGCGCTGCGGGCCAACAAGCTCCGCTCCGGGCTGACCATGCTCGGGGTGGTCATCGGGGTGGCCAGCGTGGTCCTGCTGGTGGCGATCGGCAGCGGCGCCCGCGACGAGGTCACCTCAGGGGTCGAGTCGCTTGGCTCCAACATCCTGTTCGTGGCCCCGGGGAACCTCTCGTTCGGCTCTGCCCCGAGCGTGTCGCGTCTGGGCCTCGAGGACGTGCGGCGCATCGGCGACGCCATCGGCGACCCGCGCCGGGTCGCGGCCACCGTCGCGTCGGGCGAGATCGCCCGGGTCGGGACCCGTCGGGCCACCGTCAACGTCAACGGGACCAACGAGACCATCCCCCTGGTGTTCGACCGCAGCCTGTCCCGGGGGGCGTTCTTCACCGGCGCCGACGTCGAGACCCGGCGTCGGGTGGCCGTGCTCGGCGCCGACCCGGCCGACAGCCTGTTCCCCGACCGCGACCCGGTCGGCAAGTCGATCACCGTCGGCGGGGTCCGCTTCCGGGTCGTGGGGGTGATGAACCGGGTCGGGACCGCCTTCGGGGTGGCCCGCGACGCCGAGCTGTTCGTGCCCGTCACCGCCGCCCAGCGCCTCTTCGGGGTGAGCCGGGTCGACGGGATCGCGGTCAAGGCCCCGAGCACCGGCCAGATCGACGAGGAGCAGGCGATCATCCGCGAGGTCGTCACCCGGGCCCATCCCGAGCAGGAGTACCAGGTCCTCACCCAGCAGGACATCCTCGGCGTGGTCGGGCGGATCCTTGGGATCCTGACCCTGGTCCTGGCCTCGATCGCCGGCATCTCGCTGGTCGTCGGCGGGGTCGGGGTGATGAACATCATGCTGGTCAGCGTGTCCGAGCGGACCCGCGAGATCGGGCTGCGCAAGGCCGTCGGGGCCCGCACCCGCGACGTGCTGCGCCAGTTCCTGCTCGAGGCGGTCGCCCTGACCGTCAGCGGCGGGGTCGCCGGGATCGTGCTCGGCATCGGCGGCGCCCTGCTGGTCGGTCGCTTCTCGCCGGTGCCGGCGGCCATCACCGGCTGGTCGGTCGCCCTCGCCTTCGGGGTCAGCGTTGCCGTCGGCGTGTTCTTCGGCGTCTGGCCGGCCCGCAAGGCGGCCCGCATGGAGCCGATCATGGCCCTTCGGTACGAGTAGCTCCGGGCCGGTAGTGTTCCCAGGGAGCCGAGCACCGACCGAGGAAGGAGCGACCATGCCCGCTGACCAGGCGGAGCTGCACCGGAGGGCCGTCGAGGAGTTCGGGGCAAGGGTCGGGGCGGTCACCGACGACCAGTGGGAGCTGCCGACCCCGTGCAGCGGCTGGAACGTCCGCCAGCTGGTCAACCACCTGGTGTACGAGGACCGCTGGACGGTCCCGCTGATGGGTGGCAGGACCATCGCCGAGGTGGGCGACCGCTACGAGGGCGACCTGCTCGGCGACCGCCCCCAGGTGGCCTGGGACGAGTCGTCGGCCGAGGCCGTCCAGGCCGTCGGGGCCGACGGGGCGCTCGAGCGGGTCGTGGACCTGTCCAGCGGGCCGACCCCGGCACGCGAGTACGTGTCACAGCTGTTCGCCGACCACCTGGTGCATGCCTGGGACCTGGCCAGGGCCATCGGGGCCGACGAGCGCCTCGACCCGGAGCTGGTCGCCGCCTGCGCCGCCTGGTTCGCCTCCATGGAGGACCTCTACCGGTCCATCGGGGCCATCGGCCCCCGGCCCGAGACCCCGCCCGGCGCCGACGCCCAGACGACCCTGCTGGCCGCGTTCGGCCGCACCACCTGACGGAGCCGGCTCAGCCGGTCGAGCGCAGGGCGTCGAGCACGCGGGCGCGGATCGCCTGGGGGCCGGCGCCCAGCCGGGTGAGGACCAGCATGGCCAGGCCCTCGCCCTCCCGGACCAGGCCGAGCAGGATGTGCTCGGTGCCGATGTGGCGGTGCTTGAGGGCCAGGGCCTCGCGCAGGCTCAGCTCCAGGACCTTCTTGCCCCTGGGCGAGAAGGGGATGTGCCCGCCGGGCCGCGGCCGGTCGCCCCGGAGGTGCGGGTCGGGGTGCCAGTGCAGCGCACCCGGGCCGAAGCTGGCCTCCATGCGGCGCCGCACCTCGTCCAGGTCGATCCCGATGGCGCCGAGCGCCTCGGCGTCCCCGGTGCCGAGTGGTCCGCGCCCGACCTCTCGTACGATCTCGCGTTCGACCGCGACCGGCGTGATCCCGAGCCCGCTCAGCACCTGGGCGGCGATGCCGTCGGTCTCGAGCAGCCCGAGCAGGAGATGCTCGGTGCCGATGTGGCTGTGTCCCAGGCGCCGGGCCACCATCTGGGCGTCGACGGTCACCTCGCGGGCCCGGTCGGTGAAACGCTCGAACATTCAGTCCCTCCGCAGCAGGCCCCGGCGGGCCGCGTGCTTCTTGTGGACCGCCTGCCGGCTCACCCCGAGCTCGGAGGCGATCTCCTGCCATGACCAGCCGGCGGCGCGGGCGTTGGCGACCTGCAGCGTCTCCAGCTGCTCGAGCAGCCGCCGCAGCGCGGCAACCGCCCGCAGCCCGACCCGCGGGTCCTTGCTGTCCACCGCGCTCGCCAGCTCGCTCGCCTCGTCCATGGTGTCATCCTAGGTTGACACCAGGCTTCTGTCAACCCCTGTTGACAGAAGCGGGCGGCCAGACTCTTACCGGCTTCTAATTGGGAACACAGGCCTGTCCCAGCTTGAGGCGGTATCAAGAGTGTTGCCGGTCGGCCTGGCAAGGCCGCCCCATCCGACCAGCGTCAGCGAGGCGCGCATGGCGAGTTCGCTCCTGGTCGTCGACGATGACGACGGTATCCGGTCGATCCTCGAGCGCGAGGGCTTCCGCGTCACGGTTGCCGGCGACGCTGAGCGCGCCCTCGACCTGCTCCGGCAGACTCCGGTCGACTGCATCCTGCTCGACGCCGGCCCGCCGGGGCTGGAGGGCCTCGAGGTCTGCCGGCGACTGCGCAAGGCCGGCGACGAGACTCCGATCATCCTGCTCACCGCCCCGGCCGGGGTCGGCCAGCGGGTCCAGGGGCTGGAGGCCGGCGCCGACGACTGCCTCGGCCGGCCGTTCGCCCTGGAGGAGCTGCTGGCCCGGGTCCGGGCGGTGCTACGCCGGCGCCGTCGCGAGCGCGGCGACCAACTGCTGCGCATGGGCGACCTGGTGGTGGACCGGATGTCGCTGGAGGTGTCGCGGAGCGGCCGCCGCATCGACCTGACCCGGCGGGAGTTCGAGCTGCTGCTCGCCTTCCTGCGCCGGCCGCGCCAGGTCCTGCGCCGCGAGGAGCTGCTGGCCGGGGTCTGGGGCTACGACTTCACCGCCGACACCAACGTGGTCGAGGTCTACGTCCTGTACCTGCGGCGCAAGCTGGAGGCGGGTGGCGAGCCGCGCCTGCTCCACACCGTCCGCGGGGCCGGCTACGTGCTGCGGGAGAGCTAGCGGAGCTCGCCCCCGTCGGGCGGGTTCTGGCCCAGGAACCGCTCCAGCTCGGCCGCGATCTCGTCCCCGGAGGGGATCCGCTCGTCGGCGCCCTGCTCGACCATGCCGCGGATCTGGTCGACGAACTCGGCGATCTGGGGGCGCTCGCGGATGGCCTGCTCGACCTGCTCCAGGTGGTCCTTGGCGGCCGCCTCCAGCTCGGTGGTCTCGATCTCGACCCCGGCCAGCCGGCCGAGGGTCTGGACCAGGGCCAGGGCGGCCGGCGGATGGGTGCCGCCGGCCAGGTACGGCGGCACCCGGGCCCACAGCCCGGTGGCCGGGATCCCGGCCCGGTGCAGCCACTCCTCGAGCACCGTCTGGATGCCGGAGGCCAGCTCGACGATCGCCGGCACCGTCTCCAGCCTGGCCGCCAGGTCCGAGTCGGCCGAGGTGCCGACCACCGCCACCGGGTCGGTGTGCAGCGCCGGGGCCGGGAACGCGCCCAGCCCGAACACCTCCACCACCTGGAGGCGCCGGCAGGCCTCGGCCACCTCGTCGCAGAACGCCCCCCAGCGGAAGTCGGGCTCCGGCCCCAGCAGCAGCAGCGCGTCGCGCTCGCCCCCGAGCGGCGCCGCCAGCAGCTCGGTCGGCGACCAGGTCACCTCCTCGATGGTGCCGCCGGCCAGCCGCACGATCGGCCGCCTGGCCCGGAAGTCGATCAGCTCGTCGGCGTCGAAGGTGGCCAGCGGGGTCGCGTTCCAGCGCGAGCGCAGGAACACGGCCGCGGTCTGGGCGGCCAGCCCGGCGTCGGTCCAGCCGTGCAAATGGACCACCAGGAACGGGTCGCGCAGGGCCGGGAGTCCGCTGGGGTCGGGGAGGTCGAGCAGCTTGCCCATGGCAGGCAGGGTAGCCGGTTCCGCCCGGCGCGGCGACCGTTCGCCCATGCAGGCACCGAAACGAGTTGGGCCGGTTGAACCCCCCGAACCCACCTGGACACGTAGGGATCCAGCGCGCAGCCTACCCCCGCTGCCCTCGATGGAGAGGTGATGGAATGCGACGTGTGGTCGTGGCGACGGCCCTGGTCGGCCTCGTGACCCTGCTGGTGACGGTTCCGCCCGCCTCGGGGGCGCCCGACCGGGCCCGGGCCGGGCAGCAGCAGGCGCGGGTCGACTTCAACGATGACGACTTCGCCGACCTGGCCGTCGGCGCCCCCGGGGAGGACGTCGGGGGCGCCACCAGCGCGGGTGCCGTGAACGTGCTGTTCGGGTCGGCCGACGGCCTCGAGCCCAGCGCGGACGTGTTCTTCCAGGGAAGCGGCGGTGTCGGCGGCGCCCTCGAGGACGACGACCGGTTCGGCTCGGCCGTGGCCGCGGGCGACTTCAACGGCGACGGCATCTTCGACCTGGCCGTCGGGGCGCCGGGCGAGACGGTCGGCACGGCCGGCGGCGCCGGCGCGGTCAACGTCCTCAACGGCTCCAGCGGTGGGCTCGGCGGCGGGCCGTTGTTCACCCAGTCCAACGCGGAGGCGGGTGACGAGTTCGGGTCGGCGCTGGCCGCGGGCGACTTCAACGGCGACGGCATCTTCGACCTGGCCGTCGGCGCCCCGGGCGAGGACGTCGGCGCCCTCGGCAACGCCGGAGCGGTCACCGTCCTGTTCGGGTCGGCGCTCGGCCTGACCACCGCCGGGAGCCAGACCCTGTTCCAGGGCGGGAGCGGCGTGGCCGGCACGGCCGAGGGAGGCGACGGCTTCGGGTTCTCGCTGGCCGGCGGCCTCCTGGCCGGCGACGACCTCGCCGACCTGGTCGTCGGCGTCCCCTTCGAGGACATCGGCTTCACCGTCAGCGCCGGGGCGGTCAACGTCCTCGCCGGCTCGCCCGGCGGCCTGGTCAACGGCTCGCTGGTCACCCAGGGCAACCCCGAGCAGACCGACGTGTTCGGCAGCGCCGTGGCCACCGGCGACTTCGACGACACCGCCGGTGACGACGTCGCCGTCGGCGCCCCCGGCGAGACCGTCAACGGCGTCTTCTTCGCCGGCGCCGTCAGCGTGTTCAACGGGCCCCCGGGCGGGCTGGCCAACGAGCGCCTGCTGTTCCAGGGGACGGCCGGGATCCCGGGCAGCCCCGAGAGCTTCGACCAGTTCGGGTCCGCGGTGGCCCCGACCGACTCCAACGGCATCGGCCAGTGGGACCTGGCCGTCGGCGTGCCCGGCGAGAACATCGGTCCCGACGAGGACGCCGGGGCGGTCAACCTGCTGGCCGGGTCGACGACCGGCCCGAGCGGCGGCAGCCTGGTCCTCCAGGGCAACCCGGAGGACAACGACCAGTTCGGGGCCGCCATCGCCGGCGGGTTCTTCCTGCACGACTTCGACCTCAACGGGTTCTTCGACCTGGCCGTCGGCGCGCCCGGGGAGACCGTCGGGTCCCGCGCGGTGGCCGCCGGCGCGGTCAGCGAGTTCCTTGCCTTCGGGGGCGCTGGCGGTGTCGTCACGCCCGGACCGGTCTTCACCCAAGGGTCCGGCGGGCTCGGCGGCACCGCCGAGACGGGAGATGCCCTCGGGGCCGCCCTGGAGTGACCAGCTGGGCGGGACCGCCAGGGCCAGGGGTAGCCTTGCTGGGTGACCAGCCTCCACCCGAACCGGGTGTCGCCCTTCCGGCCGTTCCGGCACCGCGCGTTCGCCACGGTGTGGACCGGCAGCTTCGTCTCCAACATCGGCACCTGGATGGAGACGGTGGCCATCGGGGTGTACGTCACCCAGGCCACCGGGCAGGCGGCCTGGACGGGCACGGTGGCCGCCCTCACCTACGTGCCGACGGTGCTGCTCGGGCCGTTCGGCGGAGCCCTGGCCGACCGCTTCGACCGCCGCCGCTTCCTGGTCGGGGTGACCCTGTTCCAGACCCTGCTGGCCGCGATCCTCACCGCGCTGGCCGCGACCGACCGGCTGTCGGTGGCCGCCGTGGCCGCCATCGTGCTGCTGGCCGGGTGCGCGTTCGCCGTGGCCATGCCCGCCGTCCAGGCCATGACCCCCGACCTGGTCGGCGCCGACGACCTGCTCGGGGCCATGAGCCTCGGGGCGGCCCAGTTCAACCTCGGCCGGGTCGTCGGGCCGGCCCTGGCCGGGCTGGTCATCACCGCCGGCGGGCTGGCCTGGGCCTTCGGGCTCAACGTGCTCAGCTTCGGGGCCGTCCTGCTCGCCCTCGCCCTGGTCCGCATCCCGCCCCTGGCCAGGACCGAAGGCGAGCGGCCTCGGGTGCTGCGGACGATCGCCGACGGGGTGGTCGCGGCCAGGCGCGACCCGGGCATCCGCACCGCCCTACTGCTGCTGCTGGCCACCACCTTCCTGGTGTCGCCGTTCATCGGGCTGGTCCCGGCCGTGGCCATCAAGGTGTTCGGGCGCGGCGCCCCTGGCACCTCGGCCCTGGTCACCGCCCAGGGCATCGGGGCCGTCTTGGCCGCCCTGGCCGCGGCCCCGCTGGCCGCCCGCCTCGGCCGGCGCCGGCTGCTGGTCGCGGCCCTGCTGCTGGTCGGGCCGGCGGCCGTCCTGTACGGGCTGGCCCCGACCTTCCCCCTGGCCGTCGCCGCCATCGCCGTGCTCGGCTTCGTCTACCTGGCCGTGCTGTCTGGCACCAGCACCGTCTGCCAGCTCCGGGCCCCGCGCCACCTGCGGGCCCGCATCGCCAGCCTGTTCATGCTCGGGGTCGGCGGCGGCCACGCCCTCGGGCTGGTCATCCAGGGCTGGCTGGGCGACCGGGTCGGACTACCGGCGGTCACCGCCGTCACCGGGCTGCTCCTCGGCGGGATCGTGGCCGCGATGCGGCTGGCCCGCCCCGACCTGCTGGCCGCGATGGAGCCGTCCCCCTCAGGGGATGTCCATCCGCTCCAGCCGGCGCACGGCCAGGACCAGGGCGGCCAGGGTGACCAGGGCGGCAAGGACGGTCGCGCTGACGGGGCCGAGGCGGGTCTGCAGGCCGAGCTCACCGCCGCGCAGGACGGCGGCGAGCACTCCCTCGGTGTAGCCGCGGATGGACAGCGAGGCCGCCGAGGGGGCGACCGAGACCACGGCGCCCTCCCAGAGCAGGGCGTAGGCCAGGCCGACCAGCAACGCCCTGGCCATCAGCAGTGACAGCAGGATCCCAACGGCGCAGTAGGCGAGGGTGCCCACAAGGGTGGCCAGCAGCATGCCGGCGAGCAGGTCGGTCGAGCCCGCTCCACCGGCGACGATGACGTGCCCGGCCGCCTCGGCGGGCAGCAGCACCAGCAGCGACGACAGCACCGCGGCCAGGTACTTGGCCCCGAGCACGGCCGGCCGGGGGATCGGCTTCAGGAGCAGGTTGGTGACCGTGCCGTCGCGCAGCTCGGACCCGAGGCTCGAGGTGGCGAAGGTGAGCGCGACCACCGGCAGCAGCACGGGCAGGACCAGCTGACGGAACAGGTCGAGGGTGAAGGTGGCCGGATCGACGTCGGCCCCGGCGGCGAACACCGCCGGCAGCACCAGCGGCAGCGCCACCAGCACGGCGATGATGACCAGCCGCCGCCCGGCCAGCAGCTGCCCGAGGCTGAACCGCAGCAGCCTGACCGTCTTGCTCATTCGGGCACCCCCCTGGGGTTCCCCGGACCCCTCCCGACCCACCGGGACACCCCCAGGTCCATCGGGTGCCGATGTACCGATCCGCCGACCGGCTGGGCCGTCGTGGGGTTCCCCGGACCCCTTCGGCTCATCTTCTCCCCACCAGGTAGCGGAAGACCTGCTCCAGGGACTCGTCGGTGGTGCGGACCTCGCGCAGGGTGGCGCCCTGGTCGCGGGCCAGCCGGGGCAGGGCGGTGGCGAAGCTGTCCACCGAGCGGGTGCGGGCGCGCAGGGCGTCGCCGTCGACCTCGACCGCGACCGTCGAGGGCAGGGCGATCAACCCGGCGGCCAGGCGGCGGGCCTCGTCGACCTTGACCATGACCGTGCGCGGCTGGTCGGCCATGAGGTCGCGGATGGCGTGGTAGTCGCCCGAGGCGGCCAGCCGGCCCGAGACCAGGACCAGGATCTGGGAGGCGAGCCGTTCCACCTCGGCCAGGATGTGGCTGGACACCAGCACGGTGACGCCGGCCGAGGCGATCAGCCGGACCAGCTCGATGAACCGGGCCCGCTGCCCGGGGTCCATGCCGGTCATCGGCTCGTCCAGCACCAGCAGGGCCGGCTGGTGGACGATCGCCCCCGCCACCTTGGTCCGCTGGCGCTCGCCCTTGGACAGCCCCTTGAGGCGCCGGTCGGCCAGCGGGCCCATGTCGACCTCGGCGATGGCCCGGTCGGCGGCCGCTCCGGCGTCGGCCAGCCCCTGGAGCTCGGCGTGCAGCCGCACATAGGAGCGGACGGTCAGCCGCGGGTACAGCCTGTCCCCGTCGGGCACCACCCCGATGGCCCGGTACAGCATCGGGTCGCGCTCGATGGGTCGCCCGAACAGCAGCACCTCGCCCTGGGAGGGATGCAGCAGCCCGCAGATGGCCTTGAGGGTGGTCGTCTTGCCGGCCCCGTTGGGTCCCAGCAGCCCGGTCACCCCCGGCCGCAGCTCGAACGACAGGTCGGCCACCGCGACCACGTCCCCGTACCACTTGGAGAACCGCCGCAGCTCGACCACGGCCTCCTCGGCCGGGGCCTTGGCGCTCATGCCCGCAGGCGCAGCACGCGCCAGGTGAGGAGCGCGCCGGCCATGGCGGCCACCACCGCCATCGCCACCAGGTAGCCGGGCCCGGTGAAGCCGGCCTGGTCGGCCAGGCTGCCCGGGTCGAACCCGTCGCCGAACAGCCAGTCGACGAACCGGCCGGGCAGGCCGCCCAGCGACAGGAAGGCGACCCAGCGCCGGCCCTCGAACCGGGCCGTGAAGAACAGGATGTTGGCCAGGGCCGAGGTGCCGAGGAACACCCCGAGCAGCCCGGCCGTGGCCACCGCCCGCCGGTCGGTCAGGCTGGCCGCGGCCAGCGCCACCACCGAGTAGAAGACGGTCAGCGCCGTCCCGGCGACCAGGATGCGGCCGAGGTCGTCCAGGTTCTCGCGCAGGTAGGTGGCGGCGCTGTCGGCGGTCAGGGTGTTGCCGACGAACAGCACCAGCAGGGGCACCAGGGCGATCAGCCCGACCACGGCCAGCAGGGCGGCCAGCTTGGCCACCAGGTAGTCGGCCCGGGTGACCGGCCGGGTGAAGATCAGGGCGAGCACGTTCTGGCGCCGGTCGGGGCAGAGCAGCTCGGGCCCGGCGGTGGCGGCGAACAACAGCAGCAGCCCGGCGACGATGCGCAGGTAGCGGCCATAGCCGAGGAACTCGCCGACCGCCTCGCCCACAAGCACCCGGGCGCCGATGAAGGCGAACACCGGTCCGAAGGCCAGCACCAGCAGCGCGAACGGCACCACCTTGGTCTTCCAGTTGCGCTTGAGCCCGAGCACCCGGCGCACCCCGGCGATCGAGATCGCCCGCACCCGCCGCCCCCGTCCCTCCCGCGGCCCCTCGTAGTGCCGGTAGCCGCGGTCGTAGATGGTGCCCGTGGGGGCGTTGACGGTCATCGCCGCACCCCCCAGGCCGCCTCGGGCGTGGGCGGCGCGGGCTGCGCGGGCGCGACCGGGCCGCCCTGGGCGGCTTGGAGGCGCAGGAACGTCTCCTCCAGGCTCGGCGCCCTTGGCACCAGCCGCCGCAGCGGCCAACCCCGCTGGGCGGCGACGTCACGGACCAGGTCGGAGGATCCTTGGACGAGCAGGTCGTCGCCGCTGGGGCGGACCTCCAGGCCGGCGCCGGCCAGCGCGGCCAGCACCTCGGGGCCGTTGTCGGCCAGCTGGATGCCGAAGCCGGGCTCGGTGGTGCCGGCGACCTCGGCGATCGAGCCCTGGGCGAGGACGTGGCCGCCGTGCACCATCACCACCCGGTCGCAGACCCGCTCGACGTCGCCGAGCAGGTGGGTCGAGACGAGCACGTCGATCCCGAGCTCGCCGCGGACGCGGGCGATCAGCTCCAGCATGTCCTCGCGGCCCTGGGGGTCCATGCCGTCGGTCGGCTCGTCCAGCAGCAGGAGGCTCGGGTCGTGCACCAGGGCCACGGCCAGCTTGACCCGCTGCTGCATGCCGGTGGAGAACCCGCCAACGGCCCGGTAGCGCTCCTCGTCCAGGCCGACCTGGTAGCAGACCTCGGCCGCCCGTTCGCGGGCCGGCCGCGGCGGCAGGCCGCCGAGCTGGGCCATGAAGGCGACGAAGTCGGCGGCGGTCACGTCGGTGGGCAGGCAGGCGCCCTCGGGCAGGTAGCCGACCCGGCCGCGGACGGCCAGCGGGTCGGCGGCCACGTCGTGGCCGAGCACGCTGGCCCGGCCCTCATCGGGCACGAGCAGCCCCAGCAGCAGCTTGATCAGGGTCGACTTGCCGGCCCCGTTGGAGCCGACCAGCCCGGTGCAGCCCGGCTCGACGGCGACGTCGACCCGGTCGAGGGCCTGCACGGTCCCGTAGCGCTTGCTGAGGCCTTCGACCTCCGCGACCATCACCAGCGCGACGACCTCCGTACGGGTCGGGACGACACGACCCGGCCACCTTCTCACACCCGCTGCCCCAGCGCTCGGGACCGGTCGGGTCCAGGGTAGGATCCAGGGCATGGCCAAGCCGATCCCCGTCTACCTGGAGCTGGGCGCCAAGAAGGTGTTCGCCTGCTCGATCGACTTCCCGGGCTGGTGCCGCTCGGGCAAGGACGAGGAGGCGGCCCTGGAGGCGCTGGCGAGCTACGCCCCCCGTTACGCCGAGGTGGCCAAGCTGGCCAAGGCCGCGTTCCCGTCCAAGGCGACGGAGTTCGAGATCGTGGAGCGGGTCAAGGGCAAGGGCGCGACCGACTTCGGCATCCCCCACGAGATCCCCAAGGCTGACGCCGAGCCCCTGACCGCCCGGCAGGCGGCCCGCCAGCTCGAGCTCCTGCGCGCGGCCTGGTCGATGCTGGACAAGGTGGCCAGGACCGCCCCGGCCGAGCTGCGCAAGGGCCCGCGGGGAGGAGGCCGGGACCGCGACAAGATGCTCGGGCACGTACTCGGCGCCGAGGCCTCCTACGCCGGCCAGCTCGGCGTCAGGCATCCCGAGCCGGAACTGGGCGACACGAAGGCGATCAAGGCCCTGCGCGACGACATCGCTGCCGCCCTGAGCGGCGCCTCCGACGGCTCGCCCGTCCGGCCCAAGGGCTGGCCGCCCCGCTACGCCTTCCGCCGGATCGCCTGGCACGTCCTCGACCACGCCTGGGAGATGCAGGACCGCGGCGGGCCCGGCGGCTGAGGCGTCAGCGGGCCACCTGGAAGGTGTGCCCGCCGAGCACGCCGCCGTCGTCGTCCAGCAGCAGCAGCGACCCGCGCCCCGGGGCCGACGGCTCGCCCAGCAGCAGCAGGAACGGCTCGGCCCGCTCCGGGTCCAGCTCCATCCGGTGCAGCCACAGCTCCAGCCCGGGCTCCCGGCGCCCCGGCGCGATCGCATAGGCGGCGCCCAGGTCGAGCCGGTCGGCCAGGCCCGGCTCCTCCCTGACCAGCGTCACCAGCTCCGGCCGCCACACCTCACCCACCCGGCCCGGTACCAGCCCCGCCGCCACCGCCAGCCCACCGAGCCGCCTCGGCAGCACCAGCCCGGCGGCCAGCTCGGCCAACCACCCCTCCGCGGCCAGCCCGAACGGTCCCCTCCCGGCGCCACCGAGCAGGTCGAGCCTGACCGCCCGTTCCGACCCCCGCCCCAGCACGGTGACGCTCTTGCACCCCCAGTTCCCGTTCCCGGTCACCAGATCTGCCGGGTCGACGGCCACGGGTTGGAGGGGGCCGCCCCACGCAGGCGCGGCGGAAGGCGGTACCCCGGCTGTCCACAGCCCCCCGGCCGCGCTGGCCACCGCCAGCAGGCAGATGTTGCGGGGAAGGTCCTCGGGGACCTGCCAGTCGAAGCTGGCCACGACCGAGCGGCCGGGGTCCAGGTCGCCGACGGGGGCCGGGGGGCCGACGGGCCGCCAGGGCGACCCGGCGGGGGGATCGCCGCCAGCGGTCAGCCAGGGGCCGGTGGGGAGGTCGGGGGGGCGCAGGCAGGCCGGGACGGCGAGGACCCGGACCCGGACGTCGCCCAGCGGCCCCTCGCCCCGGTGGTGCACCTGGACGTGCACCCGGGCCGGCCGGCCGGGCTCGACCCGCCCGCCGCGCTCGGGCAGCCCGGCCGCCCACGGCCAGCGGTCGTCCTCGAACTCCACCGGCGCCACCGGCCCCTCCCGGGTCGCCGGCGGCGCCTCCACCTTGATGTCGGGGCACTCCCACCACGGCCCGCCGGGCCGGGGGCGGGGGGCGGGGGAGCGACCGGAGCGGAGCGCGGGCACGGCCGCCGCGCGGCCGGGTTCCGGGTCCAGGGGGAGCTCCCAGACGCCCCGGCCCAGGAGGCCGGCCCGGAGCAGGCGCCCGTCGCGGCGCAGGGCCAGGGCGAGCGCCGGGGTGCCGGGCAGCCGGCCGAGGGGCTCCCAGGCGGCCCCGTCGTCGCGCGACCACCACACTCCGGCGTCGGTGGCCGCGAACACCGTCCCCGGCCGGTCGGGGTCGGCCGCCACCGCGGCCACCGGGACCGCCGGCAGCCCGCCGCTGGCGTCGGTCCAGCTGGCGCCGTCGTCCCCCGACCGCCACACCCGCCCGCCCCGCGGGTCGGACCATGCCGCCCAGGCGACCCCGGGCCGCCCCGGATCGGCGGCCACCCCGGCGACCCAGCCGCCCCGCGGCCGGGCGGCCCCGGCGACCAGCCACCCGCCTCCGGCCCGCTCCAGCCGCAGCAGCTCGCCCTCGCTGGTCCCGGCGAGCAGGCGGCCCGGCCCGGAGGCGGCCAGTGCCGTCACCGCACCCCGTGCCGGCGGCAGGGGGACGGCCGCCCAGCTCGCCCCGCCGTCGGCCGAGACGACCAGGCCGCCCGCCCCGGCCGCGACCAGCTCGTCGCCGACCGCCAGCGCCGGGTCGACCGGGCCGACCGGGCACCACACCTCGCCGCCCTCGTAGCGGAGGGTCCCGAGCTCGCCGGCGCCGGCGAGCAGCCAGGCCCCGTGGTCGGCCAGCAGCCCGACCTCGGCGACGGCCAGGCCGGTGCCGAGCGGCCGCCAGGAGCGGCCGCCGTCGGGGGAGCGGAACAGCCCGCCCTCGTTGGCCACGTACAGGGCCCGCGGGTCCCCGGGCTCGAACACCAGCGCGTGCTGGCCGGACGGGAGGCTGTCGCCGGACGGCCTCGCCGCCAGGTCGGCCCACGACCAGCGGCCGCCGGGGCCGCGGACCCCCCGGTGCAGGCCGGCCGCGCCCAGCCACACGACGTCGGGGTCGCCGGGGTCGGCCGCGCACGCCCAGTGGTGCCAGGCCTGGCGGCTGTGGAGGTCGGCGGGGGGCTTGACCGGGTCGAAGTCCCCGCCGGGGTGTTCACGGCGCCACAGGTGGCCGACGCCGTCCCCGGCCGCGAACACGTAGATCACCCCGCCGGCCCCGTGCGCGACCGCGACCCGATCGAAGCCGGCGGGGGCCGAGGCCAGCGGTACCTGCCGCCAGCCGGTGCCGCCGTCCTCGGACCGGTGCAGCCCGAGCTCGCCGCCGGCGAGCAGGTCGCCGCCGGCGGTGGCCGACACCGACCATGACCGGCCGGCCAGCCGCCGCTCCCAGGTGGCCCCGCCGTCGACCGACGCCCACAGTCCACCGGTGGTGGCGGCCAGCAGCCGGCCGGGGTCGCCTGGGTCGACCAGCAGGTCGAAGACGCCGCTGCCGAGCAGCTCCCTGGCGACCAGCGCCTGCCAGGTGGTCCCGCCGTCGACCGAGCGCAGCAGCCCGATCCCGAGGGCGGCCAGCGCCTCGCCCTGGCCGGTGCCGGCGTAGGCCACCGCCGGGTCGCCGGGGGCGAAGGCGAGCGCGCCGATGGCCGCGGTCGGCTGCTCGTCGGTGCGGGGCCGCCAGGTCAGCCCGCCGTCGTGGCTCTCCCAGACCCCGCCACCCCCGGCCAGCAGATGCCGCGGGTCGCCGGGGTCGACCGCGACCGCCGCCACCCGCCCGGCCACCCGCGGCCGGCTCCCCGGCCCGGACCCGGCCGTGCGCCCGTGGGGGATCGCGAACGGCCCCAGCGGCCGCCAGGCGGGTCCGCCGCCGGCCGCCTCCAGGGCGGCAAGGCGGGTGGCGGCGTAGGACGGAGCTTCCCCGGGAGCGAGGGCGCGGCGCAGGCGGAACTGGTCGAGGCGGGCACGGTCGCCGGTCCCGGGGCGCCGGCCGGAGGGGTCCGGGGAACCCCGGAGGGGTGCCTCGGTGGATCGTGCGGGACCAACCGGCAGGTGCATGTGGCCACCTCCGCCCACCAGGCGTCTTGCGCCCGGCGGAGACGCGGAAGTCTATCCTGACCGACGGAGCCGACACAGAGGAGCTGGCGGATGGCGGGACCGGTGACGGTCGTCTGGGACGAGGCGCTGGCCGCCTACGACTTCGGCCCCGAACACCCGCTGCGCCCGGCGAGGGTGCAGCTGACCATGGCCCTGGCCCGGGCCTGCGGGCTGCTGGACGCGGTCCGGCTGGTCGAGCCGGCGGCGGTCTCGGGCGCCGACCTGACCCGGGTGCACGAGCTCGACTACCTGGCCGCGGTCAAGGCGGCCGAGCTCGGGGAGGGGTCGCCCCGGTTCGGCTTCGGCCCGGGCGACAACCCGCCGTTCGCCGGCATGCACGAGGCGGCCACCCGGGTCTGCGGGGCCACCGTGGCTGCGGCCGAGGCGATCCGCTCCGGCCAGGCCCTGCACGCCTTCTCCCCGGCCGGCGGGCTCCACCACGCCATGCCCGACCGGGCCAGCGGCTTCTGCGTCTACAACGACCCGGCCGTGGCGATCGCCTGGCTGCTCGACCAGGGCGTGGAGCGGATCGCCTACGTGGACGTCGACGTCCACCACGGCGACGGGGTCGAGGCCGTCTTCGCCGGCGAGCCCCGGGTCCTGACCCTGTCGCTGCACGAGTCGGGCCGCTACCTGTTCCCCGGCACCGGCTTCGCCCACGAGGTCGGCACCGGCCCGGCCCGGGGCAGCGTGGCCAACCTGCCCCTGCCGCCGTCGACCACCGACGACCTGTACCTGGCCGCCTTCGACGCCGTGGTCCCGGCCCTGGTGCGGGCGTTCCAGCCCGAGGTGCTGGTCACCCAGCTGGGCTGCGACACCCACTACACCGACCCCCTGGCCCACCTCGGGCTGACCGTCGGCGCCTACCGGCAGCTCGCCGGACGCCTCCACGACCTGGCCCATACCGTGGCCGGGGGCCGCTGGCTGGCCACCGGCGGGGGCGGCTACCAGTGGGCGACGGTGGTCCCAAGGGCCTGGTGCGCCTACCTGGCCGAGATGGTCGGGGCCGAGCTGCCCGGGCGGCTGCCCGCGCCCTACCTGGAGGAGGCCGCCGGGCGGTTCGGGGCGCAGCTCGACCCGGACATGGCCGACGAGGTGGTCGCGCTGCGCAGCGAGCACCGGGCACGGGTCGAGGCCGAGCTCGCCCGCACCATCGAGGTGGCCAGGAGCAACCTGTTCCCCTTGCACGGTCTGACCGCCTGACCGGCGAAGGTTGGCGGCTCGCGTTCGCTACCATGGGAGGCCGACCCGCGACCGACCGGAGCGCCAGCATGCCCGACCTTCCCTCCCGCGACGAGCTCGGCCGGCATCTGGTGACGGCCCGGATCGCCGGGTCGGTGCAGACGCCAGTGGCCGACGTGCTGCGCAAGGCCGACCTGGTCGCCGCCGGCGACCCCGACCACTGCTTCGGGCTCTCGGGCATGCACCGCTACACCCAGGCCGAGGTGCTGGCCGAGGTCACCCGCCAGTTCGGCTGGACCCACACCCCCGGCGAGCTCGGCGACGGCCGCACCTGGATCGAGCCGGGCCCGCTGCTGGACGAGATCGACCGGGCGGCCGAGCGACTGGCCGCCGCGGCCGCGGCCGGCGAGCACGTCCTGTTCGCCACCGGCCACCCGACCGGCTTGCTCGGGCTGTACCAGCAGCTGGCGGTGGCCGTGCGCGAGGCCGGGGCCAAGGTGTCGCGGCCAGGCGACGGCCTCGCCTTCCGGTTCCACGAGCACCGGCGGCGCATCATCTACATTGGCTGGGTGGCCGTGCTGGCCTCGGGGGCCAACCTCTACCACACCCACAACGCCCACCCGATGGAGCTGGTCCTCGAGCAGGCCACCGAGGTCGACCTGGTCGTCGGCGACCACGGCTGGGCCGGGGCTGCCGCCGAGCGCGGCATCGACGTGGTCGCGGTGGCCGACATCAACGACCCGGCCCTGCCCATGGCCAAGGCCGAAGGACGCGCCCGGATCGTGGTGG
>Ga0307278_10000587_pt1 | contig 18226 bp, 7 predicted proteins | sample ER_DNA_117_FD_194482 | JGI IMG/M metagenome (GOLD analysis project Ga0307278, IMG submission 194482) | Bulk soil microbial communities from the East River watershed near Crested Butte, Colorado, United States - ER_DNA_117 | ecosystem: Environmental > Terrestrial > Soil > Floodplain | place: USA...
TTTGAATTCGAGCATCGCTTATCTGTGTAAATCTGTGTTCATCTGTGGCTGTAAAGCTTGGCCTTTTTCACCTGCCAATCTTCGACAGCCCATCTTGTCACGTCGAGCGCGTAAAGGTTTCGGGGCTCTTAGTAACCGAGTTTCAGCTTCAAGAATCCATGCCAACACATTTTCAGCATGATCAATCCGTGATGAAACACTTTTGTCATTTTGGTGGAACCGTAAATGCGCTCCTGATAATGCACCGGCAAATCCAAAATCTTGAGGCTTAACTTAGCGGCGCCAAATAAGAGCTCATAATCGCCCCAACGGTCTTCGGTGCCCCAGCTACCCAGCATTGGCCTGATCCGCTCCCAATCGCTTCGCCAGAGGACTTTCGTGCCGCACAAAGTGTCTTTTACCCTTTGACCGAGAAGATAGGTAAAAGCGACGCTGAAAAATTTGTTGCCCAGCATGTTTGCTAGGTTCATCGCTCCTTTTGGCACTGGATAGATTAACCGGGAACCGTTCACAAACTCCGCCTGACCCGAAACAATGACATCCATAAAATAAACCAGTTCCTCGGGCATCGTCGTCAGATCGGCATCAAGAATCATCACGATGTCATCCCTCGCCGCGTCGAACCCGGTCCAGACGTTCTTGGATTTGCAAATTCCCGGTCCATGCTCAAGTCGGATGCGCTGTTCCGGATAACAGGACGCCACCCGGCGCACCTCCTCAGCAGTGCCGTCGGTGGATTGATCGTCGCAGAAAATTATTTCTGTCTGACCACCTAACTGCGGCATGCGCCGGACGGCATCCTCCACGTTTCCTTTCTCGTCTTTACATGGAATGATTACCGAGACGGACAGCTCTTCGGTGGGAACTGGCGGTGGCAGCGCCCTGGCGACAACGACTTGCGTCATGCAGAGCCTTTTCAAAAATGGCAGGCGCGCGCAAAATCGATTTAGAAAAGCCGACAGGAGGGGCACATACTTGGGTAACAGCACAATCAAGTGCGTCTCGAGGGCTTCGAAACCGGCCAGCTTCATCAAGTTTCGGATATCGACCCTGGAAAGCCAGTTCTGCTCGGTGCGCGGGACCTTCATCCCAATCCACTCCGCAAAGGTAACAAACGGTTCCCAAAGATGGTTATACGTTGTAACCAGCAAGCGAGTGTGCCGCCGGCAAAGCGGCTTTAAATTGCGCAGCGCTTGAAGTACATCCACGGTGTCGCCGATATCGTTGAAGAGGATGTAATCGAATTTCTCGTCCTGACTGAAAACCTTCCGGAACTCATCTTTGTCCGGGAATGCGACTCCAAAATTAAAGGATGGATTCCGTTGCTGCGCGATTTCGACTATCTCGGAGCAAATATCGATACCTTTGCCCTCGCCTGGCCTCACGGCGGCTAAAAGATTGCCCATGTCGCAGCGAACTGATAGCACCCTTTTGTGTGGCTCGACCAGAAATCGAAGGAGCCGGCCTAGCAGTTCGTAATAGTAACTGTTGCGCTTAATCCAGACTTCGCGCCGGGAAGCAATGCCCGCCAGATGCTTGCGCGTACGTTCGCGCCTTTGCTCAAGGGCGGCTGGTCCCCAGACCTCCCTATTCGCCTGGCACTCGTTTAGAACAGCTTCCATACTCCGTAGTCGATACCGCCGTGGTTACAGACCTCCTTTCGCCGACCCATTGCAGAGCCGTCGCAGCTTCCTTCAATTCCGGCGTCGTTCAAGGTTGTACTTCAGTATTGCCTGGCGTGGCTTGCGCGGCAGCCAGAACATCGAAGATCCAACACCCAACATCGCATCAAAGATGGCAGCGCTCACTCCATTCGATGGTCTCTTGCCCACCCCCATTCCTTGAGATACGCCTTGCGGCTGAAGAGCCGATGAGGCACGTTTCTCACTTTCACGAAGGGGGCGCCTTGGTTCATTCATGAGTGCGAACAAAGCTGAGGAGATTATTAAACGGGCGATGGCCGACCGTGACGTGTACGACGCGATGGCCACGCGCGAAAAAGAGGTGTGGGGGGAAATTTTGCCTGATTTGGAGCGTTCCGAAGCAGGAATTGAGGATGCAAAAGCGAGCGGAATGCTTGGCATCGATCGCTACACTTTGTCCTTGATCGGGGTCGCGGTGGGAAAAAAACTAAGGTTTAAACGCGGCCTGGTACTCGGATGTGGCGCGGGCAGGCTCGAACGCGAACTCTTACGCTGGGGCATTTGCGAGAGTTTTCATGGAATCGATATCTCGGAAAAGGCCATTGCCGCGGCGCGCGAGATTGCGCAAGAGCAGAAGCTTCCGCTCACTTATGAAGTGGCCGACCTGAATTCCGTAGAGCTACCCGAGAAAACGTTCGATCTAGTCGCCGCGCAGACCACGCTCCATCACATCCTTTTTCTCGAGCATGTCGCCGAACAGGCATGGCGTTCGCTGAAAAGCGATGGCTACCTCTGGATTCATGATCTCGTGGGAGAAACGCAGGCACAATATGACCCCAAGCGTCTCTCCATAATAAATCGGATTCTGGCGATTCTTCCCGAAAAATTCCGCAGAAACAAAATTAACGGCCAATTGACCGCGATTAAACGTCGCGAGCCAGGGCAACTTTGCTCGCCGTTTGAGCAGATTCGATCCGGCGAGATCGTCCCGGTGTTTGAACGCTGGTTTACGATCGAATGGAAGAGGGAGTTTGATGCATTCCTGTGTCTTGTTGTACCGCGTGGCACTCGCGCGGCATATCTGGAAAACGAAGATACCAAGGCGTTGTTTGAAATTTTGATGCTGTTCGATCGTTTGTGTCTTGAAGAAGAGATTGTGCAACCAAGGGGCGGGCAATACCTTATGCGCCCAAAATCTCATGATGTTCCCGCAAAAAACACGACCAGTGGATAACCCGCCCAGCTCGCCCGCGCACGACATGGCACCGTATGCTGCACCAAAACGGGGCATCGCTCCGCAAGATATTGCAACTTATCACCGGATCGATCTTCCCGGATTGGAGGACAAGAAATGGCAATGGGATCTCCGAGGGCAGGAGGATTCATATCTTGGCAATTACGACTTTAACGGTAAACGCGTCCTTGAATTTGGCGCTGCAAACGGCGGCCTGACTTTTTGGATGGAACGACAAGGCGCCGAGGTGGTCGCCGTAGATCTATCTCCGGACGTTGCCAGAACTTCGTGGGACACTTTAGTTGGGCCAGAGGATAATGTCTCAGAGACAAAGCGCGTTATGTCTGAAACGATGCAGCGTCTCAACAACGGCTTTTGGTATGCTCATGAACAGCGCGGTTCTAAAGCCAGATTAGTCCATGGGACAGCTTACGAAGTGCCCAATGAACTCGGTAGATTCGACGTCGTCACGCTTGGCTCAATCCTGCTTCATTTGCGCGATCCGCTCGGAGCGCTTGAGAATGCCATAAGCTTTACCAGTAAATCCGTTATTATCACCGATGCTGTTCCTCACTTCATTGGCGAGGATCTGCAACATCTGCCCCTGGCATATTTCATGCCAGACAAGAGCCGGCGCACACCCCATGGCGGGTGGACATGGTGGCAAATGACGGCGGAAGTTTATCTGCGGTTTCTGGCGCTGAAAGGGTTCAGAATTATCAGCAATACATCTGGCCTTTACAAACACAGGGCGGGACCGCAAAAGTTATACACGCTTGTCGCAGAACGTGTATAACGCGCATCGGCATCGGTGACAAAGGCCCCGTAAAACTCGCGCACAGAGCGCCATTGAAAACGCGCGCCAACTCGACACCGAGGAGCGGCTATGCTTAACTCTTAGGTTCGACTGCTGTCGTCAGAATGCCTGCGCAAGTAATTAAAATTAGTGGTGCACGTCAGCACAACCTGAAGAACCTCCACCTGGAGATTCCCCGCGAGAAGTTGGTCGTGATCACCGGCTTGAGCGGGTCGGGCAAATCCTCACTTGCCTTCGATACGCTTTACGCAGAAGGGCAACGCCGTTACGTCGAAAGTCTTTCCGCTTATGCGAGGCAATTCCTCGATCAGATGGAAAAGCCCGACGTCGATTTCATCGAGGGTCTCTCTCCTGCCATCGCCATCGAGCAGCGCAGCGCCGGGGCGAATCCAAGGTCGACAATCGCGACCACGACTGAAGTTTACGATTACTTGCGAGTGCTTTTTTCGGCAGTCGGTCAACCGCACGATCCAGAAACGGGGCGACCGCTTAACCGGCAGACGCCCCAACAGATTGTCGATCAAATTCTCGCTAACGAGCCGCAGACTAAAATCATTGTCCTCGCGCCGCTGATCGAAAATCAAGCAGGGCAATTCCGGGACGTTATCGAAAAGATCAAGCGCGAGGGGTTCGTTCGCGTGCGGATTGATGGCCAAATCATCGAGCTGAATAGCCCGCAGCCGATCCGGTTAAGGAAAAGCGAGCGACACACGATTGAGACAGTAGTCGATCGGCTGGTTGTGCGCGATGGAATCCGCGCTCGACTCACCGATTCAATCGAGACTGCGCTCAAATGGGGCGGGAACCGTGTCGTGGTGTTGCGCGAAAATTCAAAAACATCCAACGCTCAACAGCCTGCCCTGAGCGCAAGCCGAATGGGCCCAACGCTCAACGCTCAATCCGAAGCGATTTGCGAAGAAGTCCGTTACTCGACCAACTACGGAAACGCGGAAACTGGATTCACGCTCAGCGAGCTCACTCCAAGACATTTTTCCTTCAATAGTCATCTGGGTGCCTGTCCGGCATGCCACGGTCTGGGCACACAACAAATTGTTGATCCTGACTTGATGATCTCGGACCCGAGCAAAACGATTGCCGAAGGGGCCATCACACCGTGGCGGCGCGGAACGAAGCGAATGCAGGCGTATTATCGCCACCTGCAACTGGCCCTGGTGAAACATTTCCATGTTAATGAAGACGTACCGTTTGCCGATTTGCCGGATGAATTTAAAAATGCGCTTTATTTCGGCACGAATGGCGAACTGGTGGGGATGAGCCTGGGCGTTAGCGGACAGAAGAAAGTCGCAAAGCCGTTTGAAGGCCTGGTTCCGCAAATGCAACGACTTTATGAGGAGACCCAAAGCGAGTTCACGCGCAACCGCATTCGCGCATTCATGACACGCGAGCCGTGCAAAGTATGCGGCGGTGCAAGACTTAAACCGGAGATTCTCGCGGTTACGATCAAAGATCGACATCACCGCGAATTGAACATCCATCAGTTCAGTGAACGAACGATTGAAGGAGCCGCACGCTTTATGGAGGCTCTCGACTTGACTGCGCAACAACAGGCGATTGTGACTGAGGTCGTGCGCGAAATTCAATCGCGCTTGCAATTTCTCCTCGAGGTCGGGCTCGGTTATCTCACGCTCAACCGCGAGAGCGGCACGCTTTCCGGTGGTGAAGCGCAACGAATCCGACTAGCGACGCAGATCGGCTCCGGTCTGGCGGGTGTTCTTTACATTTTGGACGAGCCGAGCATCGGCTTACACCAACGCGACAATGCGCGACTGCTGGGAACCCTGCGGCGACTGCGCGATCTCGGCAATTCGGTCATCGTGGTTGAACACGACGAAGAAACGATTCGGGCCGCCGACCACATTGTCGACCTCGGCCCGGGCGCAGGCCCGCGCGGCGGTGAAATTGTCGCTCAAGGCAGCATCGAGGATGTTCTTCGCGCCAGAAATTCTTTGACAGCAGATTATCTCACTGGGCGCGCACGCATTGCGATTCCGAAACAGCGTTTGTTTCCACACGCAATTAAAGATCAAACCCGCCTTCGCCTGGCTACGGCGCGGCAGGCTTCAAACAGTAAACATCTCGACGGGTGGCTAACGGTCGTGGGCGCGAATGAAAATAACCTTAAGCAAATCGATGTCGGTTTCCCTCTTGGCTGTCTCACCTGTGTAACTGGTGTCTCAGGCAGCGGTAAATCCACCTTGGTAGATGACATCTTGCGGCGCGCGCTGTTTCGGCATTTTTACAATTCCAAAGAGAAACCTGGGGCTTATAGAGCGATTCGGGGAGTGGATCAGATTGATAAAGCCATAGTCATCGATCAAAGCGCAATTGGCCGGACGCCCCGCTCCAATCCAGTCACCTACACCGGCGCGTTTGCGCCAATCCGCGAATTGTTCAGCCATTTGCCCGCTGCGCGGGTGCGCGGTTATGACGCGGGGCGGTTCAGCTTCAATGTCAAAGGCGGCCGCTGCGAAAATTGCGAAGGCGGGGGATTGATTAAGATCGAGATGCACTTTTTGCCGGACGTTTACGTAGAATGCGAAGTGTGCCACGGAAAACGCTATAACCGCGAAACCCTCGAGATTACTTACAAAGGGAAGAATATTGCCGACGTTCTCGATCTGACGGTGGATGAAGCGGCGCGGTTTTTCCGCAACGTGCCGAGCGTTTCTGACAAGTTAAATTCGCTGCTAGACGTGGGTCTCGGTTATCTGCGACTCGGTCAGGCTGGAACGACCCTTTCCGGTGGAGAAGCGCAACGCGTCAAACTGGCGACGGAGCTTGGGAAAAAAGCGACTGGCCGCACTCTTTACATCCTCGATGAACCAACAACGGGATTGCACTTCGCCGATATCGAGAAATTGTTGCAAGTGCTGATGAAACTGCGCAACGCGGGAAACACGCTGATTGTAATCGAACACAATCTCGAGATGATTAAGTGCGCAGATTGGATCGTTGATCTTGGGCCTGAGGGTGGCGAACAGGGAGGCCAGATAATCGGCACGGGTCCGCCGGAGGCGATTGTCGATCTTCCAGACAGTTTCACAGGCAACTATCTGCGACCGCTTTTGGAAAGGGTATGAGTCGCATAGGACACATAGGTCTAATCGGACTGTCGATTTTCCTTTTGCAATCACTGCGCGCTGACAGTTCGGCCGAGCTTGCCGAAGCGAGCGCGCCACTTGCGGAGGGCGTGCCGGAGGTTGCGGTCGCGCGCCTGCGAGCGTTGCTAAACAAAAATCTACCCGATCCAGAGTGGCAGGTAGTGACTCAAAAGCTTGCCGAAGCACAGGTGGCCGCAAGGCAGCCAGAGGAAGCTCTGGTGCTACTGGGCAATTCGCGACTGATGGACATTCCATGGGCAAAGTTTTGGCGTGCTCAAGCGTTGGCTGGCCTGCATCGATGGCTCGACGCATTGCCGATCTACGAAGAAGTGGCGACAGACGAGCATTCGCCTTTTCATCGAGCGGCCACCTTTGGAGCGGCGGAAATGCTACGCGCGTTAGAAAGACATGACGAAGCGCGGGAAAAACTCAGCGTTCTCCTCCACGACAAAGAATGGGCGACCCGAGCGCAGCTCCGATCGGCCGAATTGTACATTGACAAGGCCGATGCCCCCAACGCGCGGCGTGTCCTGGAGGGAATAAAGCCAAAATCGGTTGCGGAAAAAAGAGAGCGTCGGCTGTTAAGCGGACGTTTGCAGTTGATTTCGCAACGGCCGGAGAGGGCAATCGGCACGTTTCAAGGGCTGCTAAAAAGGCCGGAGGGTACCCCTCATGCCACGCTAATCGCAGCACTCTTCGGCATAGCCGATGCGCAGCTGCGGCTAAAAACGCCCGAAGCCGCGGATGATGCCATCGAGCAGTTTATCGATCATCATCCGCAAGATCCAGATTTGCGCGCTATCTTTGCGAAATTAGACGAGATCTACCGCGCAGAGCACAAACCCTCCCGCAGTGAACTGGAAAAATGGGTCCGCGATCCGGAACAGCCCAGGCGAACATTCGCGCGATGGTATCTTGCTCGGCTCGAGATTCGGGCCGGTCACCGGGAGCGAGCCCGGGAATTATTTAGCGATCTGCGCCACACTGCTCTAAGATCGTCGGCGATAGTGCCTGCTCTCTTCGAGTTTGCGCAACTTGAAGTGGAGGATCGACATTTCGATGAGGCGATCGCGATTTTGGATGATGCGCGCCTCCTGCATCCAGAACCGTCTTTGCTCGATCGAATCAATTTACTCGTGGCGCAAACGCAGTATCTGGCCAAGCGATTTGAGGTGGCGACTGTCGCTTTTGAACAAATCGCGCATTCCGCGTCACCATGGACGAAGGTCGCATTGTTTAACGCGTCGGTCGGCTGGCTGCAACTCGGCGATCACGCCCGTTTTTTGACTGACTACAACGAACTTGAAAAGCAGGGCGGCGAAGAAGAATCGCGCGCCAGCTTGCGACTACAGGAGGGCTTGATGCAAGCCGCCAAAGGCGACAAGAAAGCGGCAGAATCGCTGCAGCGATTTGTTCGCGATTTTCCTAACAATCCTCGCGTCTCGGAGGCTTGGGTCGGCTTGGCTGAGCTGGCCTACCATTCCTCGCCGCCGCGCCTCGATGAAGCACGCCAAAATCTGGCTCGCGCAGCCGGTTCCAAGCCAACGGCGGCAGCGGCGGAGCGGGCTGATTATCTCAGGATCTGGATTGAGGACTCGGCCAATGTGAACGAGACGAACGTCATCGAGCTCACGAAACATTTTCTTGAGCAACACAACGCCTCGGCGTTCGGTCCGGAAGTTCGAATGAAACTAGCGGAGATTTACTACCGGCAGAAGGACTTTGCCAATGCGCAGACGCAGTTTGAAATTTTCGCGCAGCAGAATCCGAATAATCCACTTGTCGAAAAGACTCTCTTTTTCGCAGCCGAATCAGCCATGTCGAGCATGGCCGAGCATTCGCTCGATCGGGCGATTGTCCTGTTTGATCAGGTTGTGGGGTTGAATGGCGTACTGCGATGGGCCGCGCGCAACGAACAAGCGGTTATCGAGCGCAAGCTGGGAAAGCCAAAGGATGCGCTCGTGTTATACGATGAGGTGTTGAAGAGTGAGGCTGGACCATCCGAAAAACGCGAGGCGCTGTGCGGCACCGGCGATATTTTTTTTGAAAGCGGCGCAAGCGATCCGAATAATTATCAGCGCGCCATCGAAGCCTATGACCAACTATCCTCCGACAAGAACGAGCCGGTTCACTGGCGAAACCAGGCGCTTTTCAAAAAAGCTCTGTGCTTGGAAAAGGAGAACGACCGCGCTGGCGCTCTCGCGACGTTCTACAAAATCATCGAGGACGAGGCGCGTCCAGATCGGCGGCGCGAACTCTTCTGGTATTACAAAGCCGGATTCAATGCGGCGCAACTATTGGAGGACGATTCAAAATGGGAATCTGCTGCTGCTATTTACGAAAAACTGGCCGGAGCCGGGGGCAGTCGGAGCGATGAAGCAAAGGCGCGGCTCAACCGCCTGCGATTGGAACATTTTCTTTGGGCGGATTGATGCCTGCTTTCGGTCTCGACCGCCGCGTTCCTGGCCGAAAATGTCGTTTTCTTGTCCTAAAAGTCGCTCCGAATAAGCTTGCAAAAATTTGGAATGGAATCACAATCAGGGCATGAAAACAGGAAACAGACTCAGTCGCGTGTGCGGCTGGTCGGTTCGATGTGCAAGTGGCGTGCTCATGCTCGCATTTTGCGCATCGACATTTGCTGCTGATCCAAGCAAGAACGTAGCGCTCCCGGCACAGCCACAGCGGGTCACCAAGACCGTAAAGAAAATGTGCCTCGTTGTAGCCGGAAGCTCCGCGATTCCGCAGCCTTGCGAACGGCTCGCTGCAATTCCGACCACTGCCAACCCGATGAGTATCTACGGGCACCGTCCGGAGACGACGAAATAATAATTCCGACGATCTCGCCGGTGATGCGCGCTGCCAAGGCGGCAGCGCGGGAGTGGATTTATTTTTTGCCGTGCCAGGCCATTAGTCCGCGCAGTCGCGCGCCAACTGTTTCGATTGGATGCATTTCAGCTTCGCGCAGCAACTGCGCGTAACGCGCTCGGTTGGTTTTCATTTCCTGAATAAAGTCGCGGGCAAATTTTCCCGACCGGATGTCCCGCAGCGCCGACCTCATCTGTTTTTGAACCGTTTGATTGATAATTTTTGGGCCTACGGTCAACTCACCCCATTTAGCGGTATCGGAAATCAATCTGCGCATTCCGGCAATTCCTGCTTCGTGAATGAGATCGACAATGAACTTGAGTTCGTGCAGGCATTCGAAATAAGCGAGCTCGGCAGGATAGCCAGCACGAACAAGCGTGTCGAAACCAGCGCGAATGAGTGCCGTCGTGCCGCCGCAGAGCACCGCTTGCTCGCCAAACAGATCGGTTTCCGTCTCTTCACGAAAAGTCGTCTCGAGCACGCCGGCACGCGTGCAGCCGATGCCTTTTGCCCAGGCAAGAGCCGTACGCTTTGCGTGCCTGCTTGGATTTTGATGAATCGCGATCAGTCCTGGCGCGCCACGCCCCCGTAGAAATTCCCGGCGCACCATCGGCCCGAGGCCTTTCGGCGCGACCATGATAACGTCCACGTCTGTGCGCGGGACGATCGTGCGATAATAAACCGCGAAACCATGCGCGAAGAGCAGCGTTTGGCCGGACCGCAAATGTGGCGCGATCTGTTCCGCATAAATCTCAGGCATTCGGGTGTCTGAAAGCGCGAGGAAAATAATGTCTCCGCGTCGCGTAGCTTCCGCCGTATCGAGAACTTCGAGATTGCTTCGCCTGGCGCGCATGCGGGATTTGCTGCCAGGATACAACCCGATAATTACACTAATTCCGCTATCCCTAAGATTAAGAGCATGAGCGCGGCCTTGCGCGCCGAAGCCGATCACCGCGCATGTTTTGCCCTTCAACCAGCGAAGATCCGCGTCTTTGTCGGTGTAAATGCGAGCGGCCAAATTTACCTGCGTGGCTTACCCAAAACTGAATCCGCTGCGGCAAGCAACGATTTGTCGTCGTTGTCTGTAAGCCCGCCAAGGAAGCGACGAATTCGGCGAAACGATTGGCGCAAGAACAAATCTGCGGCGGAGTGATCGAGTGGCGCGGAATCTCCGTTGCGATGCGCAAGCTGAATCTCGGAGTCTTGATGGCTGAGCACACAGGTCGAGGCAAAAAGATCCATAGCCGCGCCGGCAATCCGCTCCTGAACAAGCTGCATGTCGAGGATTGGTTCGCGATAAGTGATCAACGCACGATTAACGGCAAAGTTAAAACGCCAAATCAAGCGACCGAGTTGCCGCGCCTGCGCGCGAAGCTCTTCGCTTCGAACGGGCACATCAGGCACGCGCATGGCCGCGCCAAGCCGGTTCATCCCCGCAGTCCACGCTTTGCTTACCCGATCGCGCGATGGTTTCATCATGGTGTCGTAAATTTCCTTGAACTCCATGCCCGGCCCGCGCATGCCCACCAGCGCAATAAACGACGTCAGCACTTCATTGCTGCCTTCACCGATTTGGTTGATGCGTGCATCGCGGAGCATTCTCTCCAGAGGAAGATCGACAAAGTAAGCCGAGCCGCCATAAATCTGAAAAGCATCGTTAATCACTTCCCAAAGCCGATCGGTCGTGAAGACTTTCAACATTGCGGTTTCGATCATGTAATCTTCCAGTCCACGGTCGATGAGCGACGCGGTGATGGTGGTCATCGCCTCCATCGCATAAGCGTCTGCCGCCATGCGCGCGATCTTCTTTTTGACGAGATCGAATTCACCAAGCGTTTTGTTGAATTGTTTGCGCGTGTTTGCGTGTTCGATGGCCAGGCGCAAACACGTTTTTGCCGCGCCGGTACAACAAGCACCGAAAGTGGTTCGGCCAAAATCGAGCACAGTCAGCGCTACTTTGAGGCCTTTACCCATCGGGCCGAGAATATTTTCCCTTGGGACTTCGACATCGCGCAGCGCGAATCGTCCCGTGGCCGTGCCGCGGATTCCCATTTTCGGCATGCGCTCCTCGAGCATCGTGAAGCCGGGCATGTCAGGCGTGACGAGAAATGCCGTGACCGCCGTTTTGTCCGAGCCGGGCACGGGGGTGCGTGCCATCACTGTGAGCACCTGCGCGATTGCCGCATTGGTGATGTAACGTTTTTCCCCGTTCAAAATGAAGTGCGTGCCGTCGTCAGTGGGACGAGCCTGCATTTGCACGTTTGCCGCATCGGAACCGGCTTCCTGCTCGGTCAGCGCGAATGCGCCAAGTTGCTCGCCAGTTACTAATTTCGGAAGCCATCTCTGTTTTTGCTCGTGTGTTCCGAAGAGCAGCAGCGCACGAATGCCGATCGAGTGATGCGCGTTTACGAAAACCGATGTGGATGCGCAGCGACGCCCGATTTCCTCTAGCAGTTTACAGTTAGCCATCTGTGTGAAGCCCCGCCCGCCGTATTCCACTGGCGCAGTCGCACCGAGCACGCCGGTGCGCCCAAGACCGTCGATGACGCTGCGTGGAATCTCTGCTCGTCGATCGATCTCCGCAGGATCGAGGTCTTCATCGAGAAATTGCCGGAGTTCCCCCAGCGACTTGTCCAACTCCGTCTGTTGTGCTGCCGGCATGCGCGGATAAGGCATCACCCAATCGGCCACGAAACGACCCTGGAAAAGGCCCTTGGCAAAACCAAGCGCCTGCGGCCCGGCGAAAAGCAGTTCCTCCGCCTGTTGGATTTCCTTTTGCCGTTGCGCGTCGAGTTTGTTCATTAAAATCTGTCTTCAGGAAAGAGCGAGGCCACGCAGTGTAACCATCCGCGCGCGCGTGTCCAATCAGGCGCAGCTCAATTCCGATTATTCAACCGGTACCACTGTCTGGGCGTCCCTTCCGCTGGTGCGGCTGATCAACAACGGAGACAAAATACCCCAAGTGTCGTCGTCATAGCTGACGATCATATTCGCCCGGCTAATTTATGCACGGCGTTAGGCGGCAGCCACCCAATTCAGCTGCATCCCTGGCTGGTTCCGCATTCGGTGCAAACGCCGCATGCGCCCGCGCGAATCACTTTGTCGCTGCCGCACACCGAACACGTAATCTCCATAAAGATGCTGCCAAGTGCGACCATTACCCGGTCCGCATGGCCGCTGCCATTTCCGGACCGCCCTGCAGTGGCGGGATCGTTGGTGATCACGTCAATCACTTCTTTCTCGCCGGTGCGCGCCAAATCAGCTACCGGCCGGTTCACGGCTCTCTTCTCGATCTCAACAATTTCCTTGAGCGGCAAGTCCGGCTGCGTTCGGTTCGGCGCGGTCGCTTCCCTGTAGCCTTTGATGAATTGGCACCCCAACCAGCGAAAAACGTAATCAGTAATGCTGGTGGCATGACGAATGTCTGGGTTTTTCGTGAAGCCGCTCGGCTCAAATCTTTGATAGGCGAATTTTTTTACCAAACTCTCCAACGGCACGCCGTACTGGAGCGCAATCGACGTGAGTGTACCGACGGTATCCATTAACCCGCCGATCGTGCTTCCCTCCTTCGACATCGTGATGAAAAGCTCCCCCGGCTGGCCGTCTTCGTACAAACCGACTGTGATGTAACCTTCGTGACCGGCGATCTCGAACCGGTGCGTCAGCGATGAGCGCGTGTCGGGCATGCGATGCCGGACCGGTTGATCCAGACGGCTGCGAAGCATCGTGAGTTCTTCCTCCAATCCGAGAATGCGTTTTTGAAGTTCCTCACGCTCACTGGCAACATTCAGTGGGCCGGCACCACCCCGCTCCTGCGGGGCTACAACGGCGCCCATGTCTTTTGTCTTGCGCGTGTTCAAAGGCGCAGATCGTTTCGAGCCATCGCGATAAATCGCGATCGATTTCAATCCCAGTCGCCACCCTTCCACGTAGGTGTTCATGATGTCGTCCACGGTGGCTGCTTCCGGCATATTGACGGTTTTAGAAATCGCGCCGCTCAGGAATGGCTGTGCAGCGGCCATCATCCGCAAATGCGCCATGTAATTAAGACTGCGTTCGCCTTTGAACGGCTTGAACGCGCAATCAAAGATCGACAAGTGCTCTGGCTTTAGCCCCGACGAAATCGTCGATCCATCGGCGTCGGTGATATCCTCGATTGTGTCGAACGCGTCGATGTGAGCTATGATCCGCTCGATCTCCTCGGAATTGTAACCCAGTTTTTCGAGCGCAGGTTTGACTGTCTGATTGACAATCTTGAGCATTCCGCCACCCGCGAGCAGTTTGTATTTTACGAGCGCAATGTCCGGTTCGATTCCGGTGGTGTCGCAATCCATCAGGAAACTGATTGTGCCCGTCGGCGCGAGCACGGTGACTTGCGCGTTACGATAACCGTAGCGCTTTCCGAGTTCCGCTGCCCTGTCCCAAACTTTCGCGGCTTCCTCTTTCAAATGCGCGAACTCTTTAGCGTCCGAGATTTCACGCACAGCGCAGCGATGCAGCTCGATGACTTCCAGCATCGATGCGACGTTGTCTTTGGCGGCCGGCTTCACCACGCCGCTGGCGCGCGCATCGCGATAGCCTGGGAACGGCCCTATCACTCGCGCCAGTCGCGCGCTTTGTTCGTAGGCTTCGCCGGTCATGATGGCGGTTATCGCGCCGCACAGCGCCCGGCCTTCCACACTGTCGTAACCATAACCGTAACTCATGATCAGCGAGCCGAGATTCGCGTAACCAAGTCCAAGCGTCCGGAAAATGTGCGAGTTCTCCGCGATTTCTTTGATGGGATAGCTCGCGTTATCGACAATGATTTCCTGCGCGGTGATGAATACGCGCACCGCCGCCTTGAATCGCTCGACGTCAAAATCGCCGTCCGCGGTCTTGAACTTCATCAAATTGAGAGAGGCGAGATTGCATGCGGTGTTATCGAGGAAAAGGTACTCCGAGCACGGATTGGTTGAATTTTGGCGATCCGTGCCTTTGCAGGTGTGCCACTTGTGGATTGTGGAATCGAATTGCATCCCCGGATCACCGCAGATGTGCGTTCCTTCAGCGATTTTGCGCAACAGCGTGCGCGCCTCCTTGCATTCGCACGGCTTGCCATCGGTCACGCGTCGCGTCCACCATTCACGGCCTTCCAGCGCTGCTTCCATGAATTCGTCGCTTACCCGCACGCTCACGTTTTCGTTTTGATACATGACCGAGCCGTACGCGTCACCGTTGTAGCTGCCGTCATACCCTTGCTCGATCAGTGCCCATGCTTTTTTCTCTTCTTTTTGTTTGGCGTCGATGAACTCTTCGATGTCGGGATGCCAATCTTTGAGCGTGTTCATCTTCGCAGCGCGCCGCGTTTTGCCACCGCTCTTCACCACGTTCGCAACCTGATCGTAAACTTTCAGGAACGAGAGCGGCCCGCTTGGTTTGCCGCCGCCGCTCAATTTTTCTCTTGTCGATCTTAGCGAAGTAAGATCTGTGCCCGTGCCGCTGCCGTACTTGAAGAGCATCGCTTCGCTCGTCGCCAGCCGCATGATGTCTTCCATCGTGTCGCCCACCCTTTGGATGAAGCAGGCGCTGCCCTGTGGATATTCGTACTGCGACGCGGCCCGTTCGGCCTTGCCAGTCTCGCGATTGTAAAAATAATTGCCGGCTCCCGCATCTTTGCCCACACCATATTGATGATACAATCCAACGTTGAACCAGACCGGCGAATTAAACGCACCGTGCTGGTTCACACAAAGCCAGGTCAGTTCATCGTAAAAAGTTTGCGCAGCTTCTGCATCTGCGAAGTAACCATCCGCGATTCCCCAATCAGTAATCGTGCGCGTAACCCGATGAATCAATTGCCGCACCGAAGTTTCTCTTCCGCCTTTATGGGGATCAGTGCCGTTGGCGATGTCGCCATAGAAATATTTCGAGACCGCTATCTTGGTCGCGAGCGCACTCCAACTTTTCGGGACTTCGATGTCCTCTTGCCTGAAGATAATCTTGCCGCTGTCGTCAGTTATCTCCGCTGTGCGCCGTTCCCATTCGATCTGATCGAATGGCGCGACGGCGGACTCGCTGAAGAAGCGCTCAAAACGCAGGCCTCTATTTTTCTTTTTCTCGGCCCTGTTTTTCCGGCGCTCAGCCGGTTGAGGCGATCCAAGTGAAGCAGGCGGAATTCCGGGTTTTAATTGAATCATGGCGGTAAGGGAGGGTTGAAGTTCTGAATAAGGTGCGAATACTCGTGAACAGCGGCGCTAACAAGCTGTGAATACCAGTCAACAACAAGTAATAGCGTGGCTCTCCAGCGGACATACAATATGCAGTACCGAAAACACCCTAGGCAAGTCTAAAATTGTAACATTTTTCAGGAGTTTTTCTACCCTCGCGCTCCGGATTTGAGATCGTGTCACGCAGCTCCACGATCCGAAACTATGGCGGAAGGGGTGGGATTCGAACCCACGGTGGGTTTCCCCACGCTCGATTTCGAGTCGAGTGCCTTAAACCGGACTCAGCCACCCTTCCCCTCCATCAAAAAGCATCTCACAATTCCCGATTGTAAACGGTCTTGGAATTTTATGGGAAACTGACAGCTTCCCTTACAGCTGTCTAGCAATCATAGCGAGCCGCGCAGCGTAATCTTTAACTAATCTGGTTGGCCCCAAGAACCATCGGATATTTTTGAATCCAAATGCGACTCGACCTCCATCTCATTCTCAAAGAAATATTGTGAAAAATAACGATTACTATCTTGCGTTGGGTCATTCGTCGTTCGCCATGGCGCAATCGCGCAGACTCCTAACCCGCGTCTACTGACGAGGAATCTTCTTCTATGCGATAGAACAAAATCGCTGTTGCATCCGAATCGTTCAACGCCAGCTTCCTGACTTCATCACCGTCATTCTTATTTATGTGCGCTTTGTTCCGACTCTTCGTTCCGTTGTATTTAATCGCGTTCGGTTTGCTGCCGGCCAGCACCTTCTCGGCGCAGAAATTGTTCGCCACCGCGAATCCGTCCTTTGGCGGACCGGACACGACACGGCTCCTCCGTTTCCCAACGACAAACGGAACGCAGATCGTCTTTTGCTACGCGGGCGAACTCTACACGGTCGGCAAAGAAGGTGGCATCGCGCGTCGCCTGACGAGCGGCCCCGGTTACAGCTCGTTCCCGCGTTTCTCGCCGGACGGATCGCAGCTCGCTTTCACTTCACAATATGACGGCAACACCGAAGTTTATGTGATGCCGGCCGAGGGCGGCACGCCCAAACGGTTGACCACGACCGCCACCTTGGGGCGCGACGACATTTCGGATCGGATGGGACCAAACAATATCGTGATGACCTGGCAAAACACGAAGCCGTTGATTGTTTTCCGCACCCGGATGAAATCGTTCGATGCCTTCATCGGCCAGCTCTACACGGTCGGCCTGGACGCCGAGCTTCCGCAGCAGGTGTCGGTGCCGCGTGGCGGATTCGTTTCGTTCTCGCCCGATGATTCGAAGATGGCGTACAACCGCGTCTTCCGAGAGTTCCGCACTTGGAAACATTATCGCGGCGGCATGGCGGACGACGTCTGGATTCACGATTTCAAGACCGACAAGACGGAAAACCTGACCAACGATCCCTCACAGGATATTTGCCCGATGTGGGGGCCAGACAACCGCATCTATTTTCTCTCCGACCGCGATGGCCGGATGAATCTTTTCTCCGTCGACCTTGCGAACAAAGAAACGAAACAGCTCACGACATTCAAGGATTTCGACATCAAGTTTCCATCGATCGGCAAGGACTCGATCGTTTTCGAGCAAGCGGGATACATCTGGCGTTACGATCTGGCCAGCGAGCAGGCGGCACCGGTGCCGATAGAGATCAAGGAAGATTTCGCGTCGGGGCGTTCCGCATTGGTCGATGCATCGAAACACATCGAATCGGTCAGTCCGGCGCCTGACGGCCAACGTGTTGTCGCGGTAGCGCGCGGAGATATTTACTCCGTGCCGGGAAAGGACGGCACGCCACGCAATCTGACAAAAACGTCGAACGCCCACGAGCGCGATGCGGTTTGGTCGCCGGACGGCAAATGGATTGCTTACAATTCGGACGTTACCGGCGAGAACGAGCTCTATATTCGTTTGCAGGATGGCAAAGGCGAGGCGCAACAACTTACCAAGGGCGCCGACACCTACTATTATCGGGCCATCTGGTCGCCCGACAGCAAGAAACTGCTCTGGGCGGATCGCTTGCAGAGGCTGCGCTACGTCGAGGTGGCGAGCAAAGCGATTACGGAGGTCGATCTAGATAAATACGGCGAGATTCGTAGCTATGATTGGTCGCCCGACAGCCAATGGATCGCCTGGTCGCGTCCGGAGGAGAACGGCGGCGAAAAGGTTTATCTCTTTTCCACTGTGGACAAAAAGCCGGTGACGGTGACCGATGACTGGTATTCGGCGAGTAATCCCACCTTCAGCGACGACGGAAAATATCTTCTGTTAACGTCGAGTCGCGACTTCAAACCAATCTTCGGCCGCACGGATTTTACCAATGTGTATCGCGACATGGACCGCGTTTAC
>Ga0307278_10000589_pt1 | contig 18171 bp, 13 predicted proteins | sample ER_DNA_117_FD_194482 | JGI IMG/M metagenome (GOLD analysis project Ga0307278, IMG submission 194482) | Bulk soil microbial communities from the East River watershed near Crested Butte, Colorado, United States - ER_DNA_117 | ecosystem: Environmental > Terrestrial > Soil > Floodplain | place...
GGGGTGACGCGCGGTTTTATCCGGTTCAGCGATGGTAGCTTTAGCGCGCCGATCGTCGACCCTAACGATACCGTCGGTTTTACCGAAGGACGCGGCATCAATAACTCACGCACAGTGGCCGGTGACTACGTGATCAGCGATGGCACGCTTCACTCGTTCTTCCTGTCGGGCGGCACCTTCACAGAATACGATGTTCCCGGCGCGGTCCAAACCAATCTGCTTTCGATAAACGATGCCGCTAGCTTTACCGGCGGGTTTGATCCTGACGGCAGCGGGATCTTCCAGGGGTTCGTCAGCGTTGGCGGAACCTTAACGTCGTTTAGCGTCCCGGGAGCTCTCTCGACCTTTGCTTACGAGATCAATAATTCAAAGCAATTGACGGTGGGATACTATATAGACAGCTCAGGAATCCTTCACGGCTACTTCCGGGACGCCAATGGGGCGCTGCACTTCCCGATCGATCCTTCGGGCTCCGTTGGGACAATCCTGTTTGGACTTAACGATAGGAACTGGGTGGTGGGCAGATACGGGGACAGCTCAGGCGCGACTCATGGACTCTTCTTTGTCCCGCCAAACCAATTTTCCACTTTCGATTATCCCGGATCGACCTTTACATCGCTTAACGGAATCAATGACAAGGGATTTATCTGTGGTCGTTACGTCGATGCTTCCGGCATTGCTCACGGATTCCTGGCTCGCGTCAGAGGCACACCGCCGACAAAAGAGGCGGGGACGGAAATGAAGGCGTTCGATTCCCGTTCGCTGGTCACTCCACTCAACTCGTCGCCCTCGGCGTGGGGAGGTGCAATGCCGGCGCGCTGAGGGCGCGCGCGCCGGTGCGCTCGGGTCAGTCGGTGAGCGGCAGAAGAAGATGAACCGGGCGCACTGCAGCTTGAGGTGAGCAAACCCGCACCGCCAGTGATTCGCAACAATCAATTAACCCGCCCAACTAACAAGCAGTAGTAATTAGCAATCAGCCGTACGCGGCCCGACCATGATCAGGCGCGATACTTGCTCGAGCTACTCAAGTGCGAAATTCAAAGCACTGCGTGCAAGTTCACAATTAGTCGAGTCATTTTTCGCGAGCCTTTCGGAGCGCGACGCGTCCTCGCGTCGCTTTTGAACAGGCAATCTATGCCGTCGCGCTGCCCTCGTCAGGATTGCCAAACTGAATTCCCTGCGCGAGTGGCAGCTCGCTGGAAAAATTAATCGTGTTCGTCTGCCGGCGCATATAACTCTTCCAGCAATCGCTCCCGCTCTCGCGTCCGCCGCCGGTATTTTTCTCGCCGCCAAAAGCGCCGCCAATCTCCGCGCCGCTCGTGCCAGTGTTCACATTCGCGATACCGCAATCGCTTCCAATCGCGCTTACGAATTTCTCAGCTTCGCGCACGTCGTTCGTAAAGATCGACGAAGTCAATCCTTGCGGAACACCGTTCTGGATGGCGATCGCTTCGTCAAAATCGCGGTACGTCATCAGATAAAGCAGCGGACCAAAAGTTTCGTGCTTCACGATCTCGAAATCCGGTTTTGCAGTAGCCAGGCACGGCTTCATGTAACAGTCTCCGGGAACGGTGAGCCGCTCCCCGCCATAAAGAATTTCGCCGCCTTCATCTTTCAATCGCTGGATCGAGTGCTGGACCAAGTCGACCGCGTTCTTGTCGATGAGCGGGCCCATCACGGTCTTGCGATCGAGTGGATTCCCGATCGCCAAAGATTTGTATGCAGTCAAAAGTTTGCGTCGAACTTTGGACGCGACCGATTCGTGTACGATCACGCGCCGTGTGGAAGTGCAACGCTGCCCGGCTGTACCCACTGCGCCGAAGAAGATCGATTGCGTCGCCATGTCCATGTCGGCACTTGGCGCAACGATGAGCGCGTTGTTGCCGCCAAGTTCCATGATTGTTCTGCCTAAGCGGCCGTGCACCGTTTTCGCGACGTTCAAACCCATATTTACCGAGCCTGTAGCAGAGACCAATGGAATCCGTGCGTCGTCCGCTAGTTTTTGCCCAACCGTCTTGCGGTCGCCGATCAGCAAAGTGAAAATCGCCGGGTCCGCGCCAGTTTCGCGGCAGACGCGCTCTGCGATTTTTGTGACCGCAATTGCGGTAAGCGGAGTTTTTTCCGAAGGCTTCCAAACCGTGGCGTCGCCGCAAACTGCAGCGAGCGCGGCATTCCATGACCAAACAGCGACCGGGAAATTGAAAGCGGTAATCACCGCAACGACGCCTAACGGGTGCCACTGTTCCATCAGCCGGTGACTGGGCCGTTCCGATTGGATGGTCAGACCGTATAGCATGCGCGATTGACCAACGGCCAGATCGCAGATGTCGATCATCTCCTGCACTTCGCCCTCGCCTTCCGCTATGATTTTCCCAGTCTCGATTGTCACGAGTTGGCCGAGCTCGCCTTTCAATTCGCGCAGCGCGTTGCCAAGGCGACGAACGGTCTCGCCTCGAACCGGACCGGGTGTCGTGCGCCATTTCGAAAACGCTTCCTGCGCACGCACGATTGCCGTCTTGTAATCGTCCTCGGACGCAGCACCGACGCTGGCGAGCCGTTGCCCGTCAATGGGCGAGATCTTGTCGATCCTCGCGCCGCTTCCGCGCCACTCGCCGCAGAAGACGCCAGGATTCTCGTCAACCAAGCCGAGTTTATCGAAGAGTGATTTCATACGCACGATGGAACGCAGACTTGCAGTCTGTGCGGCCAGCGGAGTTCCACTCCGCTGAATCTCAAACACCCCCGAATGCTTTCGGGGTTGGCCGCACAGGCAACATGCCTGTGTTTCGATCGCGCCGCGAACGTAGCATCGGCTGTAATCATTTCTGCCTTCGCTTGCGGCAAAATCTGCGCATCAACTCCATGGCCTCATCGACAACTTCCGCCGTCAGATCGAGCGGGGGACGGAAACGGATCGAATCCTCGCCGGAGCGGAGCGTGAGAACACCGAGATCGAAAAACCCCTTCCAAAATTCTTCGCGCGTTTTTGCGTCTGGAAGATCGAACGCGAGAAACATTCCCCGGCCACGCGCGGCGGAAATCATTGGCTCTTCATGTTGCAAATCGCGGAGTTGATCCAGAAAATACGCGCCTACTTTTGCCGCGTTCTCGACCAAATGTTCTTCTTCGATGATGCGCAAGTAATGTGTCGAGCGCACCATATCGGTGAAGTTGCCGCCCCAGGTCGAATTCAGCCTGCTGGATAAGCGAAACGCATTTTCCTTCACTTCATCGATGCGCGGACCGGCCATCACGCCGCAGACCTGCGCCTTTTTCCCGAACGCCAGCAGGTCTGGCAAAACATTGAAATGTTCGCAGCACCAGTTGCGACCGGTCGCCCCCATGCCGCATTGCACCTCGTCGAAGATGAGAAGCATCTCGTTTTCATCGCAAATCTTTCGCAATTTTTGCAGCCATTCGCCGCGGAAATGATTATCGCCGCCTTCACCTTGGATCGGCTCGATGATGATGGCACAAATGTCGATCTTGCGCTGGTCGATGAACTCGTGGATCTCGCGTTCCGCTTTCGCTTCGCGTTCAATCACGTCGGCTTCACGCTCCGATTCCGGCAACGAAAAATCGATCGAGGGATTAGAGACGCGTGGCCAATCGAATTTGGCGAACAAATCCGTCTTGCGCGGATCGGTGTTCGTGAGGCTCATGGTGTAGCCGCTGCGCCCATGAAAGGCGTGCCGAAAATGCAAAATCTGTGTGCCGCGCTCGCCATGGCCAGCCGCCATGTTTTTGCGTACTTTCCAATCCATCGCTGCCTTCAAACAATTTTCGACCGCAAGTGCTCCGCCCTCGATAAACAGATAACGCTCCAGCGGGGGCAATCCGACCACGCGCTCAAACGTCTCGACAAATTCCGCGTAGCCTTCGGAGTAAACATCCGAGTTCGCGATTTTCACTTTGGCCGCCCGCAAAAGATCGCGCTGAACATCGCGACCATTGAAGTGCGGATGATTAAACCCCACCGGCATCGAGCCGAAAAACCCGTAAAGATCGATCAGCCGACGATCGCTGGCGGCGTCGTACAAATATGAACCGCGGCTTTTCTCGAGATCGACTACGACCTTGAACCCGTCGAGCAACACGTGTTGCTCGATTATTTCGAGGACATTCGATGGCGCTATTCCTTTTTGTTTTTCGCTCTTTGTGGCGCGGCTTCGAAGTGAAGCCGCCTCCGTGAGCACGGGCGGCATACTCATCCGTTGAGGTTAGCTGTGCCGAAAGGCTTGGTCAACCATCGCGGGCGGAGGATAGGCTTCTAGCCTGTCTCGGCCAGCGGGCATCTTGCCTGCTGGGATTGCTATTCGCCAGGCTGGAAGCCCGGCTGCCGAGTCAGGCAAAGATGCCTGACGCCCTACACAATGCCGTCGCGCAAACTCTCGTGTTTTTCCGCAAGCAACTCCTGTGTGAGCTTATAGCCGCGTTTGTCCACGTTACGCTGCGTGCCCGCGAAATGAGTATTGATGCGCAGACGGGCGGAGCGACAGAAATAATCGGCGACGGAAAGAACTTCATCGGCGGGCGCGCCGTTATTTATTTTCCATTGAGCAAAGGAACAAGTCGCGCTGATTGCGAATAGCTCGGTCGCAATTCCGACGAAGCGCGAGAGCAACAGTTGTTCGCGGTCGAGCTTCGGGCCGAACCGAGCCATGGCGTGAAACAGGCCGCGCGCAAGCCGCTTGCTTGTCCGCGCGGCGTAATTGACATGGCCGGCCAACGTCCCATGCAGATTGTCGATCTTGCCAGCGCCGTTCCGTAGCCACTGTCGCGGATACCAGCCGGCGTAAAATTTTCCAGAACTGAAGACCGCCTTGAGACGTTCCGATTTCGGCAGTTGCGTGTTGAACATCGCACCGCCGACTTTCAAATGCGGATCGAGCGCTTCGCGAGCAATGAAGAGCCGCATGATTTCACTTGAACCTTCAAAAATCGTGTTCACGCGGCAATCACGCAGGAATCTTTCCACTGCGATCGGCGGCTCGCCCCGTCCGGCGAGCGATTGCGCAGTTTCATAGCCGCGACCGCCGCGCACTTGCATCGCGTCGTCGGCAATCTTCCAAGTCATTTCCGTCGCCCACATTTTGCACATGGCTGTTTCGATGCGCAGGTCGCCCGTTTTACGGTCGAGCAGCGATGAACTGAGGAAGGTCATCGCTTCCATCGCGAAAACGTTGCCCGCCATCTCCGCGATTTTTCCTGCAATAGCGGCATGTTGACCGATCGGGACCCCCCATTGAATCCGTTCGCTCGCCCACTTGCGCGAAATTTCCAGCAAGCGCTTGGAAACGCCCACGCACGCGGCTGGCAACGTAAGTCGCCCCGTGTTCAAAGTAGTAAGCGCGACTTTGAGTCCTTTGCCTTCGCCCGCGATAATATTTTCTCGGGGCACGCGCACATCTTTGAACGTGACGACCGCATTGTAGAGCGCGCGCAATCCCATAAACCGGCAGCGGTACGCGATCTTCAGGCCCGGCGTGTCCACGTCGACAATGAATGCCGTGATTTGTTTGCGCTCTTTTCCGCCCACGATCTTTGGCGGCGTACGCGCCATCACCACCAGCACGCCTGCTTTCACGCCGTTTGTGCACCAAAGCTTCTCACCGTTCAGAATGAACTCAGAGCCATCAGGCGTTGGCTCTGCGCGCAGGCTCATCGTCGCCGGGTCGGAGCCGGCGTGAGATTCGGTCAGGGCAAACGCCGAGATTTCGCCACCTGCAACGCGTGGCAGATATTTTTGTTTTTGTTCCTCTGTGCCAAACAAAAGCAACGGCTGCGCGACCCCGATTGATTGATGCGCCGAAACCAGCGCGGCCACATTTCCATCCCAACTGCCGAGCAAAACCGCCGCGCGCCCGTAGTTATACTGCGATAAACCGAGCCCGCCGTATTTCTGTGGCACCTTGATTCCAAAGGCACCGATCTGCGCGAGGCCGGCAAAATTTTCCGGCGGAATTTCACCGGTACGATCGATCTCGTCTGGATCGACGTGATCGCGCAAATAAGTTTCCAGGTTTTGCAGGAACGATTCGCCGGCAGCGCGGTCCTCCGCGCTTTGCGCCGGGTACGGGTAAATCCGATCGAAGTCATATCGTCCGACGAAAAGATTGCTGGCGAAACTGCCGCGATCTTCCAGTGGATCGCGCGCGGCCTCGGCCAGTTCGAGCGCTTCGCGCTGGCCTTTGACCATCTTCGAAGTGTCGATGACGGCAGACACAGGCTTCTCCGGCTCGCCACTGGACGAGTCCGTCCGACTGGCGGACTTTGCGCTGGTTTCTTCAGCGATCTGTTTTTCGGGTGCTTCGAGCGGCGATTTCATGGGCGATTCATGTGGAGGATAGTCTTCCAGACTGTCTCGGCCGGCAGGCTTCCAGCCTGCTGTGAGTACATCGCCGTAAGACTCGACAGGCCGGAGGCCTGCCGGCCGAGACAGGCAAGATGCCTATCTTCCGCTCGAGCCCGGCCACTTCAGTTTTCATAAAATCTCGTTCCATCTCGCGCGTGCTTTTTCAATATCTCACACGGTGCAAACTTCTCTTCGCTCTGCGCGAGTCGCTCCATTTCTTCGACGGTCTTTTTCAGACCAAAATGTTCCGCGAAACGCAATGGCCCGCCGCGGAATGGCGCAAAACCGGTTCCCAAAATCATTCCGTAGTCCGCGTCCTCCGGCGAATCGACGATGTTCTCTTCTACACAGCGGGCGGCTTCGTTCACCATAAGAAAGATAAGGCGGTTGCTGAGAGTGGAAGCGGCGCCCTCGCCGATGGTTTGTCTGGAACCAAGCGACGAGGCGTCGCTGCTGCGCCATTTTTCAAGCGCGTCGTTAGGCGTTTGCGTTTTGGCTTCGTATTTGTAAAAACCAGCGTTCGCTTTTCGGCCCAGCATCTGGCCATCGCGCAACCAGAGCAGCACAGTGGGCACGTGGTCGCGCATTCCGTAGGCTTTCTCAAGCGTATTGCCAATATCGACAGCGATATCGACGCCGATTTCATCAATCAAACGCAGCGGCCCCATCGGCATTCCCCATTGCAAAAGAGCATTGTCGATCTTGTCCGCGTCCACACCGCTTTGAAACAGCTCCGCGGCATCGAGCAGGTAAGGGAACAAAACGCGGTTGACGAGGAACCCGGGGCCGTCTCGCACAATCACAGGTAGTTTTCCGATTTGCCGCGCAAAGGCGAGCGACCGCTCGCGCGTCTCCTCGGACGTTTGGTTTGCAATTACAACTTCCACCAGTTTCATTCGACTCACTGGATTGAAAAAATGCAGACCGATGACGTGCTCGGGCGAAACGGTTGCGTCGGCGAGCTTGCTAACTGGAAGGGCCGACGTATTCGTAGCGACGATCGTCTTAGGACCGGCCTGCATCGCCAACTCGCGGAAGATTTCTTTTTTGATCTCGATCTTTTCCGACGCGGCTTCGATCACAAATTGCACGTCACGCAATTCCATCGGCGCAGTCGATGCCACAATCCGGGCGCGTCCCTCTCTTGCTTTTTCCGCGCTCATCAAACCGCGCTTTACTGCGTCGGCGTAAGTCTTCTCAACGTTAGCCAGACCGCGGTCGACTTGCTCCCGTGCGATGTCGCGCAGGATCACCGTAACGCCGCGAGAGCTGAGCCACTGCGCGATGCCTGAACCCATTACGCCCGCCCCGATCACGGCGGCGTGCACTACCTTTTGCGCGGGAATCTTCGCAGAACCTTTCTTGTATTTCTCGGCCAGAAAGAAATTGCGGATCAGGTTTTGAGTCGATTCGGTTTTGCTGAGATCGACAATCGCGTCCAGCTCAAAGGCGAGCGATTGCTGGGTGGAAGCAAAAAGACCTTTCTTGATCACTTCGAGCGCGCGCGCCGGCGCCAGATTATGATTGCGCGGCGCGGGAATTTCCTGATCAATCTTCGGTGCAGGTGAAGGTTTGCGTTTTCCATCGCGCAACTTCTTCTGTGCAAGATCGACCAGTTGATCGCGCGGCGCGACTTCATCGACCAAGCCGAGCTTCAAGGCTTCCTGCGTAGAATAAAGCTTCCCCTTCAAAATCACATCGGCGGCCTTGTCCACGCCAATCAAGCGCGGCAGGCGCGTGCAGCCGCCCCACGCGGGAATTAACCCGAGCGTCGTTTCCGGCAGACCGATACGTGTACTTGGATCATCCGACGCGACGCGATGATCGCAGGCCAGCGTGATCTCATAGCCGCCGCCTGCGCAAGCCCCATGGATTGCCGCAGCGGTAGGAATCGGTAATTCGGCAAGCCGGTTGAGGATCCGCTGTCCTTCGGCAATGAACGCACGCATATCCCCGGTTTGCGCTTGTTTCAACAGCGTCTTCAAATCCGCGCCGGCGATGAAGATCGAGTTTTTCGCCGACGTAATGATCAGCCCGCGCAACGAACTCTCGTTCTCTACAAAATCGAGATGTTCATTTAACTCATCGAGAGTAGCAGCGTCGAAAATGTTCGCGCCCGATTCGGGACGATCGAACGTAAGCACGCAAACGTGATCCCCGCCGATGTCACGCCGAATCATTGGGCCTGTCGCAACTGCCGCCATAAGAATTATCTTGGTTCTTTTCGCGCAAATTCCAAGCGGAGACAGAATCCCCGCCACAAAACAATAGTAAGAGATTCCCATTCGACTTCGCTCAGGGCAAGACTTTCGCTCGGATGAGAAGAAGATGATTTGGAAGCGCAACCGGGAATGCGGAGGTGGATCGGTCGTTCCGCAGGCGATGTTATTATCCGGCCTTCGGCCGCATTTTTCTAGCATCGAGCAAGGGACTGCTCGATCCACCGATTGACGCTCTCCACGGCTGAGTGTTAGAACTCGGCGGCAGTTGCGCATGAAAATTCTCTTATGGTCGGCAAAATCTTAGAACCAGAAATCAGAAGCCTGATCGACGCCCGTAATTTCGGTGCGTTGCGTGAGGTGTTTCGGGAATGGCCGCCGGCCGATGTCGCGGAAGTGATCCTCGATTTGCCGGAAGACGAACAGGTGATCATCTTTCGTGTTCTGCCGCATGCGCTGGCGGCGGACGTTTTTGAATATCTCGATTTCGATGCGCAGCAGAAACTGCTGCGTGCCGTGGCACACGAGCAGGTTGTAGGCATTTTGAACGAGATGTCGCCGGACGATCGCACGGCGCTACTCGAGGAATTGCCGAGTGCTGCGGCGCGACAGCTGATCAGATTGCTGACGCCCCAGGAACGGCAAGTCGCGCAGTCATTGCTCGGTTACCCGGAAGGCAGCGTCGGTCGCTTGATGACGCCAGATTTCGTCGCCGTGCACGAGGATTGGACGGTGCAACAAGTGCTCGATTACGTACGCGAACATGGCCGCGACAGCGAGACGCTGAACGTTATCTACGTTGTCGATGATCGCGGGAAGCTCATCGATGACCTGCGGATGCGCGAGTTTCTACTCAGACCACTCACCGCAAAAGTCAGCGACTTCCGCGACCGAACATTCGTCGCGTTGAATGTGACCGATTCGCAGCAGGACGCGCTAAACATTTTTCGCAAATACGATCGCACCGCGCTCCCAGTGGTGGATTCCAGCGGCGTGGTCGTCGGCATCGTAACTATCGACGACATGCTCGATGTCGCTGAAGCGGAAGCTACTGAGGACATCCAAAAATTCGGCGGCATGGAAGCGCTGGAAGAGCCGTATATGCGAATTCCGCTCTGGCGAATGATCCGCAAGCGCGCCGGCTGGCTTGTGATTTTGTTCTTGGGCGAGATGTTGACCGCGACGGCCATGGCAAGTTTTCAGGATGAAATCGCCAGGGCCGTGGTGCTGGCATTGTTTTTGCCGCTGATCATTTCCAGTGGCGGCAATTCCGGCTCGCAGGCATCGACTCTGATCGTCCGCGCGATGGCGCTGGGACAGGTGACGCTACGTGACTGGTGGCGCGTGGCGTTCCGTGAGATTCGGGCCGGTTTGTCGTTAGGCTTGATCCTGGGCACGATCGGAACCTTGCGCGTAGCGCTATGGTCAATCGTTGGGGAGAAATATTTTCATCGTGAGTTGTACGGTCCGCATTGGCCGCTCGTCGCAATAACAGTCGGCCTCGCGCTCGTAGGCGTGGTGCTTTGGGGCTCGCTCTCAGGGTCAATGCTGCCGTTTGCTTTACGACGCGTCGGCGCCGATCCCGCGACGTCTTCCGCTCCCTTCGTCGCCACTCTTGTCGACGTTACCGGATTAATCATTTATTTCAGCATCGCGTTGGTAATCATGCGCGGCGCAATGCTCTAACTGTTGTTGCCGTAATCGCCGATCGCAGTCTTGGCTCCGGCGAGAAATAGGCTGGCCGGGGTCAGCGACCCCGGCTACAACTGAGACAATCATGTTGTCGATCCAAAAAATCCTCGGACGCGACCAAAAGTTTTACGATTTGCTGGAGGCGAGCGCGCAGCAAGCGGACGCGAGCGTGCATCATTTGATCGCGCTGCTGGAGCGGCTCGAGCAAAAAGAGTCGCCGCAGAGCTTGGAGGAATTCGTGCGCAGCCGGCGTAAAGACAAGCAAATCACGCAGGAACTGACCGAGCAACTTTGCAAAACCTTCATCACTCCTTTGGAACGTGAAGATATCCAAGCGCTGGCGGCGGCACTCTATAAAATTCCGAAGACAGTTGAAAAGATCGGTGAGCGCGTTTTGATCTGCCCGGAGGAATTGCAGGGCCGCAGTTTCCGCAAACAGGTGGAACTTCTCGAGCAAGCCGCGGAGACGGTCCTGGCCATGGTGAAACAATTGCGCAAAGGCACCGACGCGGCGACAGCGCGCGAGATGAATGCCAAGCTTCAGTCGATCGAAGGCGACGCCGACAAACTCGAGCTCGATCTGCTGCGCGATCTTTACCAGGGCGATTACAAAACGAAGCAGGTGATTTTTCTGCGCGATCTGTTCGAATTAATCGAAAAAGTGATCGACCGCTGCCGGGACGCGGGAAATATCGTCCTAGAAGTGGCGCTCAAGTATTCGTAGCCGACTGCGGCTGATGCTTACCTTTCTTTCCGTCGTTCTCGCGGCGATCATTTTTGAATACAGCAACGGCTTTCACGACGCCGCGAATGCGATCGCCACCGTGGTGTCGACCAAAGTCCTTACGCCGCGTCAGGCGATTGCAATGGCCGCGTTCTTCAATCTCACCGGCGCGCTCCTCGGCGGCGCCGTTGCATCGACCATTGGCCAAGGGCTGGTGGACACAAACGTGGTCACGATGTCCACGGTGCTTTGCGCGGTCATCGCTGCGTTCGCCTGGAACATCACCACCTGGTGGTTCGGTTTGCCCTCGAGTTCGAGTCACGCGCTCATCGGCGGACTTTGCGGGGCGGCGGTGGCCACGGCCGGCGGCAGTTGGTCGGTCATAAAATGGAACGCGGGTGTGTGGCCAAAAGTAGTTGTGCCCATGATCATCTCCCCATTCGCAGGCTTTATTTTCGGCGCGCTCCTGATGTTTTTGCTTTTTGTCGCGTTGCATCGCTTTACGCCACATTTTGTGCAATCGCTTTTTGGCAAACTGCAAATCTTCAGCGCGGCTTGGATGGCGCATAGCCACGGTAGCAATGACGCCCAGAAAACCATGGGCATCATCGCGCTCGCTCTTTTTACCGGCACAAAAGGGGGAAGCTTCAATCATCTGCCCGGCTGGTTGGGTTTTCTTAGAACTCCGACCTTCGCTTTGCCCGCCTGGGTCATAGGTCTCTGCGCCGCGACCATGGCGGTGGGAACAGCCGCGGGTGGTTGGCGCATCATCCGCACACTCGGTCACCGCATGGTAAAATTGCAGCCCGTGCATGGATTCGCGGCAGAGACGAGCGCCGCGCTCATCATTCAGGCAGCCAGTTATTACGGCATTCCGCTCTCCACCACGCATGTAATCTCCACTTCGATCATGGGCGTAGGCGCGGTGAAACGTTTCAGCGGTATGAAATGGGTGGTCGTTGAGCGGATTATTTGGGCATGGCTTTTTACTCTGCCCGCCAGCGGCCTGATTGGCTACGCGCTCGCGCGTGCGGTAGCGGCGCTTTGATTTTTCGTCTCTCGAATTACAAATAATTCCGGACCATTCGATCGGTACAAACTCAAAGACTACCGAGATACGGCGTGCCTTTGCGAATTTTTCGATGTCTGCGACGACTTCATGAGGTGGGTATCCAAGCGCCGGAAACTCTCTTGCCATTTCATATTTGCCCCAATTGATCTTTGTGCCTGGCGGCAAACTCCGCAGCCGTCGCTTCAGGCTCTTTTCACGTTGTCCAATTCATAACTCTTAATTGCGACCAACTCACCTCGCGTGTCATCCTGAGCGGAAGCGAAGGATCTCCCAAAACTCAAGCGGCACGCTAAGGAACCTGTGTGATCAACCAGCTTATGGAAGATCCCTCGTCGTCTCCGCTGACTCGGGATGACAGAATAGCTATTTCTTGATCGCAACCCATTCGTTGCGTGCGCGCGAATCGGCGACTGCCTGGACGACGCGCATGTAGCGAACGCCTTCTTCGAAATTCGGTCGCGGCCGGATACGGCCCTTGGATTTTACCGCGGCGAGAAAATCTTCTTCTACGCGCCATTCGCCTTCCAGTTCCGGGGAAAGATCGACCGCGTGCAGGGCGCGATCGCCGAGTTTGCCCGCCTGCACAACGTCGGAGCCAAAATCGTAAGTGAGAGTGCCGACGCTGCCGTAAATTTCCAGTCGATCGCTCGGCGCCATGGCATCGACACCGCTAAATTCGAGCACGCCTTCCGCGCCATTGTCGAACGCGCAAAGGACAGTCAACAAATCGGGAATGATCACCTCATAGCCCTGACGCAGCGGGTGCACCATTTTGCTGCGTGCGAAAACGCCGTTGATGTCTCCGAGCCAGCGTTGTAACACTTCGACGTAAATCCCCAGCGTAAGCACGTTCAGTCCGCTGATCTCGATCCTTTGCCGCCAATGCGGCGGGGCGTTCGGATCCAGATAATTGCTGGTAAAGCTTTGCAGACGCACGTGATGCGGACTGCCGATGTAATTTTCGGCCAGGATCTTTTTCACCAGCAAATCAGCGCGCATCCCCATGGGTGGCGGACAAAGCATCGTTACCAGCTCGGGATATCGCTTCGATGTTGCCAGCATTTCCTCGGCTTCGGCCAGGTCCATCGACATCCGTGCCTGGCAAAAAACGTGTTTGCCCGCTTCAAGCGCCGAGATCGTTACCGCCGAATGCATGTAGGGCGGCGTGCCGATCCAAATAATATCGAGGTCGGGCAAGGCGAGTAGATCGGCCCAGTTCTGCATCGGCGTCGCCGACGGACAATTTTCGCGGCAAAAATTTTCCGAACTTTCGTACGTTGAATTAGAGACAGCCACTATCTCGACTTCAGGATGTTTTATTAACGCCGGCAAATGACGGGCGCGAACGATGCTGCCCGCTCCCACAATTCCGATCCGCAGTTTCTGATTATTTTTTGTCGTCATGTATCAAATGCGCTGTCAATCTTGCGAAACCGGTGGCCTCTTGCGCGAGATAAATTTGACCGCGTCACGGGCCGCCCGTTCAATCCGGCAACGAACGGCAGGGACGGACTGCCGAGTCGTCCGAGGTGGAACGTTGTGACGTGCCCAGACGGTAACGCGTAGCCCCGGCGCCTGAGCCTCCTCACAAGTATCGTTCTCCATTCGTGTTTATTGGTGTCTATTCGTGGTTAACATTCACTTGACCGACGCGCCCGTGCGCGGCAGCTTACGCGCCTCTTTTGGAGTTACATCATGTCAAAGATATGCAGCATTACAGGATCAAGAGCGTCGCGCGGCAGCGTCATTCATCGCCGTGGTCTGGCCAAGAAAAAGGGGGGAGTCGGCCGCCACATCACGAAGAATGTGCCGCGCGTTTTTGCGCCCAATTTGCATGAGCACCGCATTTGGGTGCCCGAGCTGAAGAAGTTTGTGCGTATTCGCGTGACCGCGCGGGGTCTGAAGACGATCAACAAAAATGGCGCGTATCGCGCTTTGAAAAAGGCCGGCGTTATTTAGCTCTGAACGAAAGCTGCCTGATTTTCGATCTAACGGTCGTCGATGGACTTCACCCTTCTCAAATCGAAAATCCATCGCGCTACCGTGACGGGCGCGAGTTTGGATTACGAAGGTAGTCTGACGATTTCATCTGATCTGGCTGAATTGGTTGGGCTGCTCGAGTACGAAAAAATCCTCGTCGGAAATCTGAACAACGGCGAACGTTTTGAAACCTACGCGATTTACGGGGAGCCGCAGCGCGGAATTATCGAACTGAACGGCGCCACGGCCCACCTGGGAAAAATTGGCGATCGCCTCACCATTATGGGCTTTGGCCGTCTCGCGCTAGGGGAGGCTGCGATTCATCGGCCGCGGATTCTTGTATTGGACGAAAAGAATGAAATCCTCCGCTACAAGGAAGGCGATTCGATGCCATCGTTCAAGGTCGTAAGCGGGGAGTAGAGCGGCGAGGGGCTCACCAAGGCGAGCGCCAGATTTTCGTCTGTGGCTGGGACAGCCGCTACTTCAGCAGATTTCGCTTTTCCTCGGGGAATGTCCAGCGAGCCATCGTTGAACTCGATCACGTAACCTTCGTTAATCAACCAGCGAAGGTCGGAAGCAAAGGCGAGTTTACGCGAGTCCGCTCCTTCGCTCGCAATATCAGTAATCAATTTCCCAAAAAGTTCTTTGCGATTAATCCCCGGCACTGCTGCCAGCGCTCCAAGGATCGCATTCACCGATGAAGATACTTCAGCTTGCGCGTGGACAAAGGGTCGGACCCGGATTGGCGAGACGAATAACATGCCACGGCGATGCCGGAAGACATTGAGGCCAGCTTGTCGAAATCGGCCGGCCAATTCCTGCATTATGTTCGATGGCGATCGGGCCTCGCACGCCCAGGCATCTTCAATCGCACGATTGAGCACGCGATCGGGCAAACGCCGGCTTAAAACTCCGCCGATGATCACTTCCTCTAGGTTGTGCAAGAGGTCGGGCAAATAATTTGAACGAAAATGCCGTTCTGCCTCGGTTGCCGAGGAGAATGTCGAGGGCGTTTCTTCGCGCGACGTTGTATATGTCGTCACTGTTCGCGCTTCTTCCTTCCATCGCTCGATCAATGCCGGGTCGTTCACGATTTCGATTTGCCGCTGGTAATCGGCAAAGCTCATTCGACGGCTAAAGCGCTGTTCATAAAGGCTGCGAAGTTGCGGCTGATAATTGTGGTGATTGGTCGGGCCAAGCAGAGCCCCGCTCAATCGACATCGTGCGACATTAGAGAAATTTCCCTTGATCGGATCGGATTGCGTGATGTCGATTTTATAGAAATCCTCATGGGCGAATCGAAACGCGTTCCGCTCAAGAAATTCCTGATCAAGAGATACGGATCCATTCTCACCCATTTGGTAAAGCAGCGATTCCGCCTTTGCCGTCAAACGAACCTCGTAGCGTTCCGGTTTTTCCAGGAACAGGCGCGCGAGCGCAAAAAGCGAATAGGCAACTGAGCCCGACTTAATCTGTGCCACTACATTCTCGAACGCCGGCGAGTACGGCAGAAAACGAACCGTAATTTCCGGTGGCGATCCCGCGACCTGAGCATGCCGATCTTGTGAGGGGCGATCTTTGGCTTCGTGAGGACGATACTCACGCCCGCCCGTCTTCTTTCGCAATCCGCCTTGCTTCTCTTTATCGGCCGCGGATGTTCGCCGCGGCGAATCCGTCCGTCGCCGAATTGGATGCTCGCCACGGCGAATCCGTCCGTCGGCGGATTGGATGTTGGCAGGTCGGCGTTTTCCGCCACCATCTCGTTTATCGCGCGGAGAATGCTGCCGACCGCGAGGTCCCCTTCCCTCCTCCTCCCCCGTGTAATGCTCGTAGTTCCTCGCCTCAGCGGGTTCTCTCACCCACGCAGGCAGCAACTTCAAATCGAGAAAATCGGCAGCTCCGACGGTGGAAGAGGACATCGTTTCCATTTACTCGAACAATAAAAGAAGTAAACACGAACGTGTAGCGGCGGCTGGCCGCAGCAGCAACGGTTCAGAGCTGCGCGCAAGGACATACGCCTCTACAATTCCCGAAATTGATTGACAAGCTCTCTAATTCATTTACTTGCCATGCTGTGCCCGGATAGTGCCGGCAATTGCCGGACTTTTCCATGCGCGATCAACACCAACAGAACAAATTTTATGGCGGAAAAATCAATCGAAGAAAAGGTTAAGGACATCATCGTCGAGCAACTCGGCGTCAACCCGGAGCAAGTCACGCCGCAAGCCTCTTTCATTGAGGATTTGGGCGCTGACTCGCTGGATATTGTCGAACTGGTGATGGCGTTTGAAGAGGAATTTTCCGTCGAAGTCCCGGACGAAGACGCCGAAAAGCTGCAAACGGTCGGCGACGTCATTAAATACATCGAAGAAAAATCTTCCAAACAGTAGTCGGCGCGGCATTCCGCCGCGGCAGATTTCGCAGTACGAAAAAACACGGCTCTGGCCGTGTTTTTTGCTTATGGGTTGCGAAGAAGGGGAAGAGGCTCAGACTAATCTCCGATGAGCTTCTCGCTTTTTGAAAGACCCCTTTTTCAAGTAGGAGGCCATTACGTCACGTTTCTGGGACTGATTGCGTTTGTCGGTCTTTTTGCGGCTGGGCTCATCATCGCCCGGATGTTGCAAAGCCAGTTCGTCCGCCGCTTTTTCAGCCGCTTCAAGATCGACACCAACTTCATCGCGATCGTCACGACGATTTTAAGCCTGGCTGCGCTCGTCTTTTTCACGGTCAGCGCGATCAATGCAGCAGGGATTCCGCTGGCTTGGACTGCGCCTTTGCCGGCCGTTTCGCTAAGTCTCCTTCAGATTTTTCTGCTTGTTGCCCTTCTGGTGGCGGTTTTTTGGATCTCATCCAGAACGAAACGCTTTCTTTTCAATCGGTTTCTCGTCAATAGCGGACTGGATCGTGCCCTCCAGTACGCGATTGCCCAAATCATTAGCAACGTCGTGCTGGTAGTTGGCGTTTTGATTGTCCTGGAAAATACCGGCATTCATCTGGGCGCACTGGCTGTTTTTGCAGGCGCGGTCGGCGTGGGTGTCGGGTTCGGCCTGCAAAACATCGCCAGCAATTTCATCAGCGGTCTGGTGATTCTGGCGGAACGACCAATCACAATCGGAGATCGCGTCGAGGTAGCGGGGATTACCGGTCAGGTGCAGCAAATTCGCGCCCGCAGCACAGTAATTCGGACGAACGACAACATCACCATGATCGTGCCAAACACGAAATTCATCGATTCGCCGGTAACCAACTGGACTTATGGAGACCCGCGGGTGCGATTCCGCATCCCGGTCGGAGTCGCTTACGGCAGCGATATCGGGAAAGTGCGCGAGGCTCTGCTCGCCGCCGGACGTGAAAATCCGAACACCTTAAAGGATCCGGCGCCGAGCGTTTTTCTCGGGAAATTCGGCGACAACTCGATCGATTTTGAGCTGGTGGTCTGGAGTAGTGAGATGAGCGCTCGCCCAAGCCGCTATCGCAGCGATCTCAACTTCGCCATCGTTGAGAAATTTCTTGAGGCCAAGATCGAGATGCCGTTTCCGCAGCGCGATCTCCACATTCGCAGCGGCACGCTCAAGGTGGAAAATGTCACAGAGCGAGAAACAACAAAACGCCGCGAATCAGCGGATGTTTCTTCCGATCTGCGGAATGCGGACTAGATTGAATCACTCCGCTTTTAAATGCGTAATGATTCAGCACAATTTTTGTTTAGGCGCTCTCGTTGGAGGACCTCAATGAATCGATTAGAGGGCACCGCTCTGACCGCATTGTTGTAGTGGCAGCCGTGTCGGCTGCTCTCGATTTTTACACGCGACACGCCTGCCTTTACAGTCTCTTCAGACCCAACTTTGAGAACGCCTGAATTGGGTATTCTCCCTCGTCCAATTCGGTCACTCTTTTCTTTTAGATGCAAGTTACTAGCACTATTCCGTTCCCGCAGGGCGTGTTGAAAATTCTTACCCGCGCGGAATTGCAGAACTGCAGCGCATGGAAACGGGCATTTCGGAATAAGTGCAAAGATCATCGTTACTACGAGATCGTCGACGAGACGTTGGAGAGCGATTTCGAGCATCATTATTTCGTTCTTGAGGATGATTCCGGCAATGTGCGGGCAATCCAGCCGGTGTTCTTT
>Ga0307278_10000591_pt1 | contig 18144 bp, 13 predicted proteins | sample ER_DNA_117_FD_194482 | JGI IMG/M metagenome (GOLD analysis project Ga0307278, IMG submission 194482) | Bulk soil microbial communities from the East River watershed near Crested Butte, Colorado, United States - ER_DNA_117 | ecosystem: Environmental > Terrestrial > Soil > Floodplain | place...
AATACGACACCGCCGTGCGTTACCTTGAGCAAGCACGTCAGTTCCTGCCGAATAACAGCCGGATCCCTCAATTGCTGGCCTTAGTCGCACGGAGGCGAGGCCAGTGGGACCAGAGCGAGGCCTACTTCAACCAAGCCGAGCGGCTTGACCCGCGCAACGCTAATCTAGTCGCCCAGCACGCGCTTTCCTATGCCTTTCTTCGTCGTTTCTCAGAAGCCCTGCGAAAACTTGATCAGGTTCTCAACATTACACCGGACGACGTCGATACCCTCGCGCTAAAGGGGGCTATTGCACAAGCCGAGGGCGATCTGCCGCGTGCTGCTGCGCTCCTAGCTCCGCTCCGCCCGGCCGCCGACCTTAACCAGGCTCTGGAAACACAAGTGTACCAAGGTATCCTGGAGCGCCGCCCCGCACCAATCATTCCCCGGTTAAAGGAAATGCTTGCCAGACCAGATCCGGCATTGGGTTACATCAATGGCGAACTGCGCTTCTGGTTAGGTTGGGCCCAAGAAGTCGCCGGCGACCATGCCGCCGCGCAGGAAAGTTGGCGACAAGCACGCAGCGAACTGGAACCCTTCCTCAAAGATCAGCCGGAAAATGGTAGGCTCATTGGAGATGTTGCGCTCACCAATGCCAGTCTCGGCGACAAGGCCGCCGCATTGGCTCTGGTCGAACGGGGAATCGCTGCGAATCCGATCGAAAAAGACGCTGTGTTTGGTCCCAATTCGCTCGAGATACTCGCTCGGGTAGCGGCGCGGATGGGAGAGCCCGATCGCGCCATCGCCGCTTTACAGAAACTGCTCTCGATGCCGTACGCGGGCCCACTGCGTGAAGACATACCGCTCACTCCTGCGCTGCTTCGGCTCGATCCGATGTTCGACCCGCTACGCGGCGATCCGCGCTTCCAAAAGCTCGCCACGTCGCCTGCGCCAAAGTAACTGCGGGGGAGTGCACGCAGCTCGCGTGTTGGTTTCGGCAGCTTGCCGGCTGTGCCCGGGATTTGCGAAACAGACGGCAATCCAACGGCCCCAGTGTTGATATTCGCATCCCAATACGCGAGGCGCGGCGCGCGGTCGATTGGAGCGTTGTTCTCGCGTCAGGGAGAAGCCAAGCCGAACCGGAGGTTGCGCAGGGCCGCGCTCGCGGAGCTCTGCCAAACCTATTGGCCGCCGCTTTACCGCGCCGGCTCAGGCCGCCGAGTCAGCGCGGGTATTGCTATCTTCCTAACAGGGTGAATATTGCTATGTTCGCAACAGCGGTGAACGCGCAACACAAGCCCGCGGAACCGACACTCGATCTTCCGCTCGAGATTGCGCACCTCCTGTTAATCGACGTAGTGGGTTATTCCAAGCTGCTGGTCAACGAGCAGGTCGAGTTATTGCAGGAACTCAATCAAATCGTGCGAAGCACAGAGTGCTTTCGTGCGGCGGAAGCAAGCGGGAAACTCATCCGAGTGTCGACCGGTGATGGCATGGCGCTCCTTTTCTTCCGCAATCCTGAAGAACCGGTGCGATGTGCGCTCGAGATTAGTCGGACCCTGCACGATCATCCGCATATACAGCTGCGGATGGGAGTTCACAGTGGGCCGGTCAATCGAGTGACGGATGTTAACGACAAAACAAACATTGCCGGATCAGGTATGAACGTAGCGCAGCGGGTGCTGGATTGCGGCGATGCCGGCCACATCCTTTTGTCCGAGCATGTCGCCGAGGATTTGACCCAATACCGGCACTGGCAGCCGTATCTACGCGATCTTGGCGAGTGTGAGGTGAAGCACGGTCTGCGCCTGCACTTGTTTAATCTGTGCAAAGATGGTCTCGGCAATCCACAGGTTCCTGAGAAACTCAGGCGAAGAAGATGGAAACAGGACTCCGCTCTGGTTCGCCCAGTTAGCCAGCCTCGGTTCCCAAGGTTCCTCCTCACAGTTGCTTTAGCTGGCTCGGCCCTTGCTCTAACAATTAGTTCTTTGATCTTTTTCCATAGAGGACCATCGCGAGCGATTTCATCGACCGTTTCCCGAGCCGCAACGAGCAACGTGCCAGTTCCTATCCCTGAGAAGAGCATCGCGGTTCTCCCCTTCGAGAATTTAAGCGAGGAAGCAGAGAACGCCTATTTCGCAGATGGCGTCCAGGACGAAATTCTGAGCGCCCTTGCCAGGGCCGCCGACCTGAAAGTGATCAGCCGTACATCAACAATGCAATACAAGACCGGCGCTCCACGCAACCTGCGCGTAATCAGCGCTGCACTTGGCGTGGCGCATGTCGTCGAAGGAAGCGTTCAGCGTGCTGCCAATCGCGTACGTGTCAATGCGCAGCTGATCGATGCACGAACCGACCGGCAACTCTGGGCGCAAACTTATGACCGCGACCTTGCCGATGTATTCGCGATTCAAAGTGAGATCGCAACGTCGATAGCTGGCCAATTGCAGGCCAGGCTTTCGCCAGTGGAAAAGAATGCGATTGAGCAGGCCCCGACCAGCGACATCACTGCCTTCGAACTGTACGCTCAAGCCAAAAATGTTTTGGCGATCAGGAACGCCAGAGCGAATTTGCTGGAGGCGGTTGATTTATTGAACCAGGCTGTCACACGTGATCCATCATTTTTCAAAGCGTATTGCCAACTCGCTCATACTCACGATCGCCTTTATTTCCTCGGCTACGACCATACTCCCGCGCGTCTGGCATTAGCTGAAACGGCCATCCAAGCGGCATTTCGCCTCCGCCCGAATGCGGGTGAAGCGCACCTCGCTCATGCGCAAAATCTCTATCGAGGCTACCTCGATTATGATGGGGCTCTGGCCGAATTAAAAGTTGCCGCCCAGACGCTGCCCAGACGCTGCCCAATGACGCCGGTGTTTTCGAGCTAAAAGGTTACATCCAGCGTCGTCAGGGCAAACAAGAAGAGGCGGTGCGCAGTCTGGAGCGCGCCATTGATCTGGACCCGCGCAACACTTTCACGCTCCAGCAAATTGCACTCAGTTACCATCATCTGCGGCGCTTTGCCGAAGAAAAATCGGTATTGGACCGCGCCTTGGCTATCGAGCCGAATGACGTCGATACCAAAGTGGCGCGGGCATTCGTGGAATTCGATTGGAGAGCCGACACCCGCCCGTTGCATCAAACGCTCGATTCAATTCGGGCCACAAACCCAGCCGCCATGCAGGGTATCCCCGAGGCCTGGGTAATTTGCGCGCTGGCCGAGCGCGACGCCGCGGCCGCAAAAAATGCCGTGATCGCGGCAGGCGAAAATCCACCCTTAATCGATGAGGCTGTGAATTTCAGTCGCCCATTCATAGAAGGCCTTATCGCTCGCATGATGAAAGACGATAAGAAAGCTCATGCAGCTTTCACCGCAGCACGTGCGGAGCAGCAGAAGATCGTTCAAGCTCAGCCAAGCTACGGCCCGCCGCTCTGCGTGCTTGGTTTGATCGACGCTGGCCTTGGCCGAAAAGAGGAAGCATTGCGCGAAGGCCGGCGCGCGGTGGAGCTTCTTCCCGTGGAAAAGGATGCAATTAATGGTGTGGCGATGACCAAGTATTTGGCGATGATCGCTGCCTGGGTTGGTGACAACGATCTCGCCTGCGAGCAGTTGGCCGTCGCCATACGTCCGCCGAGCCGACTCACCTATGGCCAATTAAAACTGCTGCCGTTTTGGGATCCGCTGCGCGGCAATCCGCGTTTCGAAAAAATCGTCGCCTCTCTCGCGCCGAAGTAACGCCGGCACCTCGAGAATCGCGCACGAGCCACGAGGGATCGATGCACCGGAACGAAGTAATTGCGCACCATTTACGTGCCCATTCTGAGAGCGAGAAAAAGAGGCTGAAGCAACTCGACGCCCGCTAGCCGCCACGCCGGCGGGCTGACGGGCCAGAGAATAATTGACAAATTGAAGAATGAAACGCCGCGGCCAGTAGCGCGCAGATCGCAAACAGGAGCGCGAACGCGCTTACGTTCTGCACTTGGCATATTGCAAAAATAAATTGGCCGATAGCGACGTCGGCACCATCCAGTGAAGATTCAAACCCTTGATAGAAGTCGTTCAGCCGTCCTCTCCAACTTGTCGTGCTGCTGCTAACAATATTCGTCGACTTTGGATTCTTTGTTGCTACGAGCTTGGCACCTTGCTTTGTGCCGGGCGTTAGAATTCGCACCGTCACGAAACGTGGATGCGTTTTTGCCCAGGCGAGCGCCTTTTGTTTGCTATCGAAAAAACGATCGATGACGATAGCGTTGCGCTGCGCCGCGGTCCGCCCGCACGAGCGCGCGGCTTTGCGATTGACCACAGCCGGTCCGCTATCTACGGCCACACACGCTCCATCAGGAAAGACGACTTTGCTGCCATACGGAATTTTCTTTGGATCGACAGCGCAATGTCCTTCGCCCAGCCGTGCCCCGTTCCAAGATGCATGCTCGCCAGAACCTTCGCCACGCCAGTAAACGGTGACGCGCCCGAGCACTGAATGCTCGTCGGCGAACGCTTGGCATGCGAAAAGCAAGATGAAGGCGATTGCTTTAGCTAAGCCTTTCATACTGTCCTCCGGTATCCCTGCCGTAGAAATCCGGTGAGACGCAAATCGATGAGGGAAAATGTGAGGCAGTACGCTCTACATAGAATTCGCAACTGCGTCGCCGTTTGGTCTCGTATTGCCGCCCGTCGCGCCAAGAGCAATTTGTCTTGCTGACTTCAGTCTTAGCGTTGGATGTTGAGCGTTCGAGGTTGAGCGTTTAATCTTAACCTCCATGCGTTTCCGCACCTACAAGAACACCGACCTGACTGTTAGCGAGGTCGGGTTTGGTTTGTGGACGATTTCCACTGGATGGTGGGGGAATTTCACCGAGGGCGAAGCGATCGCGCTGATGCACAAAGCGTTTGATCTCGGTATCACTCTGTTCGATGCGGCCGACACTTACGGAAATGGATTGAGCGAAGAATTAATTGCTAAGGCGTTTCCAAATCAGCGGGACGAAATCGTGATCGCCACCAAGGTCGGCTACGATTTTGTTCATCACGGGGAGGCGCGCGGGCGCGGACAGCGGGAAATTCCGCAGGATTTTTCGCCGGAGGCGGTGACACGCGCGACGGATGCGGCGCTGAACCGATTGAAGACCGACCGGATCGATTTGCTCCAACTACATAACATTCGGATGGAGCAGGTCTATGATGACGCGCTTTGGACGACCCTTGAGAAATTAAAGACCGAAGGAAAAGTTCGGTATTACGGCATCGCGCTGGGACCGGCGATTGGCTGGCTGTACGAGGGCGTGAATTGCATTCGCGAACGCGACATCACGAGCGTGCAGCACATCTACAACGTGCTGGAGCAACATCCCGGGCGCGCCTTTCACCAAGCCGGAACCGACACCGGCAAAGACACCATGTTCCTGATTCGTGTGACGCATTCGTCTGGAATGCTCGAGGGAAAATACACTGTGGAGACAAAGTTTCCGCCGACAGATCATCGCAGCCATCGTCCGCGCAGTTGGCTGCTGAACGGAATTAAGAAGGTCGAGCAATTGCGGTTTCTTGAAAATTCCGACCGCACGTTGGGGCAAGCAGCGTTGCAATGGCTGCTCGCAGACGATCGAGTGGCTTCGACCTTGCCGAACATTTACAACGAAGAACAGCTCATCGAGTTCGCCAAGGCGCCCGAATGTCCGCCGCTCACCGCGGACGACATGGCAAAGATCGACGAACTCTATTCTGACAATTTTGGCGTCGAAGAAGAACCGCCAAAGTTCAAGGGAACAATGGAGCTGCCAAAGGAAACGGCGGCGGCATAGACACGAATTTCACGAATTCACACGAATTAGCTCGGGCGGGTTGAATCACGGTTGTGAGATTCGTGCCGATTCGTGTAATTCGTGTACCTAATCTGACTCGTCTTCTTCTTCTACCGGTTCGGCGCGACGGATTTCCGGTTGTTCACGACTGCGCCGCTGCTGATGGCTGGCTATCTTTTCACCCTTGTAAATGTCCTTAAACACATCTGCGATCATCGGCGCGGCAGCGGAACCACCATGGACCTTGCTGCCAACATCGCCCTCGTAAACCGCCGCAAACGCATATCGCGGTTGATCGGTGGGCAAAAATCCGGAGAACCATGCTGCGGTGCGCTCTTTGTTTTTTGGTCCCCATTGCGCGGTGCCGGTTTTTCCTGCGACTTCGACATTGTCGAGGCTGGCCTGATGCGCAGTGCCGCCTGCGCCATTCACGACATTGGTCATTCCCGTGCGCAATTCGTCCAGCGTCTCGGACGAGAGGTCGAGTGTGCGCTTGGCGCGCACCTGGTACGCGGTCACAAGTTGGTTATCGAATGTCTGCACCTGTTGGACCAGTCGCGTTTGATATAATGTTCCTCCGTTCGCGACGACGCTCATCGCCTGAGCCATTTGCAACGGAGTGACTTGTATGTCGCCTTGGCCGATCGACATGTTTGCGATGTCGCCGTTCAGTATTTTGCGGCCGTGCGTTGCCTTCATGTATTCATCATTCGGAATGCGGCCTTCCGCTTCGCCGCGCAACGGAATTCCGCACTTCGCCCCAAAACCAAGCTTCAATGCCCAATCGATAATTGGCCCCGCACCAGTCTTGATGCCGACCTGATAAAACCAGGTGTCGCACGATTCAGTGAGCGCCTGCACGAAGTTGAGCGCGCCGCGATCGCCCTTTTTCCAGTTGTGAAAAGTGACGTTGCCAACCTGAATTGCCGGCACGCATTCGTATCGATCGTCCGGATAAACTGCGTGGCTTTCCAGCGCGGCAATCCCCACCGCAACCTTGAAGGTTGATCCAGGCGGATACGACGAGCGATAAGCTCGCGGCAAAAGCGGAATGTCCGAATCGTCTTGCAACGCTTTGAATTGTTCGGCCGAGATCGATGGCACGAACAAGTTGGGGTCGTAAGTAGGCCAGGACGCCAGTGCGAGAATATCGCCGTTGGTTGGATCGATGATCACCATCGCGCCGCGTTTCGCCTTTGCTTCCAGCGCCTTTTCCGCCAGTTGCTGAAGGTGCAAATCAAGAGTGGTCACCACGTTGTATCCAGGCTCAGGCGGGGTGATAAGTTTTTCGGAAGTCTTCCGGCCGTCCTTGTCGAAAGTGAGTTTGTATTCGCCGTGCTTGCCAGTGAGCATCCCATTGAAGGTTTGCTCCAGCCCCTCGCGTCCCTCCGTTTCCGGCCAGAGCGTTTCGTGATTATCGACAATGCCGTCGGGATTTCGCCCGGTCTTCCCGGTGTACCCAATAATCTGTCCGGCAAGTTTCCCGTTCGGATAAATCCTCACATAAACAGGCCGCACCATAATGTCGGCGGGCAGATCACCTTTGATCTTTTCGTACTCTTCCTGGCTAAGATTCTGCGCTATCTCCAGCGGCATGATTCCGCGGTTGCGATAGTGACGAAGGATCGTGTCATCAGAAATCCGGAGCTCGCGGCCAATTAACTTGCGTGCCTTATCTATCTTTTCCCGGGTAAAGCTGAGCGCCTGCGCATCGGAAAAATCCAGCGGCGTTGGGAAGTTGATCACGAGATTGTAACTGAGCCGATTTTGCGCGAGCGGCGCGCCGTTACGGTCTGTGATCTGCCCGCGTGGAGCCGGAACATCGAGAATGTAAGTGCGCGCCAGCTTTTGCGTCTCGAACGTGGGGATAATCGTCTCCTCTTCGGACGAAGCACTTGAGCTCGGCGCCGCAGATGGCGCCAGCGTTTGAGCACGCACCATGGGGCACGCGGCCAGGATCGAGAAGGCGATCCAAAGATCGCCCATGGTTCCCCAGATTGACTTCATTCGAAAGAATCTGTGTAAATCTGCGAAATCTGTGGACAAATCAATGCTGCTGCAAGAAGCGGTGGACTTCTTCGGCACGCTTTTGGCCAATCCCTTCCGTCGCAGCAATCTCCTCAACGCTTGCTTTGCGGAGACGATTCACGGAGCCAAACCGCCGCAACAACAGATTTTTCCGGTTCTGGCTCACGCCCGGGCAATCATCAAGAATGCTTTCTTCGACGCGTTTTTTCATGAGTAGCTGGTGGTACGCATTGGCGAACCGATGCGCTTCGTCGCGAATGCGCTGAAGCAGTCGCAAAGCAGGCGAATCCATCGGAAGTCGCAACGGCAACGCGCGGCCCGGCCGGTAAATTTCCTCGCGCTCCTTCGCCAGGCCGATGATGGGAAGATCGTGCAAGCCTAATCGCTGCAATTCACGACACGCGGCCGAGAGTTGCCCTTTTCCGCCATCGACAATGATCAATTCCGGCAAACGAACAGGCACAGGAAATCTCTCCTCGGTCGATTGAGCGTTGGATGTTGGGCGTTGGACGTTGAGCGTTTGCTTCTCGAACCGGCGAGAAATTGTAGGGCAAGCGTCCCGCTTGCCGTCCATGGGACGGGCAACCGAAGCGGTCGCCCTACAACGTTCAAGCGCTTCCAGCGGATCCTCCTGAGAAAATTCCGCCGTCTCTGGATTTGCACCACGCGCTTCGAGCAAAATCCGTGAGTATCTCCGTCGCACCACCTCGGCCATGCTGGCAAAGTCGTCCTGTCCTTCGACAGTGCGCACGCGATAGCGCCGGTAATTGTTCTTGTCGGGTACGCCATCCCGGAAACAAACCATCGATGCAACGACGTGTGTCGTGGAAATATTCGAGATATCGAAACACTCCATGACGCGCGGGACATCGGGCAGTCGCAGCGCATCGGCCAACGCCTGCACGTCCGCCATGGGATCGATTGTGCTGGGCAAACTACCGCGCGTGAATCGACGTGTCGGCCTTGTCGTGTTACGCAAATCCTCAATCATGTTGCGAAGTTCCGCTGCTTTCTCGAAATCCATTTTCTGTGCCGCCTTGTGCATTTCGCTTTCCAGCGTCGAGATCATTTCCCGCGAATGTCCCTCCAGAAAATCGCACGCCTGCGCGACGCGCTCCCGGTACTGCTCCGCGCTAATTTCGCTCAAGCGCACCGGTACCTGATAGGTGGAGGATTTCAATTCCCGCTCCGTCGGTGCGCCCCGGCCAAAGGTGAGCACGCCGAATTTTTTGCGCATGAAATTCAATGTCTGGCGCAGCGCCCCGGCATGCGCATACGGACCAAAGTAGCGGCTGCCATCGTCCTTTTTGAATCGAGCCAACCGAAAGCGCGGCCATCCTTCCGAAAGGTCGACCCTCACCACGAGGAAGCGCTTGTCGTCCCGGAACGAAACGTTGTAACGCGGCCGGTATTCCTTAATCAGTTTGCCCTCGAGCAAAACAGATTCCGCTTCGCTCCGAACGGTATGCGTCTCAAAATCCCACGTCGCCTCCAGCATGGCGCGCGTTTTTAAATCTGCCTGCGCCAGCTTGGACGGCAGGAAATATGAACTTACTCGTTTGCGCAAGTCGCGCGCCTTACCCACGTAGATCACGCGATTGAACCGGTCACGCATCAAGTACACACCGGGCTTGTGCGGCACTTCGTGCACTTTCCTTTGCAAATCCGGTTTCTTTTTTTTTGATGCAGCCATGCGGCTGCGAATGTACGTGAGATGCAGGCCGGTGAAAGCTCGACTACGCCGCGCGCCATCGCGGGGCGCGCGGGTATTCGGAATGACGAATGCCGAATGTCTAATGACGAAAGAATGACGAATTTCGAATGACGAGGAGAAACAATCGGCGCCTCATATCATTTCGGCATTTCTGCTTCCTTCGTCATTCGTCATTCGTGCTTCGTCATTTGCTCAGGGTCTGGTCGTTGTGGTGGTCGTCGTTTCCTCGTGTTTGACCACGACAGGCTTGGCCAACACAACTTTGCGCACTACCACCCGGTCGCCGACATTTGTATAATAGATTGTCGCCGGCAGGTCTGGACGAATGGCCGACCAACTTACAACGCGACCTTCCGGATCAACTACACTCGTTTCTTTGGTGTAATAATAACGCACAGGCGCCACATCGGGCGCTGTTCGGAACGTAAAGTAATCCGACTCCGGCGTGTAGGTCACGATGTTGCCTGCAGCGCTGGTCGTTGTCTGCTGCGTTGTTGTCGTGCCGGTTACAGGGTCTGTCGTAGTTGTGGTTGTTGTAGTCTGCGCGAGCGCGAAACCGACTGCAGCTGCGTACGTCGCTCCCGCTGCCAAGATTTTCAGCAATCTGGTTTGTTTCATATTTGTCCCTCTGCTTTGATTGAATGGATGCGCCCGGTCATGCATGTATCTGATTGTCCCATGCCAGAACTCATCCCATTGCACCCTGAGTTCGTATATTCCACCTCGGCTGGTCGCCCCAAGAGCGTAATAGACGTTATAGCCACGGCGCTGTGTCGCCGTGCTGGCCGGAGCAACAACGCCAGGGCGCCCCGACTGAGCGGGGCGGCTACAGCATTTGTGGATCCCCGACACAGAGCGTTGCGCAATTAAAATTTATGCAGCCGCTACCAGGTTTTCGTGACTTCTTGCCGAAGCCGTGCGCGGCGCGGAATTACACGTTTTCGCGGTGGCGCGAAGTTGCCCACCGCTATGGGTTTGTGGAATGGGAAGGCCCGCCGCTCGAGCCAACTGAGCTCTACAAGAAAAAGAGCGGGGCGGAAATTGTTGATCAACTTTTTCATTTTACTGACAAAGGCGAACGCGGAGTCGCCCTGCGCCCGGAGCTGACGCCCACGCTGGCGCGCGTTGTCGCCGCGCACGAACGGGAATTCAAAAAACCGCTCAAATGGTTTTCCATCGGGCAATTCTTCCGGTACGAAAAACAGCAGCGGGGACGGCTGCGCGAGCATTTTCAGTTGAATTGTGACATCATCGGTGAATCGACTCTCGCAGCAGATATCGAGCTGGTCGCGCTCTGCATCGATGTTTTGCGTGCTTTTGGATTCACTGAGAAAGATTTCGTCGTTCGGATCAGCGATCGCGAATTTTGGACAGATTTTCTGCGCGAACAGAATGTGCCGGTAGATCGCTGGGACGAATTCCTGCAGGCGATTGACAAATTCGGGCACGAGCCACGTGAGAAGACCGCCGAGAAACTCGGCAAACTGGCCGAGTCTGTCTTTGCGACCTTAAAAAGCGGCGGGAAAAGCGAGAAGCTCAGCAAACTCGTTGACGCTTTGCGCGGGCGGGGCCTGGCGGATTTTGTGGCAATCGATATCGGTATCGTTCGCGGGCTTGCCTACTACACCGGCATCGTGTTTGAGATGTTCGATCGCGCCGGAAAATTTCGCGCGATCGCCGGCGGCGGACGTTACGACAACTTGATCGCGCAACTTAGCGACGGCGCCGTCTCACTGCCTGCGCTCGGTTTCGCCATGGGGGACGTCGTGCTCGGCGAATTAATCAACGAAATCCCGCACGTGCGCGAGGCGATGCAGAAAGCAATCACGAGCGACAGGAACATCGACGTCTACGTCGTCATCGCAAAAGAGGAGCGTCGGGCAGACGCTCTAGCGCACATCCAAAAGTTTCGCGACGCCGGCTACCGCGTCGATTACCCCTTCACGCCAACGAAAGTTCCGAAACAATTTCAAACCGCTGAAGATTTGGGTGCGACGATCGCGATTCTTTACGGCGATGAATGGCCGCAGGTGAAAATAAAGAATATGGCAACGGCTGACCAAGAACTCGTCCCGCACGATCGCCTACTTGCATACTTGCAAGCGCTACCCAGCTTGTCATCCTGAGCGCAGCGAAGCGGAGTCGAAGGATCCCGCCCCTCTATCCTCGGTGTGGCAACGAGATTCCTCGACTTCGCTGGAATGACAAAAGATGTACCGCACTCACGATTGCAACTCACTTCGCAAGAGCGACATCGGCGCGCAGGTCACGCTTGCCGGCTGGGTAAATGTCGCGCGCGATCACGGCGGCGTTATTTTCATTGATCTGCGCGATCGCGAAGGGTTGACCCAGATTGTTTTTCGCCCTGAGGAAAACGCGGAACTCGCGAAGGAAGCGCACACTCTGCGCAGTGAAAACGTAATCCAAGTTTCGGGGCATGTCGCCGCGCGTCTGCCCGGCACTGAAAATCCGAATCTCGCGACCGGCGATATCGAAATCATCCCAAGCCGGCTACGAATTTTGAATCGGGCCGACACATTGCCCTTCCCGCTCGATGCTGATCCACAGAACGAAGATTTGCGAATGACACACCGGTACTTCGATCTCCGGCGGCCACGCCTCGCACGTAATCTGCGGCTGCGCCATCGGGTCGCGAAGGCGACGCGCGATTATCTCGACAGCCAGGGGTTTGTCGAAGTGGAAACGCCAATTCTTTCCAAAAGCACGCCGGAAGGCGCACGCGATTTTCTAGTTCCAAGCCGAATCACGCCTGGGAAATTTTACGCTCTCCCACAGGCGCCGCAGCAATACAAACAACTGCTCATGGTAGCTGGCGTAGAGAAGTATTTTCAGATCGCGAAATGTTTTCGTGACGAAGATTTGCGCGCCGACCGGCAGCCGGAATTTACGCAAATAGACATCGAAGCGTCGTTCGTTACGCCCGATGACATTTTCGCGGTCACTGAAGGAATGTTGGCGGCCATTTTCAAGGCCGCACGCAACATCGACATCAAAACTCCGTTCGACCGGCTTACGTATCGCGAGGCAGTTAGTCGATACGGAAGCGATAAACCCGATCGCCGTTTTGGAATGGAGCTTGTCGATCTCGGCGAAATTTTTCGCGAGAGCAATTTCAAAGTTTTTCGCAGCGCGCTTGATGCCGGCGGCGTGGTGAAAGCGATCAACGCAAAAGGATTTGCCGGAATCACTATCGGACAAGCCGATGAATTAACTGAAATTGCAAAGTTGCACGGCGCAAAAGGCCTCGCTTTTATCAAGATTGAGAATGGGGAATGGAAATCGCCCATTGTGAAATTTTTCTCCGAGTCTGAAAAGAAGGCGCTGGAATCGAAACTCAACATTCAGGAAGGCGATTGCGTTTTCTTTGGAGCGGACAAGTGGGAAACCGCTTGCGAAGTGCTTGGCCGACTGCGGCTGCGCATCGCGGAAATGCAAAAGCTCAGGCCTGCTGCGGAGATCTGGGATTTTCTCTGGGTCACAGATTTCCCGCTCTTTGAATGGAGTCCCGAGGAAAACAAGTGGAACGCGATGCATCATCCCTTTACCCGGCCGAAAGCGGAGGACATGCCGCTGTTTGAAGCGAAGAAATTCCCGGAGGTCCGCGCCGAGGCGTATGACGTCGTTTTGAATGGAGTCGAGATCGGCGGGGGCAGCATGCGAATTTACGAGCCGGAGTTGCAGGAGAAAATGTTCGAAGCGCTCGGCATCAGTGCGGAAGATCGGCAATCACAATTTGGCCACCTGTTGCGCGCACTTCGGCTCGGCGCGCCGCCCCACGGGGGAATCGCGCTCGGCCTCGACCGGCTGGTGATGCTCCTGGCCGGCGAACAAAGCATCCGCGATGTGATCGCGTTTCCTAAAAACAATCGCGGCATGGATCTGATGACCAATTCGCCTGCTGAGATAGATGCTCGCCAGTTGCGCGATTTGTCGCTCAAAGTGGAGAAAGATAAGAAACTGTAGCGGTAGCTGTATCAGCCCCATTTCATCCAGAACCGCGGGCTGGTCACTTAATAACCCAAGGCCTTTTTTCGCTCCGCGGCTGTCGGAAGCGCATCCTTGCGCGCTGTGATCGCCTCCGCGCCTGCGTCCTTTATCTGGTGGGCCTGAGTTGCGTTGAACTCAATATCCTTCGTGAATTCTGGCGGGACATCCGCATCCGCATAGATGGCGTGCACGGGGCACACTTCCACGCATGCCATGCAATCGATGCACTCCTCCGGGTGAATCACGACCTGGTTGTCCATTTCGTAGAAACAGGCGACCGGACACACCTCCACACAGTCGGTGAACTTGCATCCGTTACATTTCTCGGTGACGACGTGGGCCATGATTTACGTGGTTGAGTGTGTTGTTTGGAGACCGTTGTTAAGGGCCTTAAGTAAGTAAGGAATGCACCATCAGTCAATTCTCGCCTTAACATTAAACGTCAAGCGACGCCGGTGGGTGATGCTCGCGGCCAGTCCGGAATAAGATTGCCACCGAAAACGTAACGATCGTTCCAAAGCAAATCCACCACGGAAATTCCATCAGAGGCAGCCAGTTCGGCTGGCTGTAAAGTTTGCCGCCGAAAATCCCCGCGATCTTGTTGGGGAGACCACTCAGGATCGCAACCACGATAAAGCCGATGATCATTGCGACAATGTTGCCGAAGTTATTGCCGCGACGCCTGGTAAAAATTCCGCAGAGAAAAACACCGAGTAGCGAGCCATAGGTGTAACCGAAAATTCCGAGCGCAATCGGAATGATCCGCACATTGGGATGCACAATCACGAGATAGGAAGTGGTCGAGGCAACTACAATCATTAGGAGAGCGAACCAGACCGTGGCCCAGCGGGCCGCGCGAAGACTTTGTTCGCTTGTCGATGCAGGGTTGATGTAGGGCTCGTACCAATCGCGCGTGAAACTTGTGGCGAGGGCATTTAGCGCGGTGCTGAGCGAGCCCATAGCCGTCGCGAAAATTCCAGCAATCAGAAGTCCGCGAATGCCGACTGGCATTTCATATAAGATGAAGTGACAAAATGTTTCGTTGGGCGTTTTCGGCAGCGTCGGATCGGGATGCGCTTGGTAGTAAACCCAGAGCAATAAGCCAATGCTGAGGAACGTGAACGCGATCGGAACGTCTGCGAGCCCCGAAAGAATAAGCGAACGGCGGCTGCGCCGTACATCCGGCGCAGTCAGCATTCGCTGTACAAAGTCCTGATCAGTGCCGTGGGTGCCCATGGTGATGAAGGTGGATCCGAAAAGGCCGGCGAAGATGGTGTACTCGATAGCAAACATACCGGCGATTTTTTGCCAGCCGTGCTTTGCTGGATCAAGGCCGGTGGTGATAAAATCGTCAAGATGAAAACCGCCGCGCCGTTGCACGATTTCGTTCCAGCCGCCGGGAATAGCGGAGTAGAGCAGTGCGAGCGCGACGAGAGCGCTGCCGATCATGATTGAGGCTTGAATCAAGTCGGTCCAGATCACGGCTTTAATGCCGCCAAGTGTCGTGTAAATCGCGGTTAGGATCACGATCGCTATGCACGCGCTGACGTAGATCACCAGGGTTTGCGTTTGAGTCGGCCGGGTACCGCTAATCATTTCGTAGGCGAGCGCCAAGGCGATGGCGGCGAAATACAAGCGCGCGCCGGAGGCAAGCAATCTCGTTATCATGAACACCGCAGACGCTGCGTTCTTCGTCGGCACGCCAAACCTAGCGGTAAGGTATTCGTAGATGGAGTAAACTTTGTAGTCGTAGTACGGCTTGATGAAAATGTAGCTGACGAGAATGCGCGCGAGGATGGTGCCGATTGCCAGTTGCAGATAGGTGTAGTTGCGGAACGTGAATCCCTCTCCCGGTGCTCCGAAGAAAGTTGCCGCAGTTGTCTCCGCGGCGATGAGTGATGCGAGCACCGCCCACCACGGCATTCGCCGCCCGCCCAGCGCGAAGTCCTTAAGATTTTCCTCCTTGCGCCCCATGTAGAGGCCGACGGCGATAATGAGGACAAAATAGAGAAACAAAACCGCGCAATCGATGGCGAGCCGGCTGTCCATGTCGGCGCATACTTAGCCATAGACAGTGTGGTGAACGCTAGTCGAATCCATGAACACAGATTTACACAGATTATCTTGCTCTTGCTCGTGCTCATGATCGGTGCATTCGTCATTCGTCATTATCTTCATGATTGTGATCGAGATTCCCGCACCCGATTTTGATCTGGAGAAAACGCTCAACTCCGGCCAGGTCTTTCATTGGCAAAACGCCTGCAACGGATTTATGGGAACGATTGGGGAGCACGCCGTTTACATCGAGCAACACAATCAGCTGTTGAAGCTTCGTTTTGGCGGGACGCCGGCCAGTTCGCGGCGGCGACCGCTACCCAGAACCGTCGCGCGCTATTTTGCGCTCGATCATCCGCTGGCGGTGATCTGCGCGTCGTTTCCGAACGATCCGGTGATGAATGCCGCTCGCGATTTCTGTCGCGGGTTACGGATCATCCGGCAGCCGAAATGGGAATGTCTAGCCACATTCATCTGTTCGTCCATGAAACAGGTGGCCCACATTCGCCAAATCTCGGCGGCGCTCCGGAACCGGTTCGGCGACCGACGGAAAACCGGGAGTCGAATCGTGTACACTTTCCCGTCGCCGCGGCGAATTGCCCGAGCTTCCGAGAATCAGTTACGCAAATGCAAGCTCGGTTATCGCGCCAAAAACCTGCGCGCGACAGCGCGACTGGTCAGTTCGGGCGAATGTGACCTGGAGACGTGGTCAACCCTTTCGGATGCCAATCTTAGAGTAAAGCTGTGCACATTGCCCGGCGTTGGGGCGAAGATTGCTAACTGCGTAATGCTCTTTGCCTACGAACGGCTGCGCGCATTCCCTATCGACGTCTGGATCGAACGGGTTTTGAGACAACAGTATTTTCCGCGGAGGAAAAAAGTCACAGGGTTTCGGCTACGTGAATTTTCCGAAACGTATTTTGGCGAACACGGCGGTTACGCGCAGCAATACTTGTTTCACCACGCACGGACAGCTTTGCGGAAGTCAGGAGTATCGAGAGATTCCTCGACCCCGAAAGCTTTCGGGGCTCGGAATGACAAGAGGAAGAATGCGCGGCCAGACGAAAGCAAGAGAAGGAGCAGGAATAGGAATACGAGTAGCAATAGGAAAGCATTAGCTGGGCAAGTTGTCAGTCCCGCCGGGCTGGGATAATGTTCCGGGCTTAAGCTAAACTGCAGCCTGAATCATTCTTATCACTAAGAGACCGCTCTCATGACAACGGCTGACATCATGTTCGCCCAGCCGGGCAATCCCGAAAGCTTGCGGGACCACGAATACAACGCGCGAACGATTTTGTGGGCGCTGCTTGCGGCGATTGCGATTCACTTGATCATAGCGTTTTTGCTGGCTGCCTTCAGCGGCGTCTTCTCGCCAAGTATTCCAATGCAGGAAAAGCCGGTTGAACTCACCTTTGTCGATCTGTCACCGGCGTCCAAGAATTCCGCGTTCATCGAAACGGATGAATCCAAAAAGGCACCCGAGCCGAAGGACAAAACCTTCGAATCAAATGCCAACTCAATTGGAGCAAGCGAGCTGGCTGCTACTGGTGAATTGCCATTGCCATCACAGGCCGGGAAAGATCGGCCGTTTATGGATTTAGAGACAAATCCGTACTCGTTGGAAACAAAGGGAGCGCAACCGCAGCAATCGAGCGCTGCACCGCAACCCAAACAAATGACCGCTCCGCAATCCGCACCGATTACCGCTGCGGAGCAATTTGCCCTATTGACTCAAAAGCCAACTGCTGCAGTGGAGCCCTCGACCGCCGCAGCGCAGGCTCAATCTGCGTATCGACGCCTGAAGGAACGAACCCACATCTCCGGTAACATTACTAGTCGCGGCATCTCCGCCGTCAATGCGTTGGGCACACCGCTCGGTCGCTACCAAAAGATAGTGGCAGATTCAATTGGGTCGCGCTGGTATATCTTTGTAGATCAGAAGCGTGATTTAATTACCATCGGCACTTTGCGCCTTCGATTTAATATTGATCGAAGTGGAAAAGTGAAAAATCTCAAAATCACTGAGAACAGTTCGAATGAGGCGTTCGCGAACGTGTGCGTGCAATCGGTATTCGAAGCGCACCTTCCGCCAATCCCCGAGGATGTGGCGAGCACTTTGCCGCCCGAAGGCCTCGAAGTGGACGGACTCGGTTTCATTATTTTTCCTAACCGATGATCGCCGCCTGGATCATTGCTGAAACGACCGGAATCGCGAATGTCGTGCTCGGATTCTTTGCGAGGGGCGGGCTCTTCATGTGGCCGCTGCTGGCGTGCTCGATTGTATCCGTTACGACAATGATTTTGCGCGGACTCGCCCTGCGACGGAAACAGGTGATGCCGCCGATACTCGAGCACGAGATAGAACGTCTCGCGCCGGGCGAAAGTCCCGAGCGGCTGTCGCGCATCGTGCAACATGATAATTCGTCGCTGGCGCGGATCGCTCGGGTGGCGCTGCAACATTTGCGCGGGCCGCGTTCGGAAAACGTGGAAGGGGTCCAAACGCGTGCGCGTCACGAGATGGTTCGGCTGGAAAGGGGCCTCATTGTTCTGGAAGTCATC
>Ga0307278_10000592_pt1 | contig 18140 bp, 18 predicted proteins | sample ER_DNA_117_FD_194482 | JGI IMG/M metagenome (GOLD analysis project Ga0307278, IMG submission 194482) | Bulk soil microbial communities from the East River watershed near Crested Butte, Colorado, United States - ER_DNA_117 | ecosystem: Environmental > Terrestrial > Soil > Floodplain | place...
CGGCGTAGATGCCGAGCGTCGGCAGCGCCAGGCCGAAGAGATGAACCTTCTCGTCGGAGAGCGGGAGCGGGATGAAGCCGAGCAGGTTGATGACGAAGATGAAGAGGAAGAGCGACGCGACGTACGGGAACCAGCGGCCGATCGCCTTCGACGGCAGGCCCTGCTCGGCGATCTGAGTCTGCGCGATCTCGTAGATCTGCTCGCCGACGGTCTGCCGCGTGTCGGGCTCGACCGAGAGCCGAACGCGCATCAGGAAGATCCCCAGCGCCATGGTCACGATCGAGCCGAGGATCAGGTAAGCGACGGCCTTGTTGATCGACATGTCGAGCGGACCGATGTGGATGGGGATCCACGGGTGGAGCTCGAACTCCTCCTCCGGGTGGAACTCGCCCTTCGCGTAGGCCGGGGCGGGGAGCAAGAGCATGAGCCCCATGAGAACGAGGAACAGCCGTCTCACGAGGCCGGCCCGCTGAAGTAGGCGACGACCGAAAGCCCGAGCTCGAGCGTGTACGCGAGTGCGTAGAGAAGCGCTGCGCCGAGCGCGACGTTCGGCTCGGAGACCGCGACCGCGAGCACGACGACCATGACGGCGATCGCGCGGAACATCATCCCGAAGGCCATCACTCCCGAGGAGCCGAGATCCCCCGCTCCGACTCGAAGTCGGGACAAGAGCAGCCCAAACGCCTGGCTCGCCGCCCAGAGGGTGGCGGCCAGCAGCCATCCGGCCAAACGCCAGCCCGCGACGGCGTAGATGGGCAGCGCCAGCACGATCACGAAGCTGCCGGCGGCAACGGGGACGAGCGGCCTCGGCATCGGCCTCGGGGTGGACAAGGCGCCGCTTGCGGTGCCGCGCTCAGGACGTGCGGGCTTTGCCCGCTCGTCCGTCTGAACTGACCGGTCGATACGGTCGAACTGAACAGCAGAGCGGCTCTGGGAACCCGCGCTCACGTGAAGTACCCTCGGTAGCGCCGGTAGACGGCGAAGATGCCCGCGGGGATTCCGACCACGGCGCCGAGGAGTGCGCCGATGCCCGTGGAGCCGGCCGCCCAGCCGACGAGCGCCCCGGCTCCGACACTAGCGGCGGTCGTTCCGGCTAGGAGGGCACCCGCCCCTGCGGGCTCGAACGACGAACGGGGCGCGGGCTCCATGCGCCCCGAGCATAACAGAGTTTGTAACAGTCAAAAGCCGCATGGCTTGGCCGAAAGCGGCCAAGCTTGTACGCTCCGGCGATGCACGTCGAGACCCTCGGGTCCGGCCCGCGCGTGGTCTTCGTCCACGGCAGCGTCGCAAACGGCTCGATGACGTGGAGTGAGCAGGCAACGCTCGCCGAGCGCTACACGCTGGTCATCGTCAACCGTCCTGGCTATCCGCCCAACGCGCCGCTCGAGCGTATCGACCCCGAGCGCCAAGCAGACGAGATCGCTGAGATTCTCGAGCCTCGAGACCACCTCGTCGGACATTCGTACGGAGCTGTGATCTCGCTGTGCGCGGCGGCTCGGCGTCCCGAGCTCCTCCGCTCGCTGACGGTCTGCGAGCCGCCTGCTTTCGACCTTGCGCGTGGCAACCCGGCGGTCGAGCAGTTCCTGGCGAGATTCCACGAGGCTCCTCGAGATCCTCGCGGTTACCTCGAGTTCTTCTTGCCACTGGTCGGCAGCGCGATCGCCCTGCCGGATCCGTTGCCGCCGGGCCTCGACGCAGGGGCTCGCGCAGCCCTGGCCGAGCGCCCCCCGCACGAAGTTGAGATTCCGCTGTCCGAGCTTGCCGCCGCGCCGTTCCCCAAGCTCGTCGTCTCGGGAGCCCACCAACCGGCCTTCGAAGCCGTCTGCGACGTGCTCGAGGAGCGCCTCGGCGCAGAGCGCGCCGTGCTACCCGGCGCCGGTCACTCGATCCCGCGCGCGCCCGGTTTCAACGAGCGGTTGGACGAGTTTCTGCTCCGTGCTCGATCAGAAGCTCCCGCAGACGCTCGTCACAGTTCTGGTCCGCCGCCATCAGCGGCGTGAAGTCGTCCTGCTGGCGCGCGTTCGGATCGGCCCCGTGTTCGAGCAGGAGCTTCGCGATCTCAAAGCGCGTCTCGGGATCGCCGGTCGCGGCCGCGCTGTGCAGAGGCATGACCTTCATCTCGTTCTGCGAGGCGGAGTTGGGCTCGGCGCCACGCTCGAGCAATAGGCGCACGGCGGCCGTCCGGCCGAAGAAGCTGGCCAGGCCGAGCGGCTGGAAGCCGTCGCTCGCCCATCCGTTTGCCAGCGATGGATCCTCGTCGAGCAGCTCGCGCAGGCGCTCGGTCTTGCCGGCGGCCGCCGCTTCGAAGATGTCGAGCTCGGGGTTGACCGCGAGCAGCTCTTCTGCCTTCGCCTGGTCGCCTCGGTAGATCGCCTGCAGCAGCTCGGACACGGTTCAGGCTGTCTTGCGCTCGCGCTCCCGGGCGGCTTCTTCGCGGCGGCGGATCCGCGGGTTCGCCAGCTTGACGATCTCGAGCAGGTAGACGATGTAGACCGAGGTCGCGAGCGCTGCGAGGCCGATCAAGGCCACGGCGAGAGTCGGCCACAAGTGCCACACGCCATGGGCGCGAAACGGGATGAACCTCGTTGCGAGCGCGGCGCCGGCGAGGATCGCGCACCACGCGTACATGTAGAGCGCGGCCCGTGTCTGCGAGAAGCCGATGTTCGTGAAGCGGTGATGGAGGTGCGTGCGGTCGGCCTCGTAGAGCGGGCGGCCGTGCTTGAGCCGCTTCGCGAGCACGAACGAGGTGTCGACGATCGGCACCGCGAGCACGAGCAGCGGGAAGAACAGGGCGACGGTGGCCGCCGTCTTCAGAAGTCCCTGCACGGAGAGCGTCGCGAGCGTGAACCCGAGCAGGAGCGCGCCCGAGTCGCCCATGAAGATCCTCGCCGGGTAGAAGTTGTGACGCAGGAAGCCGAAGCAGGCGCCCGCGACGATCGCCGACAAGATCGCGGCCTGAGGCTTGCCCAGCGAGAGCGCGATCACCGCGAACGTGCTGCCCGCGATTGCGCAGATGCCGGATGCGAGACCGTCCATCCCGTCGAGGAAGTTGACCATGTTCATGATCGCCACGATCCAGAGGAAGGTGACGGGAACGCCGACCCAGTCGGGGAACTCCTGAATGCCGATGAAGGGGAACGTGAAGCGGTCGATGGCCACGCCGAAGCCGAGCGGAATCGCGGCCGCGACGCTCTGGCCGCCGAGCTTCGCCCACCAGGGCAGGCCGCGGAAATCGTCGACGACGCCGACGCAGGTCGCGACCGCGGCGCCTAGCAGGATTCCCCGATAGGGCCCGTCCAGCCTCAGGAACGCGATCGCCGGCACGAAGATGCCCAGCAGGAGAGCGATACCGCCGAGCCGCGGGATCGGCCGGATGTGAATCCGGCGGCGCTCGCCCGGCTGGTCGACGACGCCGAGGATGCGCGCGAAGCGGCCGACGGCAGGCGTGAGGACGAGGACGACGCCAAGCGCGAGTGCGAAGCCCCAAATAACTTCGGGGTTCTCTCGCAGGTTGTGCCACATAACTAAGGCACCGCTTGTGGTGCCGACCTCAGGACGCTCGGGCAGTTGAGTACGGCCACGCGGGCAAAGCCCGCATGGCCTCTAAGCGGCACCGCTAGCGGTGCCTCAGCGCGCGTCCGTCGGAAATGACCCGTCGACACGCTCGGATTCATCGCCATACGCACTAGGCCAGCCTACTTCGTGCCGTACAGGCGGTCGCCTGCGTCGCCGAGACCGGGGACGATGTAGCCGCGCTCGTTCAGCTCACGGTCGACCGAGGCACAGAAGATCGGCACGTCGGGATGCTCGGTTTGCAGACGCTCGATTCCTTCGGGCGCGGCCACGAGGGAGATCAACCGAACCGATCGCGCCCCCGCGGCCTTGACCGCGCTGACGGCCGCGACCGCCGAGTTGCCCGTGGCGAGCATCGGGTCGAGCACGATCGCGTCCCGAACGCCGATGTCACTCGGAAGCTTCATGTAGTACTCGACGGGCTCGAGGGTCGCCTCGTCGCGGAAGAGCCCGATGAAACCGACCCGCGCCCCGGAGACGAGCCCGAGGAACCCGTCGAGCATTCCGAGCCCCGCCCGCAGCACCGGGCAGACGGCCACCTTCTTGCCCTGGATCCGCTCGACCTCGGTCCACTCGAGCGGCGTCTCGACACGCACCGTCTCGGTCGGGAGTTCCTTCGTCGCCTCGTAGGTGAGCAGCGCAGTCAGCTCGCGGACGAGCCGGCGGAAGTCGCCGGTCGAGGTTCGCCGGTCGCGGAGATAGGAGAGCTTGTGCCGGACAAGCGGGTGATCGACCTCGGTGACGCTCACGCCGCCGAGGAACCTATGAGGCGCCGCTTACGGCGCCGACCCCAGGACGCTCGGGATCCGGACGGCCACACCGGCGAAGCCGGCATGGCCTCCAAACGGCATCGCAAGCCCTGCCTCGCCGTGCGTCCGTCTGAAATGACCGGTCGACGCAATCGGATTCACCATTAACGCTCATAAGTGGGGTACCCGCGGAAGCCGGGGTACAGCGGCCGCTTCGCACAGAGCGCCTCGCTGCGAGCTGCGAGCGCTGCGAGATCTGACGAGTCGCCGAGTGCGCCCACGATGATGTTCCCGACCTCCCGAAAGTCCTCTTCGTCGAAGCCTCGCATCGTCGCGGCGGGCGTTCCGATCCGCACTCCGGAGGCAACCGTGGGCGGCCGCTCGTCGAAGGGGACGGTGTTGCGGTTGACGGTCAGCTTCACCTCGGCCAGGCGCTCCTCCGCGTCCTTGCCCGTCCAGCTCGTGTTCCTGAGGTCGAGCTGGAGGAGGTGCGTGTCCGTTCCCCCGGTGAGCACGTCGAGCCCGCCGTCCTGAAGCGTGTCGGCAAGCACGTCTGCGTTGGCGCGGACCTGAACCTGATAGTCGCGGAAAGCTTCGGTGGCCGCGATCTTGAAGCACGCCGCCTTCGCCGCGATGGCGTGGCAGAGCGGGCCGCCCTGCATGCCGGGAAAGACCGCGCGGTCGACGGCCTGCGCATGCTCCTCCTTGCAGATGATGAAGCCGGAACGAGGCCCGGCCAGGGTCTTGTGCGTCGTCGAGGTGACGAAGTCGCAGTGCGGGACCGGGTTCGGATGGAGGCCCGCAGCGACGAGACCCGCGAAGTGGGCCATGTCACAGAGCAGTAGCGCACCCACTTCGTCGGCGATCTCGCGGAACTTGTCGGCCTCGACAGTGCGCGGATAGGCCGAGCCGCCGCAGATGATCAGCTTCGGCTTGTGCTTCTTCGCGAGCCGGAGCACGTCCTCGTAGTCGACCACGTTCGTCTTGCGGCTGACCCCGTAGTGGGCGATCGCGTAGAGCCGCCCCGAGAAGTTGACCTTGAGCCCGTGCGTGAGGTGACCGCCGTGTGAGAGCTCGAGCGAGAGGATCGTCTCGCCCGGCTGAAGGGCGGCCATGTAGACGGCCATGTTCGTCTGCGCGCCGGCGTGCGGCTGCACGTTCGCATGGTCGCCGCCGAAGAGGGCAAGGGCGCGATCGATCGCGGTCTGCTCGATCTCGTCGATGATCTCGCAGCCCCCGTAATAGCGCTTGCCCGGATAGCCCTCGGCGTACTTGTTCGTCGGCACGGATCCAACGGTCTCGAGGATCGACGGCCAGGTGAAGTTCTCGGACGCGATGAGCTCGATCTGACCGCGCTGCCGCTCGAGCTCGCGGCCGAGCAGCTCCGCGATCTCGGGGTCGATCTCGGCGAGCCCCGCGCTGCGCAGGTGCTGGAGAGTCTCGTGCGCGACGGCCATGAAGGAGATGCTACTGGCCCTCGCGGATGCGGTCAGACCCGTTGCCTGATGCGGTCGAGCATGTCGGCAGCAGGCACCGCACCTTCGCGCAGGATCGTCGGCTCCGGCCCCGTGAGATCGACCACCGTCGAGGGCGTGCCAGGTAGCTCGCCGCCGTCGACGAGCACCGCGCAGCCAGAGCGGATCTCCTCTGGCACGTCGTCGAGACGACGCGGATCGGGGCCGCCGGCGAGGTTGGCGCTCGTGGCTGCGACCACCCCGACGCGGCCGATGACGGAGCGCGCCGCGCCTTCGAGGGCGGGGACGCGGATGCCGATCGTGTCCGGGCTCGACCCCGTCAGCCAGGGGAAGCGTCGCGCCGGATTGGGCAGGACGAGCGTCAGCGGCCCGGGCAGCAGCGCTCGGGCAAGCGCCCCCGCGCGGCCGCGCAGCTCCGGCACGCACTCGATGATCATGTCCAGATCGGACGAAAGAAGCGCCGTCGGCTGCTGCTCGTCCCGCCCCTTGAGGCGATACATGCCGAGAACGGGCTCAGGGCGGTACGGCGTCGCGCACAGGCCGTACACGGTGTCGGTCGGAAGGACGACGGGCTTGCCGGCCCGGATCGCCTCCACAGATTCGTCAACGAGGCGCGCGTCCATCGACAATTCGATCACGTCCGGTCAGATCTTGCCCGATCGAGACCTCCTCATACCCCAGGCGACGAAAGAGATCTGCGACCGCGCCCGCCTTGCCGTCGCCGGTCTCGAGCACGAGCGCCCCGACGGCGGTCAACCGCGACCTCGCTTCATCGGCGATCGCCTCGGTCGCTCCGGAGGCGACCAGCGCCTGGCGCGGCTCGTACTGAGCGACTTCCGGCTCGAGGCCGTCGAGCTCATCCGGCTCGACATACGGCGGATTCGAGACGATCAGGTCGAACGGCCGGTCCTGGCCCGCGAAGAGCTCCCCTTGAATGAGCTCGACTTGCTCGGCGAGCCCGGCCCGAGCACGATTCTCCGCGGCCACGGCGAGCGCGCCTGGCGAGTTGTCGGTCGCGACGACGAACGCGGTGGGATGCTCTTCCGCGATCGCGAGGGCGATCGCGCCCGAGCCGACACCGACGTCAAGCACTCGCGGCTCGTCCAGGCCGGAGAGCAACGCGAGACAGCGCCCGACGACTGCCTCTGTCTCAGGCCGTGGGATGAGGACTCTCGGGTCGACCCGCAGCGTGAGCCTGCGGAAGCCCCACTCGCCGAGAACGTAGGCGAGCGGCTCGCGGTGAGCCCGGCGCGCGACCAGCTCGCGAAAGCGCCGCTCCTCGCCGGGCTCGAGCGGCTTGTCGCCGTTCGCATAGAGATCGGTACGGGTGACGCCGAGGACCTGTGCCAACAGCCATTCGGCGTCGACGCGCGGCGACGGGCACTCGGCGCGGGCGAGCTCTTCAGCCGCCGAGCTGAGCAGCTCGCGCGCCCTCACGCCTCGAGCGCGCGACTGCGCTCCTCGGCTGCGAGCGCCTCGGTGAAGTCGTCGAGCTCGCCGTCGAGGATCGCGTCGAGCCGGTGCTGCGTCAGCTTGATCCGGTGGTCGGTGAGCCGGTTCTCGGCGAAGTTGTAAGTGCGGATCTTCTCGGCCCGCTCGCCGGAGCCGATTTGCGAGCGCCGGGTCGCCTCCTGCTCCTCCCGCTGCTTCTGGCGCTCGAGCTCGAAGAGCCGTGCGCGCAGGACCCGCATTGCTTTCGCCTTGTTCTGAAGCTGCGACTTCTCGTCCTGCATGGCGACGACGAGGCCGGTCGGCAGGTGCGTGATCCGTACTGCCGAATCGGTCGTGTTCACGCTCTGACCTCCAGGCCCGGTGGAGCGGTAGACATCGATCTTGAGCTCGTTCGAGTCGATGTCGACCTCGACCTCTTCAGCCTCCGGCATGACGGCGACGGTTGCCGTCGAAGTGTGGATACGCCCCTGGGACTCGGTCTGCGGCACACGCTGGACCCGGTGCGTCCCGCCCTCCCACTTGAACTTCGAGTAGGCGCCGTCGCCCTTGATCGCAAAGGTGACTTCCTTGAAGCCGCCTCCTTCGCTCGGGCTCGACGAGAGCACCTCCGTCTTGAACCCGAGCCGCTCGGCATAGCGCGTGAGCATGCGATAGAGATCGCCTGCCCAGAGCGCGGCCTCGTCACCGCCGACGCCTTGCCTGATCTCGACGAGCACGTCCTTCTGGTCGGCCGGGTCGGTCTCGACGAGCGCGAGCTTCAGCTCCTCCTCGAGTCTCCCGAGCCGCTCCTCGAGCTCGGGGACAAGCTCGCGAAGATCGCCGTCATCCTGCGCCGCCTCGAGATCCTCGTGGACTACGCGCCATTCCTGGGCCAGCTTGTGCGGGCTCTCGAGCTCCTTCAGGCGCCGTCCGACATCGGCCGCCTCACGGTGGTCGTTGTAGACGGCAGGGTCGGACAGCCGCTCCCGGGTTTCCCGATAGGAACGCTCGACGTCCTCGACGAGCTCCTGAATGGCCATGGCACCAAGGGTAGCGCCGCTCCCGCACGGCACTTGACATCTATAGCGTGTTTGCTATTAATAGCAGATATGCGATACGACGAAGGAGCGGAACGCCGATGACCGACTTCCCGCCAGAGCTCTCTGACCGCGTCGACGATTTTGCCCGTCGGCTTGCCGCGCTCGAGCGGGAGCTCGGCGAGCTACGCCAGCTCGTCCGGCCTCGCCAGGCGCCGCCTCTCATTCCGCCGCCGCCCGTCGTGCCCCCGGCAACTGAGTACGTACCGCCTCGGCCGAGCCCGCCGCCTGCTCGTGTCGCGCTGCCGATCCCCGAGCGCGAGCCTGTGCGGCAGTTCGATTGGTCCGTGCTGATCGGTGCAAAAGCGCTCGCCTGGGCCGGCGGCGCGGTCACCCTGCTCGGGATCGTCTTCTTCTTCGTGCTCGCGGTGAACCGAGGTTGGATCGGCCCTGTGACGCGTGTTCTTCTCGGCTCAATCGCCTCGGCCGCGGTCTTCTCGGCAGGCCTTTACATCAAGCGGCGCTTCGCAGAGCTCTACCACTCGGCGCTCGCCGCCGTCGGCACGGGCATTGCCGGCGGCTACATGACGCTGCTCGCTGCCAAGCTCCTTTACGGCCTCGTCCCCGATTGGGGCGCCTTGGTGCTCGCCGCCGCAATCGCCGCGGTGGGCGTCGCCACCGCCCTCGCCTGGTCGTCCGAGTTGATCGCGGGCCTCGGCCTCCTTGGCGCGGCGCTCGCCCCGGGAGCGATTGGCCTCGACACCGGCGAGCTCAGCTCGGCGGGGACGGGTTTCGCAGCAGTCGTCTTCGCGGGCACAGCGATCGTGGCGATCCGTAAGCAATGGCAGACACTGCTGATCGCCGGCCTCGCCGCGACCCTGCCCCAGGTCGTGGTCCTCGTCGCACAGGCGGAGCGCACTGAGTGGAAGGTCGTCTCCGCGGCGGCGTTCTTCTGGTTGCTCTACCTGGGCGCTGCTATCGGGTGGCACGAGCGACTCCGGACTCCGACGCTGGCGCCACTCCCCGGCTCCATCGTCATCCTCAGCGGCCTCGTCGGCGCCGGGGCCGCAGCCGCCCAGTTCACCGGCCGCGCGGAGGGATGGGTTCTGCTCGGCGTCGCGGCGACGTACGGATTGGTCGCCGGCTTCCTCTTCCCGGCGCGGCACTACCGGGACCTGAGCGCGCTGCTCGGAGCCGTCGGGCTTGCGATCACGGCTTTTGCCGTCGCCGATCTCCTCTCCGGCCCGACGCTCGCAATCGCCTGGGCAGCCGAGGCGGCAGTTCTCGCCTGGCTCGCACGCCGAATCGACGAGCTGCGTTACCAGCTCGCCGCCCTTGTCTATCTCACGGCCGCGCTCGTGCACGCACTGGCCTTCGATGCGCCGCTCAGGCAACTCTACGAAGCGAGCCCGAGCCCCGAAAACGGCGGGCTCGCGCTTGTGGCGTTTTCGCTCGCCGCGGCGATCGTCGCCTGGTACTGCCGGCCCTGGGCGAAGCCCCCGGTGTCAGGAGGAGGCTTCGCCTCCTTCAAGGCGGAGCTGACTGCCTTCGCACACAGTCAACCGCTCTGGCGCTCAATCGTCGGCTGGACGGGTGCGCTCGTGGCCCTCTATGCCGCCTCGCTCGGAGTGCTCGGCTTTGCCGTGTGGATCTCGTCCGACGATTTCGAGCATGCCTTCGCGTGGGGTCATGTGGGAGTCAGCGGGCTCTGGGGCCTCGCGGCGCTTGGCTTGTTGGCCGGGGGGCTTTACTTCTCCCGGCTCGAGCTGCGGCTCGGCGGGTTGGCGTGGCTCGGCGCAGTGCTCTTCGAGACGGTCGGCTACGACAGCGTCGAGCTCGGCGGCGACCCGCGCGGAGTCGCTCTGCTCGTAGGCGGCGCATTGCTGCTCGCCGGGGCATTGCTCGACCGGCTTGGTGCTCGCGAGCGGCCCGCCTTTCCCTTCGTCGCCTGCTTCGTCGTCGCCAGCATCGGTTTCGCAACCGGCGGGGTCTTCCAGCTCGTCGACGGCGAGACCGCACAGCAGCTCGTCCTCGTCGGCCTTGCGGCCTTCTACGGACTGCTCTCCGCACTCGTCCTCGCCCGCGACCGCGACCTCGGCGGTCTTCTCTGGGCGCCTGCGCTTGTCCTCGCCGGCTACTCCTCCGCGGAGCTGCTCGCCGGCGCCTGGCTCGTCCTGGCCTGGGCCGGCGCCGCAGCCGGGCTCGCTTTGCTCGCCTGGTGGCTCGGCGAGAGGCGCTTCGAGCTCGCGTCGGTCGCATACCTCGCGCTCGCGCTCGGCCGGGCTCTTGCCTTCGAGGCGCCGCTGGGCGACCTCTTCCAGGCGAACCGGCACCCGGAGAACGGTGTTCCGAGCCTGCTCTTCGTAATCGTGGCGGCGGCCGTATTCGCCCTCGCCGTTCGCGGCGAGCCGGGGCCCGCTCCGAGGCAGCCAAGCGCCTACGACGAGCTCGCCTACGCTCTCGACAGGAGCCGCCATTTCTGGCGCCGCATAACAGAGGCGGCCGCCGCAGTTCTCTGCGTGTACGCGATCTCGCTCGCGATCCTCGGTCTCGCTGAGGCCCTCGGCGGCGCGAGCGTGACGACGAACTTCGAGCGCGGCCACTCGGCGGTCAGCGCCTTCTGGGGCGTGATCGGCCTCCTCGTCCTCTACGCAGGGCTCACCCGCGGCCTGACCTGGCTGCGACTCGTCGGCTTCGCCCTGTTCGGGCTCGCCCTTGCGAAGCTCTTCCTCTATGACCTCGCGAACCTGAGCTCGATCACCCGAGCCCTCTCGTTCCTGGCAGTCGGCGCCGTCCTCCTCCTAGCAGGCTTCTTCGTCCAAAAGCTCGGCGCGGAAAGAGAGCAAGAACTGCCAACCAGCTAGGGCGAGCGCGAATCGCCGCCGAAGCCGGGCTTCGCCCGGCGGGAGGCTCACAAGGGAGAGGAGAACGTTTGAACCCCGGAGCCATCCGCCGGCTCCTGAAACGCCTGAACCGCGCCTCCGCCCGCAAGGAGGGGGCCCACGGGGGAACCAGTGGTTCCCCCGTGGAGGCAAGCGAAGCGAAGCCGGTTAGGCCATGACTTCAACAGGTTCGTCCGTCGGCTTGCGATTCTCGAGCTGGAGCACTTCCTTCAGCGCCCGGATCGAGACCTCGAGCTGGTCGAGTGAAGGCTGCCGGGTCGTCAGCCGCTGGAGCCAAAGACCGGGAGCGAGCAGCGCCATCAGCGCGCGGTTGCCCGTATGGCGGCCGGCGAAGCGGATCAGTTCGTAGGCGAGCCCGGCGATCAGCGGCAAGAGCAGGATGCGGCTTGCGATCAGCCAGTACCAGATCGGGCGGCCGAAGAACGCGAAGACGAAGATCGCGATCACCATCACCCAGAGCAGGAAGGCCGTGCCGCAGCGTGGATGGATGAGGCTGAAGCGCTGGACGCGCTCGGGTACGAGCTCCTCTCCGGCCTCGTAGGCGTTGATCACCTTGTGCTCGGCCGCGTGGTACTGGAAGACGCGCCGGAGGTCGGGCAAGAAGGAGATCACGAGCAGGTAGGCGATGAAGATCGTCACGCGAATGATCCCTTCGACGATCACAAACCAGCCGGTCGTCTCGATCGGCAGCCAGTTCGTGATCAGCGCCGGTGTGACCTTGAAGAGCATGAGCGCAAAGCCGATCGCGATCGCGAACGCGAAGATCAGGCTCCCCCGCGAGAGCTCCGTCGTCACTTCGCCGTCATCGCCCTCCTCCTGCGCCGCGTAGTTCGCCGAGATCGCGAGGGCGCGAAAGCCGATTGCGAGCGACTCGCCGAGGGCGACGATGCCGCGGATGATCGGCAGCCGGAAGAACCAGTGGCGCGCCATCACCGAGTGGATCGGCCGGTTGACCTCGGCGATCTCCCCGTCCGGCTTGCGCACCGCGAGGGCCCAGTTCGACGGCCCGCGCATCATCACGCCCTCGAGAACGGCTTGGCCGCCGATGGGGGCAGGAGTCATGACGAGGCGTTAGCCCTTGCGGGCGCCGCCGGCTTTTTCGAGCCGGCGCTGGAACCGCTCCACGCGGCCGCCCGTGTCGACGAGCTTCTGCTTGCCCGTGTAGAACGGGTGGCAGGCCGAGCAGATCTCGACGTGGAGCTCGGGCTTCGTCGACCGCGTTTGGAACTCGTTGCCACAAGAGCAGCGAACGGTCGCAAGCACATACTCAGGATGAATCCCGGCCTTCATTTGAACTGAGGATAGCAGAGGCGATTTCGGCCGCTACGTTGCCTCCTGAGACAACGGCGACCACCGTCTCCCGCGGCTCGACGGCGACTTTCGCCGCCAGCAGAGCGGCCACCGCGGCCGCTCCCGCGGGCTCACACGCGAGCTTCGCCCGCCGGTAGAGGAAGCGCATCCCGTCCGCGAGCTCGTCCTCCGACACCAACACGCTCTCGACGCCGAGACGACGGCAGATCTCGACGCAGTGCTCGCCCGCGAACGGCGCGCTGAGCCCGTCGGCCATCGAACGAGGCTGAACGGGCACGGAGCGTCCAGCCTCGAGCCCGCGGTGGAGGGCATCCGAGAGCTCGGGTTCGACGGCGACGATGCGCCGCCCCTCGGCCGCAAGCGCAATCCCCGAGACGAGCCCCCCGCCGCCGACGGGCACGACGATCACGCCCGCGTCCGGCACGTCCTCGAGCACTTCGAGGCCGACAGTGCCCTGGCCCGCGATCGTCAGCGGGTCGTCGAACGGATGCACGAGCGGCCGCCCCGTCTCCGCCATCAACTGCTCGAGGCGGTCGAAGGCGCCTGCAGGGCCGTCGGCCTCGAGGTCGACCGTCGCGCCGTATGCGCGCGTGGCCTCGATCTTCAGGCTGCTCGCGCCGTGCCACATGACGATCAGGGCGTCGACGTCCTCGAGGGCTGCGCAGTACGCGAGGGCCTGGGCGTGGTTGCCTGCCGAGATGCCGATCACGCCGCGGCTCTTCTCTTCCGGAGACAGTGAGGCAAGCTTCGTCAGCACCCCGCGTGGCTTGAAGGAGCCCGTGCGCTGGAAGAGCTCAGCCTTCAGCTGAACCGGCGCGCCGGTGCGCTCGCCGAGCGTCGCTGAGGAGAAGACCGGAGTGCGGTGCAGGCGGCCTGCGATCGCGTCCCGGGCCGCGACGACGTCGTCTCGCGAGAGCTCAGCTGCCACGGAACGCCTCGGCCGGCTCGCCGGGAAGCCTCGCGAGCACCGCCTCCGCCTCCGGCTCCTGCGCGTCGAGCCGGCGCAGGTTACGGACACTCGGCACCAACAGCACCGCCAACGTCGAGACGATGAGGTAGCCGACTGAGATCCAGAGCGTCGTCGAGATCCCGATCGCGCGCGATACCGGCCCCGCGAGAATGAAGCCGAGCGGTAAGAAGGCGAATGAGCCCATCCAGTCCCAGGCGCTGACTCGAGAGAGGGCTTCCTCGCGTACGTGCTGCTGGAGGGTCGTCTGCCAGACGGCGCCGAAGAGTCCCATGCCCATGCCGCCGATCGCCTGGGCGACGGCGATCACCGGCGCGGGCGCGCGGAGCGCGAGCAGTGCGACCGCGGGAGCGATGGGCAGCGTGAAAATGGTGCACACGAGCATCGGCCGCGCGGGCTTCCAACGCAGCGCGAGCAGGCCTCCGCCCAGCGACCCGGCGCCCCAGCCCGCGGCGATGATCCCCCATGCCGCCGCTCCGCCGAGCGACTCCTTCGCAATCACCGGGCCGAGCGTCAGGAACGGCGCGATGACGATGCAGAGAAAAGTCGAGGCCCAGGCCACGATCACCCAGAGCCAAGTGTGCGTGACGAGCTCGTGCCAACCGCCCTTGAGGTCGGCGAGGAAGCTCTGCCTTTTCCCTTCTCGCCGTGACCGCGGCAGGCGCAGGAGAGCCAGCGAGGTCGCGCTGACGGCGAAGGTTGCCGCGTCCACGACGAAGACGATCCCCGGATTCGTGGTCGCCGCGATCACGCCTGCGACCGCGGGCCCGACGACGAAGGCCATGCTGCGCGAGAGCCCGAGCAGGGCGTTCGCCTGCTGGAGCCGCGGGGGGCTGATCGTCGCCGGCACGACGCCGGTCGCCGCAGGCTGGAAGAAGGCCTCGGCGGTTCCGTAGATCGCGATCAGCACTGCGAGGTGCCACAGCTCGGCGGCGCCGGTGAGGAGCAGCACGGCGATCGTCGCCTGGACGACCCCGCGGATGACATCGGAGACGAGCATGACCAGCTGCCGGGGGAGCCGGTCGGCCCAGACCCCGCCTGCGAGCACGAAGAGGACGAGCGGAAGAATGTGCGCCGCGAGCACGACACCGAGGGCAGTCGCCGAGCGGTTGAGCGTGCCGATGACGGCGAACGAGAGCGCGACCGGGACGAGGCCGTCCCCGAGCGTCGAGGTCGCTTGTCCGAGCCAGAGCAAGCGGAACTGGCGCTCGCGAAGCGCACCGAAGAGCTCCGTCCCACCCATGGCCGTGACTCTACGTGAGCTCGCCCAGGCCCCCGGCGCGCCCGCGCGCCCCCTCAACGCATACGCGCCCCGGGAGCGTCGATCGCGGCGAGGGGCGAGCTCGTCGAGCCGCCGTTCCTCGCTAGCTGTGCTCTTAGAGGCGGTTTCGCAATGAGCTCGGCTTCGATCGACCGGTCAGTTCAGACGGACGCGCGGGAAACCCGCGCGTCCTGATGGTCGGCACCGCGAGCGGCGCCTTAGTCGCACAAAGTGCGAAGCACTTTTTGCGAGTCCCGGGTCCGTGGCCCGGGACCTAGGTGAGGGTGTACTCGGGCCCCGAGCCGCCTTCGGGCGGGGTCAGGCGGCCGCCCTTCGCCGTGATCGCCCCGCACTGCACGCAGTTCGAGGGCGTCACCTCGACGCTGCCGTCGCTCGCCTCGTAGACCTGGGCCGGGCACATGTGCTCCCACATGAGCGCGAGCTCGCTCGGGACGCGAGTCCGCACTCGGAGATGATTGGGCGCATCGTCTCGGGTGCGGTTTCCGGACAAGTAGACGCTCGAGAGCTTGTCGAAGGTGAGCTTCCCGCCCGGCGCTGGAGACCCACGGCCGGTCCGGAAGATCGGCTGCTCGGCGTCCCGCTCGGTGTCCATGTTCCCCGGCGGAAAGGCGCCGCGGCTCGCCGTCATCGCGCCGGCGAGCATGCCCCCGAGGTAGAAGCCGCGGCCAAACGCCTGGCGCATGTTGCGAACGGCCTTCAGGTCGCTCCAGATGAAGCTCTGCCGCACGGCCTCGTCGTAGGTCCCGAGCGCTCCGGGCGCCCAGGGCGTCCGTCCCGGCCGCAGCGCCTCGACAGCCGCCTCGGCGGCCAGGCGGCCTGACTCGACCGCGTAATGGACGCCCTTCAGCGCCGGCACGTTGACCATGCCCGCCCCGTCGCCGCAAAGGAGGAGACCTGGGGCGTGCAGGCGCCGAGGAAGCGCGACGAAGCCTCCCTCCGGGATCGTCTTTGCGCCCCACCCGACCCGCTCCCCGCCCTCGAGCATGCGCCGCACGAGTGGGTTCGTCTTCAGCTCCTGGAGCAAATCGTGAACGGACAGCTCGGCGTCGCGGTAGTCGAGCCCGACGACCATGCCCAGCGTGAGCATGTCCTTGCCCATCGGATAGATGAAGGAGCCGCCGAACTCCCGGTACTTGGCCCCTGCGCGCAGCGGCCAGCCCATCGTGTGCACGACACGGCGCAGCGGCCGCTCGACCTTCCAGACCTCCTTGACTCCGAGCGCCCAGACCTGCGGGCTCTCGCCCTCGAGCCCGAAGGTGTCGAGCGCGATTCCGGTCAGGTGGCCCTGGGTGCCCTCGCAGAGAATGGTCACGCGCGCGAGGATGTCCGAGCCCGGCTCGAAGTTCGGCAGCGGCTCGCCGTTCCGGCCGCGGCCCTTGTCGCCCGTGCGGACACCGAGCACGCGCCCGTCCTTCACGAGCAGTCGCTCGGCAGTGGTCTCGGGCAGAACCGTCGCCCCGGCCTCTTCGGCCTGCTCCCCGAGCCAGCGTACGAGCTGCGAGAGCGAGGCGACGTAGTTTCCGTGGTTCTTCATCGTCGGCGGGGTTGGGATGCGAAGCGCGGTCTTGGCGCGGAGGAAATAGACGGACTCGGCCTCGACCTCGCCGTAAAAAGGCATGTCCTCGATCCCTTTCTGCCCTTGGAAGAGCCGCCTCAGCCCGCGCGGATTGACGACTGCGCCGGACACGATGTGCGAGCCGGGCTGCTGCCCTTTCTCGAGCACCGCAACGGGCACGTCACCTAGTCGCTCGCCAAGCTCCCGCGACTCCTGGACGAGCTGGCCGAGCCGGATCGCACAGGCGAGGCCCGCGGGCCCGGCGCCCACGATCAGGATTCCGACCTCGATCCGCTCGTCGGGCGGATCGGTCGGCTCGGCCACGAACTCCCGCGCGGAGAACGGCGGCGGGTAGTCGGCAGGCGTTACGCTCATGCCGCCTTGCGCTGCTGCACGAGCTCGGTCAGCTTGGGCACGATCTCGTGCAAGTCACCGATCACGCCGAGATCGCAGAACTCGAAGATCGGAGCGTTCGGGTCCTTGTTGATCGCCACGACCGTGCCCGAGCCCTGCATGCCGACCTTGTGCTGAATTGCGCCGGAAATGCCGCAGGCGATGTAGAGCTTCGGCGCGACCGTCTTCCCCGTCTGGCCGACCTGAGTCGCATAGGGGTACCAGCCGGCGTCGACGACGGCTCGCGTCGCGGCGACCGCCCCCCCAAGCGCTTTCGCGAGCCCCTCGACGAGCGAAAAGCTCTCCGGGCCGCCCAGCCCGCGGCCGCCGGCAACGATCACGTCGGCGTCCTCGATCGACGGGCCGGACGATTCCTCGTGCGCCTGCTCGACCATCGTCGCCGCCGTGGAGAACTCCTCGAAGCCGGGTGTGAGCTCCTCGACCTCGGCCTCACCGCCCGTTTCCGCCGGGTCGAATGCGCCCGGGCGGAAGAGCGCTAGGCGCGGCTCGCTCGTCCAGCCGACGTCGACGTACACCGAGTCCTCGAGCGCAGGCCGCTTCGCGACGAGCGAGCCGTCCTTGGACTCGAGGTCGACGAGATCCCAGTTCAGCCCGGCGTCGAGCCGGGCCGCGAGACCGGCGGCGACGTCGGAGGCGAGCACGGAGGCTCCGAAGAGGACGGCGTCGATGTCCTGCTCGCCGACGAGGTGCGCCAGTGCATCGACGCGCGGTTGCGGCAGTGGCGCGTCGAGCTCCGGAGCCTCGGCGACGAAGACCTTCACCGCCCCGAACTTGCCTGCTTCCGCGGCGAGCTCCTTCGTCCCCGGGCCCAGGACGACTCCGGCGACCTCCTCGTCCAGGGTTGCCGCCTTCGAGAGCACGCCGAGCGAGCCCTTCTGCAGCTGCCCCTCGTGGTGCTCGAGGAAGACGGCGATCAAAGGAGCTTCTTCTCGGCCAGGAACTCGACGATCTTCTGTGCCGCAGAGCCGTCGTCCTCGATCTTCTGCGAGTCGCCGCGCGCGGGCGGGTCGGCGAGCGCGAGCACGGTCGTTCGCGAGCCGGCCTCCCCGACGCTGCCCTCCTCGACGCCCAGCTCGGCCAGCGACATGGTCTCCTGCGGCTTCTTCTTCGCGCCCATGATCCCTTTCAGCGAGGGGTAGCGCGGCTCGTTGATCGCGTCGGAGACGGCAACGACAGCCGGCAGGGGCGCCTCGATCACGTCGTAGCCGAACTCGGTCTGCCGCTTGCCTTTGAGCTTGCCCTCGCCGACGTCGAGCTCTGCGACCTGCGAGATCACCGGCGCGCGCAGCCGCTCGGCGACGGCGGCCCAGAGGACGGCGCCGTCGGAGTCGCTGCCCTGCTGGCCGAAGAGGACGATGTCGGCCTGCTCGCGCTGCAAGGCGGCCGCGAGCGCACGCGAGGTGGCGACGAGGTCCGAGCCTTCGGCGCCCTCGTCAGTCACGA
>Ga0307278_10000593_pt1 | contig 18124 bp, 20 predicted proteins | sample ER_DNA_117_FD_194482 | JGI IMG/M metagenome (GOLD analysis project Ga0307278, IMG submission 194482) | Bulk soil microbial communities from the East River watershed near Crested Butte, Colorado, United States - ER_DNA_117 | ecosystem: Environmental > Terrestrial > Soil > Floodplain | place...
GACGAGCTCCACCTGCGCCCCCTCGAGGTTCGCCGGGTTTCCGGAGTAGGTCAACTTGTCGAGCACGACCACGTCCTCGCCCGCCGCGGCTAGGCGCTTGGCGAAGTGCGAGCCGATGAAACCGGCTCCTCCGGTGACGAGGATGCGCATCGGGCGGAAGGTTAGATCAGGTGCTGAGGCAGGCATGCAGCCCCTCGCGCCAGTGCGGCAGCCGCGGCGCGTCCCCGCGCTCACTGCGCAGGACCGAGTAGGCCGGCCGAGGCGCAGGTCGACCGAGCTCCTGCGTCGTGATCTCGCGCACGCGACACTCGAGCCCTGCCTCCTCGAAGATCGCTGCCGCAAACTCGGCCCACGTGCATTGCCCCTCAGCGGCCACGTGCCAGGTTCCGTAGGGCAGCTCGAGCAGCCCACGGGTGGCCTCGGCCAGGTGGCCGACGAAGGTCGGCGAGCCAATCTGATCCGAAACGACCGCAACCTCGTCCTGCTCCTGCCCGAGCGCGAGCATCGTCCGCAGGAAGTTCTTGCCGGTCGCGCCGAAGAGCCACGAGCTGCGCACGACCCAGCCGTCGCGCAGCTCGTGCTCGCCGGCGAGCTTCGTGCGCCCGTACGCCGAGAGAGGGCTGGGCTCGTCCGACTCGACGTAAGGCTCCCGCTTCGAGCCGTCGAAGACGTAGTCGGTCGAGTAGTAGACGACCGGCGCCCCGAGTTCGACCACGTTGCGCGTGCCGCGGACGTTCACGGCGGCGGCAAGCTCTTCGCGCTGCTCCGCCCCGTCGACGTCGGTCCAGGCCGCTGCGTGGAGGACGAGGTCCGGCGCGGTCTCCAGCACCGGCGGCGCCACCACGTTGTACTCCGCGCTCGTGCGCGCGTCAGCGTCGGGAAAGGCCTCGCGGAGGGCGGCCCCGAGCTGACCGCCGGCCCCCGTTATGAGCACGCTGCGAGGTCACGCTCCGAGAGGATCGGCGACTGCGTGCTCCAGAGGTGGACGACGCGCGGGTCGTTCCAGCAGACCCCGTGCTCGTCCGGGTCGGCCGGGTCGTACTCCTCGGTGACGTGGTAGCAGAACAGGAGATCCGTGAGCGCCTCGACGCCGTGTGCGTGCCGCCCCGGGATGTAGACCGCGACCGGATTGTCGTCGCCGATGTCCTCGGTGAAGGTTTCGCCGCTCTCGCGGTCCAGCACGACGACGCGGGCCATGCCCTCCAGGCAGGCGAAGAGGTCGTCCTGCCCGCGCTCGTGGTAATGGAGCCCGCGGATCACACCCTGCCGCGAGAACGAGACGTTCGTCTGACGCGTCGGCCTCGGCAGCAGGCTCTCGCGGCGCAGCTCGCAGAACCAGCCGCGCGCGTCCTCGAAGCGGCGAAGCGGGATCACCTGGACGCCGTCGACCATGCTAGTTCCCCTTCCGGTAATGCTGAGAGGGGGACATATCCTTGTTGGCGCCGTTGGCTCGCACGTAGTCGTTGACCTCGTAGTACGCGTCGATCGATTCGCCCGCGTCGCCCCAGAAGCCGTCGAGCACGTCGTACTCCATCGCGCCCTGAGCGACGTACCAGTTGTTCACATCCGTGATCTCGAGCTCGCCGCGGCCGGATGGCTCGAGCGTCGGGATCACGTCCCAGACCTGCTCGTCGTAGAAGTAGATGCCGGTGACCGCGTACTCGCTCGGCGGGTCGTCCGGCTTCTCGACGATGTTCACGACGCGGCTCTCCTGCAGCTCCGGGACGCCGAGATGGCGCAGGTGCTCCGGCTCGTCGATGCGAGCCAGCAGGATGCGCGCCCCGCCCTCCTGGGCCTCGAACTTGGCGACTGCCGGAGCCAGCGACTGCTCGACCACGTTGTCGGCCAGCATCACCACAATCGGCCCGCCGCGGCCGAACCGCTCCGCGAGGCCGAGAGCCTCGGCGATTCCGCCGGGCTTGTCCTGGTAGGCGTAGAAGAGCCGGTCGACCCCGTGCTCGTGGCCGTTGCCCAGCAGCCGGAAGAACTCGCCCGCGTGCGTGCCGCCGGTGACCAGCATCAGCTCCTGCACGCCCGCGTTGACGAGGGCCTCGATCGCCCAGCTGATCATCGGCCGGTCGTAGATCGGGAGCAGGTGCTTGTTCGTGATCTGCGTCAGCGGGTGCAGGCGCGAGCCCGTGCCGCCGGCCAGGATCACGCCCTTGAGAGCCGTCGTCATCGGCCGGGATGCTACGAGTTCTGACTAAGCTAGCGTGTCCTAACTTACGAACGCACTCAGCGCTGTGCATAGGGGATCTGCGCGAGCATCACTAACGTTTACTCAGAGGACGAATGAGAAGGCGCAACGACATCGACCGCTTGCACGACGAGATGCAGGAGCTGATCGACGAGCTCTGGCACGTTCCCCGCTTCGCGGGAGGCCGGCGCGGCTTCAGGCCGCAGGCTGACTGCATCCGCAGCGAGGACCCGCCGGGGTTGCACGTCATCGTGGAGCTACCCGGGGTCGACCCGGCCGAGCTGCAGGTGGTCGCGGCCGACCGCGTGCTCGTGGTCTCAGGCGTGAGGCGCCGCCCGCCTCTGCGTGGCCGCTACCAGCAGATGGAGCTCGAGTACGGGCCTTTCCAGGGCCGCATCCAGCTCGACGAGCCGGTGGACACGAGCGCCGCGAGCGCGCGCTACGAGCACGGAGTTCTGACCGTGGTGCTCCCGATCGCCGCGAGCCAACCGAAGGTCGAGCGCGTCACGATCACGATCGGAGCACGATCGTGAGACGACGCTTGCGGCGTCGACTTCAGGCCGGGCGGGCTTTGCCCGCACGGCCGTCTGCACTGACCGGTCGACACGTGATCCGTCAGAAAGTCACGGCATGAGCGAGCTGAACTTCGAAGAGCCCTTCGAGCCGACCGACGTCGAGATCCCCTCGACGCTGCCGGTCCTGCCGCTCAAGGACACGGTCATCTTCCCGCAGTCGGTGTCGCCGCTCGCGATCGGCCAGGAGCGCTCGATCAAGCTCGTGGACGACGTCGTCGCGGGCGAGCGCGTCCTGGCGCTGGTCACCGTCAAGGACCCCGATCTCGAGCAGCCCGACTGGGACGACCTGCATGAGGTCGGCACCGCCGCGATCGTGCACAAGATGATCCGTGTCCCCGACGGGACCCTGCGGATCCTTGTCCAGGGCGTCGGCCGCATCAAGCTGGACCGCCGAGTCCAAGACGACCCCTACTTGATCGGCGAGTTCACCGATCTGCCCGACGCGATCGAGGAGACGCCCGAGCTCGAGGCCCTGACTCGCAGCGTCCAGAACGAGTTCGGGCGCTTGATCTCGCTCGTCCCGTACCTCCCGGCCGAGCTCGAGCTCGCCGCGGCGAACGTGGACGACCCGAGCGCCCTCTCGCACCTTGTTGCATCGACCCTCCGTCTCAAGACCGAGGAGAAGCAGGCGCTGCTCGAGCAGGCGGACGTCTACGAGCGGCTCCGCGACGTGCTCCGGATCCTGAACGGGGAGCTCGAAGTGGTCGAGCTCGGCACGAAGATCCAGACGCAGGTCCAGTCCGAGATGGAGAAGGGCCAGCGCGAGTTCTTCCTGCGCCAGCAGCTGAAGGCGATCCAGGACGAGCTCGGCGAAGGCGACGACCAACAGGCCGAGCTGGCCGAGCTGCGCGAGCAGATCGAGGCCAAGAACCTCCCCGAAGACGTGCGCAAGGCCGCCGATCGGGAGCTCTCCCGGCTCGAGAAGCTTCCGCCCGCTGCCGCCGAGTACGGCGTTATCCGCACATACCTGGACTGGATCCTCTCGCTGCCGTGGAACGAGACCACGGAGGACAACCTCGATCTCGCTCACGCCCGCAAGGTGCTCGACGAGGATCACTACGACCTCGAGAAGGTCAAGGACCGGATCATCGAGTACCTCGCGGTCTCGAAGCTGAAGAACGACCTCTCCGGCCCGATCCTCTGCTTCGTCGGGCCGCCCGGAGTCGGAAAGACGTCGCTCGGACACTCGATCGCCAACACGCTCGGGCGCAAGTTCCTGCGCATCTCCGTGGGCGGCGTCCGCGATGAGGCGGAGATCCGGGGCCACCGGCGCACCTACATCGGCGCGATGCCGGGCACCATTATCCGCTCGTTGCGAGACGCCGAGTCGAAGAACCCGGTTCTGCTGATCGACGAGATCGACAAGATGGGCGCCGACTTCCGCGGCGACCCGGCGAGCGCGATGCTCGAGGTGCTCGACCCCGAGCAGAACAACAACTTCCGCGACCATTACCTCGACCTCCCGTTCGACCTCTCCAAGGTGCTGTTCATCTGTACCGCCAACCAGCTGGACACGATCCCGGGCCCGCTGCTCGACCGGATGGATGTGATCCACCTCTCCGGCTACACCGAGGACGAGAAGCTCGGAATCGCGCGCAAGTACCTCGTGCCCAAGCAGCTCGAGGCGCACGGGCTGAGCTCGGAACGCCTGACGATCAGCCCCGGTGCCCTCCGAGTCGTCATCCGCGAGTACACGCGCGAGGCCGGCGTCCGCAACCTCGAGCGGCGGATCGCCGATCTGTGCCGCAAGACGGCGCGCGCGATCGCCGAGGGCGAGACCGAGAAGGTGCGGATCGACGCGCGCAAGGCGCGCTCGTGGCTCGGTGCGCGCCGGGTCCCCTCTGACCCGCGCAAGCGCACCGCCGACCCGGGGGTGGCGACCGGCCTCGCCTACACGCCGGTCGGCGGCGACGTGCTGTTCATCGAGGCCACCGCTTACCCGGGTAAGGGCAAGCTGACGATCACCGGCCAGCTCGGCGACGTGATGCGCGAGTCGGCACAGGCCGCGCTCTCGTGGGTGCGGGCGCACTCCGAGTCGCTCGGGCTGCCTGACGACTGGTTCGCCGAGCACGACGTGCACATCCACGTTCCCGCCGGGGCGGTGCCGAAGGACGGCCCGTCCGCCGGGATCACGATCGCGACGGCGATCGCCTCGCTCGTGCGCAGCGTGGCGGTCGCCGACGACCTCGCGATGACCGGCGAGATCACGCTCACCGGGCAGGTGCTGCCGATCGGCGGCGTCCGCGAGAAGGTGCTCGCCGCCCAGCGGTACGGCCTGAAGCGGGTCGTGCTCCCGCACGAAAACGAGCCCGATCTCGGCGAGCTTCCGCCTGAGGCACGGAAGGAGCTGCAGTTCATCCTCGTCGACTCGATCGAGGAAGTCCTTGCGGTCGCGTTCGAGAAGCCCGGCCCCGTCAGGGCCAAACCTGCGCCGCGCCCTGAGCGCCAGGCGGCGCTCCCCGCGTAGAACGGTTTAGCACCGCGCGTGCGTAGGGTAGAGAATGCCCTCACACACGCGATCGAAAGGACGGCCACGCTCATGGCCAATGCGAAAGACAAGGTTGCCGACGTCAAGCCTTACGTGAAGCGGGCACTCCAGGACGAAGAGCTACGGGACAACCTCCGCAGCGCTTTCGACACCGCCCGTGACGTCTACGACGAGCTGATCGGCAAGCGCGGGGTCACCGGCGTCGCGACGAAGGTCGCGAGCGACAAGGAGATCCAGGACCAGCTTCGCTCCGCCATCGACGACCTCCGCTCCGCCGCGAACCGGATCCAGGGCAACGAGGCCCACAAGGGCCGCAACAGCACACTGCTCCTGGCCGGAATCGCGCTCGGGATCCTCTTCAACCCGATGACCGGCCCCGAGACCCGGCGCTGGCTGAAGGACAAGGTCTTCGGCGAGGAGGAGGAGTTCGGCTACGGCGGCGGCAGCTCGAGCGGGAACGGCTCGTAGATTAGGGCGCGCCTGAGCCCGCGTTCCGCGGCGGACGAAAACCGAGTGACCTGAGCAGCTGCCCTTCGGCGCCCCTAATGCCGCCGGCGGCCATCGCTCGGCGCAGCGAGCCCGGGTCGAGCCCGCTCGCCTCCGAGATGTCGGAGACCTGGAGCAGGATCGCCGCCGGACGCGGCGCCGGGTTGGTGACGATGCCCGCCCAACCGGCGACGTTCGGCATGAATCGCACATCCCGCAGGCGCCGCCATGCGTCGAGGTATGTCGTCGGGTCGACGGCGCCGTCGTAGCCCATGAAGAGCAGCGAGAACGGGTGCACCTCGAAGTGCAGGTGCGGCGGCGTCCCCTCGGCGTCACCGGTGTTGCCGACGAAGCCGACCACCTCGCCTGCCTTCACGCGGTAGCCGTTCTTGGCAAGCGGCGTGAAGGCCGAGAGGTGGGCGTAGTAGAACTCGTTCCCCTGCGAGTCACGGAGCCAGAGGCGGTTCCCGCCCACGTCGTTCCACCCGACCGAGAAGACGACACCGTCGGCGCAGGCAAGGATCGGGGCCCCGAGCGGAGCGAAGATGTCGTCGCCGTGGTGCCAGTTTCCGGCCACGTCGCCGCGGAAGGCGCCGTACGTGTTGCTGTACGAGGCAGGCCCGTAGACCGGGAAGACGTAGCCCCCCGCCGTGAGCTTCGGCTGAAGGCCGGTAGGCACGCCCAGGAGCGGGGACTGCGCGTGGCCCAGCTCCTTTGGCGCGTTTGGCGTCGTCGGCGCCTTGGGCTTCTTCGTCGGCCCCGGAACGACCGGCGGCGGCGGCTCAGCGCTCGCCTGCACGCTTGCCTCCGCGTAGCCGACCTCGATCACGGAGCCTGCCGGCAAACCGCCGTGCGGAGCGGTCAGGTGGATGGCAAGCGCGGTCACGAAACCGTGGTAGCCCTGAGCGCCACCGGCACCGGCGCTCGTGTCGGTGCCCTGCTCCAGGCTGATCAGGTAGCCCCAGTCGGCGAGGGCGGTGCGGGCGTTCGGCGCCACGGCCACGGGCTGGCCCAGGACGGTCAGGCCGGCGACCCCGGCGCCGGAGAAATCACCGCTCGCGCGAGTGGCCCTGGTCGCGCCTCTCGCGTCGCCGTTGACCGCCGAGGCGATGACCTCGCCGCCGAAGACGATCAGCGACTGCACCTCGCTGGAAGCGCTGGCGACGGCCGTCGAGCCCACGTCGGTCGAGGCCGAGGCGGTCATCGCCCCAGTGGTGACCACGGAGCCGTCTGCCGGGTAGGCGAAGCTCGAGCCGAAGGCGACGTGCTCAGGCGGTGCCGAGATCGAGCCCGCCACGGCTCCGGCCTGGCCCGGCACGCTGATGCGAATCACAAAAGCCCGCGCCGAGGCCCCCGCCGTCGAGCGTGCTCCACCCGCTCCGGAAGATCCGGCTGCGAGCAGGAGCAGCCCCGCGAGAAGCAATGTGACTGTGAGCCGCTTCCCCACCTCTCCGCATTATTGACAATCCTCGGGAATAGTCCTCTTGACGGGCCGCCGGTCCTCGGTGGCGGCTCAGGCCGAGCAGTCGGCGCAGGCGCCTCGCAACACGACGTCGTGACCAGCGACGGAGTAGCCCGTCCTGCCCTCGACCTTGTGCAATGCACGTTCCAGGCCGTCGTCGGAGAACGCCTCGACCTTGCCGCAGTCCTCGCAGACAAGATGGTGGTGGTGCTCGCCGCTCAAGTGCACGGGCTCGAAGCGGGCCATTCCGGCCCCGACGTCGATTCGCTGGACGAAGCCCCGCTCACCGAGTAGGTCGAGCACCCGGTAGACACTCGCGATCCCGACGGCGCGGCCCTCCGCGCGCAGGCCGTCGAAGATCTCCTGCGCCGTCAGGCAGCAATCTTGGCGGCCGAGCAGCTCGATCACTGCGCGGCGGGCGCCGCCACTGCGATAGCCCGCGCGGCCGAGTGCCTCGATGGTGTCGCTCGTCCAGGCAGTCGCCATGGACCGGATGATACCGAGTCTCATACTGGTAATGAGTATTATTCGCCGAAGTATGCTCGCACCGTTCCACTACGCCTTCGTTCAGCGGGGTGTGCTCGAAGTGCTGCTGCTCTCGGTCGGAGCCGGGCTGCTCGGCACCTGGATCGTGATGCGCGGGCTCGCGTTCTACTCCCACGCCGTCGCAACCGCCGCCTTCCCCGGCCTAGTGCTGGCCGACGGCCTGGGCTTCTCGGGTCCACTCGGCGCATTTGCGGCAGCCGCCCTTTTCGCACTCGGGGTCGAGCGGCTCGCCGCCGCTCGGCGCAGCAGCTACGACAGCCTCACGGCCCTCGTGCTCGTCGGCGCCCTCGCGCTTGGGGTCATCCTGGCGAGCGACGTCTTCCACTCCGGCGCCAGCGTCGAGACCTTGCTCTTCGGAAGCCTCCTCCTGATCGACCGGGGCGACATCGTCTTCGCGGCCGCTGCGAGTGCCGCCGTCCTCACCGGCTCGCTCCTGCTGGGCCGGCGCTGGCTTGCGACGGGGTTCGATCCTGAGACCGCCCCCGCCCTGGGGTTGCGGTCGCCGTTGCCCGACGCGGTTCTCCTCGGCCTCACGGCGCTCAGCGTCGTCTCGGCTCTCGCGGCCATCGGCGCCCTGCTGGCGACGGCGCTGTTCGTGGTGCCGGCGGCCACGGTTCGGCTGCTGACGCGGAGGCTCCGTGTCTGGCAGCTCGGCTCGATCCTGTTGGCTGCAGGCGAGGGCGTTGCCGGCCTCTGGCTCTCCGTCAAGACCAACGCACCCCCCGGCGCAGCGATCGCGGTGCTGGGCGGAGGCGTGTTCACGCTCGTCGCGGGAGCACGTGCGGCAGCGCCGCGAGTGGGGCGCCGCGCCCTCCTCGCCGCCGGTGCAGCCTTCGCGCTGCTGCTACTGCCCGGCTGTGGGGCCGCCGCAGGCGGCGCCTCGGCTGTAGCCACGACGACCCAGATCGGAGACTGGCTGCGCGTGCTCGCCGGGCCCGACGCCGCGGTCCACCAGATCCTGCAACCCAATACCGACCCGCACGAGTACGAACCGCGGCCCAAGGACGTGCTCGCCACCGCCGACGCGAAGCTCGTCTTCGAGAACGGCGACGGGCTCGACGCCTGGATGACGACCGTCGTCTCGCAAAGTGGCGGCAACCCGCGCCAGATCGTCCTCGCCGGGCGTGTGCCGGTCAAGCTGGCGGGGGAGCGGTCCGGGCCGGAGGCTTCGCGCGACGACCCGCACTGGTGGCACGACCCGCACAACGTCGAGGCGGCCGTGCGGTCGATGGACACCGCCCTGGCTCAGGTGGACGGAACCCATCGCCGCGGCTACGAGCGTCGTACGGACGCGTACCTAGCGCAGCTTCGCACCCTCGATCGTGGCATCGCGGCCTGCTTCGCATCCGTGCCGCGAAGCGAGCGAAAGCTCGTGACCGACCACGACGCGTTCGGCTATTTCGCCCATCGCTATGGGATCCAGGTGGTCGGGGCGGTGATCCCGTCCCAGACGACCCAGGCGCAGCCCTCGGCCGGCGAGATCGCTCACCTGATCGCGCTGATTCGGCGCGAGCACGTGAAGGCGGTGTTCCCGGAGAGCTCGCTCAGCCCTCGCCTCGCGCAGACGATCGCCCGCGAGACCGGCGCCGTCTCCTCGTACACGCTCTACGGCGACACGCTCGGACCGAGCGGCTCCCCGGGCGCGACCTACCTGGGCATGGAACGAGCAAACGCTGACGCGATGGTGCGCGGGTTCACCGGCGGTGCGCGCGGTTGCGAGATTCCGGGGATCCCGTGACCGCGCTCCTCTCGGTACGCGGGCTGGCCTCGGGCTACGGCTCAGTGCCGGTGCTCGACGGTCTCTCATTCGAGCTCGATCCCGGAGAGCGGATCGGCGTGCTCGGCCCCAACGGCGGGGGCAAGACGACGCTCTTCAAGGCGCTGCTGGGAATCCTGCCTCTGCTCGCCGGGCAGATCGACAGCGCCGGCCGGTTCGGGTACGTGCCGCAAACCGAGCGCTCGCGGCTCGACTACCCGGTCAGCGCCCTCGACGTTGCTCTGATGGGGGCGCTCTCACGGATCGCGTGGTGGCAGCCGCCCGGCCGGACGGAGCGTCGCAACGCGCAGACGGCACTGACGCGGGTAGGGCTAGGAGACCAGTCCGACGAGCAGTTCGGCGAGCTCTCGGGCGGGCAGCGCCAGCGCGTGCTCGTAGCGCGAGCGCTCGTGCAGGACGGCCCGGTTCTGCTCCTCGACGAGCCGTTCACAGGTGTCGACCAGCCGAGCGCCGAGCTCCTCGACCGGCTCCTCGACGGGCTGGCCGCCGAGGGTCGAGGTGTCCTGATCGCGACACACGACCTCGAACAGGCACGGCGCTGGGACCGGGTGCTCTGTCTCAACCGCCGCCAGATCGCATTCGGGCCACCGGAGCAGGTGCTGACGCGAGCGGTGCTCGAAGAGACGTATGGCGGCGAGATCGTCACACTGCCATCGGGGAGCGGCGAGCAGGTCGGGATCCTGCCGCCGCACCACCACTGATGGCGCACGCGCTCGCGGATCCATGGACCCAGGGCTTCGTGCAGCGGGCCTTTCTCGAGCTCGCTCTCCTGGGCATTGTCGGGAGCGCGCTCGGTTGCTGGGTGCTCTTCTACGAGCTCTCGTACGGCGCGGAGTCGCTCGCCCACTCGTTGTTCCCGGGTCTCGTCCTGGCTGCGCTGGCCGGAATCCCACTCGTGCTCGGGGCCGCCGGCGGCGTGCTCGTGGCGGCCGCGGCGATCGCCGTCTTCGGGCGCACGCCCGAGATCGGACGGGACACCGCGATTGCCGTGGTGATCACCACGCTGTTTGGGCTCGGCGTCCTGCTCGCCCTCGCGCCCGCTTCGCCACCGGGCCTGAACGAGCTCCTCTTCGGCGACCTGCTGGGGGTTTCCGGCACCGACCTCGCGATCGCCGCCGGCCTCAGCGTCATCGTCCTGACGAGCCTCGTGCTGTTGCACCGGCAATTGCTCGCCGTCGGCTTCGACCGCGCCAACGCGGTCACCTTTGGAGCGCGGCCCGTCCTCGTCGACCTCGCGCTCCTCGGGCTGCTCGCGGCAGCGATCGTGATCGGCGTCCAGGGTCTCGGCAACCTGCTCGTCCTCGCAGTGCTCGTCGGGCCTGCGGCGACGGCGCGCGTGGTCGCCAGCAGGCTGCTGCCGATGATGTGCCTCGCGGCCGTGATCGCGATCACGTGCGGCGCCGGCGGGCTCTACCTCTCGTACTACGCCGAGACCGCTGGCGGCGCCTCGGTCGCGGGAATCACTCTCGCGGTCTACCTCGGAGTCCGGCTGGGCGCCGCCGCTCAGGCGTCGGTCGCGAGGCGCTTCTTGGCGAACTCGAGGAAGCGGGCGCGCTCATCATCGCCCGGCCCTAGCGGCGGGTCGTTGGCGTAGGCAGGGTCGTCGGCGATCTCCTGCGCGACCGCCCGTACTTCGTTCACGACTTCTTCGCGATGCTCCGGGTCTCGCAGTAGCTGCTCGGCCCACGTGATCGAGTCGTCGTCGAGCTCCACGTCGTGCTCGACCAGCAGGCGGCCGAGCAGGATCCCGACGCGGATGTAGGCGAAGGTCCGGAAGGCCAGCAGCTTGCGCGGCGAGTTGACGAGCGCCTCGATCTCCGGATGCTCGCGCTGGATCTCCCCGACGATCGAGCCGATGGGCTCGTCGACGAGCGGGATCCAGACCTCTTCGTGACCGGCCACGTCAAGAAGGATAGGCCGGTTTGCGCCATGTGCGTACTGCGATCTGGGCGGCGATCGCGAGCATGAGTACCCCGAAGAGCCTCCGTAGCGCGTGCTCCGGCAGCGCCTCGGCGACCTGGACGCCGCCCTCGACGCCGGCGATCGCCGCCACGCCGATGATCAGCGCGGCGCGCCAGCGTACGTTGCCGTAGCTGCGCTGACGCCAGACGCCGGCCGCCGCTGTGGGCAAGATCGCGAGCAGCGACGTCGCCTCCGCGTGGAGTTGGGTGAGCCCGAGCACGAGCGCCAGGGTCGGCACGAACAGAATCCCCCCGCCGACACCGAACAGCCCCGCGAGCACGCCGGCCACGAGGCCGAGGGCTCCCGCTGCGAGCAGCGCCCACATCAGACGAGGAACCAGATGCCGAGGCCGGCGAGAAGCGCCGCAAACGCGAGTGAGAGCGTCCTGGTGGCGAGCCGCTGCTGGAGCGAGGCACCCGCCACCGCCCCGATCGCTCCTGGAATGCCAACGATCGCGGCTGCTCCAGGCTTCACCTCGCCGTGCAGCGCGTACGTGATCGAGCCTACTAGGGCGATCAGCAGGATCGCAGCAAGCGAGGTTCCCATCGCGGGCCGCTCGGTATAGCCGGCCACCAGGATCAGGAGCGGGACAACCACGATGCCACCGCCTACGCCGAAGAGGGCGCTGAAGAGTCCGGCGAGCAGGCCGATGGCGAGGAGCCGCACCGCCGTATTCTGCGGCCTGTGGAGGATGCACTGGCGGGACTGAGCAAGGATCCGGCCCGGGCGGCCGTGCTCCTGGACGTGGACGGGACGCTGGCGCCGATCGTCGCGCGGCCCGAGCTGGCCGAGGTGCCGGACGAGACGCGGACGGAGCTCGAGCGCCTGGCCGGGCGGTACGCGCTCGTCGCCTGCGTCAGCGGCCGCAGCGGCGAGGAGGCCCGACGGCTGGTTCGCGTCGACGGGATCGTCTACGTCGGGGTGCACGGGCTCGAGCTCGCGCCCGAGGCGGAGCGCTGGCGAGAGACGCTGCGTCCGTTCGCGCGGCTCGAGTGGCCGTGGCTCGAGGACAAGGGGCTCACGGTCGCGCTGCATTGGCGCGAGGCCGAGGGCGAACAGGTTGCTCGGGCGGAGCTGGAGCGCGTCGCCGCGCGGGCGCAGGAGGCGGGGCTCGAGGCACGCTGGGGACGGAAGGTGCTCGAGTTGCGCCCACCGGTGGAGGCGGACAAGGGGACAGCGGTACGGGCGCTGCTGGAGGAGCGGGACCTAAGGCGCGCTCTCTACGCCGGGGACGACACGACCGACCTGGACGCCTTCCGGGGCCTCGACGGCCTCGAGGTCGCGGTGCGGATCGCGGTCGCCTCCGCGGAGGCCCCGTCGGGTCTGCGGGAGGCGGCCGACCTCACGGTCGGCTCACCGGCCGAGCTGCTCCAGCTGCTACGAAAGCTCTAGGAAAGCGCGAGGAGCGCTACGCCGCCGGCAACGAGGACCGCTCCGGCGAGACGCGCGCGGCCGACCCGCTCGCCGAGCACGAAGGCGGCGAGGCCCGTCGCGATCACGACACTCGTCTCACGCACGGCGGCGACCGCAGGCGCGCTGGCCAGCCGGAGGGCGAGCAGCACGAACAGGTAGGCCGTTCCGGCCGCAACACCCAGGGTGGCGGTCGTCGGGCTGATGGCCGTGACGAGCCGGGACCGGCCGATCGCGAGCGAGTACAAGAGCGCGGGCCCGACGAGCACCAGCAACAGGTAAGGCAACGCGGCCGCGTGCGCGATCCCGTGCCGGTCGAGAACGGTGTAGCCGGCGATCGTCATCGCAATCACTGCGCCGAACGCCAGCCCGAAGAGGCTCCCGCGCGCGCCCCGGATGAGCAGCACGCCTCCGGTCACCGCCACGATCCCGGCGATCCCGAGTCCCGAGGGCGTTGCGCCGCCGGCAGCGACGACGAGCACGAGGGCCAGCACCGGCGCCAGTCCGCGCGCGACCGGGTAGACAAGGCTGAGCTCGTACCGCCGGTAGGCGGCGGCGAGGAGGGCGAAATACGCGAGCTCGAGCGCGGCCGACCCTGCGATGTACGGGACCGCCGCTCCCTCTACGCGCCAGGTCAGCGCCGCCGGCAGAGCGAGGACGGCCACGACCGTTAGCAGCCCGATCGCCGTCGCCGCCTCGGTGTCCTGCTCCCGCGCGAGCCCCAGGTTCCAGAGGGCGTGCAGGAACGCCGCCGCGAGCGCGAGCCCCAGCGCGGCGGCCGACACTAGACGCGCAGCCGCTCGCGCACGGCCTTGCTCTGGCGGCGCGCGACATCCAGCTCGGTCCGTTCAGCGTCGTCGAGGGCCAGCCGCAGCCGGTCGGCCGCCGCCCGTTTCACCGCGGCGACCTTGCCCAGGTTGACGAGGTACGAGCGGTGGATCCGCGCGAACCGGTCGACCGGGAGCGTTTCTTCGAGCGCACGCAGCGACCGGGTGCAGAGGTACGAGCGGTCGTAGGTGTGCACGCGGCAGTAGTCGCCGTCGGCCTGCGCGTAGTGGACGTCGTCCCAGTCGAGCAGGACGGTCTCTCCGCCGCTCACGACGGGGATTTTCTCCACCGGCGCGGAGGCGGCGGGCCGCTTGCCGAGCCGGCGCACGACCTGGGCGAGCCGTTCCGGGTCGACAGGCTTGAGCAGGTAGTCGAGCGCCTCGACGGCGAAGGCCTCGATCGCGTATTGCTCGTGCGCGGTCACGAAGACCAGCTGCGGGGCGCCCGCGCGGCCGTGCACGAGACGGGCAGCATCGAGCCCGGAGAGGCCCGGCATCTCGATGTCGATGAAGACCACGTCGTAGGGGACCGCCGACGCGAGCTTCAACGCCTCCACGGCGGTGGCCGCCTCGCCGACGACCTCGACCTCCGGATGCGTGGCCAGGAGATAGCGCAGCTCGGAGCGAGCCGGCGCCTCGTCGTCCACGAGCAGGGCGCGAATCAAGCGGGCACCTGAAGCCGCACGACGGTGCCGAAGACCCCGGACTTCAGGCGCACGCCCTCGCCGTAGAACGCGGTCAGGCGCTGGTGCACATTCGCGAGGCCGAGCCCTTCCTCCTCACCGGTGAGCACGCGCTCGAGCGCCTCGCGGGCAATCCCGCGGCCGTTGTCGCGTACCGTCACCCGCAGCCGGCCGCGCCGGACGCGTGCGCGGACAAGCAGGCCGAGAGGTCGTTCCGTCTTCCCGTGCTTGATCGCGTTCTCGACGAGCGGCTGAACGAGGAAGGGCGGCAGCCGCACCGCCAGCGCCTCCGGGGTTGCGTCGATCGTCACCTGGAGCTGCGGTCCGAAGCGTGCCTGCTCGAGCGCCAGGTAGCTGCGCACGTGGCGGAGCTCCTCTTCGAGGGAGATGAACTCGCCCGGACGTGCGAGCGTCCAGCGACAGTAGTCGGCGAAAGCAAGGATCAGCTCACGAGCCCGCTCCGGCTCGGTGCGGGTGAAGCTCGCGATCGTGTTCAGACAGTTGAAGAGAAAATGCGGCTCGATCTGCGCTTGCAACGCCTGGAGCTCAGCGGAGGCCGCGGCGCGGGCGGAGCCGGCAAGCTCCGAGAGCTGCAGCTGCGCCGAGAGCTGCTCGCCGAGGTGGGTGAGCAGGTCGACGTCGGCCTCGTCGAGCGGGGCGCCGTCGGTGGCGTAGGCGACCAGCGCACCAACAGGCCCGTCGGAGAGTCGAAGCGGCACGACCGTGGCGGCGCCCAGCGGGCACTCGGGATGACCGCACGCGACCCGTAGCGCCAGCGGAGCGACCAGCGGCTTCTGCGCAGCCAGTGCCTCGAAGACTGGCCGGATCGGCTCGTCGCCCGGCCCGTGGTGGTCGGCGCCGGCGCCCGTGAACGCGAGCACGCGGGTCGTGTCGGTGACGGCGACAGCGCCGTAGCCGAGCTTCTCGAAGACCTCGTAGGCGACGGTCCGCGCGGCGGGCTCGGAGAGACCGAGCCGCAGCTCAGGCAGAGTCGCCGCGAGCAGCTCGAGCGCGGGCGCCTCTCGTCGGAGGCGGCGGACTCGTGGCACGGGCTGACCGTACCATCGGGGCATGCATCTCACGGAGGCGGTGCTCGCGCCGCTGCGGGAGCGCTACGGCGAGCCGCAGGGCCTGCGCTGGGACGGCGAGGTCAGCCGCGAGGAGTTCACACTCGCGGGCGGATCGCCCGGGCGGCGCCACGACGTCACGTTCTTCGTCTTCGACTCGGGTGGGCGCCTCGCGCTCATCCGCAAGCCCTCCTACGGCCCGGGAATCTGGCGCCCGCCCGGCGGCGGGGTGCATGCGGGAGAGGCGTTCGAGGCCGGCGTGAAGCGGGAGGCCTTCGAGGAGCTCGGGATCGAGATCGAGCTGGAGCGGTTCCTCGTCAGCTCGGAAGCGCAGTTCCGCTTGGGGGACGACGTGATCGACTGGCGTACGCACATCTTCTCGGCGCGGACGGAGGCGCAGGAGCTCGACCCGGTCGACGTACGCGAGATCGCGGCCGCCCGTTGGGGCACGACCGCCGAGCTGGCGGGACCACTGAGAGCGGCCATGCTCGAGACCGGGGGAGCGCTGTGGCGCTACCGGGTCGCCCTCCACGAGGCCACCCTGACCGCGCTGCGCACCGAACAGTGACTGTCACCGGGACAGGGCCCTGGGAGCGCTTCAGCGCTACTTCATGAGTTTCTTTAGCTGCGCCCAGGTCCGCGTGTTCGCGATCTGCTCGGCCGTCAGCCACGCTCGCCGGGCCTGCGCTATGCCGAACTCGACGTAGTCGAGCGCCTTCACCTGATGCGCGTCGCTCGACACGACGACGTACGCCCCCGCCTCCCCGACCACTCGCGCGTGGACGTCGCACAGGTCGAGCCGGTCGGGCTGCGAGTTGATCTCCAGAAACGTGCCGGTCTCGACCGCCTTGGCGACCACCCGCTCGATGTCGATCTCCATCGGGTCGCGCCGGTTCAGCTTCCGCCCGGTCAGATGGCCGATGCAGTGCACGTGCGGGTTCTCCATCGTCGCCAGGATCCGCTCGGTCGGATCGCGGTCGAAAGCGGTGTGGATCGAAGCCACCACCCAGTCGCGCGCGGCCAGCACCTCGTCGGGCAGGTCGAGGGTCCCGTCCGCCTTGATATTCACCTCCACGCCCTTCAAGAGCCGCAGCGGCGCGACCCGTTTCGCGACCTTCTCGATCTCCTTCGCCTGAGCCTCCATGCGCCCCTCGCGCAGGTAGTGCGAGTGGTCGGTGATCCCGTAGTACACGTAGCCCCGCGCCTTCGCCGCCTCGACCATCTCAGTGAGCGTGTTTTTCCCGTCCGCAGACCAGTGCGTGTGCGTGTGTAGGTCGCCGCGAAGCTGCGAGGCCTCGACGAGCTCCGGCAGCTCCCGCTTCCGCGCCGCCTCCAGCTCGCCCGCGTTCTCGCGTAGCTCCGACGGGATGAACTGGTAGCCGAGCCGCTCGTAGAGCTCCTCCTCGCTCTGAGTCGTGAAGACCTCGCCGCTCTCGACCTCCGTCACTCCATACTCGGAGACCGACAACCCACGCCGCACCGCGTCCTCTCGCAGCGCCACGTTGTGAGCCTTTGACCCGGTGAAGTGCTGGAGGAGGTTGCCGTAGCACTCGGGCGGAACCACGCGCAGGTCGAAGCGAAAGCCCTCGTGCGAGACCACCGTCGCCTTCGTCGGCCCCTTCGCCACCACCTCCGAGACCCAGGCCAGGCCCGTGAAGTACTCGGTGAGCGCGGCCGGGTCGCTCGCCGTCGCGATGATGTCGAGGTCGCGCACGGTCTCCCTGCGGCGGCGCGCGCTCCCTGCCTCCGAGACGCGCTCCGCAGCCGGGTGCTCGCGCAGGACGTCCACTACTGCGAGCAGCGCGGGCAGGGCCCTGCCGAGCAGCGTGCGCTGCGGCCCGGTCGACTTCTTCTTGCGTCCGACCGCCTTGAGCACGTTCTCCTCGAGCTTCGCGCCGAGGCCAGGCAGCGTTCGTAGTCGCTGCGACCGCGCCGCATCCTTCAACTCGGCCAGCGTCGTGACCCCGAGCTCCTGCCAGATCCGTCGCACCGTCTTCGGCCCGAGCCCGGGAATGTTCAGGAACTCGACCACTTCCGGCGGGATCGTCTTGCGCCGCTTCGTCAGTGCCTCGATCTCCCCCGTGTTCACGATCTGGACGATCTTGTCCTGGATCGTCGCGCCGATCCCCTGCAGCTCCTTCGCCTTTCCCTCCAGCGCCAGCTGCGCGACCGGCGTGCCCAGCTCGCGAATCCGGGTCGCCGCGCGCCTGTACGCGAGCACGCGGAACGCCGGTTGGCCCTCGATTTCGAGCAGGTCGGACAGGAGCTCGAGCTGCTCGGCCACGTCCGCGTTGCGGGGAAGCGCCTTCGTCGTCGCCACAGCAGCGATCATATGGACGTGCGCGCGATCGTCTGCCTGCCCACCTACAACGAACGCGAGAACCTCGAGCCGATGGTCCGCGCTCTCGGCGAGAAAGGCGTGACCGTGCTCGTGATCGACGACAACTCCCCGGACGGCACCGGCGAGCTGGCCGACCGCCTGGCCGCCGAGCTCGACCACGTCGAGGTCCTCCACCGGGAGACGAAGGAGGGCCTCGGACCCGCGTACCTCGCCGGCTTCGAGCGGGCGCTCTCCGACGGCGCCGAGCTGATCCTCGAGATGGACGCCGACTTCTCCCACGACCCGGACGACGTGCTGCGCCTG
>Ga0307278_10000594_pt1 | contig 18105 bp, 16 predicted proteins | sample ER_DNA_117_FD_194482 | JGI IMG/M metagenome (GOLD analysis project Ga0307278, IMG submission 194482) | Bulk soil microbial communities from the East River watershed near Crested Butte, Colorado, United States - ER_DNA_117 | ecosystem: Environmental > Terrestrial > Soil > Floodplain | place...
GCGGGAAGAAACTAGGTGACGTCGACCTCGCCGAGATGGATGAGATTTGGGACCGCATTAAGAATGACGAAGCCCGAATGACTAATGCCGAAGGAATGACGAACCCGAAATGACCAGCCACTTAGAGGGTGCTTTCGTTTCGGCATTCGTCATTTGTCATTCGTCATTTGCCGGAGATATTCCCCGTCCCGATGAATCTTCTGATCAACCTGTTCCTGGTGTTTTTTGTGCTCGTGGCGCTGCTCATGGTCCTCGTGATCCTTATGCAACGGCCAAAAAGCGAGGGCTTGGGGGCGGCATTTGGCGGAGCGGTCACGGAAAATATTTTCGGTGCGCAAACGACGAACGTGCTGGTGAAGTTCACAACCTGGCTGGCCGGCATTTTTTTCGGTCTCACGTTGGCATTATCGATCCTTTATGCCCACAGGAGCACGGCCGACAGCGCCTTCCGCCGTGAGCTGATGAAAACGCAAGCCGCGCCGCAGACTTCCCCTGCGCCGGCTACGCAATCTTCGCCAGGGTCCTCTCCGGCGACTACGCCTGTTCAAACTTCGCCAAGCGCTTCTGCTGCGCCTGATTCTGGCGCAGGCGTGTTGCCCGCCGGCACCACGACGCCGGCCGCTTCCCCAGCGTCAACCGCCCGACCACCAGCGAAGCCGTAGCATTGCCGAAACGCCCTGCGATTGCAGAGCGGATCAGTTTGATTTCACGCGGACTGTGAAATCAAGGCTTCCAAATTCACATCATTGAAACCCGCGGCAGATTGGGTTCAGCCGAATAGTTTGCGGAAAGAATTCTACCAAGAGCATGCGAGTCATATTGATGCACAATCCGAAGGCCGGTCGCGGGAAGCATGCCGAGCGAGACTTGATGGCAGCGTTGGCCAACGCGGGGCATCACGCGATCTACCAATCGACGCGGGAGCGCGATTACAAGAAAGCTCTTAGAAAGCCTACCGACCTGGTGCTTGCCGCTGGTGGAGACGGGACGGTCGGCAAGGTCGGCCGCGAACTTATCGATAGCGGTATTCCGTTGAGCGTTCTTCCGCTCGGCACGGCCAATAATCTGGCGCGCAGTCTTGGTTTCATCGCCTCGCCCGAAGAAATCATTACCGGGCTTGAAGGCGGGAAAAGCCGAGCGTTTGATGTCGGCCTTGTGCGAGGGCCGTGGGGCAAGCGCCATTTTTTTGAAAGCGCCGGGGGTGGCCTCCTCGCGGATTATCTTCGCGATGCTACGGGCAAAGCTAAGAAGACGAAAAAGCTTTCCGAAGAACAAGAAATGAGGCGACACGTTTCCCTCTTGCGTCGAATGCTGCACGAATATCCCGCCCGGAACTGGAAGATGGACATTGATGGCGAAGACATTTCGGATGACTACGTTCTTTGGGAAGCGATGAACATTCGCTCAGTCGGGCCTGTGCTTTATCTCGCATCGCAGGCCGCGACAAAGGATGGCCAATTGGATTTTGTGTGCGCGCGCGAAGACGACCGTTCCCTCTTGATGGAATATCTTGATGCCCGGCTAGCTGCAGCGAGGATCAAATTCCCGCTGCCACTTCGCAGGTTTCGCAGGTTGAAAATTGCTTGCAAAAATTCGACGCTTCACTTCGACCGCAAAGTTTGGCGGCCCAAAAACCAAGAGGCGAAGAGGCAAAACGAAATCGAAATCACGGTGAAACCATCGGCGCTCGTGATCCTGCAACCGGGACGCGCTCAGCAAAAATTGGTCTAATCGCAGGCCGCATTCGGTGCGGCGAGCGGCCGCGGATCCAACCGCCCGTTGTTTTGGGCGTGAAATCACGGGCGAATCACGTTATAGCAACGAAACCGCCCAAGACTAAGATTGACAATGAGCTACGAATTACGGAACCGCGAAACTCTGGGCGACAATCTTTGCCGGATTTGCCGTAAACAAATCGACAGCGCCATTGCAGTTGCCAAAGACGAAGTGAAAACCGACGACACGCCGGTACACGAGACGCGAAAGCATTTGAAGAAAGCGCGTGCGGCGCTGCGGTTGGTGCGCAAGGAGATCGGACGCGGTCTCTTCCAGGAACAAAACCGTTGCCTGCGCGATGTCGGGCGGCTTACTTCGGATATCCGTGATGCCGAAGTGCGTTTGCAGACCGTGAGGCAACTTAAAGAAGTCACGCAACGCCATGGCCGAAGCGCCTACGGACAACTCGAAGTGATGCTGACCTTGGAACTGGAAAATTTCATGGCCGCCTTCGCGGAGTGGCAAATACAGGCGGTCCCGACGTTGGAGCAGGCTGCCCTAGCCGTCGATCGCTGGACACTCGACCAATTTAACTGCGAGCAGCTCAGCCGCGCTGTGCAGGCAAGCTACAAACGGGGCAGGCAAGCGCTGGCGGAAGCAACAGCAAATCCGAGCGCCGAAAATTTTCACGCGTTCAGAACCAGGGCGAAAACACTCTGGTATCAATTACGTATTCTCCGGCCGGTTAATCCGGTCGTCTTAAAAAGCTTGGCCGACGACCTGCGTTCGTTAGCTGATCTGCTCGGTCGTGCGCACGACTTGAGTTTTCTCGGCGCGAGATTGCGCACCGAACATGGAAAATCGAAGTGGCAGCGCGAGGGCCAAAGGCTGCTTGCAATTATTGAAGTCAGCCAGAGCGATTTGCAGCGCGGCGCGGCGGAGCTGGCGCAACACTTTTTCGCCGAGCGCCCGCGCGATTTCGGCTCTCGCGTTACGACCTGGCTCCAGGAGTGGGAAAGCAAATCATCGCACTCGCTGGCTGAAGCGCTCGTCACTTAGATTTTCGCGCGAATTTTGGCGGGAAAAGCCAGAGAAGCTTTCCTTCTTCGGACTCAGGATCCACATCGACCAAGGCGACGCCGGCTTTGGAAAGTTTGAGCGAAGCGCCGGTCAATTCAGAAATCACAGTCGTAAAGTCTGGTTCGTGGCCGACCAGCATCAAAACTTTTGCGGGGTGCCGCTTGAGGATGGTCCGCAGCTCGCTCATTCCAAATCCGGGCGCGAGCAATTCGTCCTCGCGTAGTTTGGTCTTCAGGTATTCCGCGGCGATTTTCGCGGTCTGGGATGCGCGCGGCAACGGGCTGGTGACGATCAAATCCGGTCGCACCTTGAGACGCGCAAGAAATTTCGCCACGTCGCGCACTTCTTTTTTTCCAAAATCGGTGAGCGGGCGCTCATCATCCGATTTCTTCCAGTTTGGCCAATCGGCCTCACCATGACGAAGGAAATAAAGTTGCATATTGATCTTATACGCGTTGTTACATGATCCGCCACTTCGCTCGGCGGGTTCGCGGGTCGATTTGCCAAAGGCGAACGCCACCAAGAAAAGCGTTTCGGTTGTGCCCGGGCTCAATCCCGGCCGGCAGCTGGTCGAACTTCTTCGCGCTCCCGCCACCAAGAACGACATAATCGGCAATAAGCGATTTTTTCAACAACAGGACCGCGCGAAGGACTTCGCGTTTCCACTTTTTTTCCCCGAGCTGTTTCATCCCCGATTTGCCGAGGTAATTCTCGATAATGTCGCCGTTACCGTAAGGCAGATCGCCGAGCTCCAGCGGGAGCACGTTCGTTTCCCAAATCAATGTCGATCCCAACCCGGTGCCCATTCCAAGAAACAACATGCGCCCGCCGTGAAAACTGCCTAGGGCCTGCATGGCTGCATCGTTTATGATGCGGATCGGTTTGCCCAGCGACTTCTCGTAATCGAAGCGGGTCCACCCTGGACCGAGATGTTTGGGTTCGCTCACGATGCGCCCATTGCGGACTGGCGCTGGAAATCCCATCGAGACGGCGTCGAAGCTCCAATCCCGCAGCAGCGGTTTCATCTGAGCCACCATTTCGCGCGGCGTCAGGTTCGGACCGGATTTGAATTTTCGTTTTTCCCAGCGAGACATCATCAACTTCACATTCGAGCCGCCCACGTCGATGACGAGAATTCTTTTCTTCACGGCTTTTCCGGCGTTGTCGCTGCCGTAGCCGAGTCTTGATGCACGACGCTGATCGGAATTAATTTGTCCGCGCGGGCTTTTTTCTTCGAGCCACTGAGTTTTTTTGTGCGCTCGCGCGACACTTCACGAAATTGCCACTGCGCCTGTCGGCTCGGTTCCGGACCTTCCGGTTTCAAGCGCCGGTAGGTGCCGTCCGGCTGCAACTCGCGCGCCTTCACGCGATCGTTCAGAAATGTTGGAATCACGTCATTGATGATCTGATCGCGCAGTGCGGGCGTCTCGATTGGGAACGCCACTTCGATCCGCCGAAAGAAATTGCGCGGCATCCAATCCGCGCTCGAAAGATAAACCAAAGGATCTCCACCGTTTTCGAAATGATAGATACGGCTGTGTTCCAGAAATCGGCCAACGATGCTGATGACACGGATGTTCTCGCTCAGTCCCGGGATTTTCGGGCGCAGACAACAAATTCCGCGGACAATAAGATCGATGGACACATCACTGCACGAAGCCTCATACAGCTTTTCGATGATCTCGTGATCGACCAGTGCATTCAGTTTCGCGACGATACGAGCCGGTTTGCCCGCGCGCGCGTTATCTCGCTCGCGCTCGATCAACTGGATGAGACGGCTGTGCATGTCGAACGGTGCGACCATCAATTTCTTCAGGCCCGGATAACCGGCGAGACCCGTAAGCGTGTTGAAAACAGTTGCCACCTCCTCGGTCAATTGCGGTTCGCTGGTAAGCAGACTCCAGTCGGTGTAAATGCGGGCAGTGCGCGGGTGATAATTGCCTGTGCCGAGATGGACATAATGCCGAAGTCGATCGGCATCGCGCCTGACGATGAGCAGTGCTTTGCAGTGCGTCTTCAACCCGACCACACCATAGATGACGTGGGCGCCGGCTTCTTCGAGCCGCCGCGCCCACTGGATATTCGTCGCTTCATCAAATCTCGCGCGAAGTTCGACAATTGCGGTGACCTGTTTGCCTGCGTTCGCCGCGTCGATCAACGACTCAACGACGGGCGAATCGCCGCTGGTGCGATAGAGCGTGATCTTGATCGCTAGCACCTGCGGGTCGGTTGCCGCCTTCTCGATGAATTCAACAACCTGATCGAAGCTGTCGTAAGGATGATGCAGCAGCACGTCCTGCCGCCGCAATACCTCGAAAAAATCCGCATGTGGCGGCAGGGCTGGATCGCGCGCCGGTTGAAACGGACGATCCTTTAATTTCCCGAACGCATCATTTGCCACCAGCGGCGCCAAATGCGTCATCGACAACGGACCGTCGAGCTTGTAGGCGTCGGCCTCGGATAAATTGAAGAACCTCAGGAGCAACTCGAGAAAATCCTTGGGACAATCGGCTTCCACTTCCAGGCGGACAGCATTGCCGCGGCTCGAACGCCGCAGTTCCTGCTCGATCGTGCGCAAAAGATTTTCTGCTTCCTCGTCGTCGATGTACAGGTCGCTGTTGCGCGTGACGCGGAACGCATGCGCGCCATCAAGAATCAAACCCGGAAACAATTCGCCGATGTACTGTTTAATGAGTGAGGCGAGATAGATATACTCCCATGGTTCGTCCGCGCCTTTGCCCCTGGGCATCAGGATCAATCGCGGAACCACCCGCGGCACCTGTACGATCGCATGCAAAGGCTCACCGCGACGGCGCGCCTTTGCGCGCACCAGTAAGTTGTGACTGCGGTTCAACAGATGTGGGAACGGATGACTGGCGTCCACTGCCAGCGGCGTCAGCATTGGGAAAACTTCCTGTTGAAAATAGCGATGCGCCCACGCTGCGCGTTTTGCCGGCAATTCCGCGATTTCGCGAATATAGATCCCATTCTTCGCCAGCTCGGGCAGCAACTCATTTTTCCAAAGTGCGTATTGCGTCGCCACGAGTTCACGCACCGTTTTCTGGATGCGATCGAATAGCTCCGTGGGGCTCAATCCGTCAGGACCGACGTCGCTGGTCTCGCTCTCGATCTGTTGTTTGATCCCGGCGACGCGAATCTCGAAAAATTCATCCAGATTCGAACTGAAAATCGTGAGAAACTTGACCCGCTCGATGAGCGGTTGCCTCTGATCCTGCGCTTCTTCCAGGACGCGGCGGTTAAACTCGAGCCAGCTCAGCTCGCGGTTGATGAAATTCTTCGGGTCGCCAAAACGCTCATGCGCGCTTTGTACGACCTTTGGAGCGGCGATCGCGCTGCTTTCCTCGTCGCTTTGAGCAGTGGCCTGAGCTTCCGCCATCTCTCAAAGGTCGGCAATCAACTGCGCATATGCAACGCCAACCGTCTCAGACCGGCGCCGCGACAGTTTGATGCCTGATGTCTTCCGCCGCGGCGGCGTAAACGGCGTCCTCGGCAATATTTGTGGCATGATCGCCCACGCGCTCGAGACAACGGCTGACGAAAATCAGATTTAAGTATCCTCGCAATTGATCCGGATCCTGTGCCATGCGCTCGACTAGTTTGTGGCTGGCCATGCGGTTCAAGTCATCCAGCTTTTCATCACGCGGAACGACTGCACGCCCAAGATTGACATCCTCGCGCACGTAGGCGTCAACGCTGTCCTTGAACATTGACATGGCGTGCTCGTACATCGGCCTCATCAGTTCGACTTCGGGCAGGGGCGGATGCCGATTTAACTTCCGCGCGCGCCGCGCAATTGTGGTCGCCTGATCGGCCATGCGCTCCAGGTTCGATGAAAGTTTCATTGCGGACACGACACGGCGCAGATCCGACGCTACCGGTTGAAACCGCAACAGAATATCGACTCCGTCTTTATCGATCTGTTTCTCCAGCTGGTCGATCTCTTCGTCATCAGCGATTGCGTTTGCGCAAACATTATCATCGCGATTGAACAAACCCTTCATTGCCCGCTCCAGACTGCGCTCAGTCAGGCCAGCCATCATGAGCACGTTATTGCGCAGCGCCGACAGCGCTTCATCAAATGTCCCAAGAATGTGCCTGTGTGCGATCATCGTTTATCGATCCCTACCTTTCTTTGTTCTCGATCTCATTTGTTCCGAATTTTCGGCGTCCCGGGAGGCACGCCCTACCAACCATTAACCAAATCGACCAGTAATATAATCCTCCGTCTGTCGTTCGCTTGGATTCGTAAAAATCTTCGTTGTCGGCCCAAACTCGATCAACCGCCCGAGGTAAAAGAAAGCTGTGTAATCCGATATGCGGCCGGCTTGCTGCATATTGTGTGTTACCGTTACGATCGTGTAGCGCGCCTTGAGCTCGTAGATCAATTCCTCAATCTTGGCTGTGGCAATCGGATCAAGGGCCGAACAAGGCTCATCCATTAAAATGACTTCCGGCTCCACTGCGAGCGCGCGCGCGATGCAGAGCCTCTGCTGTTGACCACCTGAAAGACTTGTGCCCGGTTTGTGCAGATCATCTTTCACCTCATCCCAGAGCGCGGCCATTCGGAGTGATTTTTCCAAACGTTCGTTGAGGAATTTTTGGTTGCGCACTCCGTTCAAACGCAGGCCAACGATGACATTTTCGCCAATCGTCATCGTGGGAAACGGATTCGATTTTTGAAAGACCATGCCAACCCTGCGGCGAACAATCGCGGGATCAACGGTTCTGGAATAAAGATCTTCGCCCTGAAGAAGGACCTTCCCTTCCATTCGCGTCTTTGGCACCAGCTCGTGCATCCGATTGAGAGCCCGGAGGAATGTCGACTTTCCGCAACCGCTCGGCCCAATAATGGCGGTCACGGCATTCGAAGCGACGTCGAGCGTCACATTATCAATGGCACGCTTCTCGCCGTACCAGATCGAAAGATTCTTCACCTCGAAAGTCAAGGGCGCCGCGGGCTCGATGCTCGGGGGCGGCTGGGCAAGCGGTTCGACGCGCTCGGTAACGCTTTGCTCGGGTGTTGCCATAACCAAATTATCCATTTGCGAATTATCCATTTGCGAATGTCTCAGACAACGGATGCTGTCCGCCCGCGAGTCAGGATTCTCACCAGTACATTAACGCAAAAAACACCCGTGACGAGAACGAGGGCACCGGCCCAAGCCTGGCGATGCCAATCGTCGTACGGAGAGATCGCATAGGTAAAAATCTGCAATGGGAGGGCAGCAATCGGCTGACTCAAGCTGTGATTCCAAAAGTGATTCCCAAAAGCGGTGAAAAGGAGCGGCGCGGTTTCGCCGCCCACGCGAGCGAGAGCGAGCAGGATCCCGGTGATGATGCCCTTGGACGCGGTCTTCATCACGATGTGGACGATCGTTTTCCATCGGCTGACGCCAAGCGCAAGCGCAGCTTCGCGATATCCGTTCGGCACGAGCAGAACAATTTCCTCAGTCGTGCGCAAAATCAGCGGAATCATGATTAGGCCCAACGCCAGACCGCCGGCGTAAGCCGAAAAACCTTTGAACCGCAAGACGACCAAACCGTAAACGACGACCCCCCAGGTGATTGAGGGAACGCCGTTGAGAACATCAGCCAGAAACCGCAGAATAGAATTAATCCGAGCCGAGCCGTATTCCGCGAGGTAAACTCCGCCCAAAACGCCGATCGGTATTCCGATCGCACCCGCAAGGGCAAGCAATTCGAGAGAGCCAACGATGGCATTGACCATGCCGCCACCAAGGGCTCCAACCGGCGCCGGTAATTTTGTGAAAAAGTCCGAGTTCACCGAACCGGCGCCATTGACAAGGAGATGAAAAAACACCAGGCCCAATGGGGCGATGACAAGAAGCGCGGAAACAAAGGCGATTCCGGATGCCAGCGCGCTTTTGATTTTGCGCCAGGTATGATTGTGAGCTCGTTCCAAGTGCATGGCTATTGCACCGCGCGTGTGGCTGATGTGGTCGCGATGGTCCGCAGAAGCAGTTGCGCGAGAAGGTTCACCAGGATCGTGACTCCAAAAAGGACCAGCCCGACTTCGAACAATGCCTGAAGATAAATGTCGGTCGTCGCTTCAGTGAACTCATTCGCAATCACGCTGGCCAGGGTGTAACCAGGCTTGAAAAGCGACGCCGCGATTTGCGGCGTGTTGCCGATCACCATCGTGACCGCCATCGTTTCGCCTAGCGCGCGTCCGAGGCCGAGGATGACGGCCCCGAACAAGCCCTTCTTCGCGTAACTAAGCACTGCAATCCGCGTGGCTTCCCAGCGGGTCGCGCCCAGCGCGTAGGCAGCTTCGCGCTGCAAGTCCGGCACACTTCGCAAAATCTCCCGCGAGACTGAAGTAATGATCGGCAGAATCATGATGGCGATGATGATTCCGCCGGCAAGCATGCTGGTTCCGTAGATCGGTCCGCTGAAGAAGGGCGTCCACCCGAAGAATCGTTTCAACAGTGGAAATGGATAATCGCGCAACCACGGGATCATGACGAAAATGCCCCAGAGCCCTAGGATGACGCTCGGAATCGCCGCCAGCATTTCAATCAGGGAAACGAGCGGCTGCCGAATCCACAGAGGCGCAAGCTCCGTCAGATACGCTGCCGTCGCAATGCTCAATGGCACGGCGATGAGGAGCGCAATCACGGAAGAAACCAGCGTGCCGTAAATAAAGGGGAGTGCGCCGAATTGCTCCGCGACTGGGTCCCAGGTTGATGTGGTCAGGAAATGAAAACCAAATTTCTTGATAGCGAGCGAAGATCCACTCCAGAGTTGCCAACCGATCAAAATGACGAGCACAACCACCGCAAATGCCATCGCGAGCGTAAGCAATTCAAATGCCTTGTCCCCAAAGCGCGACGGTCGCACCATCCTTGTTGGCGCGGAGCGCTCTTCCACCGCAATCGTCTCGGCCACAGTCATAACGATTTAATGTTTCATTAGCGGCGGCACGCCGCTGCCGCGCACACTTAGTTACGATTTGATTTCGTCAATTCGCTTCAGAACGCGTTGTTGAACATCGTCCGGCAGCGGCGCGTAGTTTAGGTCCTTGGCCATTCCTTCTCCCTTCGTCAGCGCCCATTTCAGGAATTCGACCATTTTTTTTCCCTTGGCCGCATCCTTCTGCTGCTGGTAAACGAGCAACCAAGTCGCGCCCGCGATTGGATAGGCATCCTTGCCCGGCGCGTTTGTCATCGAGAACCGGAAGTCATCCGGAATATCGGCGGTTGCGAGCGCCGCGGTCACCGACTCAATCGTCGGTTTCACGAATTGGCCCGCCGAATTTTTTATCTCTGCGTACGGCATTTTGTTTTGAACTGCGTAAATCAATTCCACGTAGCCGATGGACCCCGGCGTTTGCTTTACCTGCCCCGAAACACCCTCGTTGCCTTTGCCGCCAATGCCAGTTGGCCAATTGACTGACGTATTGTTACCGGCTTTCTGTTTCCACTCCCCGCTGATTTTACTCAGGTAATCGGTGAATATAAACGTCGTGCCGCTGCCATCAGACCGATGCACGACAACGATCTCTTGATCAGGCAGCTTCGCACCCGGGTTCAACGCCGTTAGCTTTGGATCGTTCCACTTCTTTATCTGGCCGAGATAAATTCCGGCGATCGTGTCTCCATCGAGTTTCACGCTCGGATTGCCCGTCAAATTGTAGGTTAACACCACCGCGCCCGCCACCGTCGGAATGTGCAAAATTTTCCCCGGAGCTTTGCTCAGGTTCTCGTCGCTCATCGGGCCGTCCGACGCGCCGAAATCGACAGTCTGCGCCAGGATTTGCTTTTGCCCGCCGCCGGAACCGATCGATTGATAATTGAACCGCACGGAAGGATCGACCTTCGCGTATTCATCGAACCACTTGGAGTAAATCGGATACGGAAACGTCGCGCCCGCGCCGTTGATCATCATTTGCGCGGATGCTGTCGCTCCCGCGAACGCTGGACCAAATGCGATTGTGAGTCCAAGAAGGACTTTCGATCTGTAGGATTTCGTCATGCGACGAGATTGCCGCAGGCCGATTCAGCTGGTCAAAATCTTTACTGTTACGTTTGTGTGACGATCGGCAGAACCATGCGAATCGTCGTGCCCTTCTCGATTTCGCTCTCCGCTTCGACGTGGCCGCCATGGAGTTGCGCGATGTGTTTTACGATCGCTAGGCCGAGACCGGTTCCCCGAATAGTTTTAGCGGTGCGCGCCTTGTCGGCGCGATAGAAGCGCTCGAAAACGCGCGGCAAATCTTCTTTGCTGATGCCGATGCCGTCATCGCTTACGCTCAGCACGATTTCTTCGTCCCGGCGCCGAGCCACCAGCCTAATCTCGCCGTGCTCACGCGAATATTTCACGGCGTTATCGAGCAAATTGTACAGAGCTTCCTGTAGCCGCACCCGGTCAGCGCGAATCGTAGGCAAGTCGGGCGGAACATCGACAACTACGTTGAGCTGTTTGTTTGCGAGCTTCTTTTTCCAATCGCGAATCACTTCCCCGAAGAAGCTCGACAGATCAACGTTGCCCAATTGCAAATTGGGATTGGCTGATTCCAATTGTGCAAGCGTAAGCAGGTCCTCGGCCAGCGAGTCGAGGCGTTTCGAATGGCGTTCCATGACTCCAAGAACTCGCGACAGTTCCTCGCGCGACATTTCCGGGCTGTCGAGCAAGGTCTCGATGTAGCCACACAAGATCGACAATGGCGTGCGTAATTCGTGCGAGACATTGGCGACGAAATCCCGCCTGACCTGATCCATCTTCTTGAGCTCAGTGATGTCGTGAAACAAAACGAGTGCTCCGGTGATCTCGCCTGCGTCGTTCCTTGTCGCGACGGCGTCGAGCTCGATTTGTGAACCGTCCAGAGCCAACTCGCTGCGAACTGGCCCACCGCGATCGAAAGCATCGTCAATCACCCGATCCAGCGTAGCATCGCGGACAATCTCCAGCAGAGGTGTCCCTTCTGAAATTTCCGGTACCGCGAAAAGTTTTCGAAACGTCTCGTTAGCCAAAATCACATAACGGTTGGAATCGACTACCAGCAACGCGTCATGCATCGCAGAGAAAATGGTCTGCATCCCGGATTCGCGCTTTGCGATCTGCTTGTTGAGCTGTTTCAAATCGTGAAAAATCCTTTCCAGGCGTAAGCCGATACGTTGAGCTTGGGCGCCGCCCTGAACCAGAAACGTGCGCGGCTGCTCGCCACGCCCGATTTGCGTGACGAGCTCTTCCACCTGCCGCCACGGTGCAATCCATTTGCGCCAGGCGATCAACACAAGGGCGATTGTCGATGCAATGATCGCGCAGAGGAGAAGCCAACGCATTGGAGCTAGTTTTCCCGCAGCCGATAACCGAAGCCGCGGACGGTTTCAATCGCGTCACCGGCTTTGCCGAGTTTTTCGCGTAAGCGGCGCACGTGTGTGTCCACCGTGCGGGTATCGATCACACTCTCGTAACCCCAAACTTCGTTAAGCAAGCGGTCGCGGTCCTGCACGCGGCCGTGGCGTTGCATCAATGTCCGCAGCAGTTTGAATTCAAGGCTGGTGAGATGCACGGGCTTGCCGTTAACGCGAACTTCATGGCGCGCGGCATCGATCGAGATTGGGCCGGCTTTCAGACCTTCGTCTGCGGTTTCCCCGCGCCTTAAAATCGCCCGAATTCGCAACACGATTTCGCGCGGGCTGAACGGTTTCGTTACGTAGTCATCGGCGCCGAATTCCAAGCCGACAATCCGATCAACCTCTTCCGCCTTTGCCGTTAACATCAGAATCGGAATTTGAGACGTCGCAGTGTCGCTCTTCAAAATTCTGCAGACTTCGAGGCCCGACATTTTTGGCAACATCAGATCGAGAATGATGAAATCCGGTCTGCCATCGCGCGCGTTCTGCAAACCGCTCGCCCCGTCGGTGGCCGTCGAAACCCTGAAGCCCGCCTTGCGCAAATTCAGGGTGAGAAGGTCGGCTACGTCGGTCTCGTCTTCGATGATCAAAACTTTCCTGCTTGAGCCAGCATCCATTCGAACTGCAAATCAACTCGGCCGGGCGGTAAATTCCAATATTTCTGCACGAATTCATAGAGTCGCTTCGGCAGTCAACGTCAAACTTAACCGAATCGTCACACTGTCGTCATACGCCTGTAACAATCGGCTTCTAGCCTCGCCCGTGTTCGGAGCAGTTCTTAACCGAGCGGTTCTACCTCTCGATCCAAACATCAACCATCAAGGAGAAACTCATGTTTATTCAGAAATTCGTGTTACGGGCAGCAGGCGCCAGCCTGGCTGCAATTGCGTTGTTAACTACACAGCCTCTGTGCGCACAGTCATCATCTGACACGGCGCGACTCGAAAAACTCGAACGCGCGGTAGAGTTAATGGAAAAGCAAAACGCCGAGCTGAAGGCGGAGGTCAACAGCTTGAAATCTAAGCAGGCTGCTTATCCGCCCGACGGGAAATTCAAAACAAAGGTGACTTACGATGGAAAAACGTACGTCGAGAAAGCTGTCGTCGAAGAAAAACCGCCGGTCTACGTGCAGCAGCGTGGACCGGAATTGAAACTGGTGCTGGGCGGATTCATCCAGATGAATTTCGAAGATGGCGATGTCTCGGCGTTCGAGGGCCGTTTTGGTCAGACCGCCTTAAAAGATCGGTTTCGTCTGCGCCGCGCACGAATCAATCTCACCGGCGATTTTGCCGAGCAATTCGATTTCAAGCTGGAAGGCGACTTTGAAAACAGCGACGGACTCAATGCGAATAGAACCGCGTTCGAGGCCACGGACATTTTTATCAATTGGCATCAGTTCCCCTGGGCGCAGATCAAAATGGGTCAGTGGAAAGCGCCATTCGGCTTGGAGCAGATAACTCCAGACACGACGCTATACACGATCGAGCGAACTCTACCGACCGGCGCGATTACACCCGAGCGACAGGTTGGCATTCAGCTCTGGGGAAAACCATTCGCGATCATTGGTCCTGATCAGGCTGATTTCCTCACGTACTACGCTGGCATCTTCAACGGAAACGGGCGGAATATCACCAATAACGACAACAACAACTTCATGTATGTGGGAAGGCTGGAGTCTACCTTGTTCAAGGACGTTTTTGGAAAGGGATCCTTCCTCAAGCTCGGCGCCGACATTTTGAACAGCCGCGATGACAAGGGAACAAATATCTCCCAAACCTTGACTCTACTGGTGAATTCCGACGGTTCGCTTTCACCGTTCGTGCTCCCCGGAGCGGATGAGCGAACGGCTTGGAGCGTCGATGCGTGGCTTAAGATGGGTCCGTTTGACCTTATTGGTGAGTTTCTTCAGGAAAGGGTTCATCCTCGTACGGTCAACGGAGTGCCTCCGGGCTTTGACAGATTTACGACGGATGGATTCTACGTGACCGCCGGCTATTACGTGATACCGAAGAAACTTCAGGCTGTAGTTCAGTGGCAACACTTAAATCCTGGGCAAAAAGGTAATGACGGCATCTCGTCAATTGTTGCCGGCCTGAACTACTACATCCGTGGCGACGATTTGAAGCTGATGGTGAACTACATTCATACGTGGTCGGATTTCCGCGAAGCCAATCCAGAATTCGGCAAGGACGATTTCGACGAAGTCATTGGGCGCATGCAGCTGATGTTTTAAGCAAACCAGTCCCAAATCGTGCGGGAGGGAACAGTTCGGGCGGAAGTGGGTGCGGCTTTAGCCCCGCGGCAAAGAAAGAGACTTTGAGAGTTGGCGATTCTGTCTGATGCCATTGGTTAGCTCCAAACGCTGACTCTATGATGGCCGAAAGTCTTACTCGCCACGTTGCGGCGTTTTTTTTAAACTTATTGGCTACGCGAGGAACTGCTTATGTTCTCGATTCAAAAACTCTTTGGGAGCGACGGAAAGTTCTATGATTTGCTGGAAGCGAGCGCGCAGCAGGCCGACAGCAGTGTCCATCATTTGATCGCGCTGTTGGAAAAACTTCAGCAAAATGAGACGCCAGAGCACCTCGAAGAGTTTGCGCACAGCCGACGCGAGGACAAACGGATCACACAGGAACTAACCGAGCAGCTCTCTAAGACATTCGTTACGCCGCTGGAGCGGGAGGACATCCAGGAACTGGCAGCTGCGCTTTATAAGATCCCGAAGACCGTCGAAAAAATCGGTGAGCGGATCTTAATCTGCCCGGACCATTTGCGCGGGCACAGTTTTCAGAAGCAGGTTGAGTTACTTGATCAAGCAGCCGAGACGGTACTGTCGATGGTAAAACAGCTGCGCAAAGGGATCGACGCCCAGACCGCGCGCGAAATGAACGCCAAACTTCAAAGCATCGAAGGCGAGGCGGATAATCTCGAATTGGATCGGCTGCGCGACCTTTTCCAGAGCAAATATGATCCGAAACAGATCATTTTTCTGCACGATCTTTACGGCTTGTTGGAGAAAGTAATCGACCGCTGCCGCGACGCCGGAAACATCATCCTTCAGGTGGCGCTGAAATATTCGTAGCAAGCAATCGCGTGCTCACGTTAATTTCCGTTGTTCTTGCGGCGATTATTTTCGAATACAGCAACGGCTTTCACGACGCCGCAAATGCCATTGCCACCGTAGTCTCGACGCGAGTCCTAACGCCACGCAAAGCGATCGCCATGGCTGCGTTTTTCAATCTCACCGGAGCATTGTTCGGCGGCGCGGTTGCTGCCACCATCGGCAAAGGATTGGTGGACACGGAGATCGTCACAATGACGACGGTACTCTGCGCTGTGATCGCCGCATTTGCATGGAACATCGCCACGTGGTGGTTTGGTTTGCCGTCCAGTTCGAGTCACGCGCTGATCGGCGGCCTTTGCGGCGCAGCGTTGGCTGCGGCGCGCGGCAACTGGTCCGTCATAAAATGGAATCAGGGGGTGTGGCCGAAAGTCGTCATACCCATGATTACCTCGCCCTTCGCTGGATTTATTTTCGGCGCGTTATTGATGCTTCTACTTTTTGTCACGTTGCATCGTTTAACGCCGCATTTCGTCCATTCGCTGTTTGGCAAACTGCAAATTTTCAGCGCAGCCTGGATGGCGCATAGCCACGGGACTAATGATGCCCAAAAAACCATGGGCATTATTACCCTGGCACTTTTTACCGGCACCAAAGCTGGGAGTTTTGATCATTTCCCGGCTTGGTTAGATTTTCTCAAAACGCCGGTCTTCGTGTTGCCGAAATGGGTGATCGGTCTTTGCGCGGTCACCATGGCAGTAGGAACAGCCGCTGGCGGCTGGCGAATCATTCGCACGCTCGGGCATCGTATGGTGAAATTGCAGCCAGTGCACGGCTTCGCGGCCGAAACAACAGCCGCGTTGATCATTCAAGGCGCGAGTTACTACGGTATTCCGCTTTCCACAACGCACGTGATTTCCACCTCAATTATGGGCGTCGGCGCGGTGAAACGTTTCAGCGGAATGCGCTGGACAGTGGTCGAACGAATTATTTGGGCCTGGCTTTTCACTCTTCCAGCGAGTGGCCTAATTGGCTACGTGCTCGAACGCACAGTCGGAGCGCTTTGATCCTTTGCTGTAGCTCATGTTCTAGCCGGAACGTTTGATCGAATAAGCACAAGCTGGTTAGGTTAACTAAAGCCCGCCGGACAGCTGCAGCCGGCGGTCTTTTCATTCGCCCGCAATCAATCTCGCCACACAAACGTAACACTAATTTTTTTGTCGGTGCGGTTACTGTTTTTTACGTTTGCGTCTTACGACGCATGCAGGCGTTCAGTTTTCCTCGAAAAAGTGCGGAGCGAATTTTCGCTGCTCAACAGCGATTCTCATTTGGCAAATCCGCTGAGGACTTCCTAGAGCCGAGACGTTATCGCACAGCGTGGATCTCCGATGCGCACCTTGGTACGCGTGGCTGCAACGCCGCTGCGCTGCTCGATTTTCTGCGCGAGAACGATTTCGATACGCTCTACATTGTGGGGGACCTGATCGATATTTGGTCGTTGCGTCGCGGAATTTATTGGCCTCAGCAACACAACGACGTGATCCAAAAAATTCTTCGAAAAGCCCGCAAGGGCACGCATGTGGTCTACATCCCGGGAAACCACGATGAGCTCGTCGCTGACTTCTGTGGCGCCTACGGCAATATCGATATCAAGCAGAGAGCAATTCACGTCACCGCCTCGGGGGAACGCATTTTAATCATTCATGGTCACGAACTCGATGCTGTGGTGCAAAGCGTGAAATGGCTCGCCTTCGCCGGCGACGTTGGTTATCAGTTTTTGCTGTCACTCAATCCGCTTATCAATTTCGTCAGGCGCCGCTTCGACCTCGGTTACTGGTCGCTGAGCGCCTACGCCAAGCGGCGCGTAAAGGACGCGGTGAGCTTTATCGGCAAATTCGAAGCCGCTGTAGTGCATTACGCGGAACGGTATGATGTGGACGCCGTGCTCTGCGGCCACATCCATAGCGCAGCCATCCGCGAGTTCGGCAACGTCACATATTATAACTGCGGCGATTGGGTGGAGAGCTGCACGGCACTTGTAGAGAGCGACGACGGTATTATTTCGATGGTCAATCACCATCCAGGTTGTGCGCCTCATTCCGCTTTGAAGCGACTCAACAATTTTGTTCCTGAGATAACGTCTTCGCTACGGTAAGGACTGACAAGCCGTTGTAGGGCAAGCGCATCGCTTGCCAGGTGGTCGCGCGCATCGAAAGCGCGGCGGCTGGGCAGGCGGAGCGCCCGCCCTACACATTTTTTTGTTAATCGGAATTTGACGTCATCGGATCGTCACGCGCTTTTGACAATTCGTAACCTGACGGCGCACGGGCGAGGCTTAGTCTCCAGCATGCGTGTAATTAGAATCAAACGAACCGTTTTCCGAGGGAAGCAGACAACAACGTCAAGTCGTCGATCCTTTCTCCAATTCGCTCGAGATTTCTTTGCGAGCGAACATCATCTGGAATTTGCGATCGAAGCGCTCGTTTTCGGCGCGCTCCTGGCCCTTTCGGCCTGGCCGATTGTGGTGGCCGCAGCCACGATCAACGACCTTCTCTAAGTCTGGACGGGCTAAAAAAATATTTGCAGGTTCCGAAATGTTCTGCTAATACTTAACCAGATGGTTAAATATTCACCGAGCATGTTAAATCGCACTTTCGCCGCGCTCGCCGATCCCACCCGGCGCCGGATCCTTGCCCATCTCGCCCATGGCGATAAATGCGTGACCCATCTGGCGCGTCCGCACGCGATGTCGCTGCCGGCGGTTTCGAAGCATTTGCGAGTCCTGGAAAAAGCGGGGCTTCTTCGACGCCGACGCTATGGTCGCGTCCATCAATTGAAATTGGAAGC
>Ga0307278_10000595_pt1 | contig 18096 bp, 15 predicted proteins | sample ER_DNA_117_FD_194482 | JGI IMG/M metagenome (GOLD analysis project Ga0307278, IMG submission 194482) | Bulk soil microbial communities from the East River watershed near Crested Butte, Colorado, United States - ER_DNA_117 | ecosystem: Environmental > Terrestrial > Soil > Floodplain | place...
ACGGACGCCGCCTGCGAGACGAAGGTGATTGTCCTTGATCAGAATGCCGTCGTCGAGTCCGAAGCGGTGGTTGCGCCCGCCACCGCAGCGCACGGCGTGCTTCTCGAGCCCGCGCAACCCGGGTGTGGTCTTGCGCGTGTCGAGGATCTCGGCCCCGGTCCCGTCGACGGCGTCGACGTAGCGTCGGGTCAGCGTCGCGATGCCGGAGAGCCGTCCGAGGAGGTTCAGCGCCGTGCGCTCGCAGGTCAGGAGCGCGCGCGCCGAGCCTTCGACCCGCGCCACCTCGGCGGGAACGTCGTCGATGCGTTCGCCGTCGCCGGCGAGCGCCTCGAACCGGACGGCTGGGTCAAGAGCCCGGAAGGCCGCTTCAGCCGCCTCCAGCCCGCAGACGACCCCCCGCCTCTTCACGAGGATGACGGCCCGAGCGATCGCGTCCTCGGCAACGATGCCGTCGCTCGTGACGTCGCCGCTGCCGACGTCCTCCGCGAGAGCCTCACGGACGACGCGCTCGAGCTGGGTGGCCGTCAGGACCATCGCTCGAGCTGGAGGTCGCGGCCGGGACGGACGACCGTGTGCGCGGCCGGCGCTTCGTCCTCGAACGGGTAGTCGGCACGGAAATGGCCGCCGCGACTCTCGGCCCGCGCCAGCGCACACTCGGCGACGAGGCCAGCGAGGGGGTGGGACGCGCGACGCAGGCGTTCGAGGCCGGGTGCATCGCGGATCAGGCCTGCGTCGTCCCACATCGCCCGCCGCAGCTCCTTCGTGACAGCCGGAAGCGCCCGGACTCCCGGAGGCGGCGGTAACCGTCGAGGCAGTTCTTCGTCGAGGAGAGCGGCTCTTGCCGCTCTCCTCGAGTAGACGAGGCATTCCAGCAGCGAGTTCGAGGCCAGGCGGTTGGCGCCGTGCACGCCGGTGCAGGCGCATTCGCCTGCCGCGTAGAGCCCCTCGACCTCCGTGCGGCCGTCGAGGTCTGTGACGACGCCGCCCATCGTGTAATGCGCTGCGGGCGAGACAGGGATCGGCTCGGCGCCCGGGTCGAATCCCTCGGACGCTAGCCGTGTCATGAGCGAGGGGAACCGATCGCGATCGACCGGCCGCAGGTCGAGAAGCGCGGAGCCGCGGGCGGCGATCGCGCGCGCGACGATGTCGCGCGGCGCCAGCTCGTCGGTAAAGCGCCGGCCCCGGTCGTCGAGGAGCAGCGCACCCTCGCCGCGCAGCGCCTCGGAGAGCAGCAGCCCGTTCGTTGCGACGACCGTCGGGTGGAACTGGACGAGCTCGAGGTCGGCGACGGCCGCGCCGGCCGAGAACGCAAGGGTGATGCCCTCGCCGACCGCGCCCGGCGGGTTCGTCGAGCGCTCCCAGAGGGCGGCGTAGCCACCGGTCGCGAGCAACGTCGCGCGGGCAGCGATCGCCCTGCGGTCGGTGCGGACGCCGACGCAGCGACCGCCCGTCGTCCAGAGCGCGAGCGCGTATTCGCCCTCGGCGACCCGGATGCGCGGATGCGCCAGGACACGCTCGGCCAGGACGCGACAGATGTGGGCGCCCGTCGCAGCGCCGTCCACGTGGGCGACCCGTCGCCTGGAATGACCGCCCTCGAGACCGAGCTCATCGTCGAAGGGAACGCCGAACTCAGCGAGATCGGCCACCCGCGCCGGCGCTTCCTTCGTAAGCGCGGCAACGGCGCTGGGCCGGCAGAGCCCGCGCCCGGCCGCGAGCGTGTCCGCAGCATGGTGCGCCGGGGTGTCACCGTCCTCGAGCGCCGCCGCGACGCCCGCCTGGGCGAGCGTGCTCGTCGACGCCAGGAGCGGCGACTTCGCGAGCAGGACGACCTCAGAGTCGGCGGCCGCGCACAGCGCCCCGTACAGCCCTGCCACCCCGCCGCCGATCACGACGAGATCCGCGGTCTCTGCTCTCCTGTTCGTGTTCACATCCGCACTCTGCTAGTTTTAGACTCTCAGTCGATAACCTCGTCGTGCATCCTACCAGAGTTACCGACCCAGAAGCGAAAACAGTCTCCCCGCCGGCGACGCACGTTACGCTCGCCGTCGTCTTCCAGGTCCGTGGCGGCCGGCTGCAGGTGCTGCTCTGGCAGCGGGCGAGGCAGCCGTTTGCCGGTGCCTGGTCGCTCCCCGGCGGCTACCTCGAGCCGCACGAGACGCTCGAGGAGTCGATCCGGCGTCAGCTGGCGCTGAAGGTGGACGTCCGGGAGCTCGCCCACCTCGAGCAGCTCGAGACGCGGAGCGACCCCGACCGGCACCCGACCGAGTGGCAGCTCGCGACCGCGTACCTCGGCCTCGTCCCGCTCGGCCTCGACCCGGCGGTCCCCCCCGACACGGCGTGGCATCCCGTCGACGACCTCCCGGCGATGGCGTTCGACCACGGGGCGATCACGCTCACGGCCTGCGAGCGCCTGCGCGCCAAGCTCTCCTACACGAACGTCGGCTTCGCCCTGGCGCCCGAGACGTTCACCGTCTCCGAGTTGCGAGACCTGTACGTCACCGCGCTCGGGCACGCGGTCTCGACGACGAACCTCAAGCGCGTCCTCCTACGGCGGCGTGTGCTCGAGCCGATCGGCGAGCGCCGGCCGTCGGGCCGAAGCGGCGGACGGCCCCCGGAGCTGTTCCGCTTTCGGACGCGCACCCTCGAGGTGACGGATCCCTTTGCGGCACTCCGTCCGCCGTCACGGAGAAACCCGAGTTTCTCCGCGTGATCACCAGTTGAATCAGATGCGCGAAATATTGACTGACTATTCAGTCAATTATTCGCGTGGGAAGTGGTGTTTGGAACTTCAATCTCGTGAGCATTACGTCGATGCGTCTTTCCTGTTGACGCGCCGCCAGCCAAGCACAGCGGAGCGGGACAGCGTGGCCGGGTCGCCCCCCGACCCGGCCACGCCGTCTCGTTCCCGGGTTTTGCTTATCACCCCACTACTGGACACCAGCGAGAGGGGGGCGCCCGTGGGCCCTTGCAGCTTCGAGCTTCATCTCCACAAGCCGGGCGCGGATGCGGTAGGTGGTCCGCTCGACAGGTGCGTGAAGGTGGCGCTGGATCGGCTGTCATCGGGCTAGGCGCCCCCCACCTGGGCCAGGCAGCGTGCGGGAATGGCACGCGACGAAGCTGCCGCAGGCGAAGTGAGCTTGGTTCGGCCGACGCCCGAGACGTCTGCGCGCAAGTCCTGCGGTGTGACGGTTACGGAGTGTTGCGGGTGAGACGTGAGGATTACTGGTGTTGATTTTGAGCCAGAGGGAGACGTACGATCGCAAGTGCCGCGCCGGTGATCGCGATGGCGACGAGGGCCGCGATTGCGGCGTGGATGAACGATCTCCTGGGGACTCTCTCCCGCGCGGGTGAGGGCCGACTCACTCCGCGCTCAGCAGCCCAAGCGGCGGCGAATGAGCGCGGATCGGATGCGCCGCTGCCGAGCACTTCCTCCGCTGAGACACCCTCGGCCTCCGCCTCCTCGAGGTCTGCCTCAAGGTCGGCCGCCATCTCGTTCGCGACTGGATCCGGCACGCGAAGCCCCTCTCCATTCGCGGCGGCATTCCTCGACAAACTCGTTCACGGCGCCACCTCCGCTTCGACGACACGCAAGTCAGGAACAGCGGCGTCGGCGATGCCTTGGCGAGGTGCCACCAGGCCTCGCGGTCGGAGACGAGCCGCCGGTGAGCATCGCCGTAGGAGAGGTGCTCGAAGTTGGCGTGGTCCCAACCGTGGCTCCCGATTGTATGGCCGTCGCGGAGCGTCCGGCGCGCGACCGCCGGCGCCGCGAGCACGTAGATGCCCGGGCAGAAGAAGGCCGCCTTGACCCGGAACGCGCGCAGGGTGCCAAGGATGCTCGCCCACGACGAGGGAGAGCCGCAGTCGTCGAACGTGAGCGCGACACGCCTCCCGACTCCGTCGACGTGCGCGACGGCGCGCGGACGCGCCTGGCGCTCGACGAGGAACGGCCGTGGGCGTGTTGTCCGAGTGTTGCCCGCCTCGTCCGTGACGGCGACCTGGACGCGATAGGCGCCCGATTCGAGGCCGCCGCGGGGATGCCAGCCCACCCGCAGCGACCCGGTCGGATGCGGCGGGTACGAGAAGCCGCTCAGCAGCCTTCCCGTCTGGTCGTGGAGGACCGTCTGCAGCCCGACCGTGGAGCTGCCACGATCGGCGACCGCGAGCGAGAGCGGCAGCAAGCCGCCGAAGACGCGCTGGCCCCACCGTCCCCGCCAGGTGACCCGCGGACGTGCCGTGTCGAGGACGACCGTTGCCTCGGCCTGCCCGGCGCCGGCCGCGGCGACGGCCCGCGCCCTGACCGTGTAGGCGCCGTCTGCGAGCCTGCCCCCGGTGCCGCGGCCGTTCCACACGAAGTCGACGCGACCCGGCTCGACGGGCCTGGCGGAAGCAAGCGGCGCCACAACGGTTCCGCGGCGGTCCTGGACGGAAACGGTCAGCGTCGACGCTGAGTCGACGGTAACGGCGACCCATGTCCGCTCGCGAACGCCGTCGCCGTTGGGGCTGATCGGCGACCGTGCCACCGCGACGGCTACCGCGGGCACCCGGGCCGGCACGGCGGTTCGGGCCTCGGCCGCGGTCGCGGCCAGGACGAGCGGCGCGGCCAGCACGAGCAGGCTCTTCACAGCCGGTGAGGATGATGGTCGTGTCGGTGGGAGCAGGGAGAGGACGTGTTCGTCAGCTGCGCGGATCGAGCTCGGTCGCCGCCTCGGCGGCGTCGCCTCGCTTGTCGACGATCCAGAACGTCTCGCGCTCCGCGATGACGTCCTCGACCTCGAGGTCGAGGTGGCCGGGCGCGACCAGGAACCGCGTCGGCTCTACACGCACGAACTCGTAGTCGTCGAGGCTCGCACGGACACGCTCGGCGCAGTCGCGGTTGGCGCACTCGCACGTGAACTCGATCAGCTCGTCGGTTGCCGTCCACTGCTCCGCAAGCTGCTTGATGCGCTCGTTCACCTCGCGGAAGAGCGCCTCGTTCCGGGCGTACCGCTCCCGCCGATCCTCCCGCTCGCGTTCCATGCTGCGGTATGAAACAGGAGCGAGGCACGACGGGTTGAAACCATGGTTCCTCATCGGCCTCCTCCCTGTCCGGCTGAAGGAGAATCCGAGGTGACGGGGCCGCCTACGCAAGGCCCGGTCGCGGCGCCCCGCAGACAGACGAGTCAGCGCTCTCGGCCGGTCTCCAGACGGCGGAACCCCTCCGCGAACGACGCCTCGGCGCGTTCGACCGGCGCCGCGTCGTCCGGCACGCCGTCGAGGCGCCGGGCGATGCTGTTCCGCTGCGCCGCAAGCACGCGCTCCTCGACGGCGAGCTCCTGGGCCCGGACGTCGAGCATCCGCTCGCGGCCGGCGAGCTCGCGCTCGAGCTCGCCGAGCCGGGACTCGCGCGCTGCGAGCTCATCGGCGCGACGCTGAAGCTCGGTCTCGCGTTCCGCGAGTCGCGCCCGCTCGGCGGCGGCCGCAGCGCGCAGCTCCTCCGTCGCGGCACCTGCCTCGGCGACCCTCGCCGCTTCCTCGTCGATCTCCTGAGTACGCGTCGCCAGGTCGCGGGCCTGCGCGTGGACCGTCTCCCGCTGCTCGGCAAGGGCCTGCTCGAGCTCGCCGAGCTCCACCCGGTGCCGGTCGAGCTCGGCCGAACGGTCCTCGAACCCTTCCCGCAGTGCGTCGACCTCGGCTGCGCGAGCGTCCAGCTCGCGGCCGCGCTCGGCGAGAGCGTCCGCTTCGACCCGCACGTCCACCTCGGGCTCATCGGGAAGGGCAGTCTCGGCGAGCGCGCGCTCGCGCTCGTCCAGCTCACGCTCGCGCGACTCGAGCCGCTCCCGCTCCTCGGCGAGCTGGCGCTCGCCGCTTCTGGCCTCGTCCTCCTGCGCGACGAGTTCCTTGCGCGCGCGCTCGAGCACACGGCGGCCGTGCTCGAGCTCGGCCTGCTCGTCGAGCAGCCGCTGGACGTCTTCCTCGCTCTCCGCCCGGCGTTTCTCCAGCTCGCGCCCACGGCCGTCGAGCTCCTGCTCCCGCTCTGCGAGCTCGCGCGCCCGCGTCTCCAGGCGGAGCTTCTCCTCGCCGAGCTCTTGCTCTCGCCGGACGAGCTCTCCGCCTGCCCGGAGGTCGGAGCGCTCGGCGCGGCGGCCGCGCAGGCCGGTGCGCTCCTGGCGTTGAGCCAGCTTCTCCAGGCGGCGCGCCTCGCGTTCCAGCCTGAGCCGCTCCTCCTCGAGGTGACGCTCCCGCGCTGCGATTGCCTCGGAGCGTGAGCGAAGCGTCTGCTTCAAGGCCTCGAGCTCGCCCGCGCCCGTGGCGCGAGCTGCGGTGTGCGCGGCGACAGCCTCGAGCCGCTCGCGGAGGGTCCGCTTCAGCTGCTCGACTTCGGCGGCCGCCTGCTCGCGCTCACGCTGCCGATCGGCACGCAGCGAGCGCTCGAGCCGCTCGAGCCGCGCACGCTCGGCCTGGAGGTTCGCCCCGGTTGTCTCGCCTGGGGCGCCGGCCTCGGGCTGGTCGTCCCGCCTGCGGAATCTCCGCACGCCCCGATGATATGGACCGCCTGCGACGCTGCAGGCGCGCCGTTGCGCGCGTCCGGTCGCGGGGCTACGGTCCTGGTCGATGCTCCAGCGCCTGACCTCGGAGGACGCGCGAATCCTCGCGCTCGAGTCAGGCGCCGTGGTCGGGCACACGTGCAAGATCGTGATCGCCGAGCGGGCGTGTGACGACGTCGTCGTCGAGCTTCGCCGCCAGGTCGCCGCCCGCATCGGGCGGGCGCCTGCACTGCGGCTCCGGCTGGCTCCGACCCCTCTTCGACTCGCCGCGCCGGCCTGGGTGGACGACCCCGCATTCGATCCGGCCGCGCACATCCGTCGCGCCGGCGGCGGCGATCCCGCAAGCCGCGAGCAGCTGCGCGAGCTCGTCGCCGACCTGATGGCGCAGCGGCTCGACCGCTCGCGGCCCCTCTGGCAGCTCGACGTCACCGACCTCGAGGACGGCCTCGTCGCGGGAATCTGGCGCGTGCACCACGCTCTCGCGGATGGAGCAGCCTCGCTCGCGCTCGGCGAGGTCGGGATCTGGGCCGCCTCGCCCACTTCGCCGGTGCCTGCCGGCCGGCCGGCAGCACTCGAGCCTGTGCCCGGCCCGATGGCGCTCGCCGTCACGGCCCTCTCGGAGCACGCGCAGAACCTGGCGGCCGCAGTCGCCCGCGCAGCAGGCGCTCTCCTCTCTGCGGACCGGTGGCGCGAGAAGACGCGGGAGCTCGCGACGGCGCGACCGACGCTTCGCCGTGAGCTCCGCCGGCTGGACGGCGACTCGCCTCTCGATGCGGTGATCGGCCGCCGCCGCCGCGTCGCCTTCGTCGACCTCCCGCTCGACGACGTCGTCGGGGCGGCCCACGCCCTCGGCGGTGTCACGGTCAACGACGTCGCGCTCGCGCTCGTGGCCGGCGGCCTGCGGCAGTGGCTGGAACACCGCCATGGGGAGCCCGGGCCGATGCGAGTCCAGGTGCCCGTGAGCATGCACCGACCCGGCGACTCGAACGCGAACGTGGACTCCTTCCTCAACGTCGATCTCCCGGTCGCCGAGCCAGACCCGGTCCGGCGCGTGCGCGCCGTGAGCGGGGAGACGCGGGACCGCAAGGCACACCACGACGCCGACGAGTTGTACGCGCTCTTCACGGACCTCTCCCACGCGTCGAAGCGGCTCTACCGGCGTGCGTACGACGTCGCCTCGGACCCGCACGTCTTCGCGCTGTCGGTCTCGAACGTCCGCGGGCCGTCCGAGCCGCGGTACCTGGCGGGAGGGCGGATCCGGGAGTTCTATTCCCTGGCGGAGATCGCGCCGCGCCACGCGCTCCGCGTCAGCGCGTGGTCGTTCTCGGGCCGCTTCTCGTTCGGCCTCTGCGCAGACGCGGACGCCGTCCCCGACCTCGACATCCTCGCGTCCGGGCTGGAGCAGTCCCTCGACGAGCTGAAGGCGCGGGTCTAGATGCGGCTGTACCTGCTCGCCCGCCACGCCGAGTCGACGCTCAACGTGGAGGGTCGGGTGAACGGCGACCCGAGCCTCGAGGTGCACGTCACCGAGGTGGGCGAGGCGGAGGCGCGGACACTCGGCGTCCAGGTCGCGCACCTGCCGATCGACCTCTGCTTGCACACACGCTTTTCGCGCACGCGGCAGACCGGGGCGCTGGCACTCGCCGACCGGGAGGTCCCGTTCCGGGAAGAGCCGCTCCTCGACGACATCGACGTCGGCGAGCTCGAAGGCAAGTCGATCGCCGATTACCGGGCCTGGAAGCGGCAGCACTCCCGCCACGATCGTTTCCCAGGCGGGGAAAGCCTCGACGAGGCAGCGCTGCGCTACGCCGAAGCCTTCGGACGGCTCGCGGAGGATTCCGCGACGCGGACCGCGCTCGTCCTCTGCCACGAGATCCCGATTCGCTACGCGATCAACGCCGCCGCCGGCTCGAGCTCGCTCGACGGCCCGGTGCACGACATCGGGAACGCAGCGCCGTTCATCTTCGAGGCGGACGCGCTCGCGCGCGCGGCCGAGCAGATTCGAAGGCTCGTGTCCTAGACGGCGCGGTATGCTCGCGCTCCCCCAAGTCCCGACAGGAGGGAGACAGATGAGCACGCGTCTATCCGCGCTTGCCGCGCTCCTGGCCCTGGTCGCGCTCGCGCTCGCGGCGTGTGGAGGCGGAGGCGAGTCGGAGGAGAAGGAGTCGGAGAGCGGCGCGAAGGTCGCCTGCGAGGGCAGTCCGATCTCCGCCACCAAGCTGCCCGCCAACTTCCCCAAGCCCGACGGCGTCACGTACACGGAAACGAGCGAGGCCGGGCCCTCTCACGTCGTCGACGGCTACTACGAGGGAGAGCTGCAGGACGCCTACGAGGGCTACAAGGACGGGTTCGAGAGCGCCGGGTACAAGGTGCTCTTCGACGAGATCGAGGACCACGACTCCGAGGTCTCGTACGACGGCGAGGGCCGGACCGGCCAGGTCGCGCTGCGGGAAGACTGCGAGGAGGAGGGCCGACTCACCGTACACATCACGAGTCGCCCCGAGTAGTGCTGGAGGCCGCGGCGCGCCCATGAGCCTCGCGCTCCAGGTCCTCGTCAGCGGGCTCGGAGTCGGAGGCGTGTACGGGCTCGTCGCGATCGGCTACTCGCTGCTCTACCGCCTGACGGGAATCGTCTACTTCGCCTTCGGCGATCTCGTCGGGCTGGGCGTGTTCGCGGCGCTCCTGGTCGCCGCAGGGACCGGCCCGGTCAGCCAGACGAGCGTCGGCGCGGGCCGGTTCCTGCTCGCCCTCCTCGTGGGCCTCGTCGTGTGCATCACAGTGAGCGCGGCCGGGTACGCGCTCGCCGTCCATCCCCACCTCGTCCGCGGATCGACGATCGGTTGGGTCGCCGCGACGGTCGCGCTCGCGTTCGCCGTCCGAAGCCTCGTCGGTGTCTTCTTCACCCGCCCGACCTATGTCTTCCCCGACCCGCTGCCGTTCCGCGACATCGGCCGGGCCGGATTCGTCTCGCTCGGCGGAGCCACGATCCAGGTGCGGACGTTCTTCGTGCTCGCCGTGGCCGCTGCACTCGCGCTGGTCGCGGGGTGGGTCGTCGAGCGCACGAAGCTCGGGCGCGGGTTGCGGGCGATCACCGCAGACGCGCAGGGGGCGGCGATCGTCGGCGTACCGGTCGACCTCTTCATCACGGCCGCCTTCGGCCTCGCCGGCGGTCTTGCGGCGCTGGCCGCGGTGGTCGCCGCTCCGAGCGCCCCGTTCGCCACCGACTCGGGCGCGCTGCTCGGCGTCAACGGGCTCGTCGCCGCCCTGATCGCCCGGTTCGGCTCCCTCTGGGCCTCTTTCGGTACGGGACTCGGGCTCGGCGTGGCCGAGGCGGCGATCGCGAGCCTTCACATCGGAGGCGCCGAGCTCGGGCCCGAGTACCGGGAGGTCCTTCCGATTGCCTTCGCGCTCGCCCTGGTCGCCGTTCGATCGTGGCGCGCATCTCCGGCGGCTGAGCCCCTGTGACCACCGCGGCCGCCACCCTCGCGCGCACGCGATCAGCCGTCGCCGGCGCCGCCGCCGACGCGCGCACCGCGTGGTCGTACCGAGCGACCGCGGGGCTGGCGGTCATCGGCCTCGCCGCCCTCGTCCCCGCGCTCCCCTTCGACCTCCGGCTCGACCGCCTGGCCGCCACCCTCTACCTCGCTCTCGCGGCGGTCGGACTGGGGCTCGCGGTCGGGGTCGGCGGGGTCCCGTCGCTCGCACAAGGCGCGTTCGCGGCCACAGGCGCCTTCACGGCAGCGGGCCTCGTAGCCCGACAAGGATGGCCCCTGGCGCCAGCGGTCGTCGCCGCCACGCTCGCCGCCGCCCTGGCCGGTGCGGTCGCCGGCGTCGCGCTTGCTCGGTTCGGCGGCGTGGTCGTCGCGGCCGGCACCTGGCTGCTGGCCTGGCTGGCCGCATTCGCGCTCACCGGATTCCCGTCGCTGTCCGGCGGCGCGCAGGGTCTCGCGCTGCCCGGGACGGGTGGGCTGACTCCCAGCGGGCACTACGAGCTCGCGCTCGGGCTAACGGCGCTCGCCGTGGGCGGCTACGCCGTGCTCGCCCGAGGACAGCCTGGCCTCGCACTCGCCGCGGCGCGCGATCAGCCGGAGGCAGCGGTCGCACTCGGAGTGCCCCTCGCCCGACTCCGGATCGGCGCGTTCACCGCCTCGGCCGCCGCCGGAGGGCTGGCAGGTGCGCTCGCGGTCCAGCTCGCCGGGGTCGCCGACCCATCGGCGTACGGGCCTGCGCTCTCGGCCAAGCTCTTTATCGCGGTCGTTCTCGGTGGAGCGACCGCCGCGGCGGGAGGGGTCGCCGGCGTCCTCGTCCTCGGCCTGCTGACGCTCGCGACCGAGGCCGGCGGCCTGGAGGGGTTCCAGGCCGGACGCGTCCAGACGCTGCTGGCGTCCGTCGCCGTGCTGGTCTTCCTCGGGCTGGGGGACGCCGGGCTGCTGCCGTCGCTACGCCGGCGTTGCCGCGGCGCCGCCGCGCAGCATCGCCCCGAGCGGGTCGCTCCCCCTCCGGCGACCGAGACCTCGAGTGGCGGTCGCTCCGTGCTGCTCGCCGACGGGCTGGCAAAGTCGTTCGGGAACCTGGCCGCGGTCGACGGCGTCGGGATCGAGCTCGAATCCGGATCCGTCCACGCGCTCGTCGGTCCCAACGGTTCCGGCAAGACGACGGTGCTCCAGCTCGTCGCCGGGTCGCTTCCGGTCGATCGGGGCCGGGTGGCGCTCGACGGCGTGGACGTCACCCGGGAGCCGGTTCGCGGACGCGTCGTCGGCGGGATCGTCCGGACGTTGCAGACGACCGCCGTCGTCGATCGGCACACAGCGCTCGAGAACGTCCTCGTCGGCGCCGGGCTGCGTCGCAGATTCGGCGGCGCCTGGAGAACCCTGCTCGCGACGCCGAAGAACAGGGCTGAGACGGCGGCGACGAGTGCCGGCGCAGTCGAGGCGCTCGAGTCGGTCGGCCTCGCGTGGGCGGCCGACGTCCCGGCAGGCGAGCTATCGGCGTTCGACCGCAGGCTCGTGATGGTCGCGACCGCGCTCGCCACGAGACCCAAGGCCCTGCTGCTCGACGAGCCCGCGGCCGGCGCGGGCTCCGACGACGTCCCGCGCCTGACCGCGCTGCTCCACGGCCTCCGCACCCGCGGCGTGGCCGTACTCCTCGTCGAGCACAACCTCCGTCTCGTTCGCGCCGTCGCCGACCGCGTGACCGTGCTCGAGGCCGGGCGGGTGATCGCCTCGGGAGCCCCCGCGGAGGTCGCGCTCGACCCGGCGGTCCGGCGCGCCTACCTCGGGGGCCCCGGCCTGTGAGACGAGTACCTACACTCGGAAGCGTGCGAAGAGCCGCGTTCGTCCTGGCGGCGGCAGTCGCCCTGGCCGGCTGCGGCGGCGGGAACGGATCGGGCGACTCGACGAAGACGCTGCTCGTGGCCGTCAACGCTCCCTTCACCGGAACGCCGTACCTCGGCGACACGATCGCCGGCGGCGCCGAGCTGGGCGTTGCCGACTTCGGGCGGCGGTTCGTCGTCGGCAACGACGCGTATCGGCTGCGCGTGAAGCGCTACGACAGCAGGCTGTCGCCGCAGGCTGCGGTGGCGAACGTCCGGCATGCGATCGACGACGGCGCGGTAGCGATCATCGACGAGGGCACCGGCGTCAACGCCTCCTGGGGGATCGCCAACCGGGCGAACGTCCCGCTCGCGATCGTCTACCAGGGCGGTCTGGGGCTCGTCGATCCGGCACGGCGACCGGATGTCTTCCGGATCGCGCCGACCGACCACGGCATCGCGTTCCGGCTCGCCGAGTACCTGATCCCAAAGCGCCTGAAGATCGCGCTGCTCGTCGACGACAGCGACTACGGGCAGGAGGGCGCGAAGGCGCTCCGCGAGGCGTTCGGAAGTAATCCGGAGGCGGTCGCCGCCAGGATCACCCTGCCCGCGGCCGGCGTCGACGTCGCCCCGCAGGTGCTGCGCGCGCGCCGCGCCGGGGCGACCGCGCTGCTCGTCTGGGCGCAGCCGGCCGCAATCGCGGGCGTGCTGACGGCCGCCCGTAGCGCCGGCTGGAACGTGCCCGTCTACGCGCCGCCCTCGGCCGAGGATCCGCTCGTACGTCAGCAGCTCGCCGACCGCCCGGACTGGGTTGACGGACTCACATTTGCGACTGGCCGCATGACCGCGGAGGTCGGCCCCGGGCCCTTCGAGCAGTTCGCAACGAGCTTCGAGGACGCGTACGGCCCGCAGTCGGTCGGGGTGCGAACCCCGGAGGGCGAGGAGGTCGTCCAGCCGCCGGACTATGCGATGTATGCCTACGACTTCGTCCACGTTCTCGTCGCCGCCCTGCAGGCGGCACGCGAAGTCCGCGGCCCGAAGGTGACCGAGGCGCTCAACCAGGTCAGCGTCGAGGGCGCGAACGGCGACGAGCGCGGCTTCAACGAGAACAACCACGAGGGGGTCGTCGACGACGACGTCTACTTTGCGCGCTTCGAGGGGATGACGTTCAGGCCGGTGAAGGACGACCTCCTCTCCTCGACCCTGCCGGTGATCAACCAGACGCGCTGACGGTGCGCGGCGCACGTCGAGCCGCGGCCGTCGGGGCCGCAGCGGCCGGAGCGCTCCTCGCGGCGCCCGTCGCGGCCACGGCAGTTCGGACACAGGTCGTCGCGCTGCCGAACGCCGCGGTACTCTTACGCCCGCCTCCGCCCCTCTCGCCGCCGGCGTTCGCGCGCGAGGTGCGGTTGCCGAGGCGGATCACGAGCAGCGAGCGCGTCCTCGTCGGCCTGACGTCGGACGGCGCGCCGAGCTCCGTGCGCGTCGTCCAGCGGCTCGTTATCCGCGGCGCGGGGGACTACACCTTCCTTGTACCGGCGCCGGCAACCGAGGTCCGGCCCGGCCCCGGCACCGCCACCCCTCCGGGCCTGCGGACGAACTCGATCGTCTGGCAGGGCTTCTCGCCGGGACGCCGCGTGCTCTCGGCCGACGCCGATCTGCGACTCGCGGCGGCAGCCGCGGCGCTTCCGCTCCGCATCGGGGTGGAGACGACGATCGGTGGTCGCGCGCCGGCGCCGGGACGACGGGCGAGCGGACCGCTCACCGTCGACGTCGCCGTTCGGAATTCGACCGGCGTCACCGTCGACGCGTTCAGCGGGAAGGCCAGCGAGCGCGACGCGACCGGCGCGCTCGACGCGCTTCGCGCGGCGGTCGACCACGATCGTCCGACCGCGTACCAGGAGGTGCACGTCCGCGGCGAGGTCGAACCTCGTCGCGCCCTCGCGGCAGCGCCGTTTCGCGTCCACGGCGAGCTGCGCCTCGGGGTCGGCACCGTCCGGATCACGGGCGTGAGGCGCGGCTCGGGCGCGGTCACGTCGGGCCCGGGAATCGTCAACTTCGACGGCGTCGTCGGAGGAACCGCCCCGCCGACACTGCACATCTCGGTCCGTGGCGTCGCGATGCGCGCGTCGGCGCCTCGGCTCCGCATCGAGGCGACACCCGTTCCGCCCGCCGTCGACCCGCCCGCGCGGACGTGGGCCGAGGCCGTGCGGCTCCGGCGGATCCGCCCGGACGGGCGGGCGCTACTGCGACGGGCGATCGACCTCGAGTTCGCGTACGAGCGCTCCCGCCGCTACCGAACGTTCCTCGCCAATCCCGACCCGCTCGGAAAGAGCCGTGCGGCCTACATCTTCGCGACCTCACGCCACCAGGCATCGGCGTCCACAACCGCATCGACGTCAGGCGGCGGTTGGGGCGCGTTTCTGATCGCAGGCGTGGCGGCGGGCGCCGTACTCCTGCTGGGCACCGCCGTCGTCGTCTGGGCACACCTGTAGGGAATGCCGACGCCGCCGGTGCCGGCTTTGCCGGTGCCGGATCACTGCGGCTGATACTCGGCACGATCCCCGACCAACTCGAGCGCGCACAGCGCGCGACTTTGGTCTGCTTAGCGCGCGACTTTGGACGGCGAGGGCGACTTGCGCTTCTCGCGGTCCTTCTTCTTGCGTTGCCGGTCGTTCCGCCAGCGCCTGATGCGTCTCGAGCCCCGTCCCATGGCCCCTGCGACTCTACCGGCAACTATCCTGCCCCCGCCTTGGCCGCCGTCGTCCAGGTCCCCGGGCCGCGGCTCGAGGGGACCGAGATCGTCTTCACCTATCGCGACCCGCGCCGCCGCTTCGAGACTGTCCGGCTCGCACAGGAGCTCGTCCGGCCGAGGGTGGGACCGGAGTTCGAGCCGGACGGCGGCGTCTGGCGGCTCCGCTTCCCGCGCCCGTCGGTCGACCGGATCGAGTATCAGCTCGAGCTGACCGGCGAGGACGGGTCGGCGCGGTTCGTCTGCGATCCGCTCAACCCGCTGCGCGTCCCGGGGCCGTTCGGCGACCGCTCCGTCGTCCAGTTCCCCGAGTACCGTCCGCCGGAGTGGCTCGGCGACGATCCGCCCTCCGGCCGTGTGAGGGAGATTGAGCTCGAGAGCCGCGTCCTGCGGACGCGTCTGAACGTCCTCGTGTGGACGGCTGCAGGCGCCGGCGACGACGACGCCCTGCCCCTCCTCGTCGTCCACGACGGGCCCGAGTACGCCGACTACGCGGCGCTGCTGCAGTTCCTCGACCACGCCGTGAGCGCGGGGCGCGCGCGCCCCTTCCGCGCGGCGCTGCTCCCGCCGCCGAGCCACCGCAACGAGACGTACTCGGCGTCGGCGGCCTACGCCCGTGCGCTCGTGCGCAACCTCCTGCCCGAGCTGCGGCGGCTCCTGCCGACGCTCGGCCGGCCGGTCGGCGCCGGCGCCAGCCTCGGCGCGCTCGCGTTCCTGCACGCGCACCGGACGCAACCGCACGCCCTCGGCGGCCTCTTCCTCCAGTCGGGCAGTTACTTCCGCCGCCGCTTCGACGCGCACGAGGCGGGCTTTCGCCGCTTCGATCGCATCGTCCGCTTCGTCGGCCGGCTACTCGCTCCCGAGCGCTGGGAGGATCCCGTTCCCGTGCGCATGACCTGCGGGACCGGCGAGGAGAACCTGCGCAACAACCGCACGGTCGCGGAGGCGCTGGGAGCGCAGGGCTACGACGTGACGATCCACGAGCTCCGCGACGCTCACAACTGGGTCGCCTGGCGCGACGGCCTCGACCCGCACCTGCTCCACGTGCTCGAGCGCGCCTGGACGTGACACGGCGCGAGGCCTCGATCCACGCACCCGCGATCGGCGGCCACGGCCGCGTGCTCGTCTACGGTCACTGGGGCCGCCCGGTGCTCGCGTTCCCATCGCAGCAGGGCCGGCCGCACGATTACGAGGACCGGGGCATGATCGCCGCGATCGCCGGCCTGCTCGACGCGGGGCGCGTCAAGGTCTACGCCGTCGAGAGCTTCGACTCGTCGAGCTGGCACCACGGCGAGCTGGAGCTCGAGGAGCGCGCGCAACGCCACGGGCTCTACGAGGACTGGATCGTGCACCAGGTCGTGCCCTGGATCCACCAGGACTGCGGCGGCGCACCCGAGATCCTCGTCACCGGTTGCAGCTTCGGGGCCTACCATGCGGCGAACTTCGCCCTCCGCCGCGCCGACCTCTTCCCGCTCGCGATCTGCCAGAGCGGCGTCTACGACGTCGCCGTGGTCGGCAGAGGAGCACGCGGGGACGCCGTCTACTTCAACAACCCGATGGACTACGTTTCGCACCTGCACGGCGACCACCTGGACTGGCTGCGGGGACGAGTGAGCCTGCTGATCGTCTGCGGGCAGGGGCAGTGGGAGGACACGACGGGCGCGCTCGAGAGCTCGCGACGGTTCGCGGGGGTGCTCGCAGGGAAGGGGATTCCGCACGAGCTCGACCTCTGGGGGCAGGACGTGCCGCACGATTGGCCTTCCTGGCGAGCCCAGCTCGCCCACCACCTACCGCGGTTCTGCTAGGCCGATGCCCGAGCACCTGATCGGCCTGCTGCTCGGCACCGAGGAGGACTGGCCGACCGCGTTCGAGGCCCTGACCGATCGCGTCTCACCGTTCTCCCACCGCGGCGAGACGCACGTCCTGCGGACGGAGCGGATCCTGAACGAGCCCTTCCGCCTGCGGTACGAGCCGCGCTACTCGCTCGTCATCGACCGCCTGGCGTGGTGGTACCACCTGCCGCGCGAGTGGCTGAAGAAGATCGCGCTCATGGACGACGTGTACCTCCTGAACAGCCCGTTCACGTTCCAGGCGATGGAGAAGCACGCCGCGTACTGCGCGACGATGCGGCTCGGCTTCCGGGTGCCCGAGACCTGGCTGCTGCCGCACAAGCTGCCCCCGTCCGGCGGCCAGTGGGCCGCGGCGACCGCGCGCTTCGAGGAGGTCGCCTCGCGCTACAACGCACCCTTCGAGCTCGACGAGATCGCGGCGCAGATCGGCTACCCCCTGTTCATGAAACCCTTCGACGGCGGCCAGTGGGTCGGCGTCACGCGGATCGAAGACGGCGACGCGCTCCGGGCGCGCTACGACGAGTCCGGCGAGCGGCTGATGCACCTCCAGGCAGCCGTCGAGGACTTCGACGTCTTCGTGCGGAGCCTCTCGATCGGCGCCGAGACGATGGCGATGTGGTACGAGCCCGACCGGCCGCTGCACGACCGCTACCAGATCCGTCACGACTTTCTCTCGTCGCAGCTCGGCTTCGAGGTCGTCACGTTCAGCCGGCTCGTGAACGCACTCTTCCGCTGGGAGTTCAACTCATCCGAGACGATCGTCAAGGACGGAGTCATGCATCCGATCGACTTCGCCAACGCCTCGCCGGACGTCGCGCTGACGAGCCTCCACTACTACTTCCCGTGGGCGATCTCAGCGCTCCTGAAGTGGTCGGCGTTCTGCCTCGCCACAGGGCGGCCGAGTCGCCCGCTCGACCAGGACACGCGACGGTACTTCGAGGTCGGCGACCGGGCCGACCTCGGCTACGAGCAGAAGGTGGCCGAGTACAGGCGGCTCGCGGACTCGTACTTCCAGGTCGAGGAATACGACGACTTCTGCGCCTCATCCCTTGCGCACGTGGACGAGCTCCTGCTCGAGTACGTCGAGGGCCCGGAGTTCGACGACCTGCTCGTGCACACGGTCGTCTCGACCTTCCCGCCGCACGAGCACGAGCACTTCACCGCGCACTACCGCGGCCTTCTGGGGTCATGGGCCCGCGACCGGCGCTCCGCCGTCGCCGAGTAACCGGCCTCTCCGCGGCTCGCTCACGACGGTCTGAATACGCGATCCTCATCCGGCGGAACCGCGGGCACGGGCATCATGGTGCGATCGCCCGCAGCGCTGACACAGGGCTCGTCGCGGGGGCGGACGGACGGCGCCGCTGCTGGTGGGGGCTCTCCGCGGACGAATACGTCGCCTACCACGACGACGAGTGGGGCCGGCCGGTCGTCGACGACTATGGGCTCTTCGAACGCCTCTGCCTCGAGGCCTTCCAGAGCGGCCTCTCGTGGCTGACGATCCTCCGGAAGCGTGAGCACTTCCGCAGGGCCTTCTCCGGTTTTCGGATCCCGGCGGTGGCGGCGTACGGCGCGCCGGATGTGGAGCGGCTGCTCGGCGACTCGGGAATCGTCCGCAACCGTGCGAAGATCGAGGCGGCGATCGCAAATGCCCAAGCGGCGCTG
>Ga0307278_10000597_pt1 | contig 18042 bp, 18 predicted proteins | sample ER_DNA_117_FD_194482 | JGI IMG/M metagenome (GOLD analysis project Ga0307278, IMG submission 194482) | Bulk soil microbial communities from the East River watershed near Crested Butte, Colorado, United States - ER_DNA_117 | ecosystem: Environmental > Terrestrial > Soil > Floodplain | place...
CGACGTACCCGCCGGACAGGTGATCGGCGCCCAGGATGTGCGGGTCGCCGAGCTCGGTCTTGCGCCTCGGGTCGCTGCGCTGGGGGTGCGGGATCGCGGGCGGGTAGTAGGGCGGGTGGCGAGTGTGCCGCTGGCGGCCGGGCAGGTGCTCGGCCCGGCTGCGGTCGCCGAGGCCCCACCGCTTGCGGTGGGGCAGGTGCTGATGAGTGTGGCGGTGGCACCCGAGCACGCCGCCGCCGGGACACTCCAGGCGGGGGATCAGGTGGCGGTGGTGGCCAGCGGCCCACCCGACCAGCCCACCACCGCCTGGGCGGCGGTGCTGCTGTCCCCGGTGCTGGTGGTGTCGGTGGTTGCTCCTGACCCGGACGCTGGTGGGGACGGCAAGCTGCTGGTGAGCCTGGCGATCCCCGAGCAGCAGGCAGCGGCGCTGGCGCAGGCCACCCACGGCACGGTGGACCTGGTGCTGCTGGCCCGGGCGGAACGCCGCTAGCGCGGTGCGGCTGGTGGTGGTGACCGGCGGCAAGGGGGGGCCGGGGGCGACCACGCTGGCGGTCGGCCTTGCGGGCGCCTGGGCCGCGGCGGGCCGGTCGGTGCTGCTGGTCGATCTGGACCCGGCGGGTGGGGATGTCGCCGCCCACCTCCCGGTACCGGACGTGCGCCACGGGGTGGCGCCGCTGCTGGGGTTGCCCGCTGGCCAGCTCGACCCGGCAGCGGTCCGGGCCGAGTCCACCCAGGTTGGGTGGGGGCTGCAGGTGCTGGTCGGCCTGCCAGGTCCCGACACCGGTGGGCTGCTGCGCCCGGACGCCACGCTGGCGCTGCTGCGGGCTGCTCGTGGTGTTGTGGGGGTGGAGCTGCTGGTGGTAGATCCGGGTCGGCTGCTGCCCGGGTCGGTCGCGGCGGGGACGCTGGGGGTGGCGGAGGTGCGGGTGCTGGCTGCCCGCGCGGACTTGCCGGGGGCGCTGGCGGCGCAGCGGGCGCTGGCAGCCACGCAGCACGCTCGCGTGCTGGCGGTGGTCGCGGTGGCGGTGCAGCGGCCAGCGGACGCCGCCGAGCTCGCCCACGCGCTCAGCCGTCCCCTCGTCGGCGTCATCCCCGCGGACCCACGGGGGGTGCGGCGCTCGCTGCAGACCGGCCAGCCGTCGACCTCGGGCCGGCTCGGCCGCGCCTACGCCACCCTCGCCGCGCAGCTGCATCCCGCCGGCGGTCGTACTGGCCGCCGCGCCCGCCACCGTCGGGGTGCGTTAGGGCCGGGTGAGGAGGCGACCCCACCATGACCCCTATGGGCGGCACCCGTCATCTCGAGCCCGCTGATCCGCTGCCTGCCGTCGTGCCGGCTGGGCTGGTCGCGCGGGTGCGGGGGGCGGCAGCGACCGAGCTTGCTCGCCGGTTGGGCCCAGTGCGGCTGTTCACCCCGTCGGAGGATGACCGGGCGCTGGTGTGGGCGGTGATCAGCGAGCGGCTGGCCGAGGCCCACCGCGAACACGTCCTCGCCGGCAACGCCCCGCTGGATGAGCACGAGCGGCAGCGGGTGGCGCGGGCGGTGTTCGATGCGCTGCTCGGGCTTGGCCCGCTGGAACGCCATCTCGCCGGCGACGACGTCGAAGAACTCCTCGTCAACGGGCACCAGCAAGCCTTCGTGGTCCGCGCGGGCGGCGCCAAGGACCGTGTCACCACCGGGTTTGGGTCGGAGGCGGAGCTGCGGGCGTTCGCTGCCCGCACCGTCGCGGTCGCCGGCCGCCGCCTGGACGAGGCCAACCCCAAAGCCGACGCGCGCCTCCCGGATGGGAGTCGTCTGCATGTGATCTGCCCGCCGCTGGCGCCGTTCACCTGCCTGACGATCCGTCGCCATCGGCTGCTGGCCCACTCCCTCCAGGACCTGCTGGCGCTCGGCACCCTCACCGCTGACGTCGCTGGGCTGCTGGCGGCGGCGGTGCGAGCCGGGCTGAACCTGCTGGTCTCCGGCGGCACCGGCTCCGGCAAGACCACCACCCTGAACGCGGTCGCCAGCCAGATCCCCCCCGGCCAGCGGGTGGTCACCATCGAGGAAACCAAAGAACTCGCCCTGGAACGCCACCTGGAGGACTGCGTCGGGTTGGAGAGCCGGTTCGCCAACCTGGAGGGGGTGGGGGAAGTCCGCATCCGCGAGCTAGTCCGCCAGGCGTTACGGATGCGGCCGCAACGGATCATCGTCGGGGAGGTCCGCGGCCCCGAAGCCCTGGACATGCTGAACGCGATGAACTCCGGGCATGAGGGGTCGATGGGCACCATCCACGCCAACTCCGCCCGCCAGGCGCTCTCGAAGCTGCATACCTACACCAAGATGGCCGAGGAGCACCTCGCCGACGATGTGGTGGCTGGGATGGTTGCCCAGACCATCGACCTGGTCTGCCAGCAGCGCCTGCACCCCGACGGCCGCCGCGTCCTCACCGAGGTGGTGGAGGTCGCCGGGGTGGAGGCCGGGCGGGTGCTCGCCAACGAGCTGCTGCGCCCCGACCCCGACGGCACCCCACGGTTCACCGGCCTGCGACCCCGCACCACCGAGCGGCTGCGGGCGGCCGGCTGGGAGCCGCCAGCCTGGCAGACAACCAGCAGCCTCGCCGCAGTCGGCTGGGATGGGGAGCACCGGTGACCACGCTGACGCTGGGGGCCATGGCCGGGCTCGGCCTGCTCCTGCTCTCCACCGGGCTGACCCGCCCCGCCCCTCGGCCATCCGACGACGCCGGTGGGTCGTCGCTGCTGCTGGCCGGGGTGGTGGTGGGGTTGCTCGCCGGGGTGGGGGCGTGGCTGCTGTCGGGCTGGCCGGTCCTCACCCTGGCCGCCCTTGGTGGTGGGCTCCTGCTACCACGCGCCTGGGTGGCACGCACCCTTGCGGCCCAGCAGGCCGCCCGCACGGAGGCGGTCGCCGAGGTCGCCGCCGGCCTGCGCGACGGCGTCCGCGGCGGCCTCGGTGTCACCGACGCGCTGGGTGGGCTGGCCCGCTGGGGCCCACCCGCCCTCCGAGCGGAGCTGACCGAGGTCACCGCCCAAGCCGCCATCCTCGGGCTGCCGCAGGCGCTGGAGGGGTTCGCGCGGCGGGTCGGCGACCCGCTGGCGGATCTGCTGGCGGCGACGCTGGCGCTCAACCAGCGGCTGGGCGGCCGCAACCTCGCCGACGTCCTGGACGAGCTGGCCACCGCGATCCGCGCCGACGCGCACACCCTCCGGGAAGTCCGCGCCCGCCAGGCGCAGCAGCGGCTGTCAGCTAGGCTGGTCGCCGCCGCCCCCATCGGGATCCTGCTGGCGATCCGCCAGACCAACCCCGCCTACCTCACCCCCTTCGCCAGCCCCATCGGCCAGCTCGTGCTCGGGCTGGCGTTGCTGCTGGTCGCCGCCGGCTACGCCGCCATGGTGCGGCTGGCCAGGCCCCCGGCCGGCACCCGGCTGCTCCCCACCACCCAAGCAGGTGGGCGGCGGTGACCGAGGTGCTCGGCTGGCCGCTGCTCGGCGGCATCGGCCTGCTGCTGCTGCTCACCGGGCAGCCGCTCGGGCGGCCCACCCCCAGCCTCGCCACGCGGCTCGCGGCCCTCCGCGCCGACCCCCACCCCGCCGCACCGCCGCCGACCTCCTATGCCAGCCCGACCTTGGAGCGGCTGCTGGTCCCCCCACTCCACACCGCCGGGCGGCTGCTGCTCCACACCGCCGAGGCCCTTGGCGTCCCGACCAGCCGGCTCGCGCGGCGGCTGACGCTGGCCGGCGAGCCCGGCGGGCCGGCGCTGCACGCCGGCCACAAACTCCTCGGCGGCCTGGTCGGAGTCGGGGTACTGCCGCTGCTCAACCAGCTCGCCATCACCCCGTTCGGGCCCTGGCCAGCCTGGCTGTGGCTCGCCGCCGGCGTCATCGGGTTCGCCGCCCCCGACGCCGCCCTGGCGCACAAGGTCGCCCAGCGCCGCCGCGAACTCCTGTCGGGGCTGGGGGCGGCCACCGAATTCCTCGCCCTGGCGGTGTCAGCCGGCTGCGGCCTAGAACAAGCCCTCGCCGAAGCCGCCACCGCCGGCCACGGCCCCTTCTTCACCCAACTCGCCCACCGCCTCGCCCTCGCCCGCCTGCAGGGCCAGCAGGGCGTGGACGCCATCACCCAACTCGCCGAAGAGGTCGACCTGCCGGAGCTGACCGCCCTGGCTGGTGCGCTGCAGGCCGCCGCGCATCAGGGCACCCCGGTGCTGCAGACCCTGCGGGCGCAAGCCCACGCCGCCAGGGAACGCCGGCGGCTGGCGCTGCTGGAAGCCGGCGAACGCGCCCAGGTCACCATGATCATCCCCGTCGCCGGCCTGATCCTGCCCGCCTTCTTCCTCGTCATCCTCTGGCCCGCCAGCGTCGCCCTGCTGCGCCTGTCCGGCAACTAACCCCACCCGCCAAGGAGGTGCCCGCCATCCAGACCGTCAAGCAGCAATATCAGGCCCTCGCGGCCCAGGCCCTGGGGATCGTGTGCCGCGCACATGCCGCCGCGCTCCGCACCCGCGAGGACGGCGTGTCGATGGCCGAGTACATCCTGATGACCGCCGCGGTGCTGATCATCGCGCTGGCCGCCATCAACGGCTTCTTCAACGCCATCGCCGCCGCCTTCCGCCGCCTCACCCAACGCATCAGTAACACCGGATGACCACCCCACCCAGCCCACCAGCCTCGGAGCGCGACCAGCGCGGGATCGCCACCATCGAGTTCACCGCCGTCGTCTGGCTGTTCCTGCTGCTGGTGCTCGGCGCCACACAGTTCGGGCTGTGGTGGCACGCCCAGCACGTCGTCCTCGGCGCCGCCCAAGACGCCGCCCGCATCGTGGCGGCCGAGGACGCCACCCCCGTCGCCGGCCGCGCCCGCGCGCGGGAGCTGCTGCGCGTCGGGCTCGGCCGCGACGCCGCCGGCGCCATCATCCAGATCCGCCGCGATCCCGAGCTCACCCAGGTCACCGTCACCGCGCGGCTGCGGCCGCTGCTGCCCATCGGCGGCGGCATCCGCCTGCGTGCCACCGCCCACAGCCACACCGAGCGCTTCCGACCCACCCAGCCCACCCCATGACTAGCCACCACAGCATCCAGGATCGGCAGCAAGGCAGCGCCGCCGTGGAGCTGCTGGTTGTCGTGGTTGGGCTGCTGGCGTTCACCGCCGGGCTGGTCGGCATCGGCCGGCTCACCGACACCCGCGCCGCCCTCGCAGGGGTTGCCCGCGAGGCGGCCCGTGTCGCCGCCGACGCCCGCACCCCCGCCCAGGCGATCCACGCCGGGCAGCAGCGCGCGCGGCTGGTCGCCACCGGGTACGGGCTCAACCTCGCCCGGCTGCAGGTAACCGTCGACCCCGCCGGCCTTCTGCCAGGCGGGACGCTCAACGTGACCGCCAGCTACCAGGTCCCCTTGGACGACCTGCCCACCCTGCGGCTGCTGCCCGGCCAGGTGACCCTTACTGCCCGTCAGCTCGAACCGATCGACCCGCACAAGAGCCGATGACCGACACACAACCCGGCCACGCCCCAGCCGCCCGCCTGTCCGGCGAGGAGGGGCAGATTCTGGTCCTCACGGTGGTCCTGGCGCTGGCGCTGCTAGCGATCCTCGGGCTGGTCGCCGACGGCGGGCTCCTATTCGCCCGCCACCGCGAACTCCAAGCCATCGCCGACGCCGCCGCCAGAGCCGGCGCCGCGCAACTGGACGAGGCAACTTACCGCGCAACCGGCGGCCGCATCGCGCAACTGGATCCCGCCCAGGCAAGGGCTGCGGCCGAACGTCACCTTCGCGCTGCCGGCTTTACGGGCCAGACCAGCGTCTCCGCGAGCACCAGCCAGGTCACGATTGGGTTGGCTGAGACCATCCGTACCCCTATCTTCAACAATGTCGGATTCAGCCCGATCCGGCTGGCCGTGCACACCCGAGCCGAACCACGAACCGGCATCACCCAACCACAAGGACGCTGACCCGATGCCCGCGCTCCGCCGCCTGCTGGTCGCCACCCTCGCGGTCGTGTTGCTCGCCGGCTGTGACGATGGCACAGCAAGCACCCCGACGACGACCGTCGGCTCGGCCGCCCCGAGCACGACTGCGGCACCACCGACCACGCTGAGCGCCAAGGCGGAGCTGCTTGCCGCCTACGACCGCTCCTGGGAGGTGTATGCCGACGCACTTCGCCGCCTTGACCCAGGCCGGCTTCCGTCAGCCTTCGCCGGTCGCGCGCTGCGGGCCGCACAACAAGAGGTAGCGACCCAGAAAGCGAACAACCAGCCGGTCCGGATCAGCGTCGTCCATCGCACACGGGTCCTGCGCGTCACCGCCGACGAGGGACTGGTGGAGGACAACTACCGCAATCACAGCGTGGTACTTGATCCACAGACTGGCGCACCCACCGAGCCGGACCCCAACGAGGTCGTCTACCAGCGGCAAAGCCTCAAGCGGATCAACGGCGTCTGGAAGGTCGTCGAGATCATTGAGGAGCAACGACCATGAGAAGGCTGGTCGCCCTGGCAATGCTGCTTGCGCTGCTGATCGTCGTCCCAGCTGCGCCCGCGTTGGCCTACAAGCGGAAGCGGACTGTTACTGTCGGGGTTGACGAGGGAGGCGTCCCCGTCAGGATCGACCTTGCCGTCTCCGATGCCGGGAACGCGACGCAGGGTTCGGGCCGCGATGGCGGTGGCGGCGCGGCGTGTCAGTACGACCTGGCGAGTGTCGGGTCGGGTGGGCTGTATGTCGGCAAGCCGCTGGACGTCAACCTCTACGCGATCACGTGCGGGTCCTACACCGACGTGCGCTGGCTCCGCGTCGACCAGAACGGCCAGCCGCTGCTGCCTGGGCCGGCGGTGGATCCCTTCCAGCTTGCCCTGTCAGCGCGTGACCGGCTGCCGGTGCCATCCGGTGGGATCGAGGCGAACCCAACCCGCAGCCTGGTCGGGCTACCAACCTGGTTCTGGTATGCGGGCTACGACGGCCGTCCGCTGACCAAGACGGTCGCCGCGTTTGGGGTGACGGTCCAGGTGCAGGCGACCCCGACCAGCTACCGGTGGGACTTCGGTGACGGGACCACGATGACCAGCGACGGGCTCGGCCGCGCCTATCCGGCGCCCTCCACCATCACCCACAGCTACCAGGCCGCCCGGCCGGGTGTGACGGTGAGGTGCGCGTTCCAGTTCGCGTTGCGGTGGCGGACCGGCGGCGGGCCGTGGGCGTCGCTGCCGCCGCTGTCGCGGACCGCGACCGCGACCCTTGAGGTTGCCGAGACCCAGACGGTGATCGGCCAATGACCGGGGCGGCGATGCGACGAGCGGGCTCCGCGGTCGGCCTGCTCGCCAGCCTGGCCGGCCTGCCGGTGCTGCTGGACGCCGCGGCCGGCCCACCAACCCTGGCGGGGTTGCCGACCTGGGGGTGGGTTGTTGCTGGGCTGCGCGACCAGTACCTGCCGGTGGACCCGCTGTTGGTAGCACTTGGGGTGCTGGCCTGGGGGCTGTGGGCCTACGCCGTGCTGGTCACGGTCCTGCGGATCGTGGCGGTGGTGGCGGCCCGGCGGGGGGTTGCTGGGTCGGCGGGGCTGCTGGCGTTCAGCAACCTGGTCACCCTGCCGCCGCTTCGGTCGCTGGTCGACGCCGCGGTCGGCGTGAGCTTGCTGGCCTCCACGAGCCACGCGGTGGCGTCACCCGCCACCCTCGCCGCCCCCCAGGCGGTGGTGCGGACCCTCGAGGCACCGCCGGGGTGGGATCGCGCCCACACCATGCTGAGCGCCGCCCGCATCGACACCACCCTCGCCCAACCTGACGCGGCAGGCCACCCACCGCAGCAGCCTGCAGAGGCTGCGCCACTCGGCGCCGCTGATCCCGAGTGCCCGCCCATCGCCACCGACAGCCGGGTCTACACGGTGCAGGAGGGTGACTCGCTGTGGCGGATCGCCGAACGCGAGCTGGGCGACGGCCACCGGTGGCGGGAAATCTTCGCGCGCAACCAAGGACGGCGGATGCCCGACGGCCACGTGCTGCACGACAGCGGCCTGATCCTGCCCGGCTGGCAGCTCCTGCTCCCACCCCCACCGGGCCCGCCGCCGGATTCACCCGAGCCGCAACCCGCGACCCCGGCACCACCCGGCCGCCCAGAATCACCCACGCCCATACCCCCCACACCCTTGGCGTCGCCGCCCGCGCCGGTCCCGCCGGCGCCGGCCAGCACGACCACCGACGAGGTCGACCGCCAGCGGGACGACCGCCACCAGGTCGTCGAGCTGCCGTCGGGGTCGATGGTCGGCATCACCCTGGCGGTCGGGATCGCCGCCGCGCTCGCGGTCGCCGGGCTGCGGCGCCGCCGGCGGCGCCGGCCGCTGTGGCCGCCCGCCCCAGCACCGCGCGCGGCTGGCCGGGTGATGGGGGAGACCGCCCGGCTGCTGGCGTTCGCCGCCGCCCGCGCCGCCCACCCCACCGACACCGCCGGCCAGCGGGACGCCGGGCCGGCGGCCGTACCGCGCGTGCCCGGCATACCACGGGATCCCCGCGACCCTACCCCCGCCCGGGTCACCGTCGCCGAGCAAGCCGGCCAGGAGGTCGCCGTTGACCTGGCCGGCTGGGGCGCCATCGGGATCACCGGACCAGGCGCCGACGGGCTGACCCGCGCCGCACTCGTCGGGCTGCTGGCCGCCGGCGGGCCGGCCGCGGTGGAGGTGCTGCTGGTCGGCAGCCGCCTCATCCCCAATGCCGGCGGGTTTCCTGGGCTGCGGCGAGCGGCCGGCCTCGCTGGTGCCCTGAATGTGCTGGAAGCCGAGCTGGTGCACCGTGCCCGGCTGCTGGAGGGCGAGGACACCCCCGACATCGCCACCCACCGGCGCGACCACCCCGACGACCCCCTGCCGGCGCTGGTGCTGGTCGCCGACGGTGTCTCCCTGGAGCAGGCCGGGCGACTCTCGGCGATCCTCGCCCAAGGCCCCCGCCTCGGCGTAGGCGCGCTGCTGCCCGGCGTGACCGTCGACGACGGCGCCCACCTCACTCTCGATGAGGCCGGGCGGGTGCAGGCCGCCAGCCCGTGGACGCTCAGCGACCAGCAGCTCACTGGCGCCCGCGCTTGCTCGCTCACCGACACCGAAGCCGCCGAGCTCCTCGGGGTACTGGCCAGATCTAGGGCCGACGACATCGAGCTCCCCGACCCTGGCCACCCGGACACCGCCGCAGGCGCCGACCTACCGGCCGCGCCCGCTGCCGAGCCCGACTCCGGGAGCACCCGGCAGCCCGACGAGCCGACAGGGCTGCCCGCCGAGTACGGCAAGACCGACGCGCTGGTGACCGTGCGGCTGCTCGGCGCCCTCCAGATCACCACCCCGACCGGGGAGCTCCGCGCCGGGCTGCGGGCCAGCGCCCGGGAGCTGCTCGCCTACTACCTGGTCCACCCCGACGGCGCCTCCCTGGAGCAGGCGGTGGAGGCGATGTGGCCCGACACTCCGCTGGGTCGCGAACGCGAACGGTTCTGGACAGCGCTCGGCAACCTCCGTTCGGTGCTCCGCAAGGTCACCGGTGCCGCCCAGCTGAAGGCGATTCAGCGGGACGGGGTGCGCTACCGGGTCGACCCGGCGGTGTTCGCGGTCGACCTGTGGCGCCTGCAGGCGGCCCTGGCGGCTGCCCGCCGTGCCGAACTGGACCCGGCGGTGGCCGCTGCGCTGGCCGAGGCTGGGGAGGCCTACGGCGGGGTGCTGCTGGATGGCGCCCCCTACGCCTGGGTCGAGGTACCTCGGGAGGACACCCGCCGGCGGGCGGTCGACGCACTGGCACGCTTGGCCGAGCTCCGCCAGACCACCGGCGATCTAGAGGGGGCGCGAGCCGCGTTGGAGCAGGCGGTGGACGCCGACCCGGTCGCCGAGGAGCTGTACCGCCGCGTCATGCGGCTGGAGGCCTCACTCGGCCGACCCGACGCGGTCCAGCGCACCTACAGACTGCTCGCCCGCCGGCTGGCCGACCTGGATGTGGATCCCGACGCGGAAACCGAGCAGCTGGTTGCCGACCTGCTGCGCCGACCCGGTGCCTGAGGCTCGCCCTGCGGGTAAATGCAGCAGTGCTGGTCGTTCGGCGAGGGCCTGGACTTGTCACGTTGTCAGCGCCCCTCGCTCAAGGAGGGTGGTGCGGAGGCGCTTGTACTCGGGGGTGTCGGCGAGCTGCGTCGCTTGGCCGATCGCCTGGGCCGCAAGTTCTGTAACTGATCGCCGGTCCCAGTCGTCGTCCAGGCCGCGCACCAGTTCGTTGAGGATCGCAAGCATGCGCTTGGAAAGCGGCTGTGCGGTGGCGCGCTCGGCGACCTTGTGCGCCCAGTCGATGCGGCCGCGTGTCGCGGTGAGGGTTCGCAGGGTGAGGTCAGTCCAGGTGTCGTCGTCTAGGGCGCCGATCTCGGACAACCACCCGAAGCCAGCGAGAGTCTCGGCGGTCCCGCCATCCAGCGCACGGGCCCAGAACCGCGCGGCGAGGCCGGCGTGCTTCGAGTTCGTGTCCTCCGCCTTGAGCAGTCGTCCGAGCGCTTCGCCGGCTTCGGAGAGCTTGCTGTGGGATCGAAGAAGGTCGACCGCCTCCTCGACGGAGTATCGGGGAAGCTGCAGGAGCATGGCGATGAGGTAGTGGTCGAGGGCATTGTCGACGCCTCTTCGCACGGCGTCTTTGACGGGGTCGGGGAAGTGTTCGAGGAGCCAGGTGTTCGGTCGGCCCCACTTCAGCGCCAGATCGACGGTGAGCTGTCCGAGCCCGTTCGGGGCGGCCGTCCCGAACAGCTCGTCGCGGTGTTCGTCCACCCATTGGGATGCGATGTGGCGGAGGAAGCCGATCCTTGGGGCCACGATTGCGCGATGCTCCGCCCCGTCCGTGCCCTCGAGTCTGAGGATCGCCGACAAGAGGTTCATGGCTTCGGGTCGGACTGTGCCGTGAGTGCGGTACTCGTGCCCCATGAACGACAGCGCCGCCTCAAGCGCCCTTGTACGAGGCCGGTTGATCGCCGCATCGAGGGGATCCCGTGCCCCATCGACAATGCGGGACGGCTCGTCACCCCGCTCCACCTCGCTGTGCAGGATGGACCACACCTCGTCGCGGCGCCCGCCAAAACCGATGTCGGAGTCCGCCAGGGACTTGATCAGGTCGATGCCTGCCTCCTCCGAGCCTCGCCAGTCGCGATCGAACTCGAAGGTGTCCTTCCCGAGCAGCACTGCCTCCCACGGGTGCGTGCGAACCAGCACGATGAGGTCGATGAGGTCGTCGGTCGGCACCTCCTCCAGCGTGGCAGCGCTGGCGAGCCCTCGAAGGTAGTGGTGGATGTAGGTCGGATGCCGCAGCAGGCCGGCCGTCCTCAGCGGGAATGCCACCCACCGGGTTGGGTCTGCCTTCACCACTGCCTCCAGCGTCCGGCCCAGCTCGCGGGCGCTGACGAGCCACTGGGACGGGTCGGGTCGCCAGGAGGCGATCCAGCGGGCGGCGTCGTCGGGTGTCATGGCCTGCATATCACTGTCGCTCAGCGGGCTCTGACCCCGGCCGAACTCCACGCGTGCACCTTCCTCCAAGGCGGCGCGGGATGGCTCCCCGTACGCAGCGGCCATGATTGTCGCCGGTGTGGCCCACGTGGCAGTGACCGACGGCGGTAGCAAGCCGGTCCACTCGAAGGCGCGCAGCCACGCTTCCGGTACGTCACGAGCAGCAAGGGCGCTCCCAAGCGCAGCCGTGCTCGGCGGCACTCCCATTGCTCCGGCCCAGTCGGCGGAGTACTCGCCGGGATCACATTCGGCGACGACCCGGTCGATGAGACGCAGGTCATCGCCGGTCGGGTCGCGGGATGCGATGGCGTTGGCGACCTCAACGATCAGGGCGCGGGGTTCGACGGAGGGCGCTTGTCCCAACAGCCATGCGCGGACGCGATCGCCGACATCCTTGGGTAGCGGGGAGATGGCGTCCAGCAGGTCGCGAAGCTCGACCACGCCCGCGACGCGCCGGAGCGACTCAACCAGCGTGTGCAGCAGCGTATCGAACCGGTCGTCTCTGTGAGGCTCTGGACGGTCACTGATGGACCCACCCCGCCCTAGGTGGTTGAAGTAGCGGCGGCCGTACTCCCCCTCCGGGACTGATCCCAGCTTGTAGCACAGCAGCTTGAGACGATCTGCATAGTTGTCGGTGTTGATGCCGCCGATCAATGACCGGAGCAAGGGTTCGAGATAGGAGGACCCCCCAACCCCCGTTGCATTGAGGGCCTGGTCGGCGACCGATTGGACGAACCCATCAGCGGGGTTGGCGTTCTCAGCGGCCCAGACGGCAAGGTCTGAGATCCCTGGCGCGGTCGGGTGCTGGCGGACGGCACGCAGCACCAAGTCGTGTCCGATGGAACCAAGATCGACCGCTGCCCGAGCCAGATACCAGGCCTTCTGTGGATCCGATCCCCACCGATCAAACATGCTGGCCAACACCGTGGCCAGCTCAGCAGCGTGGGCATCTCCCAGGTGTTCCACGGCCGCAAAGACCGGCCAACCAGCCTGCCCTGCCGGCGGCTCTAGCACCCTCGACTCATCGAGCAGATCGAGCCAGGAAGGAGTCTGGATCCTGGAGAGGAAGTATTGGAGGTGGTTCGGTCCGGCAAGCAGCGCAAGCAGCGCGGGCACATCGGCCTGGCCTGGGCTGCCCAGTGCTGCCAGCGCGTCGAGCTCGCGGTGACGGGTGTCCGGCGGCAGGAACAGCTGCCGAAGGATGGCAAGGCAATCGACCCACAGGTGTCTCGCACCCTCAAAGGTGACGGTTCCGTGGACCGCGCTGTCCAGGCGGTCAAGCACAGCCTGGTAGGTCCGCACTGGCCCGGTCCCCGACGCCAGCGGTTGCGCTCCTGTCCGATTGGTGATCACGGCGATGAGGCGCTGCTGATGGAGCCGATCCTGCTCGTGCGTCAATGCCATCTGGTCGATCCTGGCCAGCAGCTCTTGAAGGGCGCCGTCACCGTCCCCGCCCGGGAGCCTCCTGATCATCTCGAACCGCTGTTTCGCCTCCGCAACCTCGCGAGACGTAGTCCTCCACTGCCCGCCACCCGCATTGTCCTGGGATGCTGGGATGGCTTTCATCGCCTCACGCAGGCAGTAGGCGATCAATGCGGGCTGGCGAGGTAGGAGGCCGGGTGGCATCGAGAGCAGGGCGCCGGCCGAACGTAGGAACTCGACCGCGCGCTGTCCATGGTCGAGGAACTCCACGACGAGATGGTCCAGAAGGGCTTGGTCGAGATCGTTGCCGGCCATATTGCTGTGCAGCAGTTGCTCCAGCGCTTCCCGCGCCAGCCGGGAGACCGTGGTGCCGCGCTCGCCGGCCAGGCGCTCAGCCTGCTCGCGAAGTTCGGGTGCGACGCGGAAGGTCACCTTCGGCGAGACCGCGGCTCGGCCAGTGAGTGACGGCCGACCCGCCCGGCGCGGGAACGTCACCGTGCCCGTGTCGAGGGCGGCATCATCCTGCTCGAACTCCTCAGCGAGCCGAGCGGCGTCGGCCTCCGTGACGGTCTCGCCTGACGCGGTGGTCCAGGTCTTCTCGCGGCCGCTCAACGCTTGCCCTCCTCGTACAATGGCCGCCACTTCGGGCGCAGGTCCATCACGTGGATCACGAGGATCCCCGCCTCGATCGGCACCGCCATCACCTCCAACGCACGACCCGTCGGGTCATCGCCGAGGTACACCAGCCGGTCATCTCGGCCCTCCTCGCCGGGCACGGTGACCTTGACCACCGGGTGGGCGATCACGTGGTGGGCACGGGCCCGGCCGATCCGGTGCCGACGCGCGGACTTGGCGAACTCGATCCTCATGACCTGCGTATTCTGTCCGACAGAATACATCAGGTACAAGTCGCGATGCACCGACGCTGGAGTCGTCCGGCCCCACGCTCGGTATAGCCCTCTCCTCGCAGGTCAGAAGGCGACCGAGGATCTTGGGTCTATTGTGGCATGGCCAGAGGGAGGCGCAGCTCGAAGCGGGCACCGCGGCCGCCGGGCGGGTCGATGACCTCGAGTTCGCCGCGGTTGGCGCGGGCCAGCCGCCTGGCAATGTACAGGCCAAGCCCAAGCCCACCACCAAGGCTGCTGGTCGGCTGGTCCAGTCGGGTATACCGCTCGAAGACCCAGCCACGGTCGCCGGGCGGGATCCCTGGGCCGTCGTCCTGGACGGCCAGCACCGCATGCACCCCCTCCCGACCAGCCGACAGCACGATTGGCGCTCCCCGAGGGGAGTAGGCGGCGGCGTTGTCGAGCAGGTTGCCGAGGATGCGGCTGACGGCCAGCGGGTCGACGCGGACCAGCAGCGGCCCAGCAACCTCGATGGTGATCGCATGGTCAGGATGGGCGAGCCGCGCCGCCCGGCCCGCCTCCTCGGCGAGTGCGGCCGCGTCGACCAGCGACCGCCGCGCCAGCCGGGCGTGCCCGCGTCAACGCCGCCGGCGGCCAGCAGCTGACCGAGGAGTCGCTGGAGCTGCTCGCCTTGGCGGCGGGCCATCCCAAGCAGCTCGTGCTGCTGGGCAACTGACAGCGCCTGGTCGCGTTGCTGCAGGGTCGCCAGGGCGCCAAGCAGCGCGGTCAGTGGCCGGCGCAGCTCGTGGGCGACCATGGCCAGCAGCTCGTCGGCGTGGTCGCCCGGTGGCTGCGTTGGCGGGATAGGCTGGTGCGGCATCGGGAACCTCAACTTCCTGATGCGCGCCAGCCGGGGGCGTGGCTGCGCCCCCGGCGGCACTCACGGACGGGACGGTCGGTCAGCGCTGCACGTCGGTCTGGTCGCCGCTGGCAGGGGTGATGGTGTAGCGGCGTGGCTTGGCCTGGGTCTGCACCACCGCGCCCTGGCCGGCCAGGACCCGCAGGGCGTTGCCGACCGCACCGGCCGACCGGTCCAGCAGCTTGGCGATCGTGGTGGGCGACAGCGCCTGCCCCCGCCGCTCGGCCAGGCACGCCAGCACCAGGTCGCGCAGCGCGCCTGGTCGTAGCCGGCCCGACCCGATGGGCGGCTGGTCGGCGGGCGAAGCCGGCGGGCCCGGCGTCGGTGCGCCGGGGTCCTGGGTCGGCGCAGGGGTGGGGAGGGTCCAGCGGTCCGCGGCGCGTCGGCCGTCCTGGTGAGCGCCGGGCTGGCGCTGCACGCGGCCCTGGGCGGCGAGCGTGGCCAGCAGCTTGCTGGCGGTGGAGCGGCCGATCCCGGCCGCCGCAGCGAGCTCGGCCGCGGTGGCGCCGGGTCGGGCCGCCAGCGCACCGAGCAGCGCCTCGGCGCTTGCGCTGGTGGCAGCAGCGGGGGATGCCATGGTGGCCTCCTTGGGTGTGGCGATTGGTCCTGGCAGGACCTACCTCGACACCGGCGGTGACCTCAAGGCCTGTTCGCGCAGGTCAACGAGACGTTCGTGCGTGGATGAGCTGCTCGGCGACCTCGGCCTGCCGCTGCAGCCACGCCAGCCCCAGCGGCCCATACATCGGCGCCACCGGCTCACCGCGCTCCAGCCGCGTGCGCATGACGGCGATGACCTGGCGGTTGGCCCGTTAACTGCACTACGCCACCGCGATAGAGCAGCTGAGGGCCGTGTGCGAGGTCGTCAACGGCCGCGACCATCCGCACTTGTGCAGCGCACACACCGACGGTGGGCACCAGCAGGCCTTGAGCGCAGCCGCCCAGGCAGTGCTCTTCAGGTGTGCCGGTGTGGCTGGTAGGCTCGTGATCTAGCGGATGTGCTAGCAGCGATGGGGCTCGCTGCGACCGCCGGCCGGGCTGATGGCTCCTACCTCCAGCAGATGATCCGGTGGGAGGTGGAGGCGGTGGCCCGCCGAGGCACCCTATCGCGGCGAGCCGGAACTGATGAGCCGGTGCGGCGGACGGCCGTCGCGGCGTTGCTGGCGCACCTGCGTGCGGCCCACGGTGCACAGCTCGGCGACAGCGGCCTGTTGGAGCGGCTCGCCGACCAGACCGCGGACGTGCATGCGGCCATGCACAACTCCCGCGCCCAATCGACCAGGTCGACACTGGCGGCCGCACGAAAGACGCTGTTTCGCTCCTTTCGTCTCTAGTGGTGCTTCGAGGCTTGTTGCCCGGTTCGGGGTTTTCCCACGGCGCTGGTCCGGAAGGCGCCCGATTCATCGACCACCTCGGCCGCCTCGCGGGTGATGCAGCTGTGGGGAGGATCGCGGTCAGGATGGTGCTTGGTGGGTGGGTGCGGTCAGGCTGTGGATGCTGGGGTGCTGGCGGTCAAGGAGCGCGTCCACGGCTGCGGGGCCGAGCGGCCTGGCGAGGTGGTAGCCCTGGCCGAGCTGACAGCCGAGCTGGCGCAGGACGGCCAGCTGCTCGGCTGTCTCGACGCCTTCGGCGACGGTCTCAAGGCCGAGCGTCTGGCCGAGGTTGACGATCGCCCGCGCCAGGGCGGATTCCTCGGCGCTGCCGGTGACGCCGCCGATGAAGGAGCGGTCGATCTTGAGGATGTCGACGGGGAGGCGCTGGAGGTAGCTCAGCGAGGAGTAGCCGGTGCCGAAGTCGTCCAGCGCCAGGCGAACGCCGAGCTCCCGTAGCCGGGTGAGGATGGCGACTGCCGCGTCGAGTTGCTCCATAACGGCGGTCTCGGTGATCTCCAGCACCAGACTTTGGGGGTCCAGGTCGGCTGCGGCCAGCGCCGCGCGGACCTCGTCGAGGATGGCGGGGTGTTGGAGCTGGCGGGCGGAGAGGTTGACGGCGAGCATGAGCGGCGGTGTGGCTGGCCACTGCTGTTGCCAGCTCTTGGCTTGGTGGCAGGCCTCCTGGAGCACCCAGCGGCCGATCGGCACGATCAGCCCACTGTCCTCGGCGATGGGGATGAACTCGCCCGGCGACACCGCCCCGCGGGTTGGATGGCGCCAGCGCAGCAGCGCCTCCAGCCCGACGATGCGGCCCGAGCGCAGGTGGACCTCGGGCTGGTAGCACAGGTGCAGCTGGGACTCTTGGACCGCCCGGCTGAGGTCGGCAGCCAGGTCAACCCGCTTAACCACGGTGGCGTACATGGCCGGCTCGAACAGCGTGGAGCGGCCCTTGCCCTGCCGCTTGGCGGCGTACATAGCGGTGTCGGCGTTGCGCAGCAGGGTCTCGGCGTCCTCGCCGGCGGCGATGGCGATGCCGATGCTGGCGGTCGGGACCAGGTCCCTGCCGCGCAGCGCCACCGGCCAGGCGAGCGCCTCCAGCAGCACCTCGGCCATGCGCACGGCCTCGGCCGCGTCGGTGTCCTCAAGCAGCAGGGCGAACTCGTCGCCGCCGAGCCGAGCGACCGTGTCGGCGGCGCGGGCGTGACCCTGCAGGCGCGCGGCGATGATCGTCAGCAGGTCGTCGCCGGCGTCGTGGCCGAGGGAGTCGTTGAGGTCCTTGAAGTCGTCCAGGTCGATGAGCAGGACCGCCACCGTGGCACCTGGCCGCATCGGGCGCGCCAGGGCGTGCTCCAGCCGGTCGCCGAACAGGGCCCGGTTGGCCAGCCCGGTCAGCGGGTCGTGCAGCGCCTGGTGGACGAGCTGGTCCTCGAGCAGCTGGTTGTGGCGGCGCAGCTCCAGGTGCAGCCGCCGGGTCTGCAGCAGGTTGCCGATGCGCAGCAACACCTCGGTGGGGTCAAACGGCTTGAGCAGAAAGTCGGTGGCGCCACCCGACAGGGCCTGCTGCTTGGCCTGGGTCGACATGTCGGCGGTCAGGACCAGGATCGGCAGGTAGGTCCCGGCGGGGATCACCTGGCGCAGCTGCGCCATGACCGCCAGCCCGTCCAGGTGGGGCATGGCCAGGTCCAGCAGGATCAGATCGGGGTCGAACCGGGCATGGATGGCCAGCACCTGACGGGGGTCGGTGGTGGCGGTGCGGTTGGGGTAGCCGGCCTGGTCCAGGATGTGTTCCAGCAGCAGCACGTTGGCCGGCTCGTCATCGACGATGAGGATGTGGGCCTCGCCCGGTGCCGGCCTCATGGCGAGCGGTGCGCGGCCTGGAGTAGCTGGTCGACGACGTCCAGGAACCGGGCGACGTCCAGCGGCTTGGTCAGGTACTGGCTGGCGCCAGCAGCCAGCAGCCGCTTGGTCTGCCCGGCGGTGGCTTCAGCGCTCACCATCACCT
>Ga0307278_10000598_pt1 | contig 18034 bp, 17 predicted proteins | sample ER_DNA_117_FD_194482 | JGI IMG/M metagenome (GOLD analysis project Ga0307278, IMG submission 194482) | Bulk soil microbial communities from the East River watershed near Crested Butte, Colorado, United States - ER_DNA_117 | ecosystem: Environmental > Terrestrial > Soil > Floodplain | place...
AAGCAGTCGACCGGTCAGGACAGTCGGCTTGTCAGTGCTGTCCGGCCTGGTGCAAGTTCGTGCCTCCCATGGCTTCTGTAGGCCTCATGAACCCGAGGAGCCTGACCGTGAAGCCGGCCAAGAGAAGTTGCCATTCAGATCGGCGACGCCGCGGATGGGTGAGCACCCTGGTCGGGTGGCTCTGAGCCCTGCACGGCTCTTGTGGGACCCCTGCTCGTATGCACGAGGCTATGCTGGCGGTGGCGTGAGCGGATACACCAGGCAGGAGGTCGCCCAGCGAGCTGGGGTCGACCCCGACTACGTCGACCGGTTGGTCGAGCTTGGCATCCTGACGCCAGCTGCGGGAGAGGCGTTCTCGCCGGGTGACGTGCTCAGGGCGCGTTGGCTACAGAGCTTGGAGCAAGCCGGGGTGCCGCTGGAGGGACTGGCCTCGGCGGTCCGGGATGGAGTTCTCTCGTTCTCGTTCCTGGATGTGGCCGCATACGATCAGTTCGCCGGGCTCAGCGGCACGACCTTCCAGCAGCTGAGCGCACAGACGGGCATCCCCCTGGAGCTGCTGACGGCGGTCCGCGAGGCCGTCGGCTTCGCCGAACCACAGCCGGAAGACACCCTCCACCACAACGAGCTGTCGGTCGTGCCGCTGCTCCAGCTGCAGCTGTCCAAGGGGTTCCGGCCCGTGGTCATCCAGCGGTGGCTTCGGGTCTACGGGGACAGTCTCCGCCGCATCGCCGAGACCGAGGCTGCCTGGTGGAACAGCGAGGTCGAGATGGCGCTGCTGGCTTCGGGCATGACCGAGGGCGAGATGCTCCAGGCCCAGGCCGACCTCGGCTCCCAGATGACCCCCCTGATCGACCAGGCGCTGCTGGCCATCTACCACGGACAGCAGGAACACACCTGGAACCAGGTGTTCGTCGAGCACGTCGAGAGCGCGCTCGAGCAGGTGGGCCTGTACCGCCGGTTGGATCGTCCGCCGGCCATGTGCTTTCTGGACCTCACCGGGTACACGCGGCTGACCGAGGAGCAGGGCGACGAGGCGGCCGCGGACTTGGCCGCGCGGCTGGCGGGCCTGGTCCGGCGGTCCTCCCAGGAGCACGACGGGACGCCGGTGAAGTGGCTGGGCGACGGGGTGATGTTCTACTTCCGGGAGCCAGCAGCTGCTGTGCTGGCCGCCCTGGAGATGGTGGAGGTGGTCGGGCGCCAGGGCCTTCCACCGGCGCATGTGGGGATCCACGCGGGGCCGGTCATCTTCCAGGAGGGTGACTACTTCGGTCGGACTGTCAACCTGGCGGCGAGGATCGCCGAGTACGCCAGGCCGGGCGAGGTGCTGGTCAGCCAGGAGGTCGTCGACGCGGCGGACGGAGGGCCGGTGGCGTTCACCGAGATCGGGCCGGTGGAGCTGAAGGGCGTCCCAGGGGCGCTTCGGCTCTCCACCGCCCGCCGCCCCGCCTGAAGCCCACAGGACCCGGCTACTCCTCGGGATCCGTGGGCGTAGTTGGGGCACAAACCAACGACTCCTGCCGTGTGAAGAGGCCAACTCGCTGCTCAGCCAAGCTGAGAGCGCGCTGACCAGCGCTCTTGTTTGGATCACTTGCCTTGCTGGTGGCCGATTCCGGGTCGAACGACGGAACGGCGCCGGACGGGGAAGCGGCTCTACTCCCAGCTCAGGGACGCAGCTGGCGTCCCCGCTCCCTGACCGGCGGAACAGCATCGGTCTAGGCCGCCGTCCGGCCTGTCGCAGCCCGTCAACCACCGGCCGGTCCTCGGCCTGACCTTGTGGCCGACCCTACCCCGTTGGCGGGTGCGAAGGAGCCGCGGCGGCTTTGGAGACGAGGCTGTCTATCCTCGTGGGTGGGAGGCGACCTCCAAGGCGTTCCTTACCTCGTCGAGGTAGTCGTCAGCCAGCTCGGCGGCCAGGTCCTCGCGGCCTTGTTCCAGCGCCGCGTTGACCTTGTAGACGTATGCGTCCCGCAGGTACTCCAGGTGCTGCGACGTGCTGTCGGGTACGGACATGTGCGTCTCTGCTCCGCTTGTGACCCGTCTTGGCCTGGGGTCACGTGCCCCGGCTGTACCCCAGGAGTCGCGACCTGTGCCGGCCTGGTCGAAGCTGGACGGATCGTGGTGGCCGTCCGGCCGCGTCGAGTCCGCGGCACGTGCCCGCCGGGCCGAGGGTGGCGGTAGGGACTTGCGCTGCCTGGAAGGTTGAGTGGAGCGCCGCCAGACCGCCCCGAGGACGCAGGCGACGGCGCCAGGTGGTTGGCATGATGGCCGGGCTGGCCGCACGAGGCGCACCCGAGCGCTCGACCCCGAACGCAGCGCGACCCCAGCACAACGCCTGGGTCGCGACGATCACCAGAGGGACAGCACATGGAAGAGGGCTACACCCAGCTTGGCACCGTGCTGACAGACCAGCGTCCCGAGGACAGTGAGGGCGATGGCGTCATCGTCGTCGGCCGCTTCAAGGGCGACCCCTACGACGGCGTCCAGCTCAGCTACGACGCTGGCCGGCGAACCCTGTACCTGACCCCAGAGGGGGCGCTGCGCCTGGCATTCCTGCTCGCGGCGGCGGTCGAACGGGAGATCGAGATCCGGTAGGGATCCAGCCCGGAACCCTAGGTGAAGCGCTGGACGAACGCGAGCGCCTTGTCGGCTGTCTCACGCCAGCCGCTGTCGATGGTCAGGGCGTGCCCGTGACCGGGGATCTTCTCGATCTCGGTCACGCCGGGGTTGTCCTGCTGCTGCTTGTAGGAGGCATTGACGATCGCCCAGGGGACGGTGTGGTCCCGCTCGCCGGAGATGAGCAGCAGCGGCCCCCGGTCGGGGTTCTTGGTATCGACCTTGTCCTCGGTCCAGGGATTCAAGTTGGCCAGGGCGGCCTGCCACAGCGCCTTGCCAGAGGCCGGCACCGCGAACTCCTCATACAGCTGCTTGGCCTCCTCCTCGCTGACGGCGTTGGCGAAGCCGTAGCGGAACTGGTCATAGGTGAGCGGCACCGCCCGGGCCCGGTTGGCCGGGTTGCGCAGCACCGGTGAGCTCGACTTGAGGGTCGAGATGGGCAGCGGCAGCACCCCCCGGAAGGGGGCCGGGTCGATCGCCACCGACACCGCGGCCAGGCCCCGGCCGGCCAGGATCTGGGTCAGCAGCCCACCAGTGGAGTGGCCGATGATCGCCGGCTTGCGGTCCAGCCCGCCGATGATGGTCTCGAAGTGGTCGGCGACCTGGCCGATCGACTTGCCGGCGAACACCTCGGGATGCTCGGCGGCCTCCTCGACCGTCTCGGGGTCGTCCGGCCAGCCGGGGGTCAGGGCCACATAGCCGTTGTCCTCGAACAGCTTCGCCCAGCGGTCCCAGCTATTGGGCAGCAGCCACAGGCCGTGCACGAACACCACCGGCGGGCGGCCGGTCTGGTTGGCGCGCTGGCACTGCTCCAGCTCGTACTCGGTGATCGTCTTACCGTCCGGCGGGGCGCTCGACCCTGCGTCGGTCATGATGCATCCCTCCTGAAATCCCTGGCCGATCGGGGACATGCCGTGCTAGGTGGTTCCGAGCCCGGCGCGTAGGAAAGCGGTGGCCTGGTCGATGGCGGCTCGCGTGGCGCGGGTCTCGCTGAGTGCATCGAGCAGCATGAAGTCGTGGATGGTGCCGTTGTAGCGGACGGATGTCACGGGGACGCCTGCTGAGCGGAGCTTGGCGGCGTAGGCTTCTCCCTCCTCGCGCAGCACATCGGCCTCATCGACGCACAGATAGGTGGGCGGCAGCCCGGTGACCTGCTCGGTGCTGGCCTGATTCGGCGATGCGGTGATCTCGGCGCGCTGTGCCGGGTCGGTGGTATACGCGTCCCAGAACCACCGCATCGCCTTGCGGGTGAGGTAGTAGCCGGTGGCGAACTGCTCGTATGAGGCGGTGTTCATCGCCGCGTCGGTGACCGGGTAGTACATCGACTGCTGCACGAAGGTGACATCGCCGCGTTCCTTGGCCATCAGCGCCAGCGCGGCCGTCATGTTGCCGCCCACCGATTCACCGGCCACCGCCATGCGGCTGGCGTCCAGGCCCTTGGATGCCCCGTCGCGGGTGATCCACTGGGCGGTGGCGTAGCCCTGCTCGATCGCGGTCGGGTAGCGGGCTTCCGGCGAGTTCGGGTACTCCACGAACGCGAGCGCTGCCCGGGCGCCGACGGCGAGCTCGCGCACGAGCCGGTCGTGGGTACCAGCGTTGCCGAGGATCCAGCCTCCACCGTGCATGTACACGATGACCGGCAGCGTGCCCGTCGCGCCCTGCGGCCTGATGATGCGCACCCGCACGTCTCCGACTTGGGCGGGAACCGTGATCCATTCTTCGTCGACCGGGAGCTTGCTGACCGGACCGGACTGCGCGTCTTCGAGGACCTTCCGGGCATCGGCTGGCGTCATGTCGTACAAGAACGGCGGTTTGGAGAACGCATCAGCAACTTGCTGTGCTGCTGGCTCAAGGACGATCGGGCTGGCAGCAGTCATGACGGTGCTCCTCACGTGGCGTCGATCGCGGACAAAATGACCTTGGTGACGTCACCAGGACGTGTGACGAGCGACAGGTGGCCGGCCCTGACCCTGGAGATGCGAGCGCCGGCCCGGCTGGACATCTCCTCCTGCAGCGCGCGCGGGATCACGTTGTCCAACGTCCCGATGAGAGACCAGGACGGGATCGTCTTCCACGCCGGAGGCCCGGAGGGCTCGCCATACTGGGCGAGGGCCGCGGGCCGCTGCACGGCGGCAAGGACGGCGGCGGTCTTTGGCCCGACCCCATTGGCGAAACACTCAGTGAAGCCCGGATAGGGTGGGTTCGCTTCCCAGCGCAGGTACAGATCCACGCCTCCGTCGAAAGGCACGGCATGGAAGGCACTGTCGTCGACGCAGGAGCCCGAGCCTGCGGTGAGGCCGCCGAGGGTCTCGCCTTCGTCGGGTATGAAGGCGTCGATGTAGACAAGTGCCTTGACGTTAGTGTTGCCCGTGGCGGCGTCGGTGGCGACGAACCCGCCGTAGGAGTGGGCGACGAGCACGATCGGACCCGAGATCGTCCGGAGATAGCTGGCGAGGTACGCCGCGTCGGCGGCCGGTCCGCGCAGCGGGTTGGGCGGAGCGACCACCGTGAAGCCCCTGTCTTGCAGGCGCTCGATGACGCTGGTCCAGGAAGATCCGTCGGCCCAGTCGCCGTGTACGAGCACGATCGTCGGCCGAGGGCTCCGGTCAGACCGCGAGTTGGCCCCCGCAGCCCCACCAGCGCCGAGCGCGCACAGCCCGACCACAAGGGCGAGGACGGAGGCGACCATGAGACTGCGCCGACGAGGGCGCGCCGATCTCCCGCCGACCATTGCATCTCCCTTCGAAGAATTGACAGTGCTGCGAGCATCGCCGGGCTGGGTGCGCTCTCGCATCCGCCAACACGCGAGCCTGCATCGCTAGTCACGTCACGGCCGGTGGTCCACCTCGATCAGGGGTCGTGTCCAGGCCGCGGACGCTCTACAGTAGGAGTGTTGAGGAGTGTTGCGCTTGTATTGGTGGAGGCTCGGCGTGGCGAACGACGACTTCCTCGTGCACGCTCCCAGACCGCTCGTCGAGACCTTGATCATGACGGCCGCGCGGCTGGCGCCGAGCCGCGGGTTATGCCGCGGTGCCGCGGTGGCGGCCTAGTGTCGGTGCCGGGCCGACGCCCACTCTCCGGCCTGCGGGGGCCCGGCGGGGAGTTGTGGGGCCGGCGCGGCGAATGCGACCTGCTGGACCGGCTTCTCGACGCGGTGCGCGCCGGTGAGAGCCGGGGGCTGGTGGTACGCGGGGAGCCGGGCGTGGGCAAGACGGCGCTGTTGGACTACCTGGTCGAGCAGGCGTCGGGCTGCCGGGTGGCGCGCGTCGCTGGTGTCGAGGCGGAGATGGAGCTTGCCTTCGCCGGGGTCCATCAGTTGTGCGCGCCGATGCTGCATCGTCTGGAGCGGCTCCCGGCTCCCCAGCGTGCCGCGTTGCGGACCGCGTTCGGCCTCGGTCCTGGGTCGGCGCCGGACCGCTTCCTGGTCGGCCTGGCCATCCTGAGCCTGCTGTCGGAGGTGGCCGAGGAGCACCCGCTGCTCTGCCTGGTGGATGACGAGCAGTGGCTTGATCGCGCTTCGGCGCAGGTCCTTGGGTTCGTGGCGCGTCGCCTGGCGGCGGAGTCGATCGCGCTGGTGTTCGCGGCGCGCGTTCCGGGCGACGAGTTGGCGGAGTTGCCGGAACTGGTGGTCGAGGGCCTGGGAGAGGACGATGCGCGGGCGCTGCTGGACGCGGTGCTGACCGGCCCGTTGGACGCGCGGGTCCGCGACCGGATCGTCGCCGAGACGCGCGGCAACCCACTGGCGCTGTTGGAGCTGCCGCGGGGCTTGCCTCCGGCGGAGTTGGCGGGCGGGTTCGCGCTCCCCGACGCGATGCGGGTGTCGGGGCGGATCGAGGCGAGCTTCCGGCGGCGGCTGGACGCGCTTCCGGCCGACACCCGCGAGCTGTTGCTGGTCGCGGCGGCCGAGCCGGTCGGCGATCCGGTGCTGGTGTGGCGCGCAGCCGGGCGGCTGGGGATCCGGGCTCAGGCTGCGACGCCAGGAGCCGACGCCGGCCTGCTCGAGGTCGGCACCCGCGTGCGGTTCCGGCACCCGCTGGTGCGCTCGGCGGCCTACCGGTCGGCGTCGCTGCAGGAGCGGCAGGACGTGCACCGCGCCTTGGCGCAGGTCACCGATGCGAAGATCGATCCCGACCGCCGGGCCTGGCACCGGGCGCAGGCCGCGCCCGGGCCTGACGAGGACGTCGCCGCCGAGCTGGAGCGCTCGGCCGGCCGTGCGCAGGCACGCGGGGGGCTGGCCGCGGCGGCCGCGTTCCTGGAGCGCGCGGCGATGCTGTCACCCGGGCCCGCTCGCCGTGCCCGGCGCCTGCTCGCGGCAGCCCGGGCCAAGCGTGGCGCCGGGGCGCTGGATGCGGCGCTGGACCTGTTGGGCGCGCTCGAGGCTGGGCCGCTCGACGCCCTGTCGGCTGCCGAGGTGGAGCACCTTCGCGGACTGATCGCATTGGTGCAGCGAGGCCCCAGCCACGCTGCTCGGCTGCTGCTGAGTGCGGCCAGGCGCCTGGAGCCGCTCGACGCTGACCTGGCCCGCGACACGCACCTGGAGGCGCTCTGGGCCGCGATCTGGGCCGGCGACCTGGGCAGCCCCGGCGGCGTGGTGGCGGCGGCCGAAGCGGCGCGCGCCGCGCCCCCCGGTCCCGAACCGACGCGTGCGGTTGACCTCCTGCTGGAGGCGTTCGCACTGCGGTTGACGAAGGGGTATGCGGCGGCCGCGCCGCTGCTGACTGGAGCGCTCGAGCTGAGCCTCGCGCTGGACGTCACCAACGACGACGCCGACCTCTGGCGCTGGCTCGCCGGTGGCCGAGCTGGCGCCATCGTCGCCCTCGAGCTCTGGGACGCCGAATCCTGGCATGCCCTGGCCACTGTCCAGGCACAGTTCGCCCGCGACACCGGCGCACTGGTGCATCTCCAGTACGCCCTCAACTTCCTCGCCATGACCCACCTATTCGCCGGCGACCTGACCACGGCGGCGCAACTCATCGACGAAGATCGCCTGATCGCGGACGTGACCGGGAACCCGCCGGTCGGGTATGCCGCGATGGCGCTCGCGGCCTGGCAGGGCCCGGAGCCAGCGGCGTCGGAGTTGATCGAGGCCAGCTCGCGGGCGGCGACCGCCCGGGGTCTGGGCAGGATGGTCAGCTTCGCTGACTACGCGAGCTCGGTGCTCTACAACGGCCTCGGTCGCCACGACGCGGCACGCAACCCCGCGTGGCGAGCCTTCCAGCGTGACGAGCTCGGATACGGGCCCTATGTCGTGCCCGAGCTGGCCGAGGCGGCGTCCCGGACCGGCGACGTCGAGCTGGTCAGGGCCACGCTCCGGTGGCTGGCCGAGCGCACGCGGGCGGCACCCACCGAGTGGGCGCTGGGGATCGAAGCTCGCGTCCGCGCCCTGCACAGCCAGGGCGACGCCGCCGAGCGCCACTACCTCGAGTCGATCGCACGCCTAGGCCGTACCCAGGTCCGCGTGCAGCTCGCCCGCGCGCATCTGCTGTACGGCGAGTGGCTGCGCCGCCAGCGCCGCCGCCTCGACGCGCGGGCACAGCTGCGTACCGCCTACGCCATGCTGGACGCGATGGGCATCGAGGCGTTCGCCGAGCGAGCCCGGCGGGAACTGCGGGCCACCGGCGCGACCGCCCGCAAGCGGACTGTCGAGACCCGCCAGGAGCTGACCGCCCGGGAGGCCGTAATCGCCCGGCTTGCCCGCGAGGGGCTGTCGAACCCGGAGATCGGCAGCCGGTTGTTCATCAGCGCCCGCACGGTCCAGTACCACCTGGGCAAGGTCTTCGCCAAGCTCGCCATCAGCTCCCGCGCCCAGCTCGACCAGGTCCTAGCCCGCGACTCGGCCGGCGCCAAGCCGGAGTAGCCTGCCGCCAGCTGGTGTCTTGGTCGGCGCGCCGCTAGGCCGGGACTGGTCAGTAGCGCCGACAACTGGCGGATGCGAAGACCGGCCACTGGCGGATGCGAACGCCGGCCGGCGCCAACGAGACTTGCCGAGCCATGTGGAGGAAGGAGACCACCATGACCGAAGTCGAGACCACCGTGACCGGTGTCGAAGTCCGGCCCTTCCGCGTCGAGGTTCGGGAGGAGGATCTGGTCGAGCTGCGCCGGCGCCTCGCGGCCACGCGCTGGCCCGAGAAGGAGACCGTCGCCGATGCGTCCCAGGGCGTGCAGTTGGCGACGATGCAGGCGCTCGCCCGCTACTGGGAGACCGAGTATGACTTCGGGCGGGTGGAGGCCAGGCTGAACGCCTTCCCCCAGTTCCTGACCGAGATCGACGGCCTCGACATCCACTTTCTGCATGTCCGCTCGCCCCACCCGGACGCATTGCCGCTGATCATCACCCACGGCTGGCCGGGCTCGGTCATCGAGATGCTGAATGTCATCGGCCCCCTCAGCGACCCCCCCGCCCACGGCGGCGACGCCGCCGACGCCTTCGATGTGGTGGTTCCCTCCATGCCCGGCTACGGGTTCTCGGCCAAACCGGCCAAGACCGGCTGGGACCCAGTCCACATCGCCGAGGCCTGGATCACCCTGATCCGGCGCCTGGGCTACACCCGCTTCGTCGCCCAAGGCGGCGATTGGGGCGCGCAGATCACCGACGTGATGGGGGCTAAGGCACCGCCGGAGCTGCTCGGCATCCACTCCAACATGCCCGGCACCGTCCCTCCCGAGGTGTCCAAGGCGCTCGCCTCCAACGTGCTCGGGGCCGGTGACTCGCCGCCGTCCGGGCTGTCGGCCGACGAACAACGCGCCTACGAGCGGCTGAGCTTCCTGTTCACCAAGGGCCTCGGCTATGCCCTCGAGATGGGGTTGCGCCCCCAGACCCTGTACGGCCTCGCCGATTCGCCCATCGCCCTGGCCGCCTGGATGCTGGACCACGACGCCCGCAGCTACCAGGACATCGCTCGGGCCTTCGACGGCGAGCCGGTCGGCAACCTGAACCGAGACGAGGTCCTGGACAACATCACCCTCGCCTGGGTGACCAACACCGGCATGTCCTCGGGGCGCCTCTACTGGGAGAACACCCTCGGCTTCTTCGACGTCAAGGGCGTCAGCGTCCCGGCCGCCGTGAGCGTCTTCCCAAACGAGCTCTACCAGGCCCCCCGGAGTTGGACCGAGCAGGCCTACCCCAACCTCATCTACTTCAACGAAGTCGACAAGGGCAACCACTTCGCGGCCTGGCAAGAGCCGAGTCTCTTCACGACGGAGCTGCGAGCCGCATTCCGGTCCCTGCGCTAGCCCGACAGCCGGAGGGAACGACCCGCACACTCCTGCGTGCCGTCCGCCTCGACTTCACGCGGAGAGCCAATGGTCGAAGCCACGAACCATCACACCTCAGTTGGCCCCCTGAGGCAGGTCGACGCCGGCCTGCTGAACGTTGGCTACGCCGAGGCCGGTCCCGGCGATGGTCGTGTGGCCGTGCTACTGCATGGCTGGCCGTACGACATTCACAGCTATGTCGAGGTCGCCCCATTGCTGGCGGCGGAGGGCTACCGGGTGGTCGTCCCGTACCTTCGCGGCTTTGGGACGACACGCTTCCTGTCGGATGAGAGATTCCGCAACGGCGAGCAAGCCGCGCTCGCTCTTGACGTCATCGCCTTGCTGGATGCCCTCCAGATCGAGCGGGCGGTCCTTGCCGGCTTCGATTGGGGAGCGCGGACGGCCGACATCGTCGCGGCGCTCTGGCCGGAACGCTGCACCGGGCTCGTCTCGGTGAGCGGGTACCTGATCGGCAACCAGGAAGCCGGCAAGCTTCCGTTGCCACCGGCCGCTGAGCTGCAATGGTGGTACCAGTACTACTTTGCCACCGAACGCGGCCGGGTCGGGTACGACCACAACCGGCGCGACTTCGCCAAGCTGATCTGGCGGACCGCCTCGCCCAAGTGGACCTTCGACGACGTCACCTTCGATCGCAGCGCCGCCGCCTTCGACAACCCCGATCACGTGCAGATCGTGATCCACAACTATCGCTGGCGGCTGGGCCTGGCCGAAGGTGAGTCCGAATATGCCGAGCTGGAGGTGCGGCTCGCCCAGGGGCCGGTGATCGGTGTGCCGACCATCACCCTCGAAGGCGACGCCAATGGCGCCCCCCATCCGGACCCGAGCTCCTATGCCGGGAAGTTCTCAGGTACCTATTCGCACCGGACCATCGAGGGCGGCATCGGGCACAACCTTCCCCAGGAAGCCCCGGAGGCGTTCGCCAACGCCGTCATCGAGGTCGGCGCCTCCTAGCAAAGGAGCTCTCATGCCACAGGCAACCACCGACGACGCCCCGCTCACCGTCGTGCTCGTCCACGGCGCCTTTGCCGACGCCTCCAGCTGGAGCGGGGTCATCGAGCGCCTGCGGGCTGCCGGGATGCAGGTGACGGCGCCCGCGAACCCGCTCCGCGGTATCTCCACCGACTCCGCCTACATCGCCAGCTTCCTCAACCAGATTCCCGGGCCCGTCCTTGCCGTCGGCCATTCGTATGGCGGGGCGGTGATCTCGAATGCCGCGACCGACGCCGGAAACGTCGTTGGCCTCGTCTTCGTCGCCGCCTTCGCCCCAGAGGAAGGCGAGCGGCTGGGTGACGTGGAGGGCGGCTCCAAGGACAGCGTCCTGATGAGCGCGCTGGTCCCGCTCCAGTATCCGATTGGCGACGGCACCGAGACAGGTGTTGAGTTCGCGATTGATCCCACCAAGTTCCACGATGCGTTCGCCGCTGACCTGCCGCCCGAGCAGACCGCCGTGATGGCCGCGACCCAACGCCCGGTCGCCGAGTTGGCGTTCTCGGAGCCGTCGGGCCCGCCCGCCTGGACGTCCCGGCCGGCCTGGGCCGTGGTCGCGACCGGCGACAAGGCCGCCGGCACGGACGTGGTTCGCTCCATGGCCGAGCGCGCCGGAGCCGCCATTACCGAGGTCGAGGGCTCGCACGTGATCATGGTTTCCCAGCCCAGGGCGGTCGCTGACGTCATCCTGACCGCAGCCGCGGCGGTTGCCCGGCCAGCCGCCGCCACGGGCGGCTAGCCATGGAACCGGCCCGACCCATGGTCGACCTACCCGTCGAAGGATCGTTGCCGTCGCTGGCCGGCGCCAGCGGCTGGCTGAACTCGCCGTCGCTCACGGCGACGGACCTTCGCAGCAAGGTCGTCCTGGTAAATTTCTGGACCTACACCTGTATCAACTGGCTCCGCCAGCTTCCCTACGTCCGCGCCTGGGCCGAGAAGTACCAGGACGACGGGCTGGTCGTGCTTGGCGTGCACACGCCCGAGTTCGACGTCGAACGCGACCTGGACAACGTCCGCCGAGCCGTCAAGGACCTGCGGGTCACCTATCCGGTCGTGGTCGACAGCGACTACGCGATCTGGGACGCGTTCGGGAACCGATACTGGCCGGCCCTCTACTTCGTCGACCCCCACGGGCGGATCCGGCACCATCGCTTCGGCGAAGGCGACTACGAGCAGTCAGAAGCGATCATTCAGCGACTGTTGACCGAGGCCCGAGGCGGCGGCATCGGCCAGGACCTGGTTTCGGTCGATGCCGGCGGGGTGGAAGCCGCCGCCGACTGGGACAGCCTGTGGTCCCCGGAGAATTACCTCGGCTATGGGCGCACCGAGAACTTCGCCTCGTCCAACGGTGCGGTCCTGGACACCCCGCACGCCTATGTCGCCCCCGCGCGGCTGCGACTCAACCATTGGGGCCTTGCTGGTGACTGGACGGTGGGGCGGCAGAGCATCGTGCTCAACCAGGCCGAGGGGCGGATCGTCTACCGGTTCCACGCCCGGGACCTGCACCTGGTCGTGGGACCGGCCGGGCCAGGGACGCCGGCAAGGTTCCGGGTGCTGCTTGACGGGCAGCCCCCGGGCGCCGCCCACGGGACCGACGTCGACGACCAGGGCAACGGCACCGTCACCCAACCGCGGCTCCACCAGCTCATCCGCCAGCCCGGTCCCATCAGCGACCGCACCTTGGAGGTTACCTTCCTGGATCCCGGCGTCCAGGCCTACGCCTTTACCTTCGGTTAGTTCAGGGACAGAGGGAACACGGAGCAGAGCGGAAGGAGTGAGCGATGAGCACCGTGTCGCGCGGGTTCAGGGGTCGGCGGCGCCCCGCCGCCGAGCTGCCTCCAGGCCAGTACCTGGTCGAGGACTTCCCGGTCCTGTCGGCGGGGCCGACTCCCAGCATCGAGCTGGAGGACTGGGAGTTCGCCATCACGAGTGAGACCGACGAGCAGCGGCGCTGGGACTGGGAGGGCTTCCAGGCCCTGCCCAGCGAGACGGTCACCGTCGACATCCACTGCGTCACCCACTGGTCCAAACTGGGCACCACCTGGGAGGGGGTGTCGCTGGACACCCTGCTGGAGGGCCTGGACACCAGCGCCGGCTTCGCGCTGGTCACCTCCTATGGCGGCTACAGCACCAACCTGCCGCTGGAGGACCTGACCGATGGCAAGGCCTGGATCGCGTTCCGCTACGACGGGGAAGACCTGGAGCCCGAGCATGGTGGCCCGGCCCGGCTGCTGGTGCCGCATCTGTATTTGTGGAAGAGCGCCAAGTGGGTCCGTGGGATTCAGCTGCTGGACCAGGACGAGCCCGGCTTCTGGGAAAGTCTTGGCTACCACAACTACGGCGACCCCTGGCAGGAGCAGCGGTTCTGGGGCGACTGAGACGGAGGCAGCGATGACCAGCTCGGACCTGTGGAGCGACGGCACTGCGCTCGCCGGCCCCCTCCATGACGTCTTCCGCGTCGAGGTCACCACCGCCATCGGGCGCTGCACAGCGTGTGGGCATACCGCACCCATGGCCGAGATGCGGGTGTTCGACCATGCCCCCGGCGTGGTCGCCCGCTGCCCGGGATGCGGCCAGGTCCTGGTGCGGCTGGTGCGTGGCCCCGGCCGCGCCTGGCTGGACCTGCGTGGCCTGGCGTATCTGCAGGTTCCCGTGCCGGAGCAGGCCTGATGGACCAGGCCCGGGCACGGGCGCTGCTCGCCGGCGAGCGAGACCGGCTCGAGCAGCTGCTGAAGGCTGCGGCCGGCGAACCACCGGCGGCCGAGCTGGGCGATGAAGTCGACGACGCCGACCGGCGCAACGTCGAGGAGACCGGCCTGGCCGTCGACCAGCTCCTGCGAGCACGGTGGGCGGCGCTGCAGCGGGCCGAGGAACGGCTGGCCGCTGGCAGCTACGGCCGGTCAGTCCGCAGCGGCCAGCCGATCCCCGACGAGCGGCTGGAGGCCGACCCGCTGGCCGAGCTGACCGTCCAGGAGGAGGCCGCCGCTGAGCGCGGGGAGCTCGAGGACGGCGAGAACGCGGTCGGGCTGGTGTCGGCCGCCCATCCCTTCGAGATCCTCGCCGACGCCGACATCACCCCAGAGGAAGCGCAGGCCAGCGAGGAGGACGACGAGCCTCCCCCAGCGCCGAGCCTGGGCATCCATATCGAGCCCTACAACCAGGCCCGGTAGCCGGTTCCTGCCTCCCCGGGGCACTCATTGCGCAGCCCCCGCGGCTGCGGGCCCCGCAGCCGCGGGTACCCGCTCCAGCAGGTAGTCGACCAGCCGGGCGTAGGCGTCGACCACGTCCTGGCCCGGCCCGGCGTGGGCCGCCGGGTCGCCCAGCAGCAGCCGCTGAGACACCAGGTCCTCCACACCGTCCCGGCGGGGCACCGGCACCGGCAGCAGCCGCGCCCCAGTGATCCGGAAGTCGGCGAGGGCGTCCCGCACGTCGCGGCCCACCCGGGTCCGCATCCGCCCCTGCTCGTCTAGGTCGGCCTGGGTGAGCAGCACCCCCCACACCGGCGCGGTGACGATGCGGTCGGCGCGGAAGCTGGCCAGCCAGTCGCGAAAGCCGGCCAGCCCGTGCAAGCCGACCACGCTGGCGGTGACCGGGATCATGATCCCGTCGGCGGCCGCCAACGCCGAGACGGTCAGGCGGCTGAGGCTGGACGGCAGGTCCAGCACCATCGCGTCGTAGCCGGGCCGCAGCCCCCCCAGCGCCTGGGCGATGAGGGTGCCGTCGGCGGCCAGGGCCGGGGTAATGTCGGCCAGCCGCGGGGTGGCAGGGAGGGCGTCGAGCCCGGCCACGCGGGTGGGGCGCACCGCCGCGGCCGGGTCGGCGCCGCCGACAACGATCGCCTCCAGGTCGGCGGCGTCCTGGTCAGCGCGGCCGAGGAGCCAGCGGGTCAGGTCCGCCTGGCGGTCGCAGTCGACCGCCAGGGTCCGGCGGCCGGCGCGGGCGAATCCCGCCGCCACGTTGGCCGCTGTGACCGTCTTGCCCACTCCGCTGTTATGGTTGGCGATGGCTAGGATGACCGTCACGAGCTTCCTCCCCGACAGACCGGCGTGTCGGTGGATCGCGGCCCGCTGGGGCGGTGGGCTTGGGTCAAGCCGCTAGTTGCATGGAGCTCCTTCCCGTCCAGGCCAGTATGGCGCCGGTGGCAGTGGTGGTGCAGCCCGCCAGAGCGGTTAGCTGGGCCTGGTTGCTCGTCTACGGCTGGGGCTGCTGGCCGACTACGACCATTTCTTCCTGTTCCTTCCTGAGGCTATGGGGCTGTCTTGCAAGGCATCGCAAATGGAGGCTGGTCTCAATGGGTGGTTGCATCACCCCGCACTGACGGATTCGTCGGCGGTGGAGGTGGTGGGTGCGGTCCTGGGGACTGTCCGCAGCAGAGCAGAACGAGGTGTGGGAGCGGTGGCGGCGGGAGGTTGGAAAGAGAACGTTTCCCTGGACGTCAAGAGAGCGTTCCCTTTAGCCTCTACGGTCAGTGGCGACCTAGGGTCCTGAGTTGTTAATGCGCTTCGTAATGATGGTAGGTTCCCGCGCATGGCTGAACGCGGGAGACCAAAGGCACCCCTGGTCCTGACCGACGACGAACGCCAGACGCTGCAACGCTGGTCGCGGCGATCCAAGACCTCTCAGGCCTTGGCGCTGCGCTGCAAGATCGTGCTGGCCTGCGGCGAAGGGCAGACCAACCAGGCGGTCGCCGAGCAGTTGGGGATCTGGCCGCAGACGGTGGCCAAGTGGCGCGGCCGGTTCGTCCGCCAGCGGCTGGAGGGGCTGTCGGATGAGCCGCGGCCGGGCCGGCCCCGGACGATCAGCGACACCCAGCTCGAGCAGGTGCTTACCAAGACCCTGGAGGAGCCACCGCCGCACCATGACACCCACTGGTCGACCCGATCCATGGCCCGGGCGACCGGGATGAGCCAGACCGCGATCTCGCGGATCTGGCGGGCGTTTGGCCTCACGCCGCACCTGACCGAGACCTGGAAGCTGTCCACCGACCCGCAGTTCATCGACAAGGTCCGCGACCTCGTCGGGCTCTACCTGGATCCCCCGGAGGCGGCGCTGGTGTTGTGCGTGGACGAAAAGAGCCAGATCCAGGCGCTGGACCGCACCGCCCCGAGCCTGCCGCTGCTGCCCACCACCCCGGCCAGGCGCACCCACGACTACGTGCGCAACGGCACCACCAGTCTGTTCGCGGCGCTGGATGTGGCCAGCGGCAAGGTGATCTCGGCAACCCATCGCCGTCATCGCCACCAGGAGTTCCTCAAGTTCCTCAAGACCATCGACCGCAACGTGCCGTCTGCGCTGGACGTGCACTTGATCTGCGACAACTACCAGACCCACAAGACCCCAGAGGTCAAGCGGTGGCTGCTGCGCCACCCGCGCTTTCACCTGCATCTGACCCCGACCTACAGCTCCTGGCTGAACCTGGTCGAGCGCTGGTTCGCCGAGCTGACCAACCGCAAGCTGCGCCGCTCGGCACATCGCAGCGTGGCCGAGTTAGAGGCCGATCTCACCGCCTGGATCCAGGCCTGGAACAACGATCCGAAGCCGTTTGTGTGGACCAAGACCGCCGACGAGATCCTTGCGAACCTCGCCGGCTATCTTCAACGAATCAACAACTCAGGACACTAGGACAACGGCGGCTAGCACAGCGGTTCCCTCCGTTTTGCTGACACGGAAGGGGCCGGAGGTTCAACTCCTCCCGCGCCCACCCACCCGCTCTGCCTGGGCTTTGCAGGCCTATATGTCCCCGCCAGTCATGGATGGGCTGTCGTTGGAGAGCCCAGCGGTGGGACAGCGCATAGCTGCACGAGTCTTTAGCGAACAACGAAAGCACTGTGCGCTCACACTGACGGCTAGCCAGTCCGGAGTCCTCGTCAGATGCTGTGGAGCCCGTCCAGCACTCGTTCCAGCAGGGCCAGGTCGGGACCGGTCGCCAGGGTGGGCCGGCCGGTGGACGATCACCAGGTGCTCGTCGGCCATATCGCCAACCAGGATGCGGATGACGCCGAGGGGAAGATGAAGCCGTGCGGAGACCTCGGCGATGGACAGGATCTCGTGGCAGAGGGCGGCGATGGCCCGTTGCTCCACGGTCAGCTTCGGGGTCTGCTCCCGGGTGGAGGTGGTGGAGACCAGCGTCTCGATCTCCAGGCTGTCGTGGGTGGGCCGGGTACGCCCGCCGGTCATCGCATACGGCCGAACTCGTCGCGGGTCCGGTACTGGCTGATTGACGGAGCTGGTCATGGCGGTGCCTCACGTGGCCGGCCGGTCACGCCTGCTCGGCCCGCCTGCTGCTGGCTTCCTGCCCGAGTTGGACGACGACGATCCTTGACGGCCTCCGGGTGAATGGGGGGTGCTCACGTCGGGAGGGCGGCTTGGAGCTCGACCCGCAGGCTAGGGGTGAGGACATCCCCGGCGCGGCTGACCAGCATGGTCATCTCGTAAGCGACCACGCCCACGTCGCAGGGGGAGCCGGCCAGCACCGTCAAGCAGGAGCCGTCGCTGATCGCCATGACCAACAGCAGGCCCCGGTCCATCTCAACCACCGTCTGCTTGACCAGCCCGCCATCCATGCAGCGGGCGCCACCCTGGGTCAGGCTGGCCAGCCCAGAGGCGATCGCGGCGAGCTGGTCGGCCTTGGACCGATCCAGCCGCTCGGAGACCGCGACCGGTAGCCCGTCGGCCGACACCACCATCGCATGAGCCACCCCTGGGGTTCGTTTAGCGAGGTTGCCGACCAGCCAGTTGAAGTCGCTGGCTTCACTGCTGAGCTGCGACATGGCGGTCCTGACGCTGTGGCGTCGTTGGCCACGGTCGAGCCGCTCATGAGGTCGCCGGCCCGCTGTCCCGAATCCAGGTCGCCGACCAAGCGGCCGGGCTGCAGCCACGTTGGTCGCCGGGAGCATACTGCCGACCACATCGGGACAACGGGCTAAGTTCGCGGGAATTGGCCAGCCGGCAGGTTAGGGGCCGACCTGCCGCAACCAAGCAGGCGGGCACAGCCCACGGCCACAACCATCAACCGCCACTACGATTCGGTGTCCTGGGCGGCTCGGGCTGACCCGCAGGTTGGCTGCGCGAGGCACTTTCGTCCTGAACAGCGCCCGGTTTCTTGGACAGATGTCGTGCCAACTTGATCATGCCGCTGCTGCCGCTTGAGCTGCCTGAT
>Ga0307278_10000599_pt1 | contig 18020 bp, 17 predicted proteins | sample ER_DNA_117_FD_194482 | JGI IMG/M metagenome (GOLD analysis project Ga0307278, IMG submission 194482) | Bulk soil microbial communities from the East River watershed near Crested Butte, Colorado, United States - ER_DNA_117 | ecosystem: Environmental > Terrestrial > Soil > Floodplain | place...
CCATGTCTCTGCCGTGACGGAGGAGGAGGAGAGGCGAGCGCGTGGCCCATGACCGAGCTCCGGGCGACCCGCGACTTCCGCCGTGCATTGCGCCGGCACCTTGCACAGATCACTGGCCTCCCGGTCACGCGAGTCTTGCGGCGATGCGGGCAATAACCCATGTAGTCGGCAAGGCGATCGGGTCGTCGCGCCGAGCTCGACGGGGCGCCGGCTGCTGGTTGAGGACGACCATGGCGCCTCCCGCGGGCGCCGATATCGAGCAGCCCGAATTGCGTGGCGAGGACGTCGGCGGCCCGTCGTCCTGTGACAGGGCGCGCATGCCCGGATGGACGTCCCGGTGGGGGAGGGTCCGGCTCGGACACGTTCAGGACGATCAGGGCGAAGAAGAAGATCGGCGCCCACGCGTCCACGAACCCCTGCGACCGAGCGGGCGAGGACCGGCAGCGCTCATGCGGCCCTCGGGAGCCGGGCAGCGCCAGCGTCGGCGACGATGTGTTCGGCGATCCGCGCCGCGTCGTCTCCGACGCCGCCGACGAAGTGCGACTTGCGGGTGCGTTGGAACCTCAGCCCGAGCGCGAACAGCCCCGGGGCCGGAGTCACGCCTTCCCGGTGGACCAGCTCGCCGGTGGCGTCGAGGACCGGGAGCTCGAGCCAGGGATAGGAGCGCTTGTAGCCGGTCGCCCATAGCACCGTGCGGACGTCGCGGCCGAGCTCGACCCGCGCCGGCCCGGGACCGAGCGACACCAGCGCTGGTATCTCGGCCGGCGCGGCGGCGGCTGCTGTGCGCTCGATGTGCGCGTCGATGTGCGCGAGGGCCCGGCGCAGGCGCCGGTCGGCATCGCGCAGCTCGCGCTCCACGTCGGAGCCGAACAGCGCCTGACGGTCGGTGAAGCCGGTCAGGCGGCCGGTGACGACGACGCCCAGGCTGGCGAGGCGGTCCAACCCCAGCGAGGACCCGCCGGCGGCGCCGCTGACCGGGAAGCTCGGGGCGCGCCGGGCCGCCGCGAGGTTCGGGACCTCGTCGGCATGGACGTCGAGCTGGCCGGCGTCGTGCAGCCACGCGAAGACGTCGCGCCCGCGATAGGTCCGGGGCATGCGCGCGTGACGTCCCACGGCAAGCACGACATGGCGGCCGGACCGCCGCAGCTCGTCGGCGAGCTGCTGGCCGGTGGGCCCCGCGCCGACCACGAGCACGCCGCCCTCCGGCAGCTGATCGGGGCGCCGATAGCGCGAGGCGTGCAGCTGAGCCAACCACGGCGGAGCGGCCGCCGCGGCCGCGGGTATGCGCGGCACGTCGCAGTCGCCGGTGGCGATCACGACGCCGCGGGCGTGCCAGTCGCCGCGGTCGGTGGCGACGTGATAGCCGTGGACCGTGCGCCGGACCCGGCGCACGGTCGTGCCCTCGCGCACGGGCGCCGTGGCGGCATACCGCTCGAGGTGGGCGATCACGCCTTCGCGGTCGAGATAGCCATCCGGGTCGGGTAGTGGCGCGGCGCCCGGCAGGCCGTTGAGCCAGTTGGGCGTCAGCAGGGTGAGCGAGTCCCAGCGCTCGGAGCGCCAGCGCTCGCCGATGCGCCCGCGCTCGAGCACGACATGGCCGTGGCCGGCGAGCCCGAGGTGGTGGCTCAGGGCGAGGCCAGCCTGGCCGGCCCCGATGATGAGCGTCTCCACGCGCACGTCAATGCAGCTCGTGCGGCCTGCCGAGGGCGATGTCGGCGAGGAAGTCGTAGGCGCGGTTTGCGCCGAGCGGATGCATGAACGCCCCGGCGCGCACGTCGCGGTAGGCGCGGGCCAGCGGCGAGCCGTTGAGGTAGCCGGCGCCGCCCGACAGCGCGAGCGCGCGGTCGACGATGCGCGTCGCCGCCTCGTTGACGAACGTCTTCGCCGCCTGCCCCTCGGCGAAGAGCGCGGTGATCTCCTCGTCGGTGCCGTCCGCGGTGGGGTTCGCGGCGTGGTGCTCGTCGATCAGCGCGGCCGCGCGCGAGATCGTGGCGCGGGAGGCCGTGAGATCGATCACGGACTCGGCGACCAGCATGGGCGCCCGCGCATCGCCGTTGATCCGGTCCGGACGAGCCGCCCTCGCGAACGCCGCTTCGGCGATGCCTAGCGATGCGGAGGCGTGGAAGAGCCCGGAGGGCAGGTTGCGCTCGAGGTACGGCACGGGCCGGCCGGTGGGAAAGCCGCCCCGCAGGGCGGCGGCCGGCAGTTCGACACCGTCAAAGGTGACGGAGTGGCTGCCCGAGGCGCGCATGCCGAGCGCGTCCCAGTCGTCGTTGATGCGCACGCCGGGGGCGTCCGCGGGGATCTCGACGTACGCGTATCGCTCGACGCCATCGTCGTGGGCGAAGCGCACCGACGTCAGGAGGATGGTCGCCGCGGGCGCCATCGTGCAGAAGATCTTGTGGCCGTCGATGCGCCAGCCGCCGTCGGTGCGGACCGCCTCGGTGACGGGTCGCGTGAGGTCCTGCCCTCGCTCGCTCATCGCGGCCGCCATCACGACGCCGTCGGAGGCGATCCGGCGCAGCGACCCGGCGAAGGCGCGCTCGCGGCGCGCGCTGCCGGCCGCCCGCGCCATGCGCCAGCGGCGCGCGAGGCTGAGGACGACGACGAGGTGCATGTTGACCCCGATCGCAACGGAGGCGTCGCCCCGGGCCAGGCGGCCCGAGGCGACGATCACGTCATGGACGGAGCTCACGCCGAGGCCGCCGAGCTCGTCGGGCACCGGGGCGGCGAAATAGCCCGCGTGCCGCAGCGCGTCGATGCTCTCGAACGGGTAGCTGCCGTCGCGGTCGTGGGCGGCCGCCCGGACGGCGAAGTCCTGCGCGAGCCGCTCGGCGGTCGCGACGAGTTCCCTGCCGGCGGCGGTCTTGGCGGTGAGCTCCATCGACATGGCTAGCCGACCTGCGCGTGCACGTCGACCGCGACCGGGTTGGAGACGATGTCGTACACGACCGAGCGCGCCTTGGCCCGCTCGACGATCTCGTGGAGCTTCTCGGGCGGCGCGTCGCCCTTGATCTGGAACGACACGCGGACGTGCTCGAAGCCGTTGCGGTAGGAGTCGTCGAGCCCGGTCGCGCCCCGCGCGTCCAGGACGCCCGAGAGCGTCGAGCTGACCTCGGTCAGCGTGACCTTGCGCGCGGCCGCGATGTTGACGATTGTCAGCGTCAGGCAGCCCGCCAGCGCGTGCAGCACGTACTCGGCCGGGTTGGCCGCCTCGTTGTGGCCGAACAGAACGGGCGGCTCGCTGGCGTCGAGCTCGAACGGCAGCTCGCGCGAGACGTCTTCCTGCCCGGCCCCCCAGAAGCCCTGGAGGGTCGTGCGGCTGTGCGTGCCGTTGATCCAACGGTTGGTGGCGCGGAACTCGAACCGGGCGAGCTCCGGCTGGCCCTTGAGCGCGTCGAGCGTTCCGTAGACCTGCGCGGTGTCGACGCCGTTGCGAGCGGGAGGAGTGAGGGTGGTTGTCATGGGCCGCAGGGTCGCCGCTGCCGGTTCGGGACCGGTAAACGGCGGGCAAATGGCGGCGGGACTCCTCCGCCGGGCCGGGGGCCCCGACGCTCAGCGGCTACGCGCCGCGCGGATCGCGGCGAAGAGCGCAAGGACGCGGGTGCAGCGGGTTTACCCGACGCCTACCGGCTGTTGGGCCGAGTGGTGTGTGCTTGCCGCGATGGCAATGCGCCGCTCACTCAGCCACCCCAGCCTCGTACTGTTCGCGTGCCTCTTCGCGTCGCAGGCGGGACTGCTCGTCCTGTCCCCGATCCTCGTCGACGTCGCGCATGAGTTCGGCGTCTCGACCGCCACAGCAGGACAGCTGAGATCCATCTCCGGCGCGACAGGCGGACTGACCGCGCTGGTCCTCGCCACGGCGGCTCGACGACCCGGCCTGCGTGAGCTCCTCAGTCTCGGGGCGGCGCTCGTCGCGCTCGGCTCCGGACTCAGCGCCGCGGCGCCATCGTTCACCGTGCTGGCGGCCGCACAGGCCGTCCTCGGTGTGGGCATCGGCCTGCTGGTCGCGGTCGGCATCGCAGCCGCGGGCGAATGGCCGACACCGAGCCGCCGCCCGCACGTGCTCGCATGGGCGATCGCCGGCATGCCGGCGGCCTGGATCGTCGGGATGCCGGTGGTCGGGGCGGTCGCGAACTACGGGTGGCGCGCCGCCTGGCTCGCGGTCCCGGCTGTGGCGGGGCTCATCGCTCTTGCGCTCCTGAGGTCGCGTCCCGGCGATGCGCCCTCACGGCGCAGCGGTGGTGCAGTCGCCCTGTGGAGACGACCTGACGTGGCGCGCTTCGCCGGCGGCGAGCTGCTGGCCAACGCCGCCTGGGCGAGCGTGCTCACCTACTCGGGAGCGCTCCTGCTGGAGAGCTACTCGACCTCGCCAGCCGTCGTCGCGCTCGGCCTCGGCCTGGTGGCAGCAGCGATGCTGCCGGGAACCTTCACTGCGCGCCGCCGCGCCGCGCACGCCACGTCCGGATTGCTCGCCGGACTCACGGCCTTTCAGGGCGCCGCCGTGCTGGCCCTCGGCGCAGTGCGCCCCGGCGTCGGCGTGACGCTCGCACTGCTCGCCGTCATGGCATTCGTCAACGGGCGGCGCTCGATGGTTGCCAGCGCACTGGGCATGGACGCCGCCCCCGAGGACCGGGTCGCCGTCATGTCGATGCGCGCGGCTGCCAACCAGTTCGGCTACCTGCTGGGCGCGGGCGTCGGCGGCCTGGCGCTCGCGGCCGGGGGGTTCGAAGCGCTCGGGGTGACGCTCTCGGCCATGTTCGTGACCGCGGCTCTCATCCACCTCCCCGCGCGCGTTCGCGCACGCACGCCGGTCGCACAGCAGGCCACCGCATGAGCCCGCGCCGGTTGCGCTGATCGAGGTCCTGCGCCGCCCGCACGCCATCGCCGAAGCATGAACGGCCGAATGCTGGTGCCTTCGCGGCCGATCCCGCGCAGCGCTTCGCTCGGACCCCTCAACACATCGGAGGCACAAGACATGAACCGCTTCATCCGTTTCGACCGCGTGCTGGTGGCGGCGATCGTCGCTCTCGCAGCGGCCTGGCCGCTGGCACAGGTGGCCCGGGCAGCGCCCGATGCGCCCGATGTCCCGACCCGGATCGAGGTTCCCGACGGCAACAAGGTGTTCCTGGTCGGTCACGCGCTCGGCGTCCAGATCTACTCGTGCAACGTTACCCCGAGCGGCTTCACCTGGGGCCTCGTCGCACCGCGCGCGGATGTCTACGACGACCACGGCAAGTTGATCGCCACCCACTTCGGGGGGCCCACCTGGCAGGCGACCGACGGCAGCGAGGTCGTCGGCCAGCGCGTTGACGGCGTCACCGTTGATACCAACGCCATTCCGTGGCTGCTGCTTTCGGCCGCCTCCACGACCGCCGGCCCCGATGGCGCGCGGCTCGTCGCGACGACGTTCATCCAGAGGATCGCGACCACCGGAGGTCTGCCCCCCTCAGCCGAGGACTGCAACTCGGACACCGCTGGCACCGTCAGCGAGGTCCCGTACACCGCCGAGTACTACTTCTGGAAGGCGAAGCCATCAGGGCGAGACGCATGACCTTCGAGAGCGTCGGGGACCCGACCCCGCGCCTGGTCACGGGCGGGGCGCGCCAGACGCAGCCTCGTCGCCCCAGCGCAAACGCCTCGCCGCGCGCGGCTGCGGCTGCCGCGTCGAAGGGTGCGGCCGGCGTGTTGAAGGGTGGGGACGCTGCGATTGCCGCGTTGAAGGGTGCGGCTAGCCGCACGTGACGACGGGCGTCTGGCCCCACCGTGCAGATGAGTTAGCACCCCTGCCGCTCTAGACGCGGTCTGAGAGCGTCCACGCGTGCACGCTTCGGCCACCACTGTCCTCTCGGGTCATCAGCCTGCCGTGCCGTCACCCGTAGACCTGGCGAGCCGGATGACGGAGTACCGCATCCTCGGCCCGCTCGAGGTGGCCGATGGCGGGGCGGACCTGCCGTTGACCGGTGGGAAGGGCCGCGCGCTGCTGGCGCGCCTGCTGATCGACGTCAACCGCACCGTGTCGGTCGACGCGATCGTGGACTCGCTGTGGGGCGAGGACGTGCCGCCGTCGGCGGTCAAGATGGTGCACGTCTACGTCTCGCAGCTGCGCAAGGGCCTGCCGGACGGGGTCCTGCGCACGCGGGCGCCCGGGTACTCGCTCGAGGTCGCCCCGGAGGCCGTCGACCTCGTCCAGTTCACACGGCTGCGCAAGGAGGGCCGGGCGGCGCTCGCCGCGGGGGACGCCGAGACGGCCTCGGAGCGCTTGCGGGCCGGACTCGCCCTGTGGCGGGGCGCGGCGCTGGCCGAGTTCTCCGAGCCGTTCGCCGCCGCGCAGGCCGAGCACCTCGAGGAGCTGCGGGTCGTGTGCGTCGAGGACCGCATCGAGGCCGACCTTGCACTCGGCCATCACGCCGAGCTCGTCGGCGAGCTTCGCGCCCTGGTGGCGGCCCACCCGCTGCGCGAGCGACCGCGCTGCCAGCTGATGCACGCCCTCTACCGGGCGGGGCGCCAGGCCGAGGCGCTCGCCGTCTACCACGAGTTCCGCGCGACGCTGCAGCAAGAGCTGGGGATGGAACCGTCCGCGGCGCTCAACGACCTGCAGCGCCAGGTGCTCAACCAGGATCCGGCGCTCGACCTGGTCCCACGCGACGACCGCGCAAAGGGTGGGCCGATCCGCCTCGCCGTCGCCGACGGGTCGCGCGGTCACGAGCACGACGACGACGTGCCCGACGTGCTCGTCGGGCGCGCCGACGAGCTGGAGCGGCTGGAGATGGCCTTCGAGGCGGCCGCCGAGGGCTTCGGCGCGACCGCGCTGATCGCCGGCCCGGCGGGGATCGGCAAGACCGTCCTGGCATCGCAGCTCGCAGCCCGTGCGCGCAGGCAGGGGGCGACGGTCCTCAGCGGCCGCTGCATCGACCTCGTCGGCGCGGGCCTGCCCTACCTCCCGCTCGTCGAGGCGTTCCGCCCGCTCTGCAGCTCGCCCGACCTCCGCGAGATCCGCGACGAGCTGCACGAGCTGCCGCGCCTGCATCCCGACCTCGCCGACGGCACCCCGCTCGCCCCGCACAGCGACGGAGCCACGGCGCGGCTGCGCCTGTTCGCCGAGGTGCTCGCCGTCCTCGAGCACGTCAGCCGGCGCGCTCCGGTCGTTCTGCTGTTCGAGGATCTGCACTGGGCCGACGGATCCACGCTCGATCTCGTGACCTACCTCGCGCACGCGCTCCACGGGCGCCGCGTGCTCATCGTCGCGACCTACCGCAGCGACGCGGTCGCGCCCGAGCATGCGCCGCACCGCCTCGGCGCCGGGCTTCGCCGGGCCGGAAGCACTGTCATGGTCGAGCTCGGGCCGCTCGCCGACGAGGACGTCGAGGCCCTCGTCACCGCGAGCGTCGACGAGGCGCTGCCCGCCGAGTTGACGGCAGCGGTGTGCGCTCGCGCGGAAGGCAACCCGTTCTTCGCGATCGAGCTCGCGGCGGCGGCCGCGAGCGGCGAGCACGATCTCCCGCCGGCGCTGCATGACCTGCTGATCGCCGGCATCGCCCGCCTCGATGCGGGCACCCGATCGGTGCTGCGTGTCGTCGCAGCCGCCGGCAGGGACGTCCCGTACAGGCTGCTGGCCGTCGTGATGGACGCGCCGGAGCGCTCGATCGCCGAGGCGCTGCGCCAGGCCGTCGAGCACCACGTCCTGGTGCCGGATCAATCGAATGGCAGCTTCCGCTTCCGTCACGCGCTGTTCGCCGAGGCGGTCTACGAGACGCTGCTGCCTGGCGAGCGTGAGGAGCTCCACGCGCGGCTTGCGAGCGCCCTCACGCAGAACCCCGCGCTGGCCGCGAGCCGCGCGATCGCGGGGGAGCTGGCGCAGCACTGGGTCGCGGCCCGCAAGCCGATGCAGGCGCTGGGAGCATCGCTGCACGCCGCGCGCGACGCGCAGGCGCTGTCCGGCCTCGGCGAGGCGCTGCGCCACCTCGAGCAGGTGCTCGAGCTGTGGGAGGACGTGCCGACCGCCGAGAACCTCGCGGGCCTCGCACTGCCCGCCGTGCTGGCCTGGGCCGCCGAGCTCGCGGGCATGACGGCGCGCGCGCACGCGGAGGAGATCGACGCGAGTGCGCTCGCGGGCATCCTCGGCGTCGGCGAGTCGGCCGACGCCAACACCGTCGCCGCACGGCTCGGCGTGACGCACGACGAGGCCGCCGCGACCCTGGCCATGCTCGAGCGCGACGGCCTCTTGGAGACGGCCGGCGACGGCGTCTTCCGCCCGGCCCGCCTGGCGGTGAGCGAAGCGCGCGAGCTCTTTCCACTCGCCGTCGTGCTCGAGAGCATCGCGGTGCGCCAGTCACCGCCGTTCGACGAGAGCACGCTGGAGGCGATGCGCCGTGCCAACGCGCGGATGCGTGCGGCGCTGCACGACCCGTCCGGAGCGATCCTCGCCGACGACGAGTTCCACACCCAGCTCACCGCCGCCTGCGAGAACGAGCGCCTGCTCGGCGCGCTGCGTCCGGTCAAGCGAGCGCTCCTGCGCTACGAGCAGATCTACATGCGCGACCCCGAGCGCGTCGAGCGCTCGGTCGCCCAGCACGGCGCCATCATCGCGGCGCTCGAGCGCGGCGACCGCGCGCGGGCCGCCCAGCGCGTGCGCGAGAACCTGACAGGCGGGTTGCCAGACATCGCAGCGGCGCTCGAGCGCTAGACCGTATGGCCTGTCGGTCTGAGCGTCGGGCCTGTCCGGTTCGGGTGTGAGGGTCGGCACCCGCGCATGAGATGCGCGGGTTTGCCGTCGAGGAGTGGCCTCGGCGGGGACCGCAATCATGGGGGTGCCGACCATGGCGCAGGCTAAGACGTTCGTGGCGCTGGATGTGCATGTCAGCGCGACGGTGGCGGCGATCATCGATCGTGATTCGGGCGAGTTGCGACGGCGGCGGCTTTCGGGGCGTGCGTCGGAGGTCGCGCAGTTCGTGGCGGGCCTTGCGGGTCCGGTGCGCGCGACATATGAGGCGGGGCCGACCGGCTTCGCGCTCGCCCGCCGCCTTCAGGCCGCCGGGGTGGACTGTCTGGTGTGTGCGCCGGGGTTGATTCCGCGGGGGCCGTCGGATCGCGTGAAGACCGATCAGCGAGATGCCGAGCGACTGGTGCGGTTGCTGATCGCCGGTGAGCTTCACCGCGTCGCCGTCCCGACCATCGAGGCGGAGGGCCTGCGCGACCTGGTCCGCGCGCGCGAGGACCTGCGCGGGGATCTGATGAGTGCTCGCCACCGGGTGTCCAAGCTGCTGCTGCGCCACGACGTGCGCTTTGACGGCACGCAGCGCAACTGGACCCAGCCGCGACACCCTGACCGCCGCCGGGCTGTGCGCCGAGATCGGCGACTTTCAGCGCTTCGCTCACCCCGAGCAGTTGATGAGCTATCTCGGCGTCGTGCCCTCAGAGCACTCCTCGGGCACGCGGCGCCGGCAGGGATCGATCACCAAGTCCGGCAGCCAGCACGCCCGCCGGCTACTCGTCGAGGCGGCCTGGCATTACCGCCAGCCGCCCAGGGTCAGCGAGCCCCTCAGGCGCCGCCAGGCCGGCGCGGACCCCCAGATCGTCGCGCTGTCCTGGAAGACCCAGCGAAGGCTGCACCGCGTGTGGTCGCGGATGCAGCAGCGCGGCAAGCGCCGCACGATCATCGCCGTCGCCGCCGCCCGCGAGCTGGCCGGGTTCTGCTGGGCGGTCGCCACCGACTGACCGCCCCCACAGCCATGTTGGTGTGGGAGGCGGCGGGCGCCACGAGAGCCACTTCGCGCCAGAGCATCCGTGACACACCTATGGGCAGCCGCCATCAGCGGTCACGCCCGATGCTAGACGGCGGGCTCTGAGACGAAACCCGGTCCTGCGGTATCCAACCCGCGCATATCAGTGTGACCGCGCGTCGCGCAACCGCCCTCAGCCCGCCGCCTCCCAGACCAACAAAAAGCCCCGCACAGCGGGGCCTTCCGTGCTGCGCACTTGACAAACCTCAGGCCATATCAGGTGTAGTTCCTAAGCACGTTGTTCGTGATCGAGCCCCGCGCGTCGCGGCGTCTCGCGAGCGGGCACCGAGGGAGACGGACCGGGCGCCCGCGGCACCCTGTGGAGGTCGATCCCGTCTGGCGTGCGGGCTAGGCTCCGGCGCCCGCCGTCCAAGGAGGAGCCCGCCTGCGCGTCGGAGTCCAATTGCCGGAGGTCGAGCGCGACGTGCGCTGGCCCGAGTACGTCGCGATGGCCCGGGCGGCCGAGGAGGTCGGGTTCGACCCCCCGCAACAAGGGCACGCGGTATCCGGCCGACCCGCCCACCGTCGAGGAGATCGTCGCGGCCATGCAGATCGCCGGCGACCGTCTGCACGGTCGCCGGCTTCGCGGGCTGGTCGTGGTGTTGTGGCGAGCCGGCCTTCGCATCGACGAAGCGCTCGCGCTGCGCGAAGCCGACCTCGATCGCCGCCGCGGCTCGCTGCTCGTCCGTCGCGACAAAGGAGGGCGAGGTCGGGATGGACGACTGGGGCTGGCAGGAGCTCGAGCCGTGGCTCACTGTACGCGTCGCACTGCCGATCGGCCCGCAGCTGACCCACTGCCAAGGCACAAAAAAAGGGCCGGAGCTTGGGAAGGCCCCGGCCCTTCGTGTCTAGCGGCTCACCGGCCTACGGGTTTAGCGGCTGATCGTGATGTAGGGCGACGCGAAGCCCTGGAAGGTGAGCGTGTACGTGAAGGAGTTGAGTGTGAGAGTCCCCGGCCGGATCGAGGGCGTCCAGTTTGGATTCGGGCAGACCTGCGGCGCGCTGAATGGGCTTGCCGACCGCGTCGGGACAGTCAACTGCCCGTTCCTGGTGGAGGCCACCGTGGCCGTGCTGCTGGCCGAGAAGGTGCTCGTGTGGGACTCGACCAGATTGCCGCCGTGGTTGGTGCAGTCGATGGTCGCCGAGTAGTTGCCTGCCAAGCTCACCGTCGCGTTCGTGTGCCCGACGCCCCCGAGGACGTACGAGCTACAGTCGATTGAGAGGTTTGCATTGACCGTGCATGACGGCGAACCCGACGTCAGGTGCGAGCTGCCCGGGGCATTCGCGGGGTTGAAGCTACCGGCGTCAGGGCCGTATGTCCCGGGCGCGACGGCGGCCGAGGCCGCAGCGGGAAGCGCGACGGCCGCGACAAGCACGGTCGCCAGGGCGAGGAACTTTCTCATAATGTTGATTTCCTTCTCTTGCTTTGGGTTAGAGCGGGTGGCGATGGGCCAGGGTTTCTCCCACGGGTCATCAACACTCCCCTCTTTGAGAGTGATTACAGGCCGTGGTGTTCCGGCGCCTCGGTTGAGGCGTCAGTTCGGAAAATGCGTGTCAAGGCAAGACCCCGAGCTCCGCTCCGCCACTGCAAGCAACGCGGTCGGAGTGGAGTCTGACCACTCACCCCAGGCCGGGAGGCGACCGGCTCCGATAGAGCCGCAACAACCCGGCAGACCAATTTCTAGGCATGTCCCCCCGCGCCGGGACTCGATCCAAGACCCACCCGAATCTTTACGGGCAGGCCCGCAGTCACAACTGGAGGCCCGCAGTCACAACCGGGAGGCCCCGCAGTCACAACCGGAGGCCCCCGCAGTCATAACCGGAAGGCCCTTGGCCGGTCCTCGGCGCAGTACTCGTTCTACGTTCCTAGGCGAACCTCTCAGCCCGGGGAGGCCCTGTCAAGGGCTGCGCCCGCCAAAGTTCACATGCTCTCCGCCGGCCGAACGCAACCGCCGAGGCGTCCAACGGGCCCGCAACCCCATGATCCTTGGCAGGACGTCGTTCATGAGCGCCTCAGCTGCCGCCGGCGCTTGCTCTGGATCGATCGTCAGTCTCGGCGCGCTCCGAACGGGCGATCGTGAACACCGCCCCTCCTGGCGCGGTGCCCTCGGTCGACGCTGCCGATGGCGACCGGTGTGATCCCATCCGGGAAGGGCGCTCCGCAGGTCGGAGCCGTCGGTATCGCGACCGTCACGAGCGGACGCTCGCTTCTCCCTGCGGCGCGAGGGGCAGTCGCCCTTCGGCGACCGGATTGGCTCTCGGGCGGCTCCCCGGCATGACGGTCCGGGGGGCCGATTTTCGGGCGGCACGGGCTGTCCGCTGGTGGCTGGTCGGGCCGGTCGAGGCGCGCGGTGTCTCCGTCGTTCCCACGCGGTGTGTTCTGCGCGGTACGGTCGCTGGGGCGGGACCAGCCGGTTTGGCGGTCGGAGGGGGATCATGCGCGCACATGGGGTGTCCATATCCAAGCCGGGGCTCAGCGTGCGCTGGTTGGCGTCTCGGGGCGATGACGTCTTGCGTGCGATGGCGGCGCGCGGCGACGCGGAGGCGTTCGGAGCGGTTTATGAGCGTCATCACCAACCGCTGTACCGCTACTGCCGATCGATCTTGGGCAACGACGACGACGCCCGCGATGCCCTGCACAACACGATGGCGAAGGCGTGGGAAGCCCTTCGGCGTGACGAGCCCGACGTGGCGCTGCGTGCCTGGCTCTTCGGGATCGCCCACAACGAGGCGCTCAGTCTCGTGCGCGGCCGCCGCGCTCACCGCGACCTCGATGAGACGCAGGCCATGTCGGCGAGCACCCTGGAGGAGACGTTCGATCTCCGCCAGCGCCTCGCCGAGCTCGAGGCCGATCTGGCGGCGCTGCCCGAGCGACAGCGCAGCGCCCTGGTGCTGCGCGAGCTCTGCGGCCTGGGCCACAGCGAGATCGCCGCTGTTCTCGCGATCTCCTCGGCGACGGCGAGGCAGACGATCTACGAGGCGCGACTGGGCCTGCACGAGGCGGCCGCCGGGCGGGAGATGACGTGCGCCGCGGTCCAGCGCGCGTTATCCGACGGCGACGGCAGGACGCGGCGCAAGCGCAGGATCCGAGGTCACCTTCGCAGCTGTCGTGCGTGCTCGTCCTTCGAGGGCGTGCTTCGCCAGCGTCCCAACCAGCTCGCGGCCCTGGTTCCGCCGCTCCCCACCGCGGCGTCGGTCGGAGTGCTAGCACGGCTCCTGTCGCACGCAAGCGCGGGCGCCGGGTCGTCGACTGCTGGCGGCGCGACCGGTGCCTTGGGCGCGCTTGCGAACCTGACTTCCGGAGTGGCTACGAAGCTCCTCGTGGCATCGGTCGTCGTCGTGGGCGGAGCGGCGGAGCTCGGGCGCGTCGTCGACCCCACGCCGCCGGCCGCTACTGCGGCGACCCTGCCGAGCGCCGGCAGGCCGCTCGTTGGCGGCGACCCGTGGCCGCGCTCCATGCCGGAGTACGCCATGGATGCCGCTCGCGCGTCGGCGGATTCGGCAGCGCTTGGAGATAGAGCCCATGCCCCGGTGCCTGCGCATGCGATCGGTCGCGAACCGAACGAGCCGTCGGCAACAGTCGCCGGACGGGACGACGCCGCCGGCGTCCCCGCCACTGACGTGGGCCTCGAGCATGGTCCCGATCGGGAGCCCGAGACCGCGGCGCCGGTGAGCGATCCCATCCAGAGTGCGCCGACCGGGCAGCGCCCGTCCGGCCTGTCTGGCACGCCGCCCGTCGCGTCCGAAGACGGGCAGGCCGCATACCGCCCGGCGAGCCCCGCGGCGAGTCCGCCGGGCGGGTCGGACCGCCTGTCGCCCGACATCCCTTCGGCGAGCCCGAGCACGAATGCCGCTGACGGCGGGGCGAAGGGCGCGTTGGTCGAGCCACAGCGTCAGAGCCCGGCCGCCGATGCGGCTGGTCGTGCGTCGAGCGGAGCCTCCGTCGAAGCGCGCCCGTCGCGGCCGGCGGTCGATCCGCCCACCTCGGCGCCCAACGCCTCCGCGGGCAACCAGCGCCCGGCGTCCCAGGCGGTAGCCGATCCGTCCGGCCGTCGGCCCGAGGGCGCCGCGGGCGAGCAGCGTCCGGCGTCCCAGGCGCTGGCCGATCCGTCCGACCGTCGGCCGGAGGGGGCCGCGGGCGAGCAGCGCCGGTCGGCCGAGCCGCCTGCGTCTCCCGCGGTCCCCGATCCGCCCCGCCGCCCGCCGGAGGGCCCCCCGGACCAGCCGCGCCCGGCGGCCGACCCGCCCCGTGACCCGTCCAAGCGCCCTGCTGCGGGCACGCAGCGCCCGGCGTCCCCCGTGGTGGCCGATCCGCCCGGCCACCGGCCGGAGCGCAAGCCGGGCCAGCAGCGCCCGTCGGCGGAGCCCCCTGCGTCCCCCGCGGTGGCCGATCGCACCGGTCGCCCGCCGGAGGGCCCCCGGGGCCAGCAGGACCCGGCGGCCGAGCCGGCCCGTGACCCGTCCGCGCGCCCTTCGCCCGCGACGGGCTCATCCCGCCCGACCGTCGACTCGCCTGGACCCACCGGCAATGGCGGCTCCCCTGACCAGCCTCCGAATGCATCAGCGCCCCAGCCGCCGAAGGCCCGCAGGTCGAGCCAGCCCGCCCCCGGCGGCGACCACGTGGTCAAGGGCGGCGATAGCGCGGCCACGGTGGTCGTTGGTCAATCGGCGGCGCCGGCCCCGAGCGGAGCTCCCAGCCCGCACTAGCGATTGACGCGACCGACGATGAAGAGCCTGCCCGAGCGACGGGTGCCACGTCCCCCGCCCGGCTCGTCCTACCCTCGCGGACGGTCGAACCCGCTACCAGAGACGCGATGCGTTCGCGACCGATTTGCGAGAATATGGAGGCGCCGGGCTCGGAGGCGGATTGGGGAGCCTACGTTCCTTACCCTGGTCCGTGCCGAGCCCGGCACCTCTCTTAAGACGCGGTGGGACCGTCAGGATCAGGGCGAACCGCGCTTGCGACCGACGTCGCGAGGACGCGATCGAGGAAGCCGGGCGTGTGCCGGTCGTGTGGCGCCGAGCGCGAACGCGGCCTGCCCCTCGGGCGTCCTCGGGGTCCACAGCTCGGCGTGGTGGGCCGGCCGCGGCCCGGTGGATGCGCTCCGCGTTCATCTCGGAGCCGCGGCACCTGACGATCAGCAGCATCGATCGGGCGAGACCCGCCGACGAGATGCGGCCGTCCGCGCCGAGCTAGGCCTGATCTGCGGGCTCCGCTCGCTCGCGCTCCCGGCGCTTGTGCTGGCGGAGGGCCGGGTGGCACTGGCAACAATGGCCAGCGCACAGCCCGGTGCGTGCGCCCGGCGGTCCTCCGGAACCACCTGCAGACCGACCACGAGACGCATGAGTTCTCGCCCCAGGCGAACGCGCCGGCATGGCGCAACGAGGTCGCCATGAGCTCGCTGGAGGCGATCCTCGAGCACGCGCCGTCCGAGTCGGTGGAGCTGATCGCGCCGCGTCCGCTGCCTCTGATCCTCGCCAAGGACGACGAGGTCAGCTCGCCCGACTTGATCCGTGAAGCCTTCGCGCGGGCCGGCGAGCCCAAGCGCCTGCGCGAAGTCGAGGGCCGCCACTACGCCGTCTATCCGTCGAGTGGGGGGCAGAGCGCCGACGAGGCGATCCACGAGGCCACGGAGTGGTTAGGCCGCGACTTGCTCCTCTTCGCCGGCCACAGTCTCCCGACCGTCGCTTGCGGGCCGCTCCCTAGCGAGTTGGGCGAAGATGAGCACTAGGCCCTACCTAACCCACGCGACCCGCCTCGCGCCTGCCGCCGACGACGGCAGCCCGGTCCGGCTGGCGCTCGACGCAGAGCTCGCGTGCCGGTGCGGGTGCACTTGGCGCGACTCACCCGGTCCTTCCAGCGATACGCGCAACAACCCATGTAGAAGGCAAGGCGATCGGGTCGTCGCGTCGGGCTCGACGGGGCGCCGGTTGCTGGTTGAGGACGACCCTTGGCGCCTTCGGCGGGACGCCGATATCGAGCAGCCCGATTGCGTGGGAGGCGGCGTCGGCGGCCCGTCGTCCTGTGACAGGGCGCGCGTGCCCGGATGGACGTCCCGGTGGGGGAGGGGTCGGCTCGGACACGTTCAGGACGATCAAGAGACGTTCGACCCGCGGCTGCCGGTTTTGCGCTCGCTTCGCCTGCGGTTGCGGTCGTCGGCACGCGCCCGGACGGTGCGCTCGCGTGTCGTCCGAGGCAGCAGCGGTACGGAGGGAGATGCGGGCGCCTGCTCCCGTGCGGATGCGAGAGTCAGGCTCTCGTTTGAGGCCCGGTGACCGGCACACATCACCGAACCAGGCTTACGGCACGCCCCTCATCCGCTTGCCGCCGAAGTCCCTGCTCAGCGGCTTGGGTGCGCCGCTGGGGTTTCCTCTCGCGGAACGGGGCGCTCGGTCCAAGGACCGCACGATCAGGCCGGGCGATGCCCCGCGGAGTGGTGGGCTCTGAGGTTGATCTCGGTGTCTACTCGCCGCTGTCGATCGCGGCGATGCCGCCAGTATCGCTGGCTGGTTTGCGTTGGGCCATGGCCCCTCGGACAGGTAGCGGCGCTCGCCTGATTGCCACTCGTCGTGCATGCCGGCCGCCGCTTGAGATCAACGGTGTGGCCACGGAACCGAGGGAGTGTCAAGCGCCCGCGTCGACTCGAGTGCCTATCGGCGGGCCCGCCGGGCCCGCCGATAGTCTCGATGGTGATCGTCGCCTATCCAGCCGCTTCCGGGTCCGTCTGGCCGCGGCGCGCCCAGAGCAGGTAGAGCAGCGCCCCCACCGCCATGTAGCCGCCCACAGTGGCGAGGTGGGCCTTGTCGTCGCCAGATGCTGCGATAAAGCTGAGACCGGCGACCGTAGACAACGCGCCGCTGACGATCATCGGCAACTGACGGCCCTTCGCCCGGCGGCGATGGATCGCGATGCCGAGCTGGATCGCCCCGGAGACCGCTGCCCAGGCGCCGAAGGCGACCAAAGTGGCGCCGGCGTCGGAGCCAAAGGCGGCGATGGCGATTCCGACGATCGCGAGCGCGCTGATCGCGGCGTTGATTCGGAGCACGCGCGTGTCCGCGAACGCCGACGCGAGGAGGGAGGCAATCACGTCGATCAGGGGATAGGACGCGAGGAAGAGGGCGGCGGTGGTCGGCAGGTCGGTGTCGGTGGTCGGCACGTGGTCCCCGACGGCAATCACCACCGCCGCCGCCCAAACGAGGGCGAGCAGGGCGCGTACGACGGCGATTCGCTGCGGGACAGCCCGCAGCGAAGTGCCGGGCGCGGCTTGGTTGTGGACAGCTGCAGACATGTGAAAGGTCCGTTCTGATCGAGACGAGAACGATCGTTCTCTCTTTACAGGAGCGCAGCTAACCACGTACGGGTTGGTATGTCAAGAACGAACGTTCTTTCCGCTATATTGATCGACATGAGCTCAGCAGCCGGAAAGGCCACCGAGCAATCCAAAGCCCGCCGCCCCTCGACCAAGCGCTCCGAGGCCCGCGAACGGCTCCTCGCCACCGCTTCAGATCTCTTCTATGCCGAGGGGATCAACAGCGTCGGCGTCGATCGCATCGTCTCCGCCAGCAACGTGACGCTGGCGACCTTCTACCGCCATTTCCCGAGCAAGCAGGACCTCGTCGTCAGCTACCTGCAAGGAATCCACGACTTTCTCGTGGAGCAGGCGGCTACGGTCGCGGAACGCGCGCAAGGGCGCGATCTCATAGCCGAGCTCGGCGCCGAGGTGGTCGCCGAGATCGGGCATTCGGGATATCGCGGCTGCGCCTTCGTCAACGCCGCCTCCGAGTTCGAGGACCCGGAGAGTCCCGTCCGCCGCGTCGTCGCCGAACATCGCAACTGGTACTACGAGCGGGTGCGGCGCGCGTTCGCCGACGCCGGCCATAAAAGCCCGGCAAATCCGGCACGACATTTCCTGATGCTCCGGGACGGCGCCGTCACCGCCGGATACCTCGACAGCGCCACCGCGGCCCAACGGACCTTCAAACGGGGCGTAGACGGCCTCCTGTGGTCGATCGACATCGAGACCCTGCCGGACGCCGACGAAGCCTGAGGCCCGCTCCCCGCCGGGCGGCGTCGGTGCGCAGGTAGCGCGTCAGCTCATCGCCGCAACCCTGACCGAACGCAACGGTGACTTCGCCGCGCCCCGGTTCTCGACGGGCCTACGGCTAATGCCGCGGTTGAAAACCATCGTCATCGGCTGCGTGGATCCGCGCGTGGCGCCGAACGACGTCCTTGGCTTC
>Ga0307278_10000600_pt1 | contig 17973 bp, 13 predicted proteins | sample ER_DNA_117_FD_194482 | JGI IMG/M metagenome (GOLD analysis project Ga0307278, IMG submission 194482) | Bulk soil microbial communities from the East River watershed near Crested Butte, Colorado, United States - ER_DNA_117 | ecosystem: Environmental > Terrestrial > Soil > Floodplain | place...
GATCGTGGCCGCCCCGGGTGTGCTCGGCAACGACACCGACCCCGAGGCAGACAGCCTCAGCGCGACGCTGGTGAGCGGCCCCGCCCACGGCACGCTGAGCCTGAACACGGACGGCTCCTTCGGCTACACCCCGGCCGCCGACTTCAGCGGCAGCGACTCCTTCACTTACCAGGCCAGCGACGGCAGCCTCGCCTCGAGCGCGGCGCTCGTCTCGATCACCGTCCGCGCCACGCCCCCGGTCCCGCCTCCGGCTCCCCCCCGCGACACCGTCGCCCCGACCGCACCCGCACCCCTGAGCGGCCGGCTCGTCCGCGGCACGCACCGGTTCGTGCGCGCCCACCTCCAACTGACCTGGCCGCGCGCCACGGACAACGTCGGCGTCGACCACTACCTCCTCCTCCGTCAAGGCACACAGCTCACCAGGCTCCCCGCCGCCTCCACCACGACCACGATCGCCCTCCGCGGCGCCGCCAGCTACACCCTGCTCGCGCTCGACGCCGCCGGCAACCAGAGCGGGCCCGCCACCCTCACCGTCACCGGCCGACCCCGACCCCAAGCGCTCCAACCGCGCATCCCCGCCTGGGCCTGGCAACTGCTCAGCTGGCGCGCCACCCCACCACCACAACGCCCAGCCCGCCCCGCCGCCGCCCCGCGACGCGTTCCAGCCTGGTACTGGACCTGGGCCACCTGGCGTCTCAACCCCTACCAGATCACCGCCTGAAACGCCGAGCCGTAACCAGCGCGCGCCGACACGCCAAGCGCCACGGCAAACAACGGGCTTTCAGAGAAGCGGATGATGGGATTCGAACCCACGACCTTCTGCATGGCAAATCGCCCGGGCCGAGTCGGATTGGCGCAAAATCCGCATCGTTGAGCCACTTCTCGGACAGATAGGTCAGGTTAGATCTGCCTATTCGGGGACAAACTTCGGGACAAAGATCGTTAGCTGCGCTGGCAACGAAGGCCGGGACACACGACCACGGGAATATGCAATCGTCCCGTAGGTAGGCCGAACTTGCCGTTTACCTTTGGCCGCCTACCCGCTGGCGGGGAAGTTACGCGACCGCCGATCTGTCACGCCGGAGGTCGCGGGTTCGAGTCCCGTCGCTCCCGTTAAAAATACCCTGCAAATAGACATATCGTGTTGCCAGAGTAGACACGGTTCGATCCGCTTCGGGCAGCAAACGATCTGCTTCGGCCAGCGATGCGCATAGCGGCCGGCGAGGAATCTCTCGCACGCTCATCCGCTCTACACGGATCACCATCGTGCCCGGCGTGCCTGTGCCCCCGGGCTCTGTAGGCCGTCCCTCACTGACAACGACGGACGACGCGTCGCTTCCTTCGGGCCGTCGGATGTACAAGAGTCTGGGCCGGCTGCACTCTCCGGAAAGGCCGCGATGCTGGTAAGCAGTTCGTCAGGTCCGAGCGACGGGTGTGCAGGCGGGACGCGTGCGCCTCATTCGAGGCGGTCAGGTGCGAGCAATCGCCGCGAGCGCTTCGCCAGCGGTACGAGGGTCGACGGCTCACCAGTGCGCTAGCGCAGCAGGGGACAGACAGGTTCATTGACAAGACGCGGATGGAACTGCTCGGGTCGACGGAGTATCCTCGGCATCAAGGACGCTTCCTTTCATCCGCGCCCGCCGGCAGCGCGACCCGCTTCGAGCGGTCGCGCCTGAGAGGTCCCGTCTGCAGGCGACGGCATCGAGCGCGAGGAGGACGATGCGACATGGCGAGCGCCGAGCCTTCTCGGCAGGCCATCGGTGCTTCGCGTACCCCTTGGAGGCCGTTTAGGGGAAACGCTTCGCCGTGGGCACCGAACCCGGCCATGTTGGCGGCAATTGCGTTTGCCGCTATAGCTGCAGCGGCCGCGACGCTCGCGCTCGGGCTGGCGAACGACGAGGTGGATCACGTCGCGATACGCGTGTTCCTTAACGATTGGATCACGCTCAACTACATCGGCGCCGGCCTTATTGCCTGGTGGCGCCGGCCCGAGAGCCGCTTCGGTCTGCTGATGATCGGTGCAGGCTTCGTCAACTTCCTGGCGACGCTCGACTGGGCCACCGCGGACGTGCCGTTCACGATCGGAATCGCGCTCGACCTGGTGCCGCCGTTGCTCTTCTTGCACGTGTTCCTCGCGTATCCGGATGGCCGACTAGTCGGGCGTCCCGAACGGGCGATCGTCGCAGGAGCGTATGTAACCGGGGTCGGCCTGGGTCTCGTGCGGATGGTGCTCGGGGGAGTCGGGCCCCGGAACCTGATCCAGGTCGTGAGCGAGCCCGGCGCGGTCGAGGTGGTGCGAAAAGTCGAGCTGATCGGGGTCAGCGCGTTCTGTCTCGCCGGGATCGGCGTTCTCGTCGCGCGGCGGTGGGGTCCGGGCCGCGCGCCGCGCCGCCCGCTCGGACCGCTCGTCGATTCGTTCGCGCTTGGGCTGGCGATGCTCGCCGCCCTGTTCTTGTCCATCCTCTTCGTGGGGAGCCCGGGAGATGTACCGGCGATCGAGGCAGTACGGCGTGCGACCTTCTTCGTGGTCGGCCTCGCCCCGATCGCGTTCCTGATCGGCCTGCTGCGCTCACGTCTCGCTGTCGGGCCGGCGATCGTTTCGCTCGGGGCCAAGGCCGCTCGCGGCAACGTGATCGATGCGCTCAGGACGGCGCTGCGGGACCCATCGCTCGAGATCGCCTATTGGGTTGCGGAGTACGACAGGTACGCGGACCTTGACGGGCGAGCGATCGAGCTGCCGACGCGTGCCGATAGAGCAACCACGTTGATCGACCGTGACGACGGGTCGCACGTCGCGGTGCTGGTGCACGATGCCTCGCTGCGCGACGAGCAAGAGCTGCTCGACGCGGTGACCGCCGCCGCCGGGTTTGCGCTCGAGAACGCCCGTCTGCACGCGGAGCTGCGCGCGCGGCTGCAGGAACTGAAAGGTTCTCGCGCCCGAGTCATCGAAGCTGCGCAGACGGAACGCCAAAGGCTGGAGCGCGACCTCCACGACGGCGCGCAGCAGCGGCTGGTCGCCCTTTCGCTCGAGCTCGGCCTGCTGGAGCAGCGGTTCGAGCGCGAGCCGGATGCGAAGGCCGCGCTCGACCAGACGCGACGCGAGGTGACGGAGTCGCTGCGCGAGCTACGCGAGCTCGCGCACGGAATCCATCCGGCGGTCGTGACGGGTCACGGTCTTGCGGTCGCGCTCAAGACGCTTGCGGCGCGGGCCCAGATACCGGTCCGGCTGACGGTCGATCTGGACGAGCGCCTGCCGGAGCGACAGGAAGTCGCCGCCTACTACGTCGTCTCCGAGAGCCTCACCAACGTCGCGAAGCACGCGTGCGCGTCCTCGGCGGCCGTCGCAGTCCGACACGCGGACAAACGACTCGTCGTCGAAATCGTCGATGACGGCATCGGCGGGGCCGACACACACGGAGGGTCAGGTCTGCGCGGCCTCGCCGATCGGGTCGAGGCGCTGGGAGGCCGGCTACGGATCTGGAGCCCGGCAGGCGGCGGCACGCGCGTCGAGGCGGAGATCCCGTGCGCGTAGTGCTCGCCGAAGACGGCGTCCTCCTGCGCGAAGGACTCGTGCGCCTGCTCGGTGAGGCCGGCTTCGAGGTCGTCGGCCAGTCCACGACCGCCGACGATCTCCTGCTCAAGGTGCGAAGCTACTCGCCGGACGTCGCCATCGTCGACATCCGGCTCCCGCCCGCCCACAAGGACGAGGGCCTGCGCGCAGCGCAGGAGATCCGCGCCCGCTACCCGTCCGTGGGCGTGCTCGTTCTCTCCCAGTACCTCGAGCTCGGCCTCGCCGAGGAGCTCCTGGCGGACTCGGCCGAGGGTGTCGGCTACCTGCTCAAGGACAGGGTCAGCGACGTGAAGGAATTCGCGGCCGCCGTCCGGCGTGTCGCCGAAGGCGGCTCCGCGCTCGACCCTATGATTGTGTCCCAGCTGCTCGGTCGTCGCCGCGGCGACGACCCGCTCGCGGCGCTAACACCACGCGAGCGCGAGGTGCTCGAGTTGATGGCCGAGGGTCGCTCGAACCAGGGCATCGCCGAGCGGCTCGTGATCACCGAGCGCGCCGTGCAAAAGCACATCACGAGCATCTTCGAGAAGCTCGGTTTGAGCGTGAGCGGCGACGACCACCGCCGTGTCCTTGCGGTGCTCGCCTTGCTGCGTTCCTAACCGCCGCCGGCGAGAAACCGCACCCCCAAGGTGCGTCTGGACGCACCCCAAGAGGCCAGCAGAGTCCATTCACGCCGCTTCCACGGCCTGAGACCGTAGCGGCATGGAAGTCGCTCGCCAGCCGGCGGTCTCCCGTCCGTCAACGCCCGGTCGGGCCTTGAGCAGGGTTGCCGCCATTGCCCGGCGCGAGTACGGCCTCTTCTGCATCGGCGTCGGCGCGATCGCCGTCCACGTGCTCGACGACTCGTTCCTTCAGCCGGAACCCGGGACGTCTGCCGGCGATCACCTCGTCAGCGGCCTGGTTCCGATCGGGGTACTGGTCCTCATCGCCGGCGTGTATTCCCGTTTCCGCGCCGGCCTGCGTGGAGCATTCGCGCTCATCGTCGGCTTCCTCGGCGCGGTCGGTGGCGCAACCGAGGCCGGGTACTACACCGTCACGCTCGGCCCGGCGCGCGACGACTACACCGGGCTGTTGATGATTGCGGCGGGGCTCCTCCTGCTCGGTCTCGGCGTCGTCACGCTCTGGAAGAGCCGGCGCCGCGCGGGCAGTCTCGCTCGCCGGTGCCTCCGGCGCGGTCTGATCGCAGCGGGAAGCGCGGTTCTCGCCTACCAGCTGGCATCGATCGCGTACGCCTACGGCTTCACGCATGCGGCGCGGGCAGTCGTGCCCGAGGCTCGCCTCGGGACGACCTACCAAGACGTGACGTTCACGACGAGCGACGGCCTCGAGCTCGCCGGCTGGTACATCCCCTCGAGAAACGGCGCAGCCGTAATCGCCTTCCCCGGCCGCAAGGGGCCGCAGAAGCACGCCCGCATGCTTGCCCGCCACGGCTACGGCGTCCTCCTCTTCGATCGGCGCGGCGAGGGAGCGAGCGAAGGTGACCCCGAAGCGCTCGGTTGGGTCGGTGACAGGGACGTCAACGCCGCGATTGCCTTCCTCGCCGGACGGCCTGAGGTCGATCCCAACCGCATCGGCGGCATCGGCCTCTCGACCGGAGGAGAGGTCCTCCTCCAGACCGCCGCCCGCTCGACCGCGCTGAAAGCAGTCGTCTCCGAAGGGGCCGGCATCCGCTCGATCCGCGAAGAGCGCGACTTGCCGACCGCGATGAAGTGGGCTCTGGCCCCGCAGTGGTCGGTGAGCACGGCGGCCTACGCCGTCTTCTCCAATCACGCGCCGCCCCCGAACCTCAAGGACATCGTCGGCCGGATCGCCCCCCGCCCCGTCTTCCTCATCTACGCCAGAAAAGGCCAGGGCGGCGAGCAGGAGCTCAATCCTGGCCTCTATGCCGCAGCGCGACAGCCGAAGACACTCTGGGGGATCGCCAGCTCCGCGCACACCGGCGGGATCTCCGCGCGACCGCGGGAGTACGAGCGGCGCGTGCTTCAGTTCTTCCACCAGGCGCTCCTCCGCGAGGACGCGCGATGACAGCCGTCGGCGACAGGGCGCTGGCCGAGACGGCCGGGGCACCGCTGACCGCTCGGCTCGGTGCGGCCCTCCTGCGCGAGCACGGTCTCTTCCTGTCGGGGACCGGCGCGATCACCCTCCACCTCGTCGACGACTCCTTCCTGCAGCCGGAAGCGGGGACGGCGGCCGGGGATCACCTCGTCAGCGGTCTCGTCCCGACGTTCGCATTGCTCGGCGCGGCGTGGGCGTATCCGCGCCTGCGCCCAGGCCTTCGCGCCACAGTGGCAGTCCTGCTCGGCGCGTTCGGCGTGGTGGGTGGCGCGTCCGAGGGCGGCTACCACGCCGTCACGGGCGGGCTGTCCGGCGACGATTACACCGGGCTTCTTGCCCTGCTCGCGGGGCTGCTGCTGGTAGTCGTCGGAGCGGCAACGCTCTGGAGGACGCGGCGACTCGCTGAGAGCCGGCGGCGTCGCTACATCCGCCGCTCACTCGTCGCCGTCGCGGCCGGCGTCGTCGCCTTCGAGATTGTCTTCCCGATCCTGATCGCCTACGGCTACACGCACTTCGGCCGTTCCTTTGTGCCGCACGCCCACCTCGGTGTCAGCTACCAGGACGTGACCTTTGAGACGGTTGACGGGCTGAAGCTCGCGGCCTGGTACGTCCCATCCAGGAACCGGGCGGCCGTGGTCGTCTTTGCGGCCGGCGGCCGGAGTGGGGCACAGGCGCACGCGCGTATGCTCGCCCGTCACGGCTACGGCGTCTTGATCTTCGACCCGCGCGGCACCGGCCAGAGTGAGGGCGACCCCTACCGCTGGGGCGGCGAGCGGGACGTGAAGGCCGCGCTCGCGTATCTTCGGCGCCGACCAGACGTCGACGCGGAGCGGATCGGCGGGCTCGGCCTCTCGCTCGGCGGTGAGCTGATGCTGCAGACCGCCGGCGAAACGGACGCGCTCAAAGCCGTCGTCTCGGAGGGAGCAGGCATCCGCTCGATTCGCGAGCAGATGTTGAAGCCAGGCGCTCGCAAGTGGCTCTCGGCGCCGTTCTGGGCCACCTCGGCCGCGGCGATCGCTGTCTTCTCAAACCATGCGCCACCCCCGAACCTGAAGGGTCTCGTCGCTCGAATCTCGCCCCGGCCTCTGTTTCTCATCTACTCGGGCCACCCGCTCGGCGGCGAGGAGCTGAACGCCACCTTCTATGTGGCGGCCCGTGAGCCAAAGACGCTCTGGAAGATCGCCGACGCCGGTCACACCGGCGGACTCGAGGCTCACCCGGAGCAGTACGAGCGCCGCGTCGTCGCCTTCTTTGACCGCGGACTCCTCGAACCCAGCTGAATCCAAGCGAAAGGAGCGAAACATGGAAACGATCGTGATCCAGAAGGAGCGGGAGGCCGGTGGGCAGACCGCCGTGAGCGCCACGGCGGTCACCCGGCGCTACGGCGAGGGCGGCACGTGCGTAAAGGCGCTCCGCGGCGTCTCGCTCGAGGTCGCGAGCGGGAAGCTGACCGCGGTGATGGGTCCGTCCGGCTCGGGCAAGTCGACGCTGATGCACATCCTCGCCGGTCTCGACAAGCCGACGGAGGGCGAAGTCACGATCGCCGGCGTCGAGATAACTGACCTGAACGACGCGGAACTGACGAAGCTGCGCCGCGAGCACATCGGCTTCATCTTCCAGTTCTTCAACCTGCTGCCGATGCTGACCGCGAGGGAGAACATCGTTCTGCCGCTCGCGCTGGCCGGCGCCAAGTCGAAGAACGGCTGGGTCGAGGAACTGAGTGCGAAGGTCGGGCTCACGGAGCGGCTCTCGCACCGGCCGGCGGAGCTCTCGGGCGGTCAGCAGCAGCGCGTCGCGATCGCCCGGGCGCTCGTCTCGCGGCCAACAGTCATGTTCGCGGACGAGCCGACGGGCAACCTCGACTCGACCACGAGCGGCGAGATCCTCGAGCTGCTGCGCGACTCGGTCACGAACTACGGGCAAACGACCGTGATGGTCACCCACGACGCCCACGCGGCGGCGATCGCCGACCGCATCCTCTTCCTCGCCGACGGTCTGATCGTCAAGGACCTCGGCCCCTCAACGGCGTACCAGATCCTCGAGGCGCTGGAGAAGGTGAGCGGAAGATGATCGGCGTAGCCCTCAAGGGACTGCTCGGCCGCAAGCTCCGCGCCACGCTGACGGCGTTCGCGATCGTGCTCGGCGTCGCGATGATCAGCGGCAGCTTCGTCCTCACCGACACGCTCAGCAAGACCTTCGACGGCATCTACGACGAGTCCTACCAGGCCACCGATGCCGTGATCAGCTCGGAGGAAGCGGTCAACACCGGCGACGACACCCCCGAGGCGCCAGCCTTCTCAGCCGATGTGCTGAGCAAGGTCGAGAGCCTGCCCGGCGTCCGCCTCGCGCAAGGCTCGATCGAAGATCAGGCGAGGCTCGTCGACAAGAGCGGCAAGCCGATCGGAAAGGACGGAAGTGGCAACGCGGTCGGCGTCGACCCCTCTGCCGACCAGAGCCTCAACCCGGTCAAGCTCGTCAGCGGCCATTGGCCGCGGGGCGAGGGTGAGGTCGCGATCGACAAGGCAACCGCCGAGAAGCAGCACTTTGGGCCCGGCGAGACGGTCGGCGCGTTCGCGGACGGCCCCGTCCGGAACTACCGGGTCAGCGGGCTTGTCCGCTTCGGCTCGGTCGATTCGATCGGCGGCACAACGATCACCGTCTTCGATCTCTCCACCGCCCAGCGGCTGTTCGACAAGCAGGGCAAATTCGATCTCATTCGCGTCCAGGCCAAGGACGGCGTGTCGGACGCGCAGCTGCTCAGTCAGATCCGCCCGCTCCTCTCGGACACGACGCAGGTGAAGAGCGCTTCCGCACAGGCGAGCTCGGACAGCAAGGACACGCAGGCGGGAATGAACGTCATCAAGTACTTCCTGCTCGGCTTCGGGGGCATCGCGCTATTCGTCGGCAGCTTCGTCATCGCCAACACGCTCGCGATCACGGTCGCGCAGCGGATGCGCGAGCTGGCCACCCTGCGCACGCTCGGCGCCTCGCGCCGTCAGGTGCTCGGCTCGGTCGTACTCGAGGCATTCGCCGTCGGCATCATCGGCTCGATCATTGGGCTCTTCCTCGGGCTGGCGATCGCAGTCGGCCTGAAGGTGCTTCTCGACGCGACCGGTTTCGAGCTGCCGAGTGGCGGGATTGTCTTCGCCACACGGACGATCGTCGTCAGCCTCGCGGTCGGGACACTGATCGCGCTGCTGGCGAGTCTGCGGCCGGCGCTCCGCGCCACCCGGATCGAGCCGATCGCGGCCGTCCGCGAGGGCGCGGTGATGCCCAGGTCGCGCTTCGCTCGCTACGCGCTGCCCACGGCAGCGACGGTGGTCGGGGCGGCCGTCGCACTCTTCTCCTACGGCGTCTTCGCGGACGGCGTCGACATCAAGGCGCGCCTGCTCGCGCTCGTGGCCGGCGTCCTGTTCCTGTTCGTCGGCGTGGCGATGGTCGCCTCGCGCTTCGTGCGTCCGCTCGCCTTCCTGCTCGGAGCCCCGGGGGCACGCTTCGGTGGCACCGCCGGGTCACTGGCCCGCCAGAACGCCGTGCGAAACCCGGCCCGAACCGCCTCCACGGCGGCCGCGGTGATGATCGGTCTCGCCCTGATCACCTTCGTGGCCGTGATCGGGGAAGGCTTGCGCTCCTCGTTCACGAGCTCGGTCAACGAGCTCTTCGTCGCCGACTACGCCATCACGGCCGGCAACAACGCACTCACGAACAAAGCCGCGCAGGCGGCGGCGAAGACGCCCGGTGTCGAGGTCGTCTCCGAGATCCGTGGCGGCGACGGCAAACTGGCCGGCAAGTCGATCCAAGTCAGCGGCGTCGACGGGAACGCGACGAAGGTGGTCGACGTGACGTGGTCGAACGGCTCCAGCAGGATCCCCGCGCAGCTCGGCCGGAATGGCGCCTTCATCGGTGACCGCTACGCCGACGACCACTCGTTCAGCGTCGGCTCGCCGCTGATCGTGACAACGCCGACGGGCAAGACCCTCCACCTCCACGTCGCGGGAATCTTCGACCAACCGAACGGCGGCTCCCCGTTCGGCGACGTGTCGATCTCGAAGTCGACCTTCGACGACTCGTTCGCGAACCACGACAACCAGTACACGCTGCTGAACGTTCGCGGCGACCCATCAGACGAGAACAGCGCGCGGCTCAAGCAGGCCCTCACCGCCTTCCCGAACGCGGAGGTCGAGACGCGAGACGAGTTCAAGAACGGCCAGCTGAGCGACCTGAAGACGATGCTCAACATCCTCTACGTGCTGCTCGGCCTCTCCGTGATCGTGAGCATGTTCGGCGTCATCAACACGCTCGTCCTGTCCGTCTTCGAACGGACACGCGAGATCGGCATGCTCAGGGCGGTCGGCATGACCCGCCGGCAGGTCCGCCGGATGATCCGCCACGAAAGCATCGTCACCGCGCTGATCGGCGCCGCACTCGGGATGGCGATCGGCATCTTCCTTGCCGGGCTCACGTCACTCGCGCTCTCCGGCTACGGAGTCGTGTTCGCGATCCCGTACAAGTCCCTGGCGGCCTTCGTCGCCGTCGCGATCCTCGCCGGCATGCTGGCCGCGATCCTGCCAGCCAGGCGAGCATCCAGGCTCAACGTCCTCGAAGCACTCCAGTACGAGTGACAGCAGGATGAGTGGGTCCGCAGCCGCGGGCCCACTCGCCGCGTCTTTGGAGAGCCGTCGACTCGAACCGGGTGCCGGCTGACGAGGACATTGCGCGGACTCGCGACGTGCGGCCGACTGACCGCGTTGGTCTGCGCACTGCTTGACGTGCGCCTCGACGGTGCGCTCGGTGACGAAGAGTCGCCCGGCTCGTCTGAGGGTTCAGCTCCGGGCAGCAAACGGGCAGCAAACATCTGAAATCGGCTTCGCTCAACCATGCGGGAAGGGATCGCGAACACCCGGAAGACCGCATGAATAGACCGAGTCCGCGGCGATCGTCGTCAACCGTCGTGACCCCCGAAGTGGCCTGTCACGCCGGAGGTCGCGGGTTCGAGTCCCGTCGCTCCCGTTACTCCGTTTGCCCTGCAAAAGAGCATCCTGCGTTGCCTCAGTAGGCTTGCATGGCGTCATGTCGGGCAGCAAACGGGCAGCACTGTATCGGGCCGCCCCAACGGAAAATACCTGCAAAAGACGGATTCGAACGCATTCACATTGCTGCATGCCGCGAGCAGGCCCGTGACCGTGTCTGCCTAGACAACATGACCTCCGGCGTGGTCTGCGACCGGGTTACCGCTTGGACGCTGACGCTGCGTGTCCTAGGGAGCGAGTGCGGCACAGAAGTCCTCGCTTTGCGGAGCATCTAGACCGGCGCTGGAGACGTCTCCCGTGGCGAGGTCGATCACGAAGCGACCGGCCTGCGCGTAGACGATGCCGACGCCCGGGACGATGAAGTGACGCTGGTTGCCGGTCCCGACGAGCGTGTTCGTCGCGGCGTCAAAGTGGACGCTGGCTGGGGTGCGGGATGAGATCGCTTTGCCATTCGCCGAGTACGTCTCGAGAAACTCGATCCCACGTGCGAACTGACGAACTGCGACACCGGACGAGTCGAGATGGGTCGTCACGAGGTACGTGCCCTCGTTGCGGTAGGTGAGCTCGAACGAACACGGATTCTCGTCCGCGCCAGTTGCGTACACGGACGTTTCGTCGAACGAGATCGCTTCGGTGGTCGGCGGCGTTGCGAATGCCACCATGGGGACTACGAGTGCGGTAACGGTGACGATCAAGATGGGTCGGAGCAGAGTGCGCATGTGAGACCTCCGGTGGTTGTTGTTTGTCGGTTGGCGCGGATCGGTCGAGGCGGGAACCCGACGACCGTGTCGTTCGTCGCCCACGGCTGCCGGCACGGGAGCAGGAGCTGGATCGATTACATCGGGACGGCCGCCGGTGTTTGCTCTGTTGGAATCGGCGCGATGATCGGCGTGCGCGTCCGCTCGACAAGCAGTGCGCCGGCAGCGAAGCACACGAGGGCGACCGGTCCGATGGGCGGCGGATGGATCACAAACGCGGAGGCGAGGCCGAGGAGCGCAACCGCCGGCCAGCGAGCTCCTGCGCCGCGTGCCGCGATCGCCGTTGCGACCATCGCGACAACCCATGCGCTAAAGCCGATGACGAGGGCGACCTGCGTGACCCAGTGTTCGTTGAAGTCCTGGATCGCGCCGGCGACTGCCGCCTGCTGGGCGACGGGCAGCCCGTTCGCGTAGTCGGTCAGGATGCCCGTGCTGAGGCCGACCATGACTTCCCACGCCGTGTAGATGACGGCGAAGAAGACGAGCGCGACTCGGCGACGGTCGCCGCGCGACCTCTGAGCCCGCCCAGGAGCATGAACGCGGCGAGCACGAGAAACGGGAATGCGAGAAGCAGGGCGATGTGGACGAGAACCCAGTTGTCCACGACGGGCCGGACGCTCTCGTAGATCGTGTCGCCCTCGTCGTTCGGATGCATCAGCAGCACGCCCGCGAGCACGAGCGGCGGCACCGTGATGAACGCACGTCGGAGAAGGATGCTCATGGCGTCTTTCCTTTCTCGAGCAGCGTTCGGTCGAAGAAGCCGACGACGCGCCGCTCGTATTCGGCTGGCTCGGTGGTGATCCCGGCGATGTGTTGGCCGTTCGGGACTTCCCAGATCTGCTTCGGCTCGCGGGCGGCCGCGTAGAACAACTTGTTCGGCTTCGCCTCGGTGCCGTTCTGGCCCTTCTCGCCGTAGACGAAGAAGAGGGCGGTCGGCGCGATCTTCGGGATCTCGCTCTTCAGGCTCGGTGGGGGCAGGCTGTTGGTGAAGACCGCGATCGCCAACGTGTTCAGCCCGCCTCCGAGGTAGGAGTCGAGCGTGTCGCCGTTGGCGAGTCCGTCGCGCATGGACTGCCCGCTCGCGCCCTCGGAGACGATCGCCTTGAACGCGTCCGAGTGCGCCGCGGCGTGGATCAGCATCTCGCCACCTACGGAGAGTCCAATCGCACCAATCCGCTCGGGGTCGACGTCCGGGCGGCCGCGCAAGAATGCCGCGGCCGCGTGGAGATCGCGGTCACCGACCCAGCCGAAGGCGTTCGGGTCGCCTTCGCTCGCGCCCTCGCCGCGTCGGTCGAAGAGCAGTACGCCGTAGCCGAGGCGGATCAGCATGCGCGCCTGCTTCTGGGGGCCCGACCGGCCTGGAAAGACGATCACGGTCGCGCCGTTGCGGGAGAGCACGAACCATCCCTCGAGTCGCAGCCCGTCGCGCGTCATAAAGGCGATGTTCTCGGGCGTTGCGCCGAGATTCGGCGCGGGAACGCCCGATCCCGCAGTGTGCGTGACGACGTATGCGAGCGCGGCAGGGAACAGGACGACCGCGACCAGCAGCACGCTGCCGGCGAGCGTGAGGGCGCGGCGCAGATACCGCCACCAGAGGACGTCGTCGGAACGCCGCGTCCGCCACAGCATCAGGGCGCCGGCGCCGAGCAGCAGGAAGCCGCCGAGGATCGAGAGGATTCCGGTGTAGTCGTCGCCGGAGAGCGCCCCCGCCTGCGCGTAGTAGACGGCCTCCGTGCCGGAGACGACGCCGAAGACACCGACCAGGAGGGCGAACGTCGCGCGGATTCCTGAGCGAAAGCGGACGGAGACGATTGCGACGCCGGCCGCCAGCGCGAGCGCAAGAGGCACGAGGCCGCTCACCAGGTGATCCGCAACGGACGTGCCCGGTTCGGGCTGGACGAAGTTGTCGTCGGCGATGTGGATACCGATCGCTGCGACTGAAAGCACGAGCAGCGCCTGTTCACGCCGAACTGCGTGCGCCAGGCGAGCAAGAAGATGGGCATGCCCTGGCAGCTGAGATGTGACTGAAGCAGTCATGGGTACCTCCGTGTAGGCGTCGCCTTGATTGGGTGAGGTGAGCGCCGCCCACTCGTCTGCGGTGGGCGGCGCTGGATCCTGGAGCTCGTGCACTGCCGGCTCTACGCGCCGTTGCAGTACGCGCGCGCGATCAGGCGATGGAAGAGCCCTCGTGCTGGTATGGCGAGCGTCTCCGGGTCGTGGTTGATCATCAGCACGGCCTGGCGGCCTCCGTTGTCGGTCGAGTACGACCCGGTCCAGTAACCAGGGACTCCGCCGTCGTGGCCCCAGGCGGAGCCGCATGCGGTCGGCCAGCGCATCAGGCCCAGGCCGTAGCCATTCGCTCCAGTTGCGCCGGTTCCGCTGTCGAGCGAGCCGATGGGGACCATCGTCTTCATCGCCTTCAGCAACTTGGGTTGGAGCAGGCGACCCGAGAGGACGGCGCGGTAGAAGTCGGCGATGTCGCCGACGCTGGAGATGATGGCGCCGGAGGCGGGAAACAATGAGGGGCTGATATGAGTGATGTCGAAGCCGGGCTTGCCGAGCACGGTGTAACCGTGGGCGTACGGGGTCGGCATGCGCGGCGTCGTTGGGTATGAGGTCAGGTCGAGATGGAGCGGCTGGAAGATTCGGCTGCGCAGCTCTGCGGCGAATGAGTTACCGGTGACCGCCTCGACGATCAGACCGGCGACGACGTAGTTCGTGTTCGAGTACGAGTGCCGTGCTCCCGGCGCGAAGAGCGGCTTGTGCGAGACGGCGATCCGGACGAGCTGCTGCGCTGGCCGGTAGTAGCCGAGGTTTCCGCCCAGGTAGGGCTTCAGGTAGCGGGGGTCGCTCTCGAAGTCATAGAGGCCGCTCGTGTGGTTGAGCAGCTGCCGGATGGTGATCGCCTTGCCATTCGGAACGAGCTTCGGCAGCCGACGCTCGATGCTGTCGCCCAGGCCTAGCTTGCCCGCGGCGACGAGCTGCAGGACGACGCTCGCGGTGTAGCTCTTGGTCACGCTGGCGATCCGAAAGCGATCGGCCGCGCGCATCGGCCGCTTGCTTCTGACGTCGGCGAGGCCGGCCGTCAGGCGCGTCGTGTGGTTCCCGTTTCTGACGAGCAGGATCGCTCCGGGGGCGCCCGCGGCCACGAGCGCGTCGAGGTCGTTTTGCAGTGCGGCCGTCTGCCCGCCTGTGGTGGCCGTCGGCTTGGCGGGTGCGGCAGCGGCGACGAGCGCAGCTGTTGCGAGACAGGCGAGCAGTGCTCCGAGCACCGCGAAATGTCTGCGCCGGCCTTTTGTCGCGTTCTCGTGGGGATCCATGCGGGTCATCGGTGTTCCTCCGTTCGGTTTGGGGTGGAGCGGCCGCATCGAGGTGATGCGACCGCTCCGATGGCGGCTCGGCGTCCGATTTAGGCGCTGGGTGTGGGCACGGCTGGCGCGTCGACCTTCTCGACGGCGGCGCCGTGTTCGAAGCGCGGGAACCATTCGAGCCACGTGGGCAGGTACCAGTTCCAGTCGCCGAGCAGCTTCATCGAGGCGGGTAGGAGGATCGCCCGGATGAGGGTGGCATCGATCAGGACCGCCGCCGCCAGTCCGACGCCGAACTGCTTCAGGATCATCGCCTGAAGCGTCGCGAAGATCGCGAACACAGCGACCATGACGGCTGCTGCGCTGGTGACGACGCCGGCGGTCGACTTGATCCCGTACGCGACGGCTTCGTCGGTGCTCATGCCCTTGTCGTAGGCCTCGCGGATGCGGCTGAGGATGAAGACGTGGTAGTCCATGGAAAGCCCGAAGAGGATCACGAAGAGCAGGATCGGCAGGAAGGGGTCGATGCCGCCGGTGAACTCGAACCCGAGCAGGCCCTTGCCCCAGCCGTGCTGGAAGACGAGCACGAGGACGCCGTAGGCCGCGCCGACCGAAAGCAGGTTGAGCAAAACCGCCTTCACGGCGATCACCACGGAGCGGAAGGACACGAGCATCAGCCCAAAAGCGAACAGCAACACGAACCCGAACACGAGCGGCGCGACGGTCTTCATCTGCTGCTTGAAGTCGCGCGTGTAGGCGGTCATGCCCGTCACGGCGACCTCGCTCTCAGGAAGGGCGCCGACCGTCGCAGGGATGATGTCGTCGCGAAGCGCGCTAAGAGCGGCGTTCGATCTCGAGTCGGTCCCGTCACCCTCGGTCGCGATCGTGATGCTCGCGACCGTCTTCGCGGCGTTTGTGTCGACGTCGATCGGCTCGTTCATGACGCCCGTTGCAAGCGCGTGCCGTTTCAGCTCGCCCACCGCGACGCGTACAGCCGGCGCCTCGACGTTCGGAGCCTTGAGCACGACGGTCGTTGCGTTTCCCTCGCCGGGGTAGGCCGCTTTGATGCGGTTGTAGGTTCCCAGGAGCTTCTGCGGATACGTGTCGATGCTCGGCTGGGCGGTCTGGAGTTGCAACGCGGGCACGGCGATCGCCAGGAGCAGGCCACCGGCCAGTAGGGCCGAGACGAGCGGGCGGCGGAGCACCCGGTCGATGATCGCGCCCCAGACGGGGCTCTCGCCGGTGCGACGCCGCCCGTGGATGAACGAGAGGCGGCCGCGGTCGACCTTGTCCCCGAGCTTGGAGAGCAACGCCGGCAGCACCGTCAGCGAGCCGAGCATCGCCACGGCGATCACCGTCATCGTCGCCACGCCGAAGGAGGCGAAGGTGGCGTCGGCGGTGAAGAACATGCCCGCCATCGCGACGAGCACCGTCGAACCGGACACGAGCACCGAGCGGCCCGAGGTCGCTGCGGCGGCCTCGAGTGCGGCCTCTTTGCTGCGACCGGCGGCGCGCTCTTCACGCTCGCGCTTGAGATAGAACATCGTGTAGTCGACGCCGACGGCGAGCCCGATCAGGAGGACGATCGCCGAGATGTCGCCGGACATCGGCAGCACCTTGCTGATGACTGCGACCAGGCCGAGCGTGGCAAGCACCGACGTCAGTCCCAGCAGAAGCGGGATACCGGCCGCGACGAGAGCCCCGAAAGCGACGAGCAGGATGATCAGCGTCAGCGGCACCGAGAACAGTCCGGCCCGCTTGAGATCGTCGCCGAACGACGCGGTGAGCGCCTTGCTGGTGCTCTCGCCGAACGAGCCGACGTACAGATCAGGGTTGGCCTTCTGCACCTCGGCCACGCGAGCGACGATGGGATCGATCTTGTCCACCGCGTCCTCGGAGGGTCCCCGGATCTCGATGCGCACGAGCGCCGAGTGCTTGTCGGCCGAGACGAAGCCGCTGTTTCCGGCCTCGTACGGTGACTTGACCTCTTTTACCGCGTGGAGCTTCGAGACGCCGGCGATGACGGCCTGCACGGCGGTCTTGAAAGCCGGATCGGTCGTCGTCAGCGAACGGCTCTGGATCAGAACCTCTTCTCCGGCAGGCTGCTTGAAGTCGTCGTAGAGGATGGTGTCCGCTCGCCCCGATTCGCCCGGCCCCGACGTCTCGGCGATGATCGTCTTCATCGGGGAGGTGATGCTGAGCGCGAACAAGACGATCGCGAACGCGAGCCACCCGAAGATCGCCTTCTTCCGATGCTGGGCGCTCCAGCGACCCATGCGAGCCGCGAGGTTGTTCGAGCGTTGCGTGGATGACATCAGGTGCTCCTTTCAGTTCTGTGGTTGCAGATCGAGGGAGTCGCGCATCGCATAGGAGAATCCGAGGCCTCGGTCGGCCGCGTACGCAAACGGGTGGTAGAAGGCCGCGAGTGCATGGGCGCCGACGACGTCGAACTCGAAGCCCTCATCGAGTCGGGCGTCGGCGACCGTGACCTTGACCCGCTCGGCTGATGGGTTCCAGTGGAGTGAGACGGCGAGCCCGTCGCTCTCCCTGATCGCAAGTTCGGTCCAGTCGGAGGTCGTGGCGGGTGCTGTGTCGGTCATGCGTTGCATGGCTCCTCCTTGCAGTTCGCTCATGTCAGTCAGGTTGGCGCGCACGACGCTCGTCGCCTATGCGGCGCGCAGGGGAATACAGGTAGGGCCAGCAGGTCAAGTCGGCACGCAGGCCAGCGCCGGCCGGGCAGCGCACGTTGCCGCGAACGTGCAGGGCCCGCGGCTTGTGTGAAGGCTGTTACAGGGTCCGAGGGGCGGCGGGAAGCCGAGCCATCTGTTCCCGGGATGGCCCTTTGCCGGCGTGCGTGGGACGATTGCGGGATGATCCGTCGGCAACGTGAACTCCACGCGGCGATTGGTGCCGTTGGCCTCGCCGCCGGCGTCGCCGCGTTCGCGCTAACGCAGGCGCGCAATCACGACGAACTCCGAGCTGTGGGTCATCCCGAGGAGGCGGGATTCGTCCTCGCGATTGGCTGGTCGTTCATTGCAGGCGGGCTGATCGCGTGGGGGCGCAGGCCGCAGAGCCGGTTTGGGCCGCTCTTGGTGGCGGTCGGCTTCGTGTGGTTCGCCGCCGCCCTAGAGGCAGCCAACCACGCTCTCCTCTTCTCGATCGGCCTCGCGCTTGCACCGCTGTGGATCGCTTTCTTCTTCTACGCGCTCCTCGCCTTCCCAACGGGCCGACTCGATTCCCGCCTCGCGCTTGTC